>Ga0070739_10001264_pt1 | contig 39110 bp, 38 predicted proteins | sample Coa_R1_7_FD_66445 | JGI IMG/M metagenome (GOLD analysis project Ga0070739, IMG submission 66445) | Surface soil microbial communities from Centralia Pennsylvania, which are recovering from an underground coalmine fire - Coalmine... | ecosystem: Environmental > Terrestrial > Soil > Unclassified ...
ATCGGCATGAGATGCTGGAGAGCCGTGTGCCGCGAAAGTGGCAAGCACGGTTCGGGGAGGGGTTGTTGGAAAAGGGGCAAGTCCTAGATACTTGCCACCTCGCCAGCTTCCTACTCTACACAACTCCGTAAGCTCTCCTTCAGAATTCTTTCTCAAGGAGAAGAGCTCATTCTCACCCCGTGGCTCCCTGCTTTCTATGAGCAGGGAGCCACTTCTTTTTACTCTTCTTATCCGCCGTTCTACTTTTGTTTCCACAATCGGCCATTTAGGGGATGTTATCGCCATCTGATGGAGCTATGCTAGGATGGGTTCTTAGGCTAATCCGGCACGCTGTTCGCCGATGCCGGCCACACTTTCTCATCAAGGAGAAGAAATGTCATGAAACACGCATTCGGATGGCGGCGCACGCTGCTGCTTGTTATCGTCTGACTACGCTGTCATACGCGCGTCCCCAATGTCGGCGTCAGCGCCCTGGTAGACATCAAGCTCTGAGAGCAGGAAGGAGTATCCTGTCGCCAGGAAGCGAAGGATTCAAGATAGGGAAGAAGGAGAGAAAGCAATGAACTGGGCGCATCTACATTTGCTGATGAACCACATTCCGGTGCTGGGCACGCTGTTCGGGCTACTGCTTCTGATCGCTGGGGTGATTGCCAGAAGCATCTCCCTCAAGACGGCAGCGCTGGTGGTCTTCATCGTAGCCGCGCTCGCCGCCATTCCGGTCTATCTGAGCGGAGAGCCGGCCAGTGAGATGATCGAGAAGGTACCCGGCGTGGTCGGGGCTAGTATCAACCAGCACGAGGCTGCTGCCAAAGTCGCCCTGGCGGGAGTGGAGATACTAGGATTGATGGCTCTTGGAGGTTTGATCCTCTCCCAGCGGACACGAAGCCTATCGAAAGCAGTCGTCTCGACGGTGCTCGTCGTCGGGATAGGCGTTACCGGGCCGATGGCCTGGACGGCTAACCTGGGAGGTCAGATCCACCACCCGGAGATACGCGGCGCGGCGGCACAGGCGTCCGGAGGGGAAACCACATTACCGGGAGCGAGCCCGGAAAGACAGGATGATGACTAATAATGCGGCGGCAACTGAAGGACGCTCTCCATGCCGTGCATCACGGCGGCAACGTGCATGGCGATATGACCCAGGACTGCCGGAAGCGGATTGCCGGTAAGCAGGTAAGCCAGACTGAGCATTCCACAGCCGAAAACCGGCAGCAGCACATGCAGGCCGTGGAACTCTGGATAGCCCAGGTGATAGGTGGCGATTACCAGCAGGCTGACTGTTAGAGCGAGTGCCCCCGTTGCGATGCGCCTACGCCAGCCTGCCGTCCAACCCTGCCTCTCCAGCGTTCGCCAGGTCGCCAGGACCGGCAGCACCGAAAGCAGCAACCCATCTATAGTCCCGTAGAGGATGCCCACCCACAGCAGGTCGAAGGCAAGGGCCAGCCCTTGCGGACCGCAGGACCGAGGGGACGATATAGACGCTGACCAGTAGCGTTCCGAGCAGCCCCCACCCCCAGTGATGGCGAAAGCGTTCGCGCCAGTCCACGCCGCTCCGGCGCAGGTACGCGAAGAGGAAGACGCTTGTCAATCCGATATAGGGAAGCAGAAAGAGATTGCGCGGGAGCTGGAGATTTCCGGCAAAGACCGCTGCCACCGTAAGCCCCAAACCGGCTGCCGCCAGGACCCACACCATCTCACGCCACTCTGCAGAGTATTCGGATCGATATACTGACTTTATTCCCGTTCGCTCGCTTTGTATCGCACTCATAGCTTCTATCCTCCTCATCGGAGCGTTAAACGAATCAGGAGATCGCTCTTGCGATCAGAAAAGCGGCGCCTGCTGCCAGCCCACCGATCAGAGTTGAGGTATCAATGCTCCGGGCAGACCGCCTGAAGTGGGCAAAAGACACAAAGATGTCGGTTGTCCGCTTCCTCTTGAGAATCCGATCTCAAGGCGGCACACAGGGCTTGAAAGGCTTGACCGGGCAGGGATTCTAACTCTGCGTGAGGCAGGTAACAGCCCGCCAACATCGGATTCCGTTTCTTCAATCGAGAGCGGCAGTCGGCGCAGAGATAGTCCTCGCTAAAGGCATTCCTGCGCTGTACCAGTACCCATTCGGTCGGTTTTCCACAACCGATCACCTCACAGAACGCGCTTTCCATCCTGTCCTCCTGGATGATGGGCTTGCTTAGGAGACGGAAAGCTCGTCAGGGAGCCCTATGCCTCATTCTCGCTTCGATCTTCCTCATGCTTGAGTCAGACGTATCAGGAGATCGCTCTTGCGATCAGAAAAGCAGCGCCTGCTGCCAGCCCGCCGATCAGAGCGGTCTGAAGGGCGCTGCGCACGGGCCGCATGCCGGTGGCCCTGCCCTTGGCATAGCCGAAGATCAGCAGAGCGATCAGCGTCAGCAGAACCGACCAGAGGAGAGCGACATGAGCCCGGGAGATGAGCAGATAAGGAGCAAGCGGAATGAGGCCGCCAGCGATGTAGGCGCCTGCGATGGTGAGGGCGCTGGTCAGAGCGCGTTTGGGCTCGGGGCGCTCCAGACCCAATTCGAAGCGCATCATAAAATCCGCCCAGGCTTCCGGCCGCTTCTCCAGCGCGGCTATCAGAGACGCGCTTTCTTTGGTGGTAATGCCATAGGAGGTGAAGATGTCTGCGACTTCCTTCATTTCCACTTCCGGCACCGTTCGTATCTCATCCTGTTCCCGCCGCCGCTCGCTGGCATAGTGCTCGGCATCGCTGCGGGCAGCCAGGTAGCCACCCAGCCCCATGGCGATCGAGCCGGCCGCCACCTCCGCCAGACCCGCGGTGACAATGATGCCCGAGGCAGCCACGGCGCCGGTCAAGCCGGCAGCCAGGGCAAAGGGGACGGTCAGGCCATCCGACATGCCGATGACGATGTCACGGAGGGTTTCCGAGCCGGTGAAGTGCTTTTCTATGTGTCGAGTCTGTGGCATGGTCAGCGTACCACCAGGACCGGACAGGAGGCGTGATGTGCAACCTGGTTCGATACGCTTCCCAGCAGCATGGCCTTAAACCCACCTAACCCCCGGCTGCCCATCACGATCAGGTCGCAACCATCCCTGGCTGCGACCTTAATAATCACCTCAGCAGGATCACCTGTCTCTTGACAGAAGGTGTACTGGATGTCTGCCTCCTTCAGCGCATAGGCCGTGCGGCCTTCGACACTATGCCGCACGGCCTGGGCATAACTTTCCGTATCCAAATCCTCGGCAGAGACGTCCGGGTAATCCGCCAGCGGGTTGAACACGTTGAGATCAATCAGCTCAGACTTGAACGGATTGGCCAGCGCGGCAGCCATCTGTGCCGCTCGGCAGGCTCCCTCTGAGCCGTCCACAGCAAGCAAGATTCGTCGGAAGCCGATCTCTTTGCCCGGTGGATGCTCTCCCCGCACGATCAGGACCGGGCAGGGGGCGTGCTGCAGCACGCCCTCCGAAACACTGCCCAATAGCAGCGCCGGCCAGGGATTCAGCCCCCGGCTTCCCACTACGATCAGATCCGCGCATTCCGTTACAGCCGCCTCGACGATCATCTGTACCGGCTGACCAAACATGTGCAGGGAACGATAATGCACCTGGGCTTGCTCGAGGATCGGAGCGCTCCGTTGCCTGACATCGGTATAAAAGGGATTCGACCACTGGACAAGCGCCCTTCCATTGATGCCTGCTCCCCAGCTTCCCATATAGGGTATGAGAAAGTGATCGAACACGCTAAGGAGGCAGACATCCGCATGAAAGCGCCTGGCGATGACGACCCCCGTTTGTGTGGCATCCAGGGCAGGTTCCGACCCATCGGAACAGATGAGGATATGCTCTAACAAAACGGATTTCCTTCCACGGTTTCCCCGCCTATCGGATTGCGAAGAGGCTTGCGCTATGCGTACCGATCAAATGCATCAGGTAAGCCCCTGGGACCGCAACTGCTGAGTAAATTGATAGCGCTCGACGACCAGGGCGCCGATACCCACGGTCAGCACCGCCAGCACGACGAGTCCGCCGATCCAGGGCAGCGCCGCCAGAAACGCTACGATCAGTGCGCCGAGCGTGAACTGCAGGAGGGGCACCGCTTTGCCAAGCAGCCAGCTCCCCAGCCGGTAGGCTACGAACACCCCCGACAGCAGCAGCGCTACGGTAAACAAGGCTAGCAGGACGATCGCCAGTGGAATACCGATCAGGGTAAAGAGCAACATAACACTGAAGATCGGCACGAAGATCAGGGCCACGGCCCCCAGGAGGACGGAAAGCCCTATCTGTCGCGTCAGCGTGTCGCTCACACGATCCACCCAGACTTTAGAAAAGGGAACGACCACGATACCCAGGGCCATCAGAGCCAGGAACTGGAAAAGCCACCCCGTCAGCCATCCGGTCCAGTTGGTGGAGGCTGTCTGTGTTTCTGCTTCCGCTCTCTGATAGTCGATGTGGCCGAATACTCGCGCGCCAGAAGAAACGACCGGTGGGTTAGGCCCATAGACCTTAAGGTCTCCTCGGACCACCGCGCCCGGAAGGAGAGTCAGAGTTTGCGTGTGCGCTTCTACCGAGCCTCCCACTTCTCCCGCCAGCCGGCCATCGGTTGCGGCGAGAACGAGGTTTCGCTGGATGTGACCCTGTATGTCGACCGTGCCTCCGCCAAGATGCGCATCTCGACCGACATACGCTCCAGGAGCCAGTACCACCGTTCCCCCGGCCAGCAGAACATTGTCTTTGACCGTTCCCTTGACGGTAACGGTCCCACCGGCCGCGCGCACATCATCACCGACCGGGCTAGAAATGTTGATGGTCGCGCCGGTCGCCAGAACATCGCCTTTGACGGGTCCAGAAACCTCCACATTGGCGCCAGCCACCGTCACGTCTCCGTTGACACGCCCCAGCACCTGCACGTCACTTCCTGCCGCCAGCAAGTCGTCTTGCACTATCTGGTTTTGGGCAATCGTGACGCTGTTGCTGAGATGCTGCTCCGTTGCGAACGCAGGTTCTCCTACAGTGCAGAAGCTGACGAGCGCTCCAATACCTATCACCAGAACTTTTCTCGTTGGTCGCATGGATGGAACCTCCTTGCAACAAACCTTTGTACTCCATTGGGCTTATTCAGCCGTTATGGCCTCACGTCTGATTGAGAACCATACTGCACGAAAAAACGCCCCAAAGGCGGGCTGACCCACCTTTGGGGGCAAGAGCCGCTTACTCAATGCGCTCGAAATGCGCTCTTGGCGTCCCGCACACCGGACAGAAGGCGGGAGGGCGATTGGCGTAAGTCGAGCCACATGTGGGATTGACGTAGTAGACCGTTCCCTTCGGTTTAGATCCCAGGTTCTTAAGGGCCTCTCTAAAGAGAGCCGCATGCTGCCTTTCCGCGCTCAACGCATACTCGAAAGAACGCGCGGCATCCATCTGGCCCTCCAGTTTTGCCTCCCGGATGAACTTGGGATACATCGAGCGGATCTCGTGGTTCTCTCCCTGGATCGCATCTTCGAGGTTGTCTCGGGTCGAAAGATTCTCCTCGGTAAACGCGCCGACATCGGGATGCCGGATGCCCAGGCGAGCGAGCGCATGCCGGTGATTGCGCGCGTGGACTTGCTCGGATGCGGCCACGGCGCGGAAGAGACGGGCTACGTCGGTATAGCCTTCTTGTTCAGCCTTGAAGGCATAGGCGGCATACTTGCTATGCGCCGTCGTTTCGCCTTTGTAGGCGCTCATCAGACACGCAGTGGTCACCGGAGCTTTTTGGGCTTCCGGTGGGGGAACGGCCGTCGCCCGATGGGGCATTGCCATCAGGATCGGAACAGCCAAAAGAAGCGTCGCAAACGTTGCCAACCGTTTCATCTTTCTCTCCTTCTTGGGAAAGGCTTTCCCGTGTGGTTTGCTGTACGTCTCCAGGTCAGAGCCGCCAGCCGATTTCGAGGCGCCAGCAGCCCGATCCATCTTCCCTGCTTCCCGCCTACTGCTCGTCGGGAATGCCGGCAGCAGATTGGATACGGCCCGCGCGAGCGCTGATCCAATCCTCTGTAGTATGCGGGCATTCGCGCAGGAAAGCATCCCCGAAATGGCGGATTGTACCGCCTCTTGCCTATCCTTCCAAATGGGCAAGTCAAGAGGTGGGCTCGAAAGCCGTCTGGAGGAGCTGCTCCGGCTCGGATGGCTGCCCGCCAAGGGATTGGCAAGAGGCATCTGCTTTCCCTTCCAAAATAAGGGTTCCTGTTGTCGCTGCCGACCCTCGTTGAGGCTCCAGGCGGGAAAGGCGCTCCAACAATGTCTCTTCGCCCGCGCAGCGCACCTCTGCTTCAATCAGAGGAACCAGCCCTTGCAGGAAGGGAAGCAGCTCGCTCAAGTCCCGGCAAAAGACTGGATGGGGCGTCCGGCCGAGATAGATCAGAATGAGGAAGGCAAAATCCAGATAGCGCGAGTCGTAGGTTTGCGCCTCGTGTACCTCTATCCGCAATCCAGCGTTCTTTCGGCCGAGTGCCAAGCCGATTTCCTCGCGGTAGTGCTGACGCTTCAATAGATCCATCCAGGTTTCTTCGGAACCCCAGGGAGGGTCGAAAGGAATCAAATTCCCTTCCTGGATCTGAAAGGCTTGAAATGCACTCATTGTCTTCTCCCGTTATCCCGCCATCAAGCTTGCCCGGCGCTCAAGACACGCTGGCTGGACGTAGTGTATGGTCGCGCGGGGAGGCAGCCTCCGGGTTAGTCTCAGGAGCCGGTTTCGCTGCTCCTGCAGGCGCGATCTGCACCCGGAGCATATCCAGCAGAGCGAGCGTCACCACGAGGATCACCGGCCCCAGAAAAAGCCCTACCGGTCCGAGGAGCATAAGACCGCCCAGGACTCCGAAAAAGGCGATCAGCAGATGCGTCTGCGTCCGCGCGCCAATGATGAGGGGGCGAAGCAGATGGTCGATCGTGTTATGCATCAGCAACGCCCAGATCGCCAGCACGACGGCCTGCCAGTAGGAGCCGCGGGCTGCCAGAAGAAGGGCTGCCGGTACCCAGACGAACGGCGCTCCCACCAGCGGCACCATGCACACGATCGCCAACAAGACGCCCCATAGCACCGGCGAAGGGACCCCCAAGATCCAGAAGGCCAGCCCGTCCAGCACGCCCTGGCTGACCGCCACAGCGGTCTGCCCGTAGACGGTCGCATGGATCATGTCGGTGACCCGATTTACCAATGTCTCCGCCTGTGCATCCTCCATAGGTAGAAACGCCCGCAGGGCTGGCAGCATCTTCGGGCCGTCCCGCAGCAGGAAAAAGAGGGTGACCAATGTGACGACTGCCTGGACGCCTAGCCACACCGCGTTTTTGAGGAACGCCATGCCCTCCATTGCCAGGAAGGAAGCCAACTGCCCGATAGCCTGGCGAAGCGTGGCTACCAAGTCCCATTGCACGTGTCCTAACGTGCGCTCCAGCCAGCGTTGTGCGGAATGAAGGGCAGGATGGTCCAGCGGATGCGCCCAGACGGGCGGCCCGCCATTGCTTGCTGTTAAAGAGGACTGCCTGGCAAGCGCAGAGGCTTCTTTGGTGACCTCGATCATCACGACAGTAAGCGGCACCAGGACGGCCACGACCACCAGCAGGCAGGAGATGGCAGAGGCAATGGAGGGCCGGTGGATTCTCCGGCTGAGGCGCCGGTGGAACGGATAGACAGCCACTGCCAGCACGACCGCCCAGGCGATAGGACGCAGGAATGGGAACAACAGCGCCAGGGAAAGGCCTAGCCCTAAAGCCAGAAGCCCAAAGAAAAGCGCAGTCTGTACACGTTTCCGATTCATGTCTGATTCTATCTCTCCTGACAGCGGCTGCCACCGATTGTGTTCATACGGGTGTCAGCAGGTGTTCCGGACTCTGCAGGCGGCTTTGTGTCGAAAAGGAAGACCGGTGATCCTGATTGGCAAACGCTTCCGCGAAGGCAGCTATCTGGTTCCAATCTGTAAGCTCATGGTCCCTGGAAGTATCCGTCGGGCCGCCGGCGGCAGCGCTGATGCGCTTCATGATCCACCGAATAAAGAAGTTGTAGCGGGAATAGTGGAGCGCGCCGGCAAAGCTGGCGATAAAGTCGGGCTTTAAGCCGGTGCGTTCCATAAACTGATGCAGCAAGCGCGCCTCGGCAGTGCGTGCTTCCGGGCGCTTGTCAGCCGCGTTGAGACTGACCGAAAAGAAAGCGCAGGGCTTTGCCTGGATCGCCTGCAGGTTATTCCTGGTCCAGTTTTCGATCACCATAGGGAAATTTCCGGCATAGACCGGAGCGCCAATTATGACCGCATCGAAGTTTGCCAGGGGAACCGGGCGAAGATGCCCGGCTTCCGTGGCAAAGACCTCTGCAGTCATGCCATAGCTTTGCAGCCGCTGACACAGGTATTCCGCGATCTTTCGCGTTTGCCCGTGGACGCTGGCAACGATAATCGCAGCATGTTTCATGGATATTCCTCCGGGCAGGATAGGGATCGAGCCTCTTCATCATGATGGATTTCGGACGGCGAAACATCCGCTAAACGACGGATTTTGAGGAGAAAAACACAAAGCAACAGCTCCCTGGGAGACATCAGGGAGCTGTGCTGCTGGAGGAGGCAAGAAAATCGTTCAGGCCGGCCGATCCGTATTTCGTACCTGAATGGACCTGTGATGCACACACAAATACCTCCGCCTTGTCGGCGGGGAATGGCAAACAACCAGGCTCACTTCACGGTCAGCGTTCCCGTTCTGGATCCGGCAAGGTGGCTTGCATCGCCGGCAAAGCTGACGAGGATAGAATAGGTTCCCGACGCCGTACCGCTCGGAATCGTGTAGGGAAGAGACGCCACTCCGCTGGCGTTGGTATTGGCGGACCCCACCGAGATCCCGGCCACGCTGAAGCTAAGACTCTCGTTGGGCAGAGGCGCTTTGTCGTTATCCGTGAGGAGGGCCGAAAGGGTGACAGTCGTTCCGGCCTGCCCGGTTACACTGTGGACCGTGATCTTGACCGGACCTTTGGCGAGGGAGAGCGTGCCGCTCCCACTCGACGCGGCGTAGTAAGCGTCCCCGGCAAACGTGGCGGTGATCGTATGCGTGCCGATGGCCATGCCTTCCGGTACGGCATACTTAAGCTTAGCCTGTCCGAGCGCATTGGTGGTCACCGGCGCACCGACCTTCGTACCGTCGACGGAGAACTGGACCGTCGCGCCGGCAGCCGGCAGGCCCAGCGTGGTCGCCATCAACAGTGCAGAGAGCGTGGTGGCGCTGCCGATCTGTCCTTTTACGGAGCTGACGGTCAATCCTGTCGAAAGCGGCGTGCCTGCCGGAACCGCCAGGAAGCCCTGGGAGCCGTTGTTCACGGCGCCATAGCCGACGATGGCGCCGTTGTCATTGATTGCCGTGACGGTCAGTCCACTCCATCCCATTCCCCCACGCGCGATCAGCGTGCTCAGGTCCGTCATAGCGCCGTTGGCGTAGAGGAAAGAGCCGAGACTGGCGCCATAGGGGTTTTGCAGAATACCGACGATCTGGCCGGCGTTGTTGATGGCGACCGCAATCGCGTAGTCGCTGCCGATGGTTCCAAGGTCCTGCATAGAACCGGAACTGTAGAGAAAGGCGTGGAGAAGATTGTCGGAGCCCGTCGAGTAGCCCACGATCTGGCCCGCGTTGTTGATGCCGTAGGCTTCCGTGTTCGTCTCAGGGTTGCCGGTCAGCGAACCCAGGTCCGTAAAGCTTCCTCCAGATACCAGGCATCCATGCGCGCTGGTATGGACGTAGCCTCCGTAAGACCAACTATAGAGGGAGGACCCCACCAGTTGATCGGAGTCGTTGATGGACCGGGCGCGATACACGCCGAGCGGGCTCAAGTCCGTGAAGACCCCGCCGATCCACGAAAAGCCGACATACGCGTTATCCCCGTTCAAGGCCGTCCCGACGATGTCTCCGTTGTTATTGATCCCGAAGACATAGGAGAATCCGCCATCCACGTTGCCGATGGGGGTCGCGGTACCGTTCGCATAGAAGAGCGCGGTCGTTCCGGGGCCTTCTCCGTCGGCGGCCAACTGGTCCGCGTTGTTGATGGCAATGCCGACCGAGGCCTGGTATCCCAGCAATCCCAGATCCTGGAACGCGCCGTTTTTGAAGATAAAGGCGTGGATGGCGCCTGTTTTAAGGACCTCGAAGCCGGTGATATCTCCCTGCTTGTTGATGCCGTAGGCTGCCGTTTGCGTGTAGTGACTGCCGGCTGTCAAGTCGAACAGGATGTAGCTCTGTTGGGCGTTCGCAATGGCCGATACCAGCGCGATCACGAGGACAGCCCAGAGGGTGGCAAGTTTTCTCATGAGGGTTTCCTTTGTTCCTTTGCCTTGAGACGAACAGGATATGAGCGAAGGGAAGTCAAAAAGTCTCTATCTGCTGTATACGACCGAGCGGGGTCAAAATACAGACCAACCGGAGCTGTTCTAAGGCAAAGATCGATTTTTGAATGCGATCAGCAGCAACAAGCCTTAGTTCGATGGCGGTGCGCATTTCACCGCCGCGGCCATATCGATGATCCCATCGCCTAGCTGCTCCTGGTATCGGGGATTGAAGTTGTCTACAGAATGAGCCGTCGCACACACCATCTCTTCGATCTGTGATGTGGTTAGCTTCGGATGGCGGGAAAAGATGAGCGCCACTTCGGCCGTGATAAAAGGCGTTGCGAAGGAGGTGCCGGACCAGTTGGCGTAGCCACCGGTATAGTAGGTGCTGCGGATGCCGCTCCCCGGCGCGACGACGGTCACATAAGCGCCGAAGTTAGCATAGGAGGATTTGACGTTATTGGACTCTACCGAGGTGACCGCCAGGACATCCGGGCTGGCGGCCGGATAGTGGTTTTTGCTGGTGTTGTCGTTGCCGGCAGAGGCGACCACCACCGCTCCCGCGTCGATCGCTTCGCTCAGCGCCTCCTCCAGAGCGCGTGAGTTCTGGGAAGACCCGAAGCTCATATTCAGCACGCGGGCGCCGTGCGTGACCGCGTAGTCGATCCCGATCGCCACGTCGAGCGCCGTGCCGAACCCGTCGCCGTTCAGCACGCGTACGGGGAGGATTTGCGCTTTCGGCGCTCCACGCGCGATAATGCCCGCGATCATGGTTCCGTGCCCGACGGCCTCATTGGTGACGCCGTCCGCCACGTCATCCGGGGGCAGGAAGGGATTGAGGACGTTATAGCCGCCCACGTAATGCCCCTGCAAGGCAGGATGGCTGAAAGTCGCGCCGGTATCCAAAACGGCGACGACGATGCCGGAACCGGTACTCGATTTGAGAGCCTGGGCCAGATTCACCTGCTGGTAGGCCGTCTGATTGACATAAGCGCCGGGATCGGGGCCAGCGTCAAAGGCGAAGTGAAAAGCCGTGCCGCTGAACTCCGGCGAGGCGACATAAGTGTCCGTTTGTGCCCACACCACGCGCGAGTCCTTGTTCAACTGCTGCGCAAACTCCGCCTCCGTGCTTCCTGACGGCGTGGTCAGGCTGTAGAGGCTAAGGTCCTCGACGTGCTCTTCGGTCGTCGTATCGTATTCCGACTCCAGGCTCTCGATGTCAGCGCCGGCCTTCAATTGCACCAGGACATAGCCCGGCACAACGCCGTCTGCCTGGGCGATGCGGGCCGCCATAAAAATCATCCCGGCCAGCATCCATGTCAGGGTCATGCGGAAACGCATCGTCTTCCCCCTTCGCTTCGGTATCGTCGTTAGTCGTCGCGTGTGTTCGGTAGTCATCGTTCGCCAAACAGGGCGAATGCCGCCCAGTGGTAGGGATGGGGATATTCGGCGCGGGTCGCCCGCTGCGCCGCGCGCAAGGCGGCGGCCCGTGAGACGCCCTGGGCGAGCAGGGTATAGAATCGCTCCATAAGCGCCGCCGTCGCCGTGTCGTCCGCCGGCCAGAGGCTGGCGGCGACCGAGCGCGCCCCCGCGCTTAAAAATCCGCGTGTCAGGCCGAACAGCTCATCTCCGGACGCCACGAAGGCCGTCCCGGTGCGGCAGGCGGAGAGGGTGGCCAGATCGCAGTGGAGCGGGATCTCGTAGAGGTCCCGCGCGAGCAGCCAGCCGTCCGCGAAGCGCAGGCAAGAAAAGAGCGGATTGTCCGACCGGAACAGCGCGTGTGTGGCCAGATGCAGCCGGCGGCAGTGCCCGGCATGGGCGCGAAACGCCTCCACGGTCGCGCTGGGGCCGCAGAACGCCTGCGCGTCGGGAAACAGCCCGGCGATCTGCTCGACTTCGGTGGCGACCCGCGCGATCTGCGGCTCCGGAACGCCCATGACCAGCAGATCGGTTTGCCGTTTGCAATCACGTCCACCGGCTTCGCGTATACGCCCGCGCTGCACGCCCGCGTACCAGACGGCGGCGCTGGGCGCATACAGGAATTCGTACCGGCTCAGCGCGTATTCCGCACCGTCGTAAAACGCGTGGAACGGCAAGTCGTGCAGGGGTCCATGCGGCACCAATACCACCTGCTCCGTTTGCAGCAGCGGCAGCAAGGGCGCCAGAAGAAGGGTATGAAGCTCCTGCAGCGCGCTCTCGATGCCCGACTGCATCTGCGTGAAATGGCTCTGCACATATCCGGCCTGCAGGCTGACGCGATTAAGCTGAAAGCGCAGCCGGCGTGCGGCGACCGCGACCTCTTCCAGACAGGCCACCTGGCGCTTCACCTTTAAACCATCCGACGAAAGCACGAACGCGCCGACGATACCGTTGGCGATGGTATACTCGACCAGCATTTCGTCTGCCGCCAGCGTAGCGCACAGCCGGTCCGCCGGTACCGGTGCGGAGAGTGCAAAGCTTATCGGAGAGGCGGCCAGGCCGGCCATCTCCTGCGCGTGCAGGGCGGCGCGATAGGCCCTCTCCAGCGGTGCGATCCTGTCTAAAAGATCGGGCGCGCTGCCGACTCGGCGCTGCGGCGCGCCCTCTTCCAGCGCCTGCAGTTGATGGTAGCTGCGCGACAGCTCCGCTCGCAGCGCCGACAGCCTGGCGCGCTCAGGCGCGCCGGACGCTCCCGTCCCGAAGACGTCCGGCGCGCGGCGATCCAATGAGGTCTGTATCCGCTCCAGCAGCAGGCGTGATTTGGAGCGCTCGACACACTCCAGAGCCTCGGCCAGATCCGCCCGGCGTGCGCGCGTAAGCAGGGCGTCGACAAGATCCTCATAGATCGCCAGCTTGTCGCTGAGAAATGCGACGTGCAAATCTTCATTGGCGACGAGCGTGCGCGCCTCTTCGAGCGCCTCCACACCCGCGCGGAAATGATGGATCGCTTTCTGGATATCCCCCTGGCGAAGGTAATGCCTCCCCAGCGCGCGCTCTGCCCGGCACACCAGCCATCGCTGCGCATACCGCCGGGCGACGCGGACCACGCCGTGCATTTGCCGGGTTGCGTCCGTGCCTTCGTCCAGCGCGGTCTCGGCGGCGAGAAAACGGGCGGCGGCTGCCCAGACCGCAGATCCCTGTTTCGCCAGCGTTCGCGCCGCTGCCAGCGCCTCTTCCGAGGCTGTCTGCATGCGCCCGCGCGCCCGCAGCATGTAGGCGCGCATCAGCCGGACGAGGCCGCGCTGCAGCGCGTTCTTCTGTTGCGCGAACAGCCCATCGGCGGCTTCCAGGGCGGCGAAAGCCTCCCCCTGACGCTGGAGAGTCATCAGCACGGAAGCGCGCCCGAGCTCAGCCCGCGCTGCCTCGTAAACGATCTCCCGGCTCTGGAAGACGGGGATCGTCCGCGTATAACACTCCAGGGCCTCGGGAAAAAGGTTCAGCTCGCGATAGACCTCCGCCATGTCCAGATCGCACTTGGCCGTTTCCAGCGCCTGGCCGCGCCCCGCAAACTCCTGCCGCGCGCTCATCAGCAGAGCCAGGGCCGCCGCATGCTCGCCGGAGAGGAAGCGCAGGTAGCCCGCGCTGGCATCGACCATCGCGACCAGGGTCTTCAGATCCTGCGCGGCAAAGATGGCGCGCGCCTGGTCAAAGAGCGCCAGCCCCTCGTCCACCCGGTTGAGAAGCGCCAGAATGTTGGCGCTGTTGGCCTGAAGACGCGCAAGAGCCAGGGTGTCCCCAAGCGAGGAAAGCGACCCCATGGCGCGCTCGTAGCAGCTGAGCGCTTCGCGATACTGGTCCCGCCGGTAGTGCAGGTTGCCCGCGTTGACCAGAACTTTTGCCGCTTCCCCTTCCGCACCCTCGGTTCGCAGGTCTCGTTCCAGTTGCCGGGCCAGCGCGAACGCCTCATCATAGCGGCCCAGCCAGCCGAGTGAGTCGATAGCGCCAATGCGGACTTGCGCGGCAAGCAGGCTGTCTTCCACATTCTGCGCGCTCTTTGCCGCCGCATCAAAAGCATCCAGCGCCTCTGCATGGCGGCCAAGAGCGCGCAGCGCCTGCGCCTGCAGGCGCCAGGCCGCTGCTCCAGAGCGGTAATCGGCGCGGCGGTCCGCGAGCTCCGCGGCCAGGCCGGCATAAGGCAAAGCCTGATCGGGATGAGCCGCCAGCGTATTGCGCGCCTCTTCCAGGCAGAAGGTCATGCATTCCGGGGAAAGGACCGCCTGCGCGATCCATCGCTCCCGCGCGCCCGCCTCTGCAGGCTTCAGCAGCCTCCGGCAGAGCGGGGCGGGAGGGTATTGCCTGCTCATAGTCCTACCGCTACCTCGGAGAGCCGAATATCCACACCCGGCAGACTTACCTGCACTTGATAGTGACCGGCAGGAACGGAGGGCAGGTGAAATTCGCTCGCCACCGGGGTGATTCTGAGGGTATGCCCGGCGCTGTTAGACAGGATGATCTCTTTGGGAATCACGTTTGCGTGGTCGCGCCGGGGCAGAACCTGTCCGATGAGGTAGCATTCGCCTTGCGGGAGCATCTCCTGCCAGATCTCGATCTCGTAGCCGTCGGTACGGTAGATCTGGTGCCGGGACGGCTCCTGCTCGCCACGGGCGAAGGCCGGCGTGTACTGCGTCCGGCTGTCGAAGAGTAGGCGCGCCCACTGCACCAGGGGAGATGAAGACTCGGGCCGGACATAGCGATCGAGGTACAACGTGCGCGCGGGCGCGAGGACATGCGCCGGAATCGGCGGGTTCTCCCTCTGGAAGGCGGAGAGAACACGCTGAATCCACGCCAGTTGGCGCTCGCAATAGACGCACCCGGTTTCCAGATGCCTGCGAACGCGCTCTTTCGTCGTGGCTTTTAAAGCGCCTTCGCAATACTCCAGCAGGATCTCGAATGTCATGGGACATCGTTTCATGGTGGCCTCCGAAACTATAGAGGAGTCACATCGGCACTTTCGTACATCGCAGGAAAACTTTTTTTGCCGGTCAGAAGCCGATGGCGTCGAGGGTTTTTTTGAGATGCTGGAGACAGCGCAGCCGGTTCGGACCCATGCTATTCATTGCGATCCCCAGGCGGCTGGCGGTCTCGGCGTAGCTGCAGGGAGGCTCTTCGCAATAGAGAAGCGTGAGGAGATTTCGGCAGCGGTCCGGCAGGCTGGAAAGGGCCTGACGCACCAGCGCCTGATCTTCGAGAGCGAGCAGGGACTCTTCGGGTGTGGGCAGGCCGGCCGCTTTCGATTTCAGACCGTTTTCTTCGTCCGCAGCATCATATTCGATGGTCTCGATCGTGATCGCCGCCTCCTGTTGCCGAAGCCGCCGCCAGGCTTCCCGCTTGGTCGTTATCGCCAGCCAGGGCGTCAGTTTCGTCACGTCCCGTAGATCGCTCAGATGGCTTACCAGGAGGAGGCTGACTTCCTGCAGCACGTCCGAGGCATCGGCATCGGAAAGCCCCATGCGTCGTGCCAGCATATAGACTAGTCCTTTATAACGATCGATGAGGGTGTCCCAGGCGGTGACGTCGCCGGAAAGGCAGGCGGCGATCAGATCGTGATCCGGCTTGCGAGCATAGCGCGAACTCGATCTGCATGCACTCGAAACCTCAGGCAGCGACATATCCTATACCTTCCATCGTTCCAGGAAACCGTCTGTTTGGGCTTTTCGTAAGAACGGCCCGGTACTATTTTAAGGGAAAGCAATAAAAGATAAATCCCCTAAATGGCGGATTATAGGATCGAGTTTAGTCAAGTGGATTTTTGGAAGGTGCCCGTTCAAAGCAAGACGATAAAATACAGACAAAGCAGAACCAGGCAGGGGTAGGCGCTATTACCTCTGCCTGGTTCTAAGCAGGTGAGTGAGGTTAAAATGTGCCGCTCACGATGATCGTTCCGGAACGGTCTACCACGGCGACCTTGTCGCCTTTCTGGATGTAGGGCACGTTGTTGCCCAGTTGGGTATCAAGATTGAAGCTGCCTTCTCCCTCCCACAGTTTCATCCGCCCGATCTCCTGGCCGTTGAGCTCCACCGACAGGATCGTGCCGTTGGCCATATTGACCCGATGGACCTCTACCTCGAACTGCCGCTCCCAACCGGTCTCCGGATCGTACTGGGTGGTGTACTGTGCCAGGCCATGCGGCAGAATGTGGTTGATGGCCGCTCCATGCAGATAGGCATCGTGAGTCTGAGCTTGCTGGGCATTGGCTGTCAGGCCGGTGAGGGCAAAGAAGGCCATCAGGGCCAGGGTCAGCATGGTGAGCATCGTCTTTTGGGTTTTCATGGGTCTACTCCTCTCATCGTTACTGTTCTCCCAAAGGGAGATGTTTGGTCTCGCTTATTCTAGAGACAGGAGCCTGCCCATTTCGTACAACGGCCAAACTTTGTTTTTATCCTGCTTGCAAAAGCGTGGTGACGGTGCTCTCCCGCGCCGCCTGCTCCTCGCGGGCCAGGGGACGGATGTGTCCGTCTTCGATCAGCAAAATGTGGTCGGCGGCGCGCGCCAGCCGGTCGTCGTGCGTGACCATGACGACCGCCACGCCGGTCTCCTGGTTCATCTCGCGCAGCAGGGTGAACACCTCCGCGCCGCTGCGGCTGTCCAGGTTGCCGGTCGGCTCGTCCGCCAGAATGAGCCGGGGCCGGTTGGCTAATGCGCGCACGATGGCGCAGCGCTGGTTCTCTCCGCCCGACATCGCATCGGGGGTGTTGTATAAGCGGTGTCCGAGGTTCACACGCTTTAAGAGGCCGATCACATAATCTCGCTCCCTGCGAGAAACCGAACCCTGCCGGATAAGGATAGGCAGCAGCGCATTCTCCAGGCAGGTGAACTCGTCGAGCAGATAGTGATACTGGAAGACAAAGCCCAGATGGTCGCTGCGGAGCGCGGCCAGGCCATCGTCATCCAGACTCGCGACATCCTGTCCGGCGATCTCCAGACGGCCGCCGGTCGGCCGGTCCAGGCAGCCGAGAATGTTGAGCAAGGTGGATTTCCCACTGCCGGACTGGCCCATGATGGCGACGAACTCCTCCTCGCCTACCTGGAGATCGATCCCATGCAGGACGGGAACGTGAATCTTGCCGTAGTAGGTCTTCTGGAGGTTCTGCGCATTTACGATCGGCCGGCTCATTTTATCACCTGCACCGGGTCCAACTTGGCCGCCCTCCGCGCAGGCAGAGAGGCAGCCAGCACCGTCGCCACGACCGCCGCCAGCATCGCGACCACCACCAACTGCCAGGTCAAATCCTGGGGGATGACCGGCTGCAGCGTGCCGCCGGCATGGGTGGCCGCCCGCTTGAAGTTTCTCAGGATAGCGAGAGCGCCGCAGCCCAGCAGCGCGCCTATCGCCGCGCCGATCAGGGCGATTCCCAGCCCCTCCAGCAAAAACACGATCAGGATCTGCCGGCTCCGGGCGCCCATGCTTTTGAGGATGCCGATCTGCTTGCCCTTCTGCAGCACCGAGACGATCAGCACGGAGGCGATGGCAAACGAGGTGGCTACCAGCGAGAAGATGGAGACCAGATAGGCGACCGAAGTCCAGGCGGACAGGGAGGAGACCCAGTTCGTATGCTGCCGCGACCAGGAATCCACTTTGTAGGGCAGAATCGCCAGGAGTCGGTCGGCGACGCGGTCCGCATGGTACAGGTCGTCGGTCTTGATGAGCAGCGAGCGGACCGCCGTGCCGGTGCCGTACAGGCTCTGCGCCGAGCGAAGCACGATAAAGGCTTGCGGCAACTGGTCTTCGCCCGTATCGCAGATGCCGGCGACGGTGAACGCGTCGGAGATCCCCTCGCTGGAGGTCAGCCGAACGCGGTCTCCGATGCCGACGCTCAGATCCTCGGCCAGCTTATAGCTGAGCATCGTTTCGTCGGAACGCAGTCCGAGATAGTGGCCCGAGACCAGATATTTGGTCATCGGCGTCACCACGTTCATCCGGTCCGGGTCCGCGCCATAGAGCGTCGCGCCCAGGCTCTTACTGCCGCGGGAGACGAATCCCTGCCCGGTCACCGCCGGCGCCACCGCCACGACCTCCGGGACGCTCCGGATCACGGCATCCACTTTCTGCCAGTTCTCGATGTCCTTGCGCTGCTGGGTCTGGCGCTCGATCCGGCTCAAGGAGAGGCCCGCTGTCGCCCCGGGCGTCTGCGCCAGCGGCATGGGGTCTGGCTCCGGCGGGGTGACCGTGACTTGCGGCAGGGTATCCGTCAGCATGTCGCTGACATTCTTGCAGACTCCGAAGATCAGGCTGGAGATGAAGATCACGACCAGGACGCCGGTGGCGACCGCGGAGATGGTGAGCAGGGTCTGTCCACCTCCGGAGCGCAGGTGGCGGGACGCCAGGGTGGACTCGAAGCGAAGCATTTAGCGCCTCCCTGCCACCACACGAACGCGCGATCCCGGCGCGACACTCATGGCGTCGCCCACCACGGTATCCTGTGGAGAAAGCCCTTCCAGAATGGGCACGCGATCGCCTTCTACCGGCCCGGTGACCACCGTCTGCTCGACGGCGCGCCCGTCCCGAACGAGCAGCACGGCACGCCGGTCTCCCATCACGCGCACGGCGGTGATCGGCAGAAGCAGGCGTCGCGCCGCCTCGGCGAGCACGATGTTGACATTGACCGTCTGGCCGGGATGCAGCCAGTCCGGCGGGTTCGGGAGCGCGACGGTGACCTCGACGGTCCCGCGCGCCGGATCGACCTTCGGCCCGACCTGCGTGATCCGCCCCTCGAAGTGGGCGGTTCGGTACGCCGAAGAGGTGATCACCGCCCGCTGGCCTGTGTGCAGGTCGGCCAGGTTGGTCTCATCCACGTCGAGATGGATTTCCGGGCGGCCGGTCTGCACCAGCCGCAAGATGCCGCCCGGCCCGGCGGGCGCGCCCTTTTCGGCGAGAATCTCGGTGACGGTGCCGGCGAAAGGCGCCTGCACGACGAAGGTCTGAACCTGCTCGCGGGCGACTTGCAGCGCGGCCTCGGACTCGCGCACGCGCTGCCGGGCGGCCTCGACGTTCTCCCGGCGCGGCGGGGCGTCTACGGTGCGCTGCTCCGCCTGGGAAGCTGCCAGGGCGGCGCGCGTAGAGTCAAGGTTGGCCTGGGAGGCGCTTACGTCGTGACGGGCGGCGAGGAGGGCCGCCCGCGCCGCCTCCAGGTTGGCCTGGGCGATAAGAACGTCCTGGCGTGCCGTTGCCCGTGCCGCTGTCGCGACCTTCTCTTCCTCTTCCGCCTGATCCAGAGCCTGGCTTGCAATCGCCCCCTCTTTATAAAGGTAGGCGCTTCGGTCGAGAGTTTTGCGAGTCAGCCCTTGCTGGGCATCCGCCTGGGATTCGGCGGACTGGGCGCGCAGAATCTCGACAGCGCGCTCCTGCACGAGCGCCTCGGCCTGGCGTACGGCCGCCTGGGCACGCTCGACCTGCGTTGCTTGCGCCGTGACCGCCGATCGCGCCTGATTCACGCGCGCCAGCGCCGCATCGCGCTCGGAGGGCCGGGCGGTCAGGAGCGCCTGGGCCAACTGCGTCCGTGCCGTCTGGACGGCCTGCGCCGCCTGCTGCGCCTGGGACACGGCGACGCTGTCCTGAACGCGCGCCAGCGCGTCGCCTTGCCGGACCGTATCTCCTTTCTGGACCCACAGCTCCGCGACGATCCCCTGCCCCTGCGCGCCGACGGCGCTTTCGCGCCGCCCGGCCACCCGGCCGGAGGCGGCGAGGGTCTCCTGATACGTCCGCAGCTCCGGTCGCGCCACCTGCACGGAGAGCGGCCGCCCGGTCCACCATACAGTCACGGCCACGATCAGCAGCACGGCGGCCAGCAGGCCGATCCATCGCCGCCACCGCCGGGGCCGTCGCCCGCGCTCCTGTCCCTCTTCGCCTTCCCCCTGAGAAGGAGCCGGCGGTTGGGGCATGGGGCGTCGCTCTCCTTCCGGGGTAGAGCGGGGTCTATGTGTCTCTGTGGTCTGTGTCTCTAACATCCTGGCCCTCGCAGAATCTTTATCTGCCCGGCTCCCATGCGCTTACAGGCGAGGAGGGGCTTTCCAGAGCAAGATTCTCCCTTGTCCAGGAACATTGTCTCGCAACGGCGAGACAAATACATCCGCTAAACGGCGGATTGTTGCCGACAGAGCATTCGTTGAAATGGGATCGAAGGAAGGGCAGCCGCCTGGGCAAGGATCCGCTTTATCGCTGCCAGAGAATATGATTCTCTTCCAGCGGTAGGTGCGCTTCCGGGTGGAAAGGCACGATACGGGGCGTGTAGTGTTCCGCAGGGCGTGTCGCCGGCACCTTTGCCGTGTAGAGATAGCTCGATCCGGCGCCGGCGATTTTTCCCGCGCGCTTCATTTTGACCGGGGGCGCTACAAGATCGTCCAGAGGATCGGCGTAGAGCTCTACATAAACGGAATCCGGGTTGATACTCCCGAAGGCGACCTCGACGGTAAAATTCCAGGCATTGCGTTCCTGGTGGAACGTGAGCGCGCCAAAGCGCAGCGTGTTCCAGTTCTCGGCCAGATGTTGCTGCCATTTTTGCAGGGTGGCGGCCAGCGCGGCACCGTCCGCTGTGCGCCGGTGAAAAGCCGAAGCGCTGGGGAGATAGACCTGTTCCACATATTCGCGCAGCATGCGGTAGCTGCTATACTGAGGCGTCAGCTCCGACATACTGGCCCGGATGTGGCGGATCCAGCCTTCGGAGATTCTCGCCGGGTTGCGGTCATAGAATTCGGGAAGGATCTGCTGTTCGAGTAGATCGTAGAGCGCTCCCGCCTCCTTCGCATCCCAGTCCGGCTCGGTATGTTCCTGTCCGTCCCCCAGCGCCCAGCCCACTTCGGGACGATACGCTTCCGCCCACCAGCCATCCAGCTCCGATAGATTCAGCCCTCCGTTGACCAGCAGCTTCATGCCACTGGTGCCGCAAGCCTCCCAGGGACGGCGCGGCGTGTTGATCCAGACATCGATGCCGGCGGCCAACTGCTGCATGAGGGAGATGTCGTAATCCTCGATGAAGACGATGTGTCCGGACAGGTACGGCTGGGAGGCAAAATTCGCCATCTCCTGCACCAGCCGCTTGCCTTCCTCATCGTTGGGATGGGCCTTGCCGGCGACGATCAACTGCAAGGGACGCTCGGAACGGCTGAGCAGCGCGGCCAGGCGAGCGGGATCTTGCAGCAGCAGGGTGGGACGCTTGTAGCTGGCGAAACGCCGGGCGAACCCCAGCGTGAGGGCATCGGGGTTTAAGGCGCTGCCGGCGCGCTGGATGGCCTCTTCCGGGGCGGCGTGCTGGTGAGCCTGATGCACGAGCCGGCGGCGCACGTGCTCGACAAGGGAGCGGCGCGCGGCATTGCGGTAATTCCACAGGTCCGTATCGCTGATCTTCTGTAAGCCCTCGTTCGAAGCGAGCATCGCCTCCTGCCAGTTTTCCTTGCCGCACGCCTGTGTCCATAACGCTCCGGCCGCTTCCGAATCCCAGGAGGGAATATGCACGCCGTTCGTCACGTAGCCCACGGGCACTTCGCTGACGGGCCAGCGGGGAAACAGTCCCTCAAAGAGACGCCGGCTCACCAGGCGGTGCGGGCGGCTGACCGCCGTCACCTGGCCGCTCGTGTGAATGGCCAGAAAGGCCATGTTCAACGGCTCTTCCGGCCTCTCAGGCAGAGAGCGGCCCAGGTCCAGCAGACCGTCTACCGAGTTCCCGACCGTTTGGGTAAAGCTTCTGGCATACTTGCGGATCAAATCCGAATCGTACCGATCGAAACCGGCCGCAACCGCCGTATGGGTGGTGAAGACATTTCCGGCTCGGGTCGCCCACAACGCCTCCGGAAACGAACGCCCGGTCTTTTGCATGAAGCTGTACGCCCGCGCGAGAGCCACAAAGGCCGCATGCCCTTCGTTGAGATGGCAGACATCCGGCTCGATCCCCAGCGCTTCCAAAACCTTCCAGCCGCCAATGCCGAGAACGATCTCCTGCACCAGGCGCGGTTCCTGGCCGGCGGGATAGAGGGTCGCCGAAATGCCGCGGTCCCAGGGGCTATTGAGAGAGTCGTTGCTGTCCAGGAGATAGAGCGTTATCCGGCCCACGCACGCCTGCCAGACGCGAAGCTGCACCTGGTGCCCCGGCAGCCAGACGGACACCCGCAGCCATCCACCCTCCGGCTTTTCCACAGGAATGACCGGCAAAACGGTGGGGTCGTTATAAGGAAAGGCTTCCAACTGCCAGCCGTTGGCATCGAGGATCTGGCGGAAATAGCCCTGTTGATACAGCAGGCCGATTCCCACCAGCGGAACGCCCATATCCGCCGCCGTCTTCAGAAAATCCCCGGCCAGAATGCCCAATCCCCCGGAATAGATGGGCAAGGCCTCGCTCAGCCCGAACTCCATGCTGAAGTAGGTGACCGATTTCAAGTCCGAGCCGGAATAGCGCTGACCGAACCAGCCGGGCGCTTCGAGAGAGCGCCTGCGGTCGTCGAGCGCGTGGCGCAGCAGCTCTTGAAACGCCGTATCCTGTCCTACCTCTTCCAGGCGCGCCTGCGAAACGTTCTGCAGGATCATGAAGGGATTCTCGGTCTGTTCCCAGGCATCCGGGTCCAGCTTCTCCCACAGCCGGTCGCTCAACTGGCTGCCATGCCAGCGCAGATCCAGCGCCAGCTCGGCCAGCCCTTCTAAACCTTTGGGCAAGGGGCGGTGCAAAAACGAAGCAAAGGCGGTCTCGGTCAGCGATTCAGGCATGGCGGCTATCGTCCTCATCGTTTTAGAGATGACTACGCTCATTCTACGTTTGCTCACCGCTAAACGATTCAATTCACGCAGCTATCCGCTAAATGGAGGAGGATAGACAATCCCTCTCTTTTCGGGCAGGCGCTCCCCTACGACTTGCTCGATCATAATCCGCCGATTCGCGGATGTTATTTCCAGGAGGATTCTATAGAATAAGGTTATGGTTGCCGTATGCAGCCAGACAATCGACGGAGACCATGATCTTAGACACGGGTCTGCATCTGGCGACGGCACGCGATAGCCCGGAGGAGCTATCGGGAGGATGGCAACATGGACAACGACGTTTTAGATCGGAATCCCTGGCGGATCGAGGAGCAGGACTTCCCGGAGGACGGCAGCATCGAGGAGAAGATAGCGTTTCTGCTGCACTATGCGATTCTGGCGCCTTCGACCCGCAACACACAGCCCTGGAAATTCAAAATCGATGGCGAGACTGTCTCCCTCTTTGCCGATGAGAACCGCTGGCTGAAGGTATCGGACGCCAATCAGCACGATCTGTATATCAGCCTCGGATGCGCGCTGGAGAACCTGCTTTTCGCCGCGGAAAACTTCGGATTTGCCCATCGGGTGGAGTATTGCCCTAGCCCGCTCAATCTGGATCTGGCCGCTACGGTCCATCTTCATCCCGGCGAAAAAACGTCCTTCTATCGCTCTCAGGATCTGTTTGCGATGATCCCGGAGCGCCATACTAGCCACAAAGCGTATGATGGAGAGCCTATTCCGAAAGCGGTCCTGGAGCACTTTCAGCGTTGCCGCCCGGAAGAGGGAGTCTATCTGCACGTGACCGGCGATGCGGACGTCAAGCGGAAAGTGGACGATCTGACCACCCATGCCGACGCCATCGAGTTCGCTCTGCCTGCCTTCCGGGACGAGCTGGCGCACAGCATCGGATCGGGGAGTTTCGGCACTCCCTGGCTCTTTGCCGTCATCGAGCAACTGGCGATCTCCTACCTGAATATGGGCACTTCGACCGCGCGTAAGGACCATGAGCTGCTGATGAGCTCGCCGATCCTGGGCGTGCTGAGCGCCCATGACGATGACTTTAAAACCTGGCTCAAGGTCGGGCAGACGCTGGAGCGGCTCTATCTGATAGCGACGGCTCACGGACTATGCCTGCAGCCGATCAGCCAGCTTATCCAGGTACCGCAAATCCGCGCGGACCTGGCGGCCTTGCTGCCGATCGACGGATTGAAGCCCCAGCTTCCGTTTCGGCTGGGCTATGCGGAGAAGCAGGCGCGGCATACACCGCGACGGCCGCTGGAGGAGCTTCTCGTTCAAAATAGCTCCCCTCTCCTTCGCAAATAGAGGGGTGAGGTCAGGGAGAGTAAACATGACTACCTTTGATTACACGATTCCATCCGATAAGCCCTTCGACGAGGTAGTGGCTCGGATAGTGCAGAAGACGGCGGAGAAAGGCTTCCGGGTCCTGCATACGCACGACGTTGCGGCGACCCTGGCGGAGAAGGGATTTACGCGTGACCCTCTCAAGATCGTCGAAATCTGCAACGCAAAGTACGCCAGCCAGGCGCTCGACAAAGACATCAAAATCTCCCTGATGCTGCCCTGCCCGATCAGTGTTTATGTCCAGGGTGGCCGGACATATATCAGCACGATGCTGCCCACCGTTCTGGTGAAGTTCTTCCCGGAGGCAGGAATCGAAGGACTGGCATCGGAAGTGGAGAAAGTCGTTCTGGCGATCATCGAGGAGGCGCAATAAGGCTCTTCTTTCCCTGCCAGAGAGACAGCTTAAGAAAAAGTTCTTGACAAACAGGGAATATAGTAGTATCTATATATTACTATGAGCACCGTGACAACAAACAGGGAAAACATTCCCCTGATCGATATGGAGACGCTGGAGCGGGTCGCGCCGATCCTGCGCAATGTCGCGCATCCCTTGCGGCTGCGCATTCTGGACTATCTCGACCATGAAGGCGAGGCCCGAAGCGTGAGCGAGATCATAGAAGCCTCCGGCGCCTCTCAGGCGATCGTCAGCCAGCAGTTGCGCATCCTCAAAGACCAGGGCGTCTTGACCGCGCGGCGCGCGGGCAACTACGTTCTCTACGACATCGCGGATCGAAGCGTGCTGTTGCTTCTGGAATGCATCCGCCGTCATCAGAAGAAGCGATAAGCGCCAGCCCGGAGCAAAGGGTGTGTTTCTGCATCCGAGACATATAAATATTTCTATATTGCTATGCAACGATCCGCCGTTTGGCGGATGCCAGTGCCGTGCAGATTCCCTATAATCCAGGTGAACGAGTGGGAAATCCGCTTTGATTCCTGGCAGCCGCAGGAAAGATTCAGGAGGGCGCCAATGGAGGCTTTACACAAGTTCGGCATCGTCCTGCGACAAAACAGGGCTCGATGGCTCCTGGCCATCGTCGCTCTATTCCTTGTCGTGGACACCGCCGTGTGGCGGGATATTCACGCCGGCAAGAATTCAGGCACGCCGGGCGTCCAACAGACAGAGACGCCAAAGGCGCAGACCGTATCGACTCCCATCGTCTCCGTAGCGCCAGCCATGGCGCCCCAATGGCTGGAAGCGACAGGGACCGTACAGCCAGAATTAGAGTCGGCTCTCGCGGCCAAAGTCATGGGTCGCGTGCAGAGCGTTCTGGTGCGGGAAGGCGATTCCGTGCGCAAGGGGCAGCCGCTTGTCTTTCTGGATGCGCGGGATTTGGAGGCGTCCATCGCGCAATCCAACGCCAATCTGCGCGCCGCCGACGTGGGCTATGACAACGCGCGGGTCGCCGCGCACATGGAAAGAGCTCTGAGCGCGGCGCGGATCGCGAATGCAAAGGCGCGGCTCGCGCAAAGCCAGGCGGCGCTCAAAGCGGCGAACGCGAAGCTGGACCTCGTTCTGGCCGGTCCACGCCGCCAGGAGCGCGCCCAGGCGGCCCTCTCGGTCGCCCAGGCGCAGTCTTCCCTGATCCTCGCCGAGAGCAATCTCCACCGCATGACCGAGCTCTACGATGAGGGCGCCATTCCCGCGCAGCAGTACGACCAGTACAAAAGCCAGTACGAGGTCGCGAAAGCGCAGTACGCGGCGGCACAGCAGGCCCAGAGTATGACCGACGAGGGCAGCCGCGCGGAAGAGATACGCGCCGCGCAGGAGGCGGTCCGGCAGGCGCAGGCGGCCGTGCAGGAAGCCCGCGCGGGATGGCAGCAGGCACAGGCCAGCGCGCTGCAGATCGACGTGCGCCGGCAGGAGATTCAGGGCGCGCAGGCGCAGATCGGTCAGGCGCAGGCTTCGCTGCAGATCGCCCGCGTCACCCGCGGCTATGCCGTCCTCCTCAGCCCGTTCGACGGCGTGGTGACCCAAAGGCTGGTCGATCCCGGCGCGATGGCAAGCCCCGGCGTGCCGCTGCTGAAGGTGCAGGGCGGCGCTCGGCGTCTGGAAGCGGTCGTGCCGGAGACGGCGCTGGCGGCGGTCCGGCAGGGCGCCTCCGTTCCCGTTCGGCTGGATGCTTTAGGCAGTCGCGAGCGGACCGGGCGGGTGGTGGAGATCGCGCCGCAGGGGGATGCCGGCAGCCACACGTTCGTGGTCAAGATCGTCCTGCCCAAAGACAGCGGCGCTTCGTCCGGCATGTTTGGCCGGGCGCGTTTCCGCATCGGCACGGAGCGCCGCCTGCTCGTGCCGCAATCGGCGGTCTGGGAGCGGGAAGGACTGCACTATCTCTACATCGTGGATGCAAGCGACACCGCCCGCCTGCGGATGGTGACCGTCGGAGAACCGGCCGGAAATCGGCTGCCGGTGCTCTCCGGCCTGAATCCGGGGGAGCGTATCGTCGCCGGAGGCAGAGAGCGCCTTGCCGACGGCGCGCGGGTGACCGCGGAGGGTAAGTAGCCGCCATGCGTACCGAACCGGAAACCGCGTCGCTGCGGGTCGGGCTGGCCGGGCGGCTGGCCGCCGCCTTCGTCCACTCCAAGCTCACGCCTCTGCTCATCCTCGTCTCGCTGCTGCTGGGAGCCTTCGCCGTCCTCCGAACGCCGCGCGAGGAGGAGCCGCAGATCATCGTGCCGATGATGGACGTGATGGTCGCCATGCCCGGCGCGACGGCCAAAGAGGTCGAGCAGCGGGTCACCGTCCCGATGGAAAAGCTGCTCTGGGAGATACCGGGCGTCGAGTACGTCTATACCACCTCCAGCCCCGGCCAGTCGCTCGCCATCGTGCGCTTCACTGTCGGGCAGGACCAGGAGGCCAGCCTGGTGCGCCTGCGGGAGAAGCTGCAGTCCCATTACGACATCATCCCGCCCGGCGCCTCGCTGCCGATCATCAAGCCCCGCTCCATCGACGACGTGCCCATTCTGGCACTCACGCTGCACAGCGCCCATTACGACTCCTATGCCCTGCGCCAGTTCGCTTCCCGCGTAGACGACGCCATCAAGCAGGTGGACGACGTCTCCGAGACCACCATGATCGGCGGGCGCCGCCGCGAGGTGCGCGTGATTCTGGATAAAGCGCGCCTGGCGGGCTTCGGCCTGACACCGGACGGGATCGCCCAGGCGCTCTCCGGCGCGAACGCGCGGGCGCAGGCGGGCAGCTTCTCTCACGACAATACGGACATCGCCGTCAAGACCGGCGCGTTTCTGACGGATGCGAAGGAGGTCGGCGCGGTCGTCGTCGGCGCGGCGAACGGGCGCCCGATCTTCCTTAAAGATGTCGCCACCATTCGAGACGGGCCGGAAGAGCCGGCGAGCTACGTCCTGTTCGGCTACGGCCGAGCGTCGGGGCCGGCGTCCTCGCGCCCCGTCGAGCCGGCCGTGACGATCTCCGTCGCCAAGCGTCCCGGCAAGAACGCCATCGACATCGCCAACAATGTCCTGGCGAAAGTGGACAGCCTGAAAGGCACGCTCCTGCCCTCGGATGTCGCCGTCACGGTGACGCGCAACTACGGCGAGACGGCCAGCGAGAAGTCCGGCGAGCTGCTTTTCCACATGCTGCTGGCCGTGCTCTCCGTCACGCTGCTGATCGCCCTCACCCTGGGGCGGCGCGAGTCGCTGGTCGTTCTGGTCGCCATTCCGGTCACGCTGGCGCTGACGCTGCTCGTGTTCTATCTCTACGGCTACACGCTCAACCGCATCACGCTCTTTGCTTTGATCTTCTCCATCGGCATCCTGGTGGACGACGCCATCGTGGTCGTGGAGAACATCGTCCGCCACTACCGGATGCCGGAAGGCGAGCGCAAGCCGCCGCTCGCCGCCGCCATTCTTGCGGTCGACGAGGTCGGCAATCCGACCATCCTGGCGACCTTTACGGTCATCGCGGCCATCCTGCCGATGGCCTTCGTCGGCGGGCTGATGGGCCCCTACATGCGCCCGATCCCTATCGGCGCTTCGGCGGCAATGCTCTTCTCCCTGCTCATCGCCTTCATCGTCACCCCCTGGGCCGCCTACCGCCTGCTGCGCGGCGAGCATGGCAAGGCGCACGCGGCCGGGGACGACGCGCTGACTCGCCTCTATCGCCGCGTCATGACGCCGCTCTTGCGCTCCTGGAAGGTACGCGCCGGCTTTCTGGCCGGCGTGGTGGCCCTGCTCCTGGGCGCGATGGCGCTGGTCGGAATCAAAGCGGTCACGGTGAAGATGCTGCCCTTCGACAACAAGAACGAGTTTCAGATCATCGTGGACATGCCCACCGGCACGACGCTGGAGCAGACGGCGGCGGCCACCCGCGCGCTCGCCGACTATGTGGCGACCATCCCGGAAGTCACGAACTACCAGATGGTCGTCGGAGCCGCCAGTCCCTACAACTTCAACGGCCTGGTGCGCCACTACTACCTCCGCAATCAACCTTACCAGGCGGATATTCAGGTCAATCTGGTGGGCAAAGGCGAGCGCAAGGCCCAGAGCCACGACATCGTCAAGCGCATCCGTCCGGAGATCGCCCGCATCGCCCGGCAGTGGGGAATCCGCGTCAAGGTGGCCGAAGTGCCGCCGGGGCCGCCCGTGCTGGAGACCCTGGTCGCCGAGATCTACGGCCCGATCGGAGAGCGGCGTACCGAGGTCGCCCGGCAGGTCAAGCGGATTTTCGAGACGACCGAAGGCGTCACGGACGTCGACTGGTACATGGACGACGATCAGCCGACCTATCAGATCATGGTGGACAAGGAGAAGGCGGCTTTGAGCGGGGTCGATACGCAGGCGGTGAACCGCACGCTGGCGATGGCGCTCTCCGGCGCTTCCGTCGGCCTGGCGCACGATGAGTCCGCCCGCGAGGACGTGCCCATTACCGTGCGTCTGCCGCGCGGCGAGCGCAGCGGATTGGCGTCGCTGGAATCGGTCTACGTCGCCGCGCAGGACGGGCATCTCGTGCCGCTTCGGGAGCTGGCGCATCCCGTAGCCATCCCTACCGACAAAGCCATCTATCACAAGAACCTGCTGCCGGTGGTCTACGTGACCGGCGACGTGACCGGGCGGCAGGAGAGCCCGGTCTACGCTATCCTGGCGATGAACCGCAAGCTGGCGGATCTGCATTTGCCGGAGGGGTATCAACTCAACGTTCTCAGCACGCGCCTGCCGTTCACCACGGATAAGCTGGCGATGAAGTGGGACGGGGAGTGGCAGATCACCTACGAAGTCTTCCGCGACCTGGGGATCGCGTTCGCCGCCGTGCTGGTGCTCATCTATATCCTGGTGGTGGCCTGGTTCCAATCCTTGAAAACGCCGCTCATCATCATGGCCCCCATTCCGCTGACGCTGGTGGGGATTCTGCCTGCCCACGCGCTGCTGGGGGCCTTCTTCACGGCCACCTCGATGATCGGCTTCATCGCGGGCGCCGGCATCATCGTGCGCAATTCGATCATCCTGGTGGACTTCATCGAGCTTCGGCTGCGACAGGGAATGCCTCTGGAGCAGGCCGTGATCGACGCCGGGGCGACGCGCTTCCGTCCGATGCTGCTCACGGCGGCAGCGGTCATCGTCGGCTCATTCGTGATTCTCTTTGATCCCATCTTCCAGGGACTGGCGATCGCGCTGATGGCCGGCGAGATCGCCTCGACGCTGCTCTCGCGGCTGACGGTTCCGGTGCTCTACTTTATGATGAAAAGCCGCGAGCCGATGGCGGTATCTTCCGTACCGGAGGATCGTTGGCCCGAAGCCCCTCGCCAGGAGGAGCCGCGCCCCCTGGCGCATACGCCATGATAAGGAGAAAAAGACCATGTCAACCGAACGCTGGCTGCGGCTGATCGCCGGAACCTTTGTCATGCTTTCTGTCATCCTCGGCGTGCTGGTGAGCCACTGGTGGCTTGCTTTCACCACGTTTGTCGGACTGAACCAAGGCTGGTCGTCGAAGGAAGTCCAACGCCGATGAAACTGGCTTGCTTTCACCACGTTTGTCGGACTGAACCTGTTCCAATCCGCATTCACCAACTGGTGCCCGATGATGTGGCTGCTGGAGCGCCTGGGCGCCCAATCTTACGAGCCTCCGATTCCTGGACACTGAAGCCTGGGAGGGAGAAGGCAGCTCACTGCTGCCACAAGGGAAGGGGCTAATTGTCCATAGGAAGACTTTCTATCTTCAAAAGAAATGACGGATTGTGAGCCTTTAGGACTAGCGGCGGCCGAGAAAATCAGGTCTTATGGCCCATGACATGCTCGCACGTCATGCGATACCATAGAAGCGAAAGGAGGTGAGATCGATGCAACCAATAACGATGCGCTGGATCGCGCGAATACTGATTCTGGCCTGGGCATGCTGGTGGATTTTCTTCGCCATCGCGAGCTCGATCTCCGAGAGCAGCGGATGGCATAAGGCGCTGCTGCCTTGCGGGCTGGCCGCGCTAATCTTTCTCGGCAGCGCCCTGCTGGCCTGGCGCTGGGAGGCTGCGGGAGCTGTTCTGTTGATCGCCGAGGGGCTGCTGGTCTGCATGGCCTACTATCCCATCAGGTTTCTGCATGGATCTCTCAGCACAGCCTGCTTCGTGCTCCTGACGCTGGCGGCGCCGCCACTCCTGGCCGGATTGCTGTTTTTCCTGAACTGGCGCGGGATGCGAACGCCCCATCCCGTATAAGGGCGCGATCTTGTCAGGGCAAGGAGGAAATTCCTTCCCACTCGAACCACTTTTTCCGGCCCACAATCCGCCATTTAGAGGATGCGCCCGGCCCCTTCTTTCCCATATAATCAGGGTAGCATAAGCGCGCAACATTTCCCAGTTACCTAGCGCGAAGGAGGGACAGGCCATGACACAGGCAGCGGAACAGAAGACGAAGTCCGAGCATGTCGCCCGAGAGGATCATATGGTGGAAGAGATCGTCCACCAGCAGTTACAAGAGAACCCACGCACCAGCAAAATGCCTCTGTACATCAAGGTCGAGAACGGGATTGTGACCCTGGCCGGCACGGTCAACAACTATCCGGCCAAAGTGACCGCCCGTGAGATCGCCTACCATGTGCCCGGCGTGGTCGACGTACTCGATACCATCGAGGTCCGGCGCTCCAACGGGCGCTTCGTGTTCGATCAGTTTCCGGCCGATTGCGAGATCACCCGTGCCGTGCAGGAAGTCTTGAAGTGGGATGTGCTGGTGACGTCCCAGGATATTCGCTGCGTGGTCGCCAACGGCTGGGTCACGCTGACCGGCGCTGTCCCCTCGCAGAGCGACCGCCAGGAGGCCGAGCGCGCCGTTGGCTATGTGCGTGGGGTGCGCGGCATCGTCAATCACCTACGCGTCGTCCCGGAGACACGGGAGCACTAGGCGCTTCGGCTTCCGGCGAAAATACGCGCTCTGTGATGAACGTCCTGCTCTTTACCACGCTCTACCCCTCGTCGCGGCGGCCGGCGAGGGGTCTGTTTAACCTGCAGAGCTTCCGCGCGCTGGCGCAATATTGCGAGGCGCGCGTGGTCGTTCCGGTCCCCTGGTGGCAGCGGCTGCGCTGGCCGGGGGATCTGCTGCGCATCCCGCAGGAAGACGATACCGGCCTGCCGGCCTCCGTGCCGACCTACTGGCCGGTCCCCCACATGCCGGCGACACATGTGCGGGCGATGCATCGCGGCCTGGCCGCGCACCTGCGCCAGCTGCGCCGGGACTTCCCGTTCGATCTTCTCTTTGCCACCTTCGCCTATCCCGACGGCGTGGCGGCAGCCTATCTCGCCCGCGACTTGCAGTGTCCCCTGGTCATTGGCGTTCTCGGCAGCGACGTCAATCTTCTGGCCGCGCGGCCTTCCCTGCGTCCTGAAATCCAGTGGGGACTGCAGCAGGCGCAGCGAGTCCTGGCCGTCAGCAGCGCGCTGCGCGAGCGCGTCATCGAATTGGGAGTCGCTCCGGAGAAAGTGGTGGTACAGCGCAACGGCGTGGATGGCGAGCAATTTGCCCTTCGGGACCGGCGGGAGGCGCGCGTTCGCCTGGGGCTGCCTGCGGACCGCCGGATCGTCTGCTGCGTGGGGAACTTGCTTCCGGTCAAAGGGCAGGATGTGCTCGTCGAGGCGATGGGGCTTCTGCGCGACGGGCCTTGCGTAGACCTCGTGCTGATCGGCGCGGGAGAGATGCAGGAAGCTCTGCAAGCGCGTGTCCGCGCGCTGGGGTTGGAAGGGCGGATCCACCTGCCGGGCCGTCGACCGCATGGCGAGGTCCCGGACTGGATCAGCGCCTGCGATGTTTACTGCCTGCCCAGCCGCCGCGAAGGCTGCCCCAACGTGATTCTGGAGGCCCTGGCGTCCGGTCGTCCGGTCGTGGCCTCCTGCGTGGGCGGCGTGCCGGAATTGATAAACGCCGGCAACGGCATCCTGGTCCCTGCCGAGAACCCGGTCGCCCTCGCCGAGGGGCTGCGCCAGGCCCTCAGCCGCTCCTGGGATCCGGAAACCCTGCGCGGCTCCGTGGAATATCTTTCCTGGGACCAGGCCGGCAAAGGCTACTTCCACGTCCTCCAGGCCGCTCTGCGGGAGGAAAGGACGCGCGTTTCGGCATCCGGACCGCGGCCTGGACGGAGCGGTCCGGACCTCTAGCAGGATACAGCCTACGTGCTATAATATACGGGCTTAACCTGCCCGGCATAGATTACAGGAGATGGGATGATGGAGCGGACCTTATTGCTCTCGGATAGCCAGACGCCTCTCGATCGACCTCAAGAGCGCCCTCACGACCAGGTATCAGAGGAAGTCCTTATCGACAAACGGGTGGTGATCGCCGAAGACGAGGGCATCATCTGTATGCAGCTCGATCGCCTACTGAAGCGGGCGGGGCTGCAGGTGGTGGGCAAGGCGGGGAACGGCCAGCAGGCGGTCGAGATCGTCCTGCGCGAGCGCCCCGACATCGTTTTAATGGATATTCGCATGCCGCTCATGGACGGGATGCAGGCTGCCGAGCGCATTCTTCAGGAATATCGTCCCTGCATCATGTTTGTGACCGCCTTTACCCACTTTCAGGAGCAGGCCAGGCAGATCGACGCCTGCGGCTATCTAGTCAAGCCGGTCACCTCAGAGAACCTGCTTCCCGCTCTGCGGGAAGCGTACGCCTTCTGGCAGCAGCGCGCATAACCTTTAAGCATTTTCCCTGATTAAAATTCTTCTTGTATCGAGCGGGGAAAAGCTGTATAATAGCTCCTATACGTAGCCGCGATGCTCGTTTATTCTCATCGTTGTCACGAACAGAGCCTTCTCTCAAGGAGGTCTGCATGACTGCCTCTGACCCACTCAAAAGCGGCCAGGATGCGCCCGCCTATTCTATCGCCTCGGAGGGTCTGGCAGGAAAACGCGTGGTGCTCTGTACCCATAAGGGCATCGAGAACCTGCATCTGCGCCGCTCCCTGGTAAAAGGTCGTCTGCTTGTCGTCGGGGAAGCCAAGACGGCTCAGCAGTTGATCGAGATCGTCTCAAACGAGCGCCCGGACATCGTCGTCGTGGACGCCAGCATCAATACCATGCCTCTGGAAGATTTGGTCCGTCGTCTCCTGGCCGAGCACCCCGCCACCCTGATTCTGCTTACCGATCGACCCGACTTTGGGGAGCGCGCTTCCCAACTTGGGGCCGCCGCCTGTCTGGAAAGGCCTTACTCGGCTCAAGAACTCCTCTCCAGCCTGCAGCAGACCGTTACCGAAGCGTAATAGAAAATCCGCAAAGAGTTCCTCGAGCGGCCTTTCGACGCCTGAATCGCGGGCCGAGTCCCCTATGCCTTGCGGATGCGGCAGGCACAGACCTTGAACTCGGGTATCTTAGAGACCGGGTCGAGCGCGCGGATGGTAAGCAGATTCACCGACTTCTCGTCCGCCCAGTGATAGGCAATGAAGATCGTGTCCTCCCGGATGGTCTGCACGACATTCGCTTTCAAGGTCACCTGGCCCCGGCGCGTCTCTACCGTCACAAGATCGCCGGTCCGCACGCCTAAGGAGGCCGCCAGCGTGGGGTGCATCTCGACCAGCGGCTCCGGGTACTGATCGACCAGGCCGCCGATGTGCCGGGTCTGCGTGCCGCACTCGGCGCAAGCCTGGACGCACGCCTGGCAGCCGATACAGCGCGCGGGATCGATAATGAACACATTCTCCAAACCGGAAAAACCCTTCTTGGATTTGAAGTTTGGCCGCCGAAAAAGCGGCTTTCACTAAAACGTAGAGCTCGCTAAATCGACTTACGATATATTAACTAAAAAAGAGAAAAGATACATCCCCTAAATGGCGGATTATGGTTTGTGGGGCTACCGAAAAATTCAAGCGAGAATAAATTCGCGGATCACCTGATGGGCCGCTTCCTCTACGGGCCGATCGGTATCGACGGTGAGGACGCGGGCTTCCTCGGCAGAGATCGGATCGTAGCAGCGACGCTGCCCCTCGTAGACTGCCAGATCGGCATCCGAGATTCCCGGTTTGTCCGCGCGCTCCTGGAGGCGATGGCGGATGACGGCGTCCGGGCACCGGCATTCCAGCAGCCAGAGATCGGCTCCGCAGGCCGCGGCCAGGTCTCCGGCGGCAGCGCGCTCTGATCGGGAAAGGAAGGTCGCATCCAGCAGTACGTTCTCGCCGCGCTCCAGATGGACCCCCGCGCGCCTGCGCATCTCCTCATACACGGCGGTCCGCTGGGTGAGCGCGTAGCCGGCAGCCTCCAGCCGCATGGTGGCTGGAATGCCCGCCATCTCCTTGCGGACCAGGTCGGACGAGAGCAGGACGGCGGGCAGCCGGCGGCAGACCTCGGCGGCCAGCGCCGATTTGCCGGAGCCGGAAAAGCCGGCGGTGAGCAGCAGGGCCGGCCGCTCGCGCTGCCGGCTATAGCTCCAGGCCAGATCGTATGCGGTCGCAGCCATCGCGCGCTGGACTTCCCGTTCCGGCGCGGGCATCTCCGCCTCGCCGGCAGCCAGCAGCGCAATGTTGCCGCGCACGCACGCGCGGTAGGCCAGATAGAAGGGCAGAACCTGCCGCAGCGTTGTATCCCCGGAGGCGACCTCGTAATCGTCCACCAGGCTTTCACGCAGGTCCGCGCGGCCCGCCAGGTCGAGATCCATCGCCAGGTAGGCCACATCGGCGGCCGTGTCGATATAGCGCAGCGCGTCGTTGAATTCAATGCAGTCGAAGATCTGGATGCCGTCTCCGTAGCGGGGGTCCAGGCAGATATTCTGCAGACGCAGATCGCCGTGACCGTCGCGGGTACGGCCTTCCTGCATGCGCCGGCAGAGCAGATCGGTCTCTGCCTGCAGGAAACCCGCCAGATAGCGGCGGATCGCCTGGCGCGGCTCTTCGAGGGAAGGCGCGGTGGCGTTCCTGTCCATGACGTTTAAGGTCATGGTCATGGTCTGAGCGATCGCCTGCGGCGTGCCGAATGCCCGGATGCGTTCATCGGTGGCGGCCTGCGCGTGGAACGCGGCCAACCGCTGCGCGATTCGCTCGATCTGCGGACGGCCCAGCGTCCCCAATGCCAGGCGCGCGGGCAGCATGTCGCGGTCGCGCAGCCGGCGCATCTGTACCGCCCACTCCACCGGGATGTCCTTGCCGCCGGCATACAACTGCCCGTAGGAGACCGTGATTGGCACGACGTCCAGATAGACGTCCGGGCAGAGGCGGCGATTGAGCCGGATCTCCTGCTCGCAGAAAGAGCGGCGCCGGTCCAGCGCGCCGTAGTCCACAAAGCCGAAGTCCACCGGCTTTTTGATCTTATACGCGTAGTCACCTGCCAGGAAGATGCAGGAGATATGGGTCTGGAGCACGCGAACGGTATCGGCGGGGTGCGGATAGGCGGCCGGATCGGACAGATCTACGAGCAGCCGGCTCAGGCCGAGCGAGGGTTTGCAGACGACCATCTTCTTCTCCTTACCGGAAGAGCGCGACGTCGGAAAGAGGTTTAACGGACGGCGTGATGCCGCTCTCGCGCCGGCTCGATGGGCCTTACCGGCGGCGGCGTCTCATAAATATCGGCGCAGGGCGCAACGCTCGGCCGGAGCAGCCCTCCCTGCGCGGATAGGAGACTTTCCTGGCGCTCGGAAGGCCAGGCGGAGTCGCGCGCAAAGAGCCGAACGACCACGAAGGCTACCGCGCCCAGTCCGATCCCAATGAGAATTCCCGTGATCATCGCATTGCCTTTCTTGAAGTGACCCATACCCTATTATCCGGTCTGGCTCCAAAAGAAACATCCCCTAAACGGCGGATTATGCGTTCAGGGGATGACCCCGGAGAGCAAAAATAGAAAGGCTTAATGGTTTCCGGCGGGTTACCCTCGAGGAGTCCCCTGAAGTCGCGCTTCCGAGACTACTCGCCGTAGACGAACATGCCGCCCACATGGCCTGCATACGAGATGAGCAGCAGGCCGGCTGCCGCCAGGATATAGTAGACGATCCGTATCGGCACGCTCATTCTCTCATGCCGGTGGACCCGCAGCGCCACCAGAATCCAGATAATGATGGACGAGGCAATGGCGGTAATGATATGCTGGCGGATAATGCCTTTGAACGGCACGTGCATCAGCACGAGGGCCGTATAGCCGGTAATGAGACCGACGACCGCCGTCGCAGCGGCCAGCACCAGATTGAACCACCCGGCGAGCAGCAGCGACCGTTTCTTTCGGATCATGCCGACGAAGTCCAGCGCCAGCCCGCCGACGAAGAGCGCGATCGGGAAGTGGACGATGGCAGGATGGTAAGCGTAGCTGGGGAACCAGGGCTTCTTCTGCTCCGAAACGGCTGTCCCGTTTGTGCCTCCGGATTTGACTTTTGCGCCGGGAGTCGGCGCGCCGGGCGCTGCGCCGGCTTTTATCTTGGCGATCACGGCGCTGCCGTCCCCGAAGATGTCCGTGTTCTCGATCGACTGCAGAACGGCCGGCGTCAGATCCTTGGTGCCCGCCTGTTCCATCGCGATGGCGACCTGCTTACCATAAGGATTACGGGTGAAATCGGAGTTAGAGACATGGCAGTTGGCGCAGGAACGGTCTTCTAATGCTTTAGAATAGGGCTTATAGGTCTGAACCAGCACGTCCAGATACTCGGGCTTTGCCTGGACGGTCGTGAGGCTCAGCGCGCATAACAGCAGCGATAAGGCGAGAATCAATCGGGATCGCATACTCTTCTATCCTCTCTCTTCGAGGCGCGGCGGATGAAGTTTCCACCCGCCGCGTAATGCGGGCGCTTACTTGCAGGCTTTTGCCTTGACCTTGCAGGGGCATACCCAGCATTTCTTGTTCCAATCGGCGGCTGTCTTGACCGTCATCTTGATCTTGCAGTGCTTGCAAACGAACGTGACCGGCAGCTTCGGCGCGGGCTTTTTCGAGCCCTGGGCGGACGCGGGAACGATTCCCGATGCCAGCACGGCCAGTGCCGAGAGAGCCAACAGTAGATGCACGCGTTTCATCCTGATATCCTTTCTCTGTTTGCGCAGTCTCTGCTCCGACGCTCTTTATGCTCGCGCCGGCGCTAAGGTGTACGATCAATCCCATTATAGAGAGCATGGCTCGGAGGATACATCCGCGAAATGGCGGATTCTATCCCTATTGTGTTATTTTTCACAAACCCGATTTTTCGGGAACAAATCCCACAATCCGCCATTTAGGGGATGTCTTTTGTCTCTTTTGCCCCTATAATGCGTGAAATTGGTCCGCCGGCCTTGCCTCTCAAGGCCCTGGACGGACCAAAAGATACCAGGGAGAAAACAAGCATGAAAACCCGCACCAATCTCGTTCTCGCTTCCGCCCTGTTCCTGGCGCTTGGCGCTTCCGGAGCGCGCGCCGGCAACGTCGCGGGCAAGGTCGAAATCGGATCGACCGGGATCGCGAACGCCGTGGTCAGCATCGAAGGCGCGCACGGCTCCAATCCGGCGGCCCGGCACGCGGTGATCGACCAGCAGAACAAGCTCTTCATCCCCCACGTGGTCGCCGTCGAGAAGGGCGGTACGGTCGAGTTCCGCAACTCGGACGACTTCCTCCACAACACCTACTCGGTATCGAAGACCCAGACATTCGACCTGCATCAGCCGGCGAGAGGCTCTCGGTCTCTATTGAAGACGGACAAGCCAGGCGTTATCGAAGTCCGCTGCCATATCCACGGCAACATGCAAGCCTGGGTCGTGGTGACGGACGGCCCTTACTTCGCCGTGACCGACGAGCATGGGATCTTCCACATCAATGGAGTTCCGCCCGGAACGTATCGGATCAAGACCTGGACGGAGCAGCATGGGGAGCTGACCCAGACCGTGACCGTCGGCGGAGGCAACAGCACCGTCATCGTCAAGTACGCACGATAAGCAAGCGCTACTTCTAAGAAGGGGGGCAGCGTGCATGAATCTCAGGATAACACTGAGAGCTGCGATCAGATTTAGTGTGGCATCCGGAGCGGCCGTTGTGCTTTTCACGGCGTTGCTGATGGCTCTGCCTACTCCGGGACATGCCATCCCCGCGTTCGCCCGAAAGTACCATACGACGTGCGCGCGGTGCCATTCGGTGGTACCCCGGCTCAACAACTATGGCTGGAACTTCAAGCTGAGAGGGTTCCACGTTCCCGGCGATGAGGATATCGGCACCATACCCACACCGGAAGATAAAAAGCTGACCCTGCTCGATCAGATACCGTTCGCCGTGCGCCTGATGGGCAACGTATCCGGATCGACGGCGAAAGGGTCGCAGGGAGCCTCGGCGCTGGACAGCGAGATCGACCTGCTGTCGGCCGGCCG
>Ga0070739_10001268_pt1 | contig 39082 bp, 36 predicted proteins | sample Coa_R1_7_FD_66445 | JGI IMG/M metagenome (GOLD analysis project Ga0070739, IMG submission 66445) | Surface soil microbial communities from Centralia Pennsylvania, which are recovering from an underground coalmine fire - Coalmine... | ecosystem: Environmental > Terrestrial > Soil > Unclassified ...
GACCACGATGAGCCCGTAGCCGACGGCGAGGTGGTGCTGCTCGGGGACGAAGGGCGCGGGCGGGGCGCTGAGCCCGGCGACGAGGATGCCGTGGTCCTCGGGCACGGTGCGGACGAACTCGCGGCAGAAGGCCAGCGCCTCGGCGCCGCGGTCCGCCTCCCAGAAGAAGAAGGCGAGGTTGGCCATCGGGCCCACGGGATGCAGGGCGAACTCGAAGGAGGTGACCACGCCGAAGTTGCCGCCGCCCCCGCGCAGCGCCCAGAAGAGCTCCGGGTTGGTGTCGGGATCGGCACGAACCGTGCGCCCGTCGGCGCTGACCAGCTCGGCGCCGGCGAGGCGGTCGCAGCTCAGCCCCAGCATGCGGGTGAGCCAGCCGATGCCGCCGCCGAGGGTGAGGCCGGCGATGCCGGTGTGGCTGATGAACCCGCCCGGGACCGCCAGCCCGTGCTCCTGCGCGGCCGCGTCGACGTCACCCCAGGTGGCGCCGCCGCCGCAGGTGGCCAGCCGGCGCTGCGGGTCGACGTGCACCTGCCGCATCGGCGAGAGGTCGATCATCAGACCGCGGTCGGTGACCGCGAAGCCCGCGAAGTTGTGGCCGCCGCCGCGCACCGAGATCTCCAGGTCGTTGGCCCGGGCGAAGGAGATCGCCGCGGCCACCTGTTCGGGCGTGCCGCAGCGGGCGATCACGCCCGGACGCTTGTCGATGGCGCCGTTCCAGAGGGAGCGGGCGCTGTCGTAGCCCTCGTCTCCCTCGACCAGCACCGGCCCCCCGAAGGCGGAGCGGAACGAGTCGATGTCGTAGCCGAGCACCTGTGCCACGGCTGTCCCCCTTTGAGCGCGCTCGTGCGACCGCGCCACTGTAGACGGCGTCCGCCGGCGTGTCTACTACGCGGCGCCGGCCTCGCGCACGGTGCGCTTCGCCCTGTAAAGAGCTGTGTCGGCCCGGTCCATGACGTCGAGCACCGCGGTACCCGCCTCGATGTCCGCGACCACGCCGATGCTGGCGCTGAGCTGCACCTCGTCGAGGTCGCCGACGCCGAAGGGGTGCGTCAGCGCGTTGACCACTCGGTCGGCGACCACGGCTACCTCGCCGGCGTCCCGAGCGCGCTCGAGAAGGATGGCGAACTCGTCGCCGCCGACCCGCGCCACCGTGTCGGGCGCGCGCACCACGGCGCGGAGCCGCGACCCGACGGCGCCGAGCAGGGCGTCGCCCGCGGAGCGACCCACCCGGTCGTTGACCGTCTTGAAGCCGTCGAGGTCGAGGAAGAGCACCGCGGGCAGGCCGCGCTGGGAGTCGGCGCGACGGATGGCGGCGCCCAGCCGCTCGCTGAAGAGGACGCGGTTGGGGAGCCCGGTGATGGGATCGTGCGACGCCTGCTGGCGGAGCTGCTGCTCCACCTCGACGAGGCGCGACACCGACTTCTCCAGCCGCCCGTTCTCCAGGGCCACGCTGGCGTGCGAGGCGAGCGTGGCCAGCAGGCGCAGGTCGTCGCCGTCGAAGCTCTTGACGTCGCCGCTGCGGTTGCCGATGACGATGGTGCCCATGACCCGCATCTCGCCGCGCAGGCTGACCATCATGGCGTCGCGCAGCCCGCGCGAGCGCATGAACGCGTCGGCAACCGGGTCGCGCCTGCCGCTGCGGATGAGCAGCGCGTCACCGCCGGCGAGCAGCTCCATCATCCCCTCGTCGACGGGCTCGAGGTCGACGGGGAAGAGCGCCTCGCCGTCGTGCCCGCGTCCCGCCCGCGTGCGGTAGGCCAGCTCCTCGCCGTTGGCGGGGAACAGCGTCAGCTCACCCAGCTCGGCGTGGAACATGGCGCAGGCGCGCGAGAGCAGCGAGGCCATCGCCGACTCCACGTCGTTCGACTCCTGCAGCATGCGGCTGGCCTCGTAGAGGAACTCGAGATGCGCCGTGCGCTCGTGCTGCGCGCTGTAGACCCGGTAGGCGGTGAAGACCAGCCCCAGCGGTGCCACCAGGAGGAGCAGCGCCAGCGGCTTCGACCACAGCACGGTGGCCGCGATCAGCCCGAAGCTGGTGACGCAGACGTCGGCGACCAGCGCGTCGCGCAGGATGCGCAGCAGCGTGGCCGCGCCCGCACCCCGCCGGGTCATGTGCATGGCGACGCCGATGAGCAGCGCGCCGGAGGTCGCGCCCGCCGCGGTCCCGGCGAGGACCGAGCCCCAGCCCACCGGGCTGGTCACGTCCTGGTGGTGCAGCAGGGTGCGGAAGACGATCACCGCGATGCCCGCGGAGAGGGCCAGGTTGGCAAGGTTGAAGGCCAGCTTGTGCAGCGGCTGGCGACGGTGCAGCGCCAGCGCCACCGCGGCGCCGAGGAGCTGCGCGACCACGAGGTCGGTGGGAGTGGCGAAGAGCAGACCCAGCACCAGCGGGATCTCGCTGAGCGACACGGTGTGCGCGTCGCGCCCGAAGTAGAGGTGGAGCACGCACACCTCGGCGACGAGGAACACGGGCGCCAGCGACCACCAGGTGAAGGTGAGCGCGGTGTGCGCCTGGTGCAGCCCGCTCAGCGGTCCTGCGACGAGTGCGGCGGCGCCGGCCGCGACCAGCGCGGTGAGCAGCCAGAGTGGCGAGGGAGCGTGCAGCCGGCGCGCTGCAGGCGTGCGCGCACCGTCGCCGCGGCCGATGGAGGCGCCGCTCAGTCCCATGTCCGCGTCAGCCAGGAGCCCGCGCTCCAGGTGCTGCCGGACCAGGTGCTTCCGCTCCACGTCGAGCCGCTCCACGTCGACCCGCTCCATGTCGAGCCGCTCCACGTCGAGCCGCTCCATGTCGAGCCGCTCCACGTCGAGCCGCTCCATGTCGAACCGCTCCACGTCGAGCCGCTCCAGGTGGACCCGCTCCACGTCGAGCCGTTCCAGGTCCCGCCCGACCACGTCGAGCCCTTCGCCTCGGCGCGCGCCATCGCCGCGCTGTCCCAGGCGTGCCCGAAGATGTCCCGCTCGCCGGTCAGCTCGACGCCGTTGATGCTCACGTGCGAGGTGCCGCGCGATCCCTCCAATGTGCCGGTACCGAGCGCCACTGGCCCGCCGCCGTCGACGTCGTGCGCGCGCTGTGTGAACGCGGCGTGCAGATCCAGCTCGCCCGCTCCCTGGCGCGTTGCCGGCTGTCCCGCGAGGCGCTGTGCCGAGTCGACGAGCACCTGCTTGACCTGGTCGGGAGTCAGCCACGGACGCTGCGAGAGCAGCAGCGCCGCCGCGCCCGAGACCACCGCCGCCGCCTGCGAGCTTCCGCTGCCGCGGAAGAAGCGCAAGCCCACCTGCCCCGTGGTGCCGAAGGTCTGGTCGACGTACGACCCCGGGTCACGCAGCGACACCATGTGCACGCCCGGCGCCACCAGGTCGGCATGCCGCGAGCGGCCGGTCGAGGAGAAGGTCGCCACCGTGTCGTCGCCGGTCGAGAGCGTTCCCTGCGTGTCGGCGGCGCCGACAGCGAGCAGGTTGGGGTCATACGCGGGGTCCGTCAACGACTCACTCGCCGTGCCGCCGTTCCCGGCCGACACCACGACCACGACGCCCAGGCGCCAGGCCGCCTCCGCGGCATAGGCGAGCGGGTCGTAGCGCCACGACTGCGTGCTGTCGGTGCCGAAGGCGAGGTTGAGCACGCGGATGTGCAGCGGTGCGTCGTCGCGGTGCTGCGCCACCCAGTCGATGGCGGCGATCACCTGCGACACGTCGGCGACGCCGTGCGCGTCGGCCACCTTGAGGCTGACGATCCGCGCGTCGGGCGCGATGCCGGTGAAGTGCGACGGATCGGTGTACGGCGCCGCCGCCGTGGCGTCGCGTCCCGCGATCAGCCCGGCGACATGGGTGCCGTGGCCGTAGGTGTCGAGATGCGCGGTCGCCGGGTTCTGCGACTCCCAGGACAGGTCGGGGCCGAGCACCACCTTGCCCGGCGCGTTCAACCCCTCGACGGGGACGACGCCGGAGTCGATGACGGCGACGTCGACGCCCTGGCCTGTGTCGCCCGCCGTCCAGAAGTCGGTGGCCCCGGTCAGCCGTGCCGTGCTCAGCGAGGACCCGACGTCCGTGGCGGGGTCGTAGGCGGCGCTCAGCATGTGCAGCGGCGCGTCCTCGGTGACCTCGACCACTCCGCCGGCGCGCTGCAGGTTGGGGACAGAAGCGGCAGGAACCGAGGCGACCACCTCGTCCACGGCGCCGAGCACCGAGAGCACCGCGCCGCCCGCCCGCTCGACGGCCACGGCGGCCGCCGCCGCCTCGCCCGGCAGGGAGCGGACCACCACCCGCACGGCGCCGCCGGCACCGGCCGGTGCCACCGCCGCGGCGAGGCCGCCGGTCGCCACGGCAGAGGCGAGCAGCGCCACGCGCGCGAGCGCGGCGCGCGTGCGCGCACGACCGGCGGGCAGACCACGGCCGAGCGTGGCGGCGGAAACCATCACAACGCATCGTCCCGCGCGTGCGGGAACCGCCGGTGGCGCGCGGGTAACGTGTGGGTGGGCCGCCATTCCGACCGGTGACGGCTCGTCAGCGCACCCTCAACATTCCTTTACAAGGAGGCTCAGCGCCGCCTCCGCGGCGGTGGGCGCCGGCGCGTCCGCGAGCGCATCGCGAGCAGCCCTCCGAGCACCGCCAGCAGCACCACGACGGCGATCACCACGACCACGACCGGGAACCCGCCGGAGCTCGACCCCGACGCCGAGCCGGGCCCGCCGCCCGAGCCGCCGGGGGAGCTCGACCCGCCCTGCTCGGCGATGGCGAAGTAGCCGAGCTGGTCGGTGTTGGTCACCACCATGTCGGGCGCGCTGCCCAGGGGCACCGTGGTCACCCGCTGCCAGGTGGTGGTGCCCTCGGACATGCGCACGATCGGCGAGGTGCCGGTGCCCACGGGCCCGCGCAGCACGACGGTCATCGGGTGCGCCGCGACGATGCTGACCGGGCCGGGGACGTTGGCAGTGGCGGTGACGTGGTAGACGTTGCCGGCCAGCGTCCCGAGCGAGGCGGGGATGGGCGCGGGCGGCGCCACCGGCGTCACCGACAGGGTGATCGACGTCGCCCCCGGGGGGAAGGTGAAGGTGCCGTCCGCCGCGAGCACCTGCGCCTGCGGCGGCGTCTCCTCGGTGTTGATGAAGCCGGCGCCGCTGCTGCCGCCGGCGATGGCCAGCGCGTGGCTGGCGCCGCTCGGCGCGCCGGTCTGGTGGTAGCCCGGCGGCGGGGTGAGGTAGAGGTAGGCCTGCGCCGGACCCTGCAGGCCGTCGTACAGCGGCGGTGAGGGCGCCGGGGCCAGCGCCCAGGCCGCGCCGAGCAGGACCGCGCCGAGGACGAGCACCCGCCTCATCGCAGCCACCAGGAGGCGAGGTCCGCGACCGTGTGGGCCAGCGCCGGCGCGCCCGCCCCGCCGCTCTGCAGCCGCAGCCCGCCGAGCCAGACCCCGGCGGCGAGGTCGAGCGGCACCGCCGCCCAGCCGTACAGCGGCACGTGCAGCGCGGCGAAGGCCATGGCGGCGAGCACCGCCGCCAGCTCGGGCCGGGCGCGCCGCAGCAGCGCGTCCATCAGCGCGCCGCGGAGCAGCGCCTCCTCCGCGCTCGCCACCAGGGTCACCACCACCGCCCAGAGCGGCAGGTCGGCGGCGGGCGACCCCGCCTGCAGCGGCAGCGTGCGCAGGTGGAGCGCCACCGGCACGGCGAGCAGGACCGCGGCGCCGCCCAGCCCGATCAGCGCAGGACGCGGCGACACGCGCCCGGGCCGCCAGCCCGCCGTCAGCGCCAGGCCCAGGAGGGCGACGCCGAACACGGCTCCCGCCGGCGCCGACCGCGGCCCGGCCGACCCGGCGACGCCGAGGCGCAGGGTCACCGCAGCGGCCAGGCCGGCGCAGAGCAGGAGCGGTGGTGCGGCGACCCCGCGGACGCCCGCGCTCGCCATCGCCGGCGGCACCGTCGCCCGCGGCCGCTGCGATGCCATGCGCGGCAGGATACCGGGGCGGGCCGCACCGCCGATGGGCATACTGGGGGCGATGGAGGCGCAGCTGCAGGTGGTCGACCCCGCGCGCTCGCGCGACCGCTCGCCGGTGATCGCGGTGCGCGGGTTGGTGAAGACGTATGGTCGCGTCGAGGCCGTGCGCGGCATCGACCTCGACGTCATGCCCGGTGAGAGCTTCGGGTTCCTCGGCCCCAACGGCGCCGGCAAGACCACCACCATCCAGATCCTCTGCACGCTGCTGCGCGCCACCGCGGGCAGCGCCAGCGTCGCCGGCTTCGACGTCGAGACCCATCCCGACGACGTGCGCGCCTGCATCGGCCTGGTCTTCCAGGATCCCTCGCTCGACCAGGAGCTGACGGCGCGCGAGAACCTCGACTTCCACGCCATCGTCTACAACGTGCCGCGCGCGCTGCGGGCGCGGCGCATCGACGCGGTGCTGGAGATGGTGGGGTTGCAGGATCGCGCAAACGCGGCGGTGAAGACCTTCAGCGGCGGCATGAAGCGGCGCCTGGAGATCGCCCGAGGCATCATGCACGGGCCCCAGGTCCTCTTCCTCGACGAGCCCACCCAGGGCCTCGACCCGCAGACGCGGGCGCACATCTGGCAGTACCTCAGGGAGCTGCGCCCGCAGCGAGGACATCACCATCTTCATGACCACGCACTACATGGACGAGGCCGAATACTGCGAGCGCATCGCCATCATCGACCACGGGTCGATCGTCGCCGAGGGCACGCCCGACCAGCTCAAGGGCATGGTCGGCGGCGACGTGGTCACCGCGGGCACGGCCGACGACGCCGCCGCGGTGGCGGAGCTGTCCGAGCGGCTGCAGGTCGAGGCGAAGCGCACCGAGCAGGGCCTGCTCATCGAGGTTCCCGACGGCGCCGCCTTCGTGCCGCGGATGATCCAGGCGCTCTCGGTTCGGGTCAACACTGTCACCATCCGGCGGCCCAGCCTCGACGACGTGTTCCTCAAGCTCACCGGGCGGGCGATCCGCGACGACGAGGCCGGCGCCATGGACAACCTGCGCGCCATGGCGCAGATGTGGCGGGGAGGCCGCCGCTGATGGACGCCATCAACGAGCTGGCGCGCGACGCCGTCAGCCTGCGCCAGCAGGAGCTGCGCACCCCGCGATGGCAGCGCACCGCCCGTGCGGTGTATGTCATCTGGTACCGCGACATCATCCGCTACTGGCGCGACCGCACCCGGCTGGTCGCCTCGCTGGCGCAGCCGCTGCTCTTCCTCATCGTCTTCGGCGTGGGGCTGAGCTCCTCGCTGGGTGGCGTCGGCAACGCGCGCGGCGGCGCCACCTTCGGCGGGTCGCTCAGCTACGTGCAGTACATGTATCCCGGGGTGGTCGGCATGGCGGTGCTCTTCACCGCGATGTTCAGCTCGATGTCGATCGTCTGGGACCGCGAGTTCGGCTTCCTCAAGGAGATCCTGGTGGCGCCCATCGACCGCTCCGCGGTGGCGGTGGGCAAGACTCTCGGTGGCGCCACCCAGGCGATGCTGCAGGGAGTGATCATGCTGGCGGTGGGGCCGATCATCGGCGTGCACCTCACCCCGCTGACGGTGCTGGAGGCGGTCCCCATCCTCTTCCTGATCGCCTTCACCCTGACCGCGTTCGGCGTGGCCATCGCGGCGCGCATGCGCTCGATGCAGGGCTTCCAGGTGATCATGAACTTCCTGCTCATGCCCATCTTCTTCCTCTCGGGCTCGCTCTTCCCGCTGGCCGGGCTGCCCGCCTGGATGACGGTGCTGACCCGCATCGACCCCGTGGCCTACGGCATCGCGCCCCTGCGCACCGCCGTGCTGAGCACCAGCGGCGTGCCGGGGGCGGTGACGCGACAGCTGGCCTCGGTGACCTGGTTCGGCTGGGAGGTGCCGTCCATCCTCGCCCTCGGCATCCTGGGTGTCCTGGCCGCGGTGCTGCTGGGCTTCTCCATCCGCTCCTTCCGCATCCGCGACTAGGCGCCCGCCCTCGACCGTCTGCGCAGCCGGCGCAGCGCGACCAGGCCCAGCGGGGGAGCGAGCGCAAGGGCGATCAGCGCCGCCAGCGACGACGCGGCGATGTGCGCCTGCGGCGTGTACGCAGACACCGGAACGGCGGGATGCGGCGTGCTGGTGCTGAAGGGCAGCGCGAACGAGACCAATCGGATGTCGCCGCCAGGGCTGACGGTCATGTCGTAGTCCACGGTGGGACTCGACGCGTCGAGCACCAGGTGGGTCACCCAGCCGTCGCCGGGCACCCAGGACATGTTGCGGTCGCTGGAGAGGTCGGTGTGCAGCCGCGGGCTCATCGGCTCCTGCGCCTGCAGCACGAAGCCGGGCGCGCCGGGCAGCTCGTCGCCCACGCTGGTCGCGGGCAGCCCGAAGAGCCCGAACTCCTCGCCGGTGCTGGGACGCGAGTCGGTGAGCAGGAAGATGTCGGCGCTCACCGGGTCGAGCGCGTTGGCCAGCACCTCCAGCGGCACCCAGAGGCGCGGTGTGGGCATGGTGATCAGCACCGGCGTGCCGTCGCCCTGGAAGCGTCCCAGCGCGTTGGCCTTCTGCACGTCGTACCTCGCCGCCATGAAGATGGGGCTGGCCTTGGCGTAGAGCTCGATGTGGGCGCGCGTCTCGTCGTTGAGGGCGAAGTCGTTGTCCTTGCACCACTGCAGCACCTCGTCCGCGGAGCCCTTCAGCACGGTGAGGTCGACGGCCTCGACGGTGGTCTGCTCGATGACCTGCGCCGACTTCGCCGTGGCGCTGAGCGCGTCGGGGGCGCCGGCGCCGGCTTCGGCCAGGGGTGGCGAGAACTCCTGCACCAGGCGCTGCAGCGTCCAGCGGCCACCCGCCTCGACGCTGGTGGGGATGGCGGGCAGCGGCACGATCCAGCCGACGTCGCTGGCCACGCCCTGGTAGGCGAAGCTGGTCAGGTAGTGCTCGACGCCGTCATGCCAGGCGACGAAGGTGGTCGCCCTGGCCAGACGCACCGCGCCGTTGCGCGCCACCAGCCCGCCGCACGCGGCCACGCTCTGCACGCCGGCGGCCAGCAGGGTGGCGGCGACGGCGGCACCGCAGATCACTCGTCGCACCATGTGCTTCCCTCCGCGCCCGGTCGAGCCGATCAGTGGGCGCTGACACAGCTACGACGCGCCACCCCGCGCGCAGGTTCCCACGCTGGAGGAGCGGGAGTGCGGAGCCCCGGGGTGGGGCGCGGCCAGGACAGGGAACCCGGCCGCGCCGCCAGGGGAAAGGGGCAGGGTGCCTGTGGCGACGTCGCGACGTTGACTGCCATGCGCCAGAGGCTGAGCAGACAGTACGGCGGCTCCAGCTCGGGGGCACGCGCGGCTGCCGTTTCGTGATCCGGTCTTGGCTGGCCTTAACACGCGGTGTCATCTCCGTCGCGACCGTCACGGCCGATCGCGTCGAGGGCACCAGCCTCCAGCTCAGCTTCCGCCGGGCGATCCGGAGGCCGCGCGCCCGCGCGCGCGAGCGCGCCGCTGCGGCTCCAGCATGAGCAGCGGGCCCAGCGTGCTCAGCGCGATCAGTGCGGCGCCGACGGCGAACGCCGCGGTGACGGAGTGCGCCACCACCGGCCCGCTCAGCGCCGATCCGGTTGGATAGCCGACGAAGTTCAGGCTCATCGAGACCGCGAAGGCGCGTCCGAACCAGGCGGGGTCGGTGACGCGCTGGCGCAGCGAAAACAGCCCGATGTCGAGCGGCCCGTTGGACAGTCCGAAGATGGCCATTCCCACCGCCGCGACCAGCATCGAACCGGACAGCGCCAGTGTGACCATGGCCACCACCGAGCCGAGGCAGCCGGCGATCATCAGCTCCCGTTCGCGTCCTTCCGAATCGATCCGGCCGCTGAGCAGCCCGGCCACGATGCCCGCGCCGCCGAGCACCGCGAAGAGCGCGCCCACCTGCGTCGAGCCGCCGTGCAGGCGGGTGAGCACGAGCACCGGCAGGGCGACGGTGATCACCCCCTGGCCCATGTTGTAGACGGAGAGCGTCACCGCCAGCGCGCGCAGGCCGCGGTTGCGGAGCACGTAGAGGAGCCCGCTCCAGGCGTCGCGCAGCACCGTGCCGCGCGGTGCGGTGGCGGGCGGCGCGATGTGCATGCCCGCCAGCAGCGCGGCCGCGCACGCCCAGATCGCGGCCGGGACGAGCAGGGCGTACGTCGTGCCCGCCAGCGCCACGATGACGCCGGCGAGGCCCGGCCCCACCACGGTGGCGACGACGAACGCGCCGCTGTCGCTGGCGTTGGCGCGGTCCCAGAGCGGGCGCGGCACGATCAGGGGGAACAGCGACCGCGTCCCCGAGTTGCTGAGCGGCATCGTCAGCGACGCCAGCCCGACGATGAGCACCAGCATCCACGGCTGCAGCACACCGGCGCGCGCCAGGAGCACCACCAGCACCAGCGCGGCCGCCCCGGTGGCGAAGTCGAGCATGATCAGGGGGATGCGCGCGCCCCGGTCGAGGATGGCGCCCGCGATGGGGCTGACCAGCAGTCCCGGGACGATGGCGGTGAGCACCACCATGCCGGAGAGCTGGGGCGACCTCCACCGGTCGAGCACGAACAGCACCAGCAGCAGCGCGTTCATCTGGTTCGAGGTGCGCGACAGGAGGGCGGAACCGACGAGGCGGCCGAAGCCGGGCACGGCGAACAGGGCGCGGTAGGACGGGGAGGTGCTGCTCATCCTCTGGAGGGCGCGTGCGGAGCCGACGCGGACCCCGTCGAGGGTACTCCGTTTGTGACGGTGGGCCAGCGGCGCCGCGACGGTCCGCCGGACGGCGGTGCCACCACGCGCGTGACGATGTAGGGTTCTCTGACAGAGGAATGCGGATTGGTCAGCCGTGGCGGTGCCCGCCGCCTCGGCCGGGAGGTCGATGGTGGACCCCAACGTCGGTCACGAGCCCGAGGTGATGCACGAGGCGATCCGTGCCGTGGCACGTGCCACGGCGCTGGCCAGCTGCACCGAGGAGCTGCTCTCGCGCGCGGTCGAGCTGGTCGGCCACGCGGCGCAGGTGGTGGCGATGGAGGCGGCGCCGGACGACTGGGTGGCGCAGGTGCGCGCCCAGACTGCGGTGGTCAGCATGGAGTCGGCGCGGGCTCAGGCGGCGGCGGTGTACGAGCACGTCGCCTCGGCGGCGGCGTCGCTGGCCAGCGCCGCGGGGATGATGGGCGACTTCGTCGGCGACCACGACGCGGCGCGCGCCGCGCTGCCGCTGCGCTGGAAGGACGCGCCGGGAGCGGTCTAGCCGCCGCATGTCTGTGGGGTGAGCGCGGCGCCCACCCCACAGACGCCGGCCTACGCGGAGACTCCCGTTGCCTCCCACGTGCCCGCGTACGTGGCGGACGTGATGATGGCGGGAGGCGTCTGGTTGGGCAGGAGCACCCCGTCCGACCGGGCCGCCGTCGTATAGGTTGAGCAGCCGCCGAAGACGGGGAACTCCGAGCACACGGTCACCGCGCCCGTGAGAGCGATGTGCGTGTCGGCTCCGTCGCGCACATAGACCCCGTTCATGTTGATCGTGATGGTCATGAAGCCGATCCCGCCCGGCGTCGTCCCGACGCCCGTCGCGGTGAAGGAATTGACGCTCCCGACGCCCCCGGCGCAGTTCTCGACGATGGAGTTTCCGCTGGCGTTGGCCGTCATGTCCGTCAGGTAGATGACGCCGCGGTCCGACGTGTTGAACACGCCGGTGAACACGACGGACTGGAAGGTCCATGCCTGGTCGTCGACCAGCTGGAGGCAGTTGAAGCCCGGCGTGAACAGGACCGTGCCCGTGATCACACCGTTGCCATTCATCACCCCCGCAGCAGCAGCCGGTTGTATCGCCATGGCGAGCACCGCCAAGGCGATTGCAGAGCGCCGAATCATCCGCAGCATGTCTCCACCTCCGCACCCGCGCGAGGCTGCGGCGAGGGCCAGGCGTGCGACGCCGCCCGTGCCGGCCCTGCACCGAGTCTGCAGGTGCTCCTCACACTCCCTTCCGCCCCCGAACGCCGCCGCGCGATCGCGGGTCTCTGGAGCGAGTCATAGCAGACAATTCGTTGCAGTGCAAGGGGTTGTTGTTATCGTGGCATTTGAGGCTATGGCGCTGTCGTTGTCGTTGTTGACTCACCATCGGACGAGACATAGCATGCCGTCACGCGCGACCTCGGCGGGACGGAGGAGGACATCGGGGGATCGCCTATCGATGTGACATGGAGCAGTGGCTTCGATTCCAGCGACGGAGCGCGTCTGCGCTCCCCGATCGGTCAGCGAACAAGGAAGGGAGAACCATGTTCGATCTCAGAGTTGCCGGACTCAGACGCTGTGTCGTCGCGCTCACCCTGGCGGCGGTGATGGCGGCACCACTCCCGGCCCAGGCGCAGGAGGCGGGAGTGACGGCCGGTGTCGCTTCCGCGACCTTCAGCTACTCGCCGGGCTTCGCGTTCCCGCCGGCTCCCGTGTCGGATCAGACCTTCTCGCTGTCGGGAAGCATGACGGGAGCGATCGCCGGCGCCGGATCGCTCAACGAAGCGGGAACCTACACCGCCTCGCTCACGGGCAGCGGAAGCTCGATCGTCGAGAACCTGGCGACGGGCGTCGGGTCCATCGACGTCACTGGATCAGGGGAGATCAACTGCACGGCGGGATGCGTCGGCCTCTCACCGATCGTCATCCAGTGCAGGGGCTTCTACTATCGATGGGACGGCCACATCTACTTCTGGCTGACCTGCACCGTGTCGATCGACGGCGTTCCCATCATCACCTTCGTCATCTGCTTCTACGGGGTGCTCATCTACAACCAGCTGCCCCCGGCGCCGATCACCTCGGCGTCGTTCGCCGGCACCTACAACGGGGCGGGCATCACACCGTAGCGGTCGACGGTGTTCTCTTTGGGGGGCTGCCGGTGGCCGGCGGCCCCCAACTCGATTCGCCGGGTGGGGCGGCTCAGCCGGTCCCGGGGGCGACGTGGACGACCGCGCCCTGCGCGGTGGCGAGCCACAGTGACCCGTCGTCGGCGGCGGTGGCGACGCCCGTGGGCTGGATCAGCGGCAGCTGCGTCACGTGCAGGGTGCGGCGGTCGACGCGCACCAGTGCGTTGGTGACCGTCACCCACACGGCGTCGTTGGTCGCCGCGATCGTGAGCGGGTCGGTGACGCCCCACGTGGCGGTGCCGCCGACGCCCGCCTGCTGCGTGATCAGCGTGCTGGCGGCGTCGAGGTGCTGCACGGTCCGGGCCGCGAGGTTGCGGAACCACACACCGTCGCCGCTGGCCACGACGGCGTCGACGACGTAGTCGGAGCCCGGTGCGGCGCTGAGAAGCTTCGATGCGACATTCGTCGTCGGGTCGATGCGCGACAGCTCGCCCTCCCGCTCCGACACCACCCAGACACCGCCCGCGCCCGCCGCGATCGGGCCCGGGTCGGTGACGGCGACCGACGCCTCGACGGTCCCGCTCGCCACCGCGACGCGCAGCACACGATCGGCCTGGGACGCGGTGACCCACACGTCCGACCCCAGAACCGCGAGCGACGACGGACGCACGCCCAGGGCGATGCGCTGCGCAACGCGATTCGTCGCGGGATCGACTCGCACCAGCGCATCGTCGACGGCCGAGGTCACCCACACCGCGCCGGGTGACGTGGCCACTGCGTCGAAGGCGTCAGCGGACGCCAGTCGCGACACGGCGATGGGGATGGTGGCGGCGATGCGCCCGCTTCGTGGATCGATGCGCAGCAGCTTCCCCGAGGCGTCGTCGGGCACCCACACGCCACCCTCGCCGGCGGCGATGGTGAACACCGGGTCGGCCACGCTGACGCTGGAGATCACCCGTCCCGCATTGGTCGACGGCGCAACCGAGGGGCCGGGGTGAGCGGGGCTGCGGCCCAGCGTGGCCCAGAGGACCCCGAAGAGCAGCGCCGCGGTGGCCACGCCGGCGGCGAAGCCCTCCCAGCGCGGATGGCCACGGCGCGCCGCCGCACCCGGAAGCGGCAGCCGTCGCCGCGGCGCAGCCGCGGCGTCCTCGAGCGTTTCGGCCAGACGCTGCCGCAACCGCTGCTCGAATCCGTCCATCCCGTCAGCCATCGGTGCCGTCCTCACCGCCGTCGAGCCAGAGCCGCAGCCGCTTGCGCGCCTCGCGGAGCTGGACCACCACCGTGCCCGGCGCGCAGCCAAGGGTGTTCGCCACGTCGAGCGTGCTGAGGTCCTCGCAGTAGCGGAGGACGACGCAGGCGCGCATCCGCGGCGGCAGCGATGCCAGCGCCGCCGCGACGTCGGCGCTGGCCATGGGCCACTCCGTCGCCGCGGCGGCTCGGTCGAGGCGGAGCAGCCGGCTCATCTCGCGCCGCAGGCGGCGCCGGCGCTCGATGACGAGGCGCACCAGCGTGGTGCGCAGCCACGGCCAGACCGGTTCGTAGAGGTACTCCGGATCGCGCTGCAGTGCGCGCAGGGCGCGGATGAAGACCTCCTGCGCCAGGTCCTCGCCGGCGTCGAGGTCACCGCTGAGCACGCGTGCGAGCGCGACCAGCCTGGTGCCCTCGCGGGCGTAGATCGCCGCGAGGGCCTGGTCGACCGCCGGGGTCGCCGCCGGCTCGGGCATCACCGCTGTCGTCCTCGCATCCACTCTGCCCGGTCACGCGGCCGGCGTGATTCGCGAGAGGGAGCCGTCATTGCTGATCACCCAGATGGAGTGCCCATCATCGGCGATCCCCGCGGCGCCCGTCAGGGGAAGCTGCGCGACGGCACCGCCAGTCGTCGGGTCGAGCCGGAAGAGACCGAAGTCGGCGTCGATCAGCCAGGTCCCGTTCGCGCCGCCGACGAGACCGCGTTCGACGTGCGCCTTGCCGGGCGCGGCAGGCGCGTCGTGGGTGCTCCCCGTCGCGGCATCGATGACCTTCGCCGTGTCGCCCTCGGTGACGACGTACAGCGACGATCCCAGCGGCGCCGCGTCGAGGCAGAAGATCGACGAGCCGGTGCTGAAGTCGAAGTGGCTCTGCACGGCCCCGCTCGACGGGTCGAGTCGCGTCACCGCGGGCGCGCCGCCGGCGTCGCAGAGCCATATCGACCCCGCGGCGAGGGTGACGGACTCCGCGCTGAGGTGGTGCGAGAGCGTGCCGGTGATCGCATTGGTGTGCGGGTCGATCTGGGTGTAGGAGTCGGCGAAGTAGTTGGCGGACCAGACCACCCCGGGGGTGGTGTAGACCTGCGGGGCCGCCGTCGCACCGACGGAGATGGTGGCGACCGCCCTGTTGCTGGCGGGGTCGATGTGGGTGATGGTCCCATCCGCGTCGTTGGCGACCCACACCCCGCCGTCACCGACCGCGAGATTGCCGCAGCCTCGGCCGGTGCTGCAGCCGGGGTGAAGGGGGATGGTCGCGGCCACCGCGCCGGTCGCCTCGGTGACTCGCGTCACCATCCCGGTGTCGCCGTTGTAGATCCAGACCGAGGTGCCGTCGGCGGCGATGCCGTAGTTGTCGTCCTTGCTGGTCAGCGCGCCGATCGACGGGATGGTGGCGGCGACGGTGCCCGCGGCGGGCAGGGCGGAGGCCGTGGATGTGCTCGTCGAGGTGTGCGATGTCGTGGCGCTGGCCGTGGCCGCGGGTGGCGTCGTGGTCGAGGACGAGCAGCCGGTGACGGCGAGGGCGAGCAGGATGGCCCCGGCGGCCACCCCGGCGGGGGCGTGGCGCGGCGATGCGGCGGCGGGTGCGCTGGACTGACGCGACGGGCCCATGTGACGTCCCCTCGGTGCGCGGAGCCGCAGATCCTGCGTCGGCTCCCGAGGTTCAGTACGCCGCCGAGGGGTGGATGCTGGTAGAGCCGGTCGCACCCCGGCGGTGCACTGTGTCAGGGGAGTGGCGCGCTTCGTGCGATCAGCAGACCGCGGGTCAGACCTTCCGACTTCTCAATGTCGCGGCCAGCGGCGTATCCGACGCCGGCGCTCTACCGGCATCCCGGTGGTGCGACTTATCGCTGCCTGGTCACACCCTTGACGAGCCAGTCGGACCATCCCTAGAATGCTCGGATGGAGATCGTCCTGGCTGCCGCCCTGCGGCGGAAGAACCAGCTGACCTGGCCCGACGAGATCGTCCGGCGCATGGGACTCCACGAGGGGAGCCAGCTGCAAATCGTGTTCGACGAGACCACCGGTGAGGTCAGGGTGCGCCACCGCCCCGAGAGCTATGCCGGGATCCTTCGAGGTGTCTACGGAACCGCCGAGGAGGCCGAGCAGTACCTCGCTGACGAGCGCGCGAGCTGGCCTGGTCGGTGAGCCGTCGATCGCTCGAAAAGGCGCTCCCCGCCGGCGAGCGCGTCCTCCTGGACAGCACGACTCTCATTGCCTACCTGAACGGCGGAGAGAAGGCCAGCGTTGTCGCCGAACACGTGGTCGATGCCTTGGTCAAGTCCGGACGCAATCCTGCGGTGGTCTCGATGGTGACCGTCATGGAGATCTTGGTCAGACCAAGGCGGCGAAGTCTCGCGCACTACGACCACGCGATCGATTTCCTCAGCAATTTCCCCAACCTGGAGGCCCAACGCATCGACCTCGCAGTGGCCCAGGAAGCGGCGACGATTCGAGCCCTTTACAACCTCTCGCCACCCGACGCTCTTGTTGTTGCAACGGGAATCATCGGCCAGGTTGCCCATCTCGTCTCCAATGACAAGGAGTGGGCAACGAAGCTCCGTCCACTCGGGAGCCGTGTCACGGTCTGCAGGCTGGATGACCATCTGCCCTGGTAGACATGGAACCCCGGGGCTGGCTGAACGTCCACATCCTGGCGTTGTGGCGCGGCAGTGGACCCAGCTTCCCGTAAGTCGAACCGGTGCGGCGCTACGCTGAGCGGACCTCAAGTCGTCCTGGACTGAGCCGGACGGCCCCGCTTGTTATCGAGAGGTTCTCGTTGTGCCGCTCATCGTTCTCGAAACGTTCATCGCAGCGCCGCCCGAGTGATGCTTTGACCTCTCGGTGGACGTGGACGTCCACCAGGCATCCGCCTCGTTGAGTGGCGAGCGAGCAGTGGCCGGTGTAATGACCGGGCGTATGCACCTTGGCGACCAGGTCACGTGGGAGGCACGCCACTTCGGCCGGACCTGGCGATGACCTCGCGAATCACTGAGTACGAGCGGCCGGCGCGTTTCGTCGGGCACCTGGATGGGCGACCGTCTTGACTACCGGTCGCCCCTCGGGCCGCTCGGTGTGCTGGCCGATGCTGCGGTGTTGAAGCGGTATCTACGCTCGCTGTTGCTAGCAAGGAACTGCCACATCAAGGCCGCCGCGGAACGGCTTGAGAGGTGAACCGCCCCCTGATCGTTCTGTCGCGCAGGCTGACGGCATACACATTTCTGTGGTGGGCCTGATTCAACACCTTTCACATCCGGAGCTGCAGGAGAAGCTGGACCGCCTTTTGTCCTACCTAAACCACGTCGGCTGATATCGACTGACTGCTCGGAGACCAGCTGCGGCGGCACTTCGTTAGCTGACCTGCGTGAACCGCCACTCCCCAAAGGGCTGCGTCCGCTCAGCGAGAAACACGGCCTTCACCCGGTCCATTCCGGAGCCCGCCGCGGCGGCAGCGGCGCCGCCAACGGCTGCGGCTATCAAGGCGATACCGGGATCCTTGGAGCGCGCTCCGAGGCCTCCTCCGCCCAGCGCCCCCAAGACCGCCATGCGGGCAGCCTGGCCGACCAGCTCGGTGATCTCCGCCTTGAAGGTGGAGTACGCCACCTGGCCGAGGACCGCTACGACCTCGTCCAAGGCATCGGTATGAGACGGTCGACCCTCGAGGCGAACGGCGACGTCAAACTGGCCTTCTGAGACTTCAACGAAGGTCTGCAGGGCTGCCTTCGGCAAGCCCGTCAGCGCCTCGCCCACGATTGCCGCCGGCGGATCGAACGACGGCGTTGGGAGCGACAGACCGGTGGTGGGGTGGGCCTGAAATCGGAGCAGATACGACATCGGCTATGTCCTTCCTGGCGTCGGTTTCATGCGGTCGGGGCCATCCGCAGCCATCGGCCTACGGCGATGAAGAGGCTCGCGGGTGCCCGCGCAGCCCGCAACGACCATACCAGGCAGCGCAGAAAAGGGGAGCGAGGGTTCGGACTCCCCCAAATCATGGCCGGCTTCACGCAGCCCCAGTCCGGTATCGACCTCCGCCTTCGATTCCCCCTACCCGCCGAGGCCGAGGCCGATACGTAAGGTCGGCGCGGCGAGCACGAGAAAGCACAGAGCCCCAACGCTATCACTGAGCGCCGTGAGCCCCTTGAGCAATGCTGTGTTAGAGGTTCCGTTTCCTTGGATGAGGTCGGGCAAGAAGGTCTGGCAGAAGATGACATGTACCGCGAGCGCGCCGACCAGGCCGGCGATTACGGCAAGCGCCCAGCGGAGGTGTCGCAACTCGGAGACGAGGGCATCTCGGTCGACCGATGTCAACTGCTCACGCTGTGCGCTCATGTGATTGTGCTCCCTTTGGCGCGCTGCCTTCCCGCGCTCCCGATGGTAGCCGTAGAGGCGCCAGGGCGGGAGCACAGGAAGGCGACTTGGTCCGGGAGCCACCCTCCTGCGAAAGTGCTAGCCGAGCCGAGCGCAGTTCTCGTGAGGCTGTAGCCGCCCGTGCCCTGACGGCCTTTCACCTTGGGGGATGTCCCTCCCCGACGGGCAGGCGTCGTTGTTGTGGTAGCGGCGGTGCGACGGCGGCCTCGGCGCCTCGTTGACGGAATAGAAGGCGTCTACCGGGGCCATCTGAACACCTCCTTGGAGAGCATGGAGACCGAACCATGCTGCCCGCTGACCGGCGGTCAAGGGTAGCCCCGAAGGACCTGGGAGGCGGGAGTGCCACTCAGTGGAGGTCGCTCGCGACCGTGGCGACTACTCCGAGGCCTCGGCGGACATAGGAACCCTTGGCCAACCGTGGTCACATGGTTAGGTGATTGAGGCCGAAAAGAGCGGACTGAACTAGTGCTGCGAGTGCGGTGAGCATCAGCAACAGAGTAAGGGCCACGCTAAGGCTCAATCGGTAACCACTCCAGGCCCTCCGTCGCTCGGGCCAGAACCACGTGGTGATGGCGACTGCGACGAGGGCTGCAAAGAACAGCAGGGTCCAAGCTGCGGGCAGCGTATGCAACGTCCCCAAGCCGACTTGCATTGAGAGGCCGATGATCGCCACCCCACCGATCCAGGCGAACCATCCGCGGGACCGGCTTCCCTGATCGTCCATGCTCATGGGTCGTGGGCGCTCCCTAGCCCAGGCCGGAAGGGGCGCCGCATCACTGCGGCACCCCCTCTACCGATCTCGAATCAGGGCAAGTGTAGCAACGCCTCCAGGTCACTTGCCGTCTGCTGATCGCCGCGCCAGTTTGGATGGAACGAATTGTTGATGGCACTCCAGATGATGCCGTTGGCATACGGCGTGCCGTCGCAGGCGCTGTGCCCGGCGAAGGCGTTCTCCTCGTCCAGCACTTGAACACCAGGAAGGCCCAGTGCAGCCTGAGCCACGACAACATCGAAGTTGTGCCACTCCTGCCGTGCCCAGAGGATGCTGCCGCTGCTCATTGCGCCCACCACGGCGCTGCTGCAGAAGGTTGGGTCGGCTGGGAAGATTTGGGGGTACGTCAACACGATGAGCCGCGCGTTGGGCGCGTGCGCTGCCACATACGTGTATAAGCCGCGCAGCTTCGGCTGCATCGCCTGGATCTGCTCATCAAGGGTCGGGTAGGAGCTCGGTCCGCAGCCGGTGCCTTGGGCGCATGCCTGTAGGATGGGGCCGAAGCCGACGTCGTTGCCCCCGATGGTAATGGTGACCAGTTGTGTCGCGCTCGACAACCAGTCTGTCTGGGGTGGTTCGCCGTTTCGGCCCTCGACGACGTCGGTGGTCGTCGCTCCGCTGCAGGCGACGAAGGCGAGCTTGCCGCGATAGATGGTGCTGTCGGTGTTGACGAGGTTCTCGGGATACCCCTCGACCGAACGGTTACAGCCGTCAACGGAGTCATTGGTAAACGGTGGGTCGCCTTGGCCCGAGGAGTAGGAATCTCCCATCGCCACGTCGGCGCTCTGGGTGCCTGCGCTGGTCTGCTCCACGGCGAGGGCGTCAAACGCCAGGTCGTCCAGCGTGGCGCCGTTCGCGTTGGCGTTGGTCAGGGTCACAGTCGCCCCAGGCGCCAGCAGGAAGTTCCCCAGAGACACCCATTGGTTGGAGTAGGCGTCTTGATTGACGGGCGCAGCGCTGTACTGATTGCCCATCCCGTCGTTGACCACGTACTGGGCATCGGTGGCGGTCGCCCCGTCACTGGGCACGAACACCCACACGTTGTATCCCGCCGCCGTGGCGATACTCGGCGTCCATGTGCCGGTCACCTTGTCTTGGGGATCGGACGACGCCACTTCGTGGGTGAACCAAATGTGACCGTCGAAGCCGACACCCAGCTGGTGGAAATCGATCTTGGCGTTGGTGCCGAAGCTGAGCGAGAATGATCCGTTGCTGTACCAGGACGGCGAAGATGGGCAGCCGGAGTTGACGCTCGTATGCTGGTCGGTCGGAACGCCATCGCCTTCATCATCGACCACCAAGGCGGATGCGGCTGGGGCCGGACTGCTGCTGGCGGCCAGTGAGCAGACTGGGGGGTAGGGATTGGAGGGCGTCGCTGGCTCGGCAGCGGTGGTGCCTAGGCTCCACGTCGCCGGCGTGCAGTTGGAGACGCAGGCGTCACCCCACGATACTGACTGGTGCCACCAGCACTCGGAGTCGGAACGCGTGCAGGGCTGGTTGGTGGTCGAGTTGCAGCTCGACTGCGATGTCGGGCAGGCCTTGGTCGGGTCGCAGGAGTTGGAGGTGTTGCAGAACAGGGCGTGGTCGGGCAGCTCAAGGTACTTGGCGCTCGGTGCGTAAGCATTCGCGCCCACGTTGTCGGTGAGCGGCACCTCCATCCAGCCGATGACCTGCTCCTGGTAGGGCCAGTCACTGGGATGGCTGGAGTCGGCCGTGGTGACCGTGCGGTAGGGGGAGCGGTTCGGTGGGTAGCTCGGATTGATGGGGTTGTTCGCCCAACCGAGCCCGTAGGCGCCCGTGGAATCGACAGGATGAACGCCAGAATTGTAGGCCCAGATGGCGAAGTACCAGTTCTCCAGGTCGGACGCGACACCATTGTTGGCGATCACCCCAATGGCCTGGAGTTGGTTCCACTTCTGCACCAAGGTGGCGGCGCCGGCGGCGACGTTCTCCGCGTAGTCGAGCGCCACGGCCAGCTGCACATTCTGGGAGAGCTGCGTATCGCCCATGTGCATTCCGTCAGTGCGCTGGCTGAGGCCGTAGCCGCAATCGGCGTTGTTGTAGTCCCAGGTGTTGGTGGTGCTGTCGTAGCCGTAGTAGTCGGCGATCAGGGGGTTGCCGCCGACGCCCTGGATGGCGTGCCAACTGGCTTGGTCCCAGTTGCTCTCCGTGGCGAGAATGCCGCTCATCACCTCGCGCGGCACGGTCACACCGCCCAGGGGAAAGTCGAGCGAGGGATAGTAGGCGGAGAGGTGCCAGGATGGGTCGCCCGTGCGGGCTACCGTCAGCGCACTGCGGGTTGCCATCTGGACGGCCCAGTCGATCTGTGCGTAGCTGGGCTGCGTGATCTGGCGGCGAACGTCATTGCGGGGAACGGCGCAGGTCGGCGTCGTTTGGTTGGGCGGTCCCGAAGGCGTGCTCGGGGTGGCGGCCGGCGCCGCGGAGAGGGGCGCGGCTTTGAGCGGAGCGGGGAGATGAACAGCTTGGCCCTGGCTGGCGCCGGGCGCGACCACTTGGCTGCCGCTCCCCCGGTCGAGCAACTGGCCGTCGAGGCCGAGGGAAAGGGCGCTAAGTGCTGCCGGGTCGGGCGAGGTCACCCAACTCAAACCAGGAGTATCGACGGACGGCGAAGGTGAGGCACCGACCACGGCCGTACGTCCACCGCTTCCGCCGAACAGGCTGGTTCCGATGAGGCCTCCATGACCGAGTGTGGTGAGCCCGCCTTGCGGCGACCAGCGGTCGACGACGCTGGAGTGCTGATCCGGGGTCGCCAGGAAGTCGACGCCGCCGACCTGGTTCGGATGCAGATCGTAGGGTTGACCAGTGACTTCAGCCAACGGCTGCTCAGCGCCGGAGGCGGCAAAGCCGACCAGCCCTGTGCCTTGGACCGCCGCCACCCCGTCTGCGACGGGAACCGCCGACGTCACCTCTCCGGGAGCCGTGACGGTCAGGCTTCGCGCGCCCGTGGCGGCGTTGACCCTGACGATGGTCGTGGGGGCATCGTCGGCCGTACCGAATGCAGTGATCGCGACGTCGTCGTCTACGCCACATGCTGGCGAGAAGTAGGCGAGACTGGTACCCGAGGCGAGCGGTCGCACCGCGTCCGTCGTCACGTTGACGGCGTACGTCGAACCGCCGTGCGCTACTCCTTCCGGCTGCGCGGCAAGTGGCCTTGGGGCGACTGTGGCCACGACGTAGCGTCCGTCACCCGTCAGGCACTGCCGCCCCACCCAGCCAGTGTCGACCGAAGGAGCCGGGTCGAGCGTGGCGAGGGCCCGCCAGGCGCCGGGCTGTTGGGCGGCCGCCGCAAACAGATGGTAGCCGTCGGCGTCCCCGAAGCCCGTGACGAGCAAATCGCCACTCGCCTGTGGCGTTGACGTGACGGCGCTGGCGATGGACGTCGACCCGGCTGCGCCCCCGTCTATGGTCGTGAGCGAGGCTATTATCGCCGCAACGCCCAAGACTAGGCCTGCCCGACGAGTGCTTCGAGACACGAGAGACCCTCCCTGATCCGATAACCGATGGGAAGCGAGATGTTCGATTGCCGCAGGCGGGAAGAGCGGTGAAGGTTCGCAGAACCTCCACCGCCCAGAACAGCCGCTAGAAACAGTTCGTCGAGATACCTTCTCCGTAGTAGGCATCGATCGTTGCCCAGGCCGTGACGCAGCCCGGCGCGTCAGACCCTCCGTACAGCATCATGCTGTAGGTCTGGTCCGACTGGGCCTCGTAATCGGTACCGCTGTCCCAGCCGCCGTTGTAGCCGACATAGGAGCCGACCCCATCTGTGGGGTCACCCGTGAACCAGGTTTGGCCCCAGTTCGATTGACAGTTGTATCCAAAGGCGAGCGCCACCCTGATGTATGTTCCGTCGGTGGAATCCCAGACTGCCTCGGTCTTTTGCGACCGCCACACATCGCCCTGGTTGCAGTTCGTGGCGATGGGGTCCTGGTAGTTACAGTCGCTGGCGTTCGGGTACGTCTGGCACGATGGCGGCTTGCACTGGCCACTGTCGCAGTAGTAGTTGTCCGCCGTCTGCACCGTCCCGTTGAGCATGAAGCTAAGGTTCGGCCCTTGGACAGCGCAACTTCCCGCCACGTTCACCTTGCAGGCCGTCGAAAGCAGCTCCGGAGGCATGGGAGGGCCGGGGGCTTCCGTCTCAACGACCATTGGGACACCAGAGGGCCCAATGACCGGGGTGATGGTCCTGGTGCCGCTAGTGCGGGCCAGAATGATGTGAGTAGCAGCTTCGGTCGTTACCGTGCTGCTCAGCGCCGGCAGCGCGCCGAGTATTGCAACTGCCGCTCCGACCACTGTATACGAGCGAAGTTTCCGCATTGTTGCTCTCCGAGTGAAATTGATCTATGAGCCGCCCACAGAGGGCGAGCCCGTCTACGCCAAGAGCACGCCCGTTGCCACCAGCGTGGCGGTGCCCGAGGCGTTGAGGAAGAAGGCGTCGTGTCCGTTGGCCGGGGATGGGGCCTCATCGTCGCTGCCGACGATGAGGCCCGCGTGGCCCGGCCACGCAAGAGACTGACGGTAATACGCGGTGCGTTCCCACAAAACAGTTCCAGTGCTGAGACTCTGGGCCTGAATCCGAACTTTGGGCTGGCGCGCACCGAGAATTGGAGGGTCGACCGTTAGGATGGTTCGATCGACGCCGTCAAAGCGCGCGACGTGCCGGTTCGCCAGTCGAGCGACGACGTGGCCGTTCGAGGTGTCGATGACAAGGCTCGGCAGGCTAGGGTCGATTGGATTTTCGGCATAGAGAAGGCCGTCGGCCGAGGGGAAAATGTGGACCGCCTGTCCGGGCGACTGCGGCTCGTAGTGCGCCAATACGCGATCGCGTGCTGGGTCAAGGACGACGATAGCGGACACCACGGTTGCATCCGGTTGGTGATCAGGCGGAACGATCTCCTCGACCACGATGCGGTCGGTGGTCAACGAACAGGCAACGACGCCATGCATCCCGATTGCGGTGTCGGCCGGGAAGGTATAGATGTGCCGCTCCTGAGGATCCTGCAGCGACACGTAGCCGAGCTCTGCAGGACGCGGTGGGAAGGGGAAATGCATGACGCAGAACCCTTGGCCGTCTTGATCCCAGAAGTAGAGGGCGTTCGGGTCGTCCAGCTGGAGGACCACTTTGCCGGTGCGGTCGAAGACGACGGGCCGACCATCCCGAGTGGACGGATCAGGGGACGCGAGCACATGGGCGCCGTCAGGTGCGGGGGAGGCATGTGTGACCGGTTTGCCACCGATCGTCGGGACTGCGAGGGGCGGTCCGCTCGGGCGCTCGGTCGACCACGACACCGCCTGCAAGTGCGAGACGTCCGTCGGTGTCCTGAAGTACCACGTCTCATCCGAAGAGACGGAGGATTGCGTGGATGCACCCAATGGCCTACCGGACGACGCTGTGGGTGAGCTGCCGCAACCCACGACCGCCGCGGTCACGAGCATGTAGATAGCACGCCGGATCATGGGTAGTCCTCGGTTCATCCGCGCCTCGCCTGCAATCTCTTGGTGAGTTAGCGGTCGATAGCTCTACGTGCCACAGTGGGTGGCCTTACCTGCCACAGCAATGGCAATCGGCTCTGGCCCCCCGCATGCGTCGGCATTGTCGCCGCTCACAGCCAGTTCCTGACCCTGGGCGTATCTCTCGCCGCTGACGGCCGCAAACCCGCTCGCCGATCCTGCGCTCGCCCCCGCCAGGGTGCCACTGGCTGAACCGAGACCGCTGACGGCAACACCGTTCTCAGCTGAACTGGTGGCGGGTCCATCTCCGCTGGCGGCGACGCCAAGCTGCGGGTCTGGTGGAGAGCCGTAAAGGGTCGCGGCGCAGTTGTCGGCAGCGCCGTCTACGCTGACCGCCACTCCCACGTAGTGGGCCGCACAGCTGTTGGCGTTCCCGAACACGCTGATGGCCAGCCGCTCGAACACGCCTCCGTCCTGTGAGCAATCGGGCTGTGCGGCATCACCCCACACAGTGACGTCGTAGGTGTACCAATCACAGCCCCCCGAGGTTGCGCCGTAGACGCCGACACCGGTGGGGCCGTTGGCGGTTGACCCGATCGACAAGCCGCAGCCAGACGCGGTTCCGGTCGGAGCGATGGCGATTGCCTCCATCCCGCAGGCGGTGGCATCCCCTGTGGGATTGGCCGCCACCGCCACAGCACCCGTATCGGTAATGCAGCACCAGCCGTTCGCAATAGGTCCGAGTGAGATCGCGAGCAGACCGTCCGTGTACGCTGCGCCGCCAACTGACACTGAGGCTCCGCCGCTCGACGAGGCGGTGCCTCCGTTGGACAGGGAAAGCTCGCGCGCGTATGTGTTCTCGCCGGCAGTCCCGATGGCGAAGAGGTTGTTGCCGGTCGGGTCACTGATGACTTGGGCGAAGGCGGACGTGGCGAGCCCCAGACCTGCCAGCGCTCCCGCAACGAGGCCGATGACTTTCCGCTGGTCTCGGGGCGACTGCCCATTTCGGAAGTCCTCTTCCGGATGCATTTGTGGCATCCTCCATGCTTGGTGTTGATGCGGTCCCCGGCATTCCGGCTTCGTGCCGTAACCCACCGGGAGGCCGCGTGTGATGCCCTGGAGGCCGGGCCGTACACCCGGCCTCCTCTTAGCCGAAAGGACGGTAGACACGGCGGTGCGTCTGTCGCTCTCTATAGGCGCCCCTCCCAGCCGCGCCCACACCAGTCGGGAGCGTCCCCCGATCGGGCTGAGAGGGAGAACGAGCGCGTCGGAACGGTCGGGATCACCCAGGCCCTCGGGGAGTCCAACCAGGAGCGAGCGTCGAACGGCGCCCCCACCCTTCCTGAGGCCGCCGGCAGTGAGACTGCGCAGCGGCCGAAGGAAGGGAGGGACGGGAAGTGAGCACGGCACCGGACGCGGTAGGCCGCCATGCAACGCAGGCGACGGCAGTTGGGCAAGCGACCCTCCCGCCATTGTTCACGGAAAATCCCCTTCCGCCGCTTATGAGGCGGCCCTTCCAATTGACCGACCGGTCACCCCGCCACCCGCTGGCGAGTGGCGGCAACGCTAAACGGTCCGGTGCGTTGCTGTCAAGCGGATTAGCGGGATTTGACGAAAGGTCGTCCTAGACGCCGACTAGCTGCGATCAGTCCCGCTTGATAATGCCAGCCCCGCCGCAGCACAATCCACCGTCAGCATCCAGGCTGGGGAAGGGAACGTGGGTCACGCGAGGGGAAGCCGCTCAAGCCGCCGCCGCGGGCGCACGCCGCTGCCGGTCGTGCCGATCACCAACGCCTATGAGATGGCGGCCATGCTCGCCCGCCACGGCGGGATTCTGCGCGAGTACGCCCGGCACTACTTGGGCGACGACCAGGCGACCGACGAGGAGGTCGAGGCGGTCATGGGGGCGGCCGTGGAGTGGCTGCTGGCCCAAAAGAACCCCTCGCATGACCACGGGATGCGCTACGCCACGCAGGCGCTCTACCGGGAGGCTCAGCGGGAGCTACACCGCCGGGCCCTACGACGTGCACCCGTCGACCGGCGCCTCGGACCGCTGACCGAGGCGGTGATGGCCGTGCTCGACCGCCTCGGTCCGCGGTCGCGCGAAACCATCCTGCGGATCGCTCAGGGCGAGAGTGCGGAGGAGATCGCCCGCAGCCAGAACACCACCCTTGGCACGGTGCGCATCCGGCTCTTCCGCGCCCGCGAGCGCGCCCTGCAACTGATGAAGGAGAACGGCGGCTCCTTCTCGGCACTGCTCGGCCTCCTTCCTCGGCGGCTGCGCCTCCGGGCGGCTCGAAGCCTGCCGGGGCTGTCGAGCAGCCCCATCAGCGGTACGCTCGCCACCACAGCACTGGTTCCCGTAGTGGCCTGCTCGTTGCTCTGGCCCTTGGGCCTCGCGCCGGCGCCGGACCGGGCCGCGGCTCCGGTGGCCGTGCAAGAAGCACGGGGAGCCGTGCTAGCAGCCAGCACTCCAGTCCCAGCGCCGCCAGGAACAGCACACGCACCGGCCCAGCTGGTCACCCTACCGGGGGCGAGCACGCCGGGCGCGGCGCCGGTGGGCATGCCGGTAGCACGGACCGCCAGCCAGGAGACGCCGGACGACATGTTGCTGACGGCCGCCACGCGGGCGCCCAACTACGATCAAACCCATATCGTCGTGGCCCTGGGCGTCGGCCGCGGCTGCCAGTGCTGGGCGGTGCTGCAGAGCAGCGACGGCGCGGCTACCTGGCAGTCAGCCCCTGGGCCGGCGGCGGGGGGCAACCAGGTCGTGCTGCCGTCTACCTACCCGGACGACCCGCGCATCTTCATCGGGACCACTCCGACTGGTTCCACCAGTCCGTCCTGGACGCCGGCGTTCGGGGACACGCGCGGTTTCGCCGCGTTGGGGACGCCACCGGGGCAGCTGGCGCTCCCGGCGGGTTTCGACAGCGGCGACGGACGGGTTCTCGTCGCCGCCACCGGGGCGCACGGAGGCGTGTGGGCGGAAGACCTCGGGACCGGCGTCGCTGCTCCGGTGCTGACGTATCCGCGTTCTGCGCTTGATGCCGCAGCCCTCGCGACTCCCTGGGGGGACCCGGCCCGCGGGGTGTTGGTGTGGGCTCCCCCAGTGAGCTCGGCTACCGGCGGAGTCGCCGTCGGGTCGCTGACGACCACGTCGATGTTTGTCTGCCCGCCACAGGCGGCCTGCTCATCCCTGGGAACGCTGGACCTGACGAGCGTCGGTAAGTTGGTGGCCTCACCGGGCTACGAATACGACCACGTCCTCATGGCTGCCTACGGCAACCAGGCCGAGCGCTCTGTCGACAGTGGTGCCACCTTCCGCCCCCTGCCTCTCCCGGCCGCCATCGCCGCCGTGGTGTCGGTGGCCTCGAGCGGCGAGAATAGCTGGGTCATGGCGACCCTAAGCAGCGGGGCCCGCGCGCTCTGGCGCACCGCCGCGGGAGCGTGGCAGGCCGTGAGCGCCACGAGCAGCATGCAGACTCACGACGGCGAGCTGGTGCCGCTGAGCGGCTCGCGCATGCTCGTCGTGCTCAACCAGGCGGGCTACCGCTGCACCGTCGACGGCGGCCTGACCTGGGCGCCGCGCTGCCCGGCCGATCCCTAATGCCACGTCGGTCCGCAGTCGGAGTGGCGATGGCGGGTCTGGTGCTTGGGATGCAGGCTGCCCTCGCCGTGCCGGCCCGCGCCACAATCTCTGGCGGGGGCACGATCGCCGGGGTGGTGGACTTGCCGACCTACCCCTGCCCGTCCGGCGCCTGCGGCGGGTCGTTCTCCGGATCCCTGGTCGCCATCGTGACCGGAACAACCACCACGGGAGCGGTCTTCGTCGCCGAGTGGCCCGATCCCTCGACGACGCCGGTCGGCACGGTCCCGATCAACATGTCCGCGTCCTTCGGGTACGGCGCCGACTGCACGCCGCCGGTCGGCGTGGCACCCAGTCTCACTGGCGGCGGGAGCGGCACCTTCACCGTCACCGGCGGCCTCGTGACGGTCGACGGCCTCGTCACCTCACACAACGCCACGCTCAGCGGTGATGTGTCCTTCGAGCAGGTGGCGACCGCCGTTCCCATTACCTTCGATGGCGACGTCGTGACTAATGGCGCCAGCACCATCGCGACGAGCTTGTCCCCGCCGCTGATCGGGGCGGGAACGCTGGGATTCGTACCATCAGCGTTCGTCGCCTGCCCGACGGTGATCTCCGTGACGGCCACGGTGGCCGGCGTGGCGGCGCAGGGAGCGTAAATGCCGATGCGGCCCTCTCCCTGTCCGAGTAAGGGGGCAGAGACGAGTATCCAGAAGACCTAGACAGCGTCGTGGGAGGTCGAGAAATCGAAACTTCCTCACCTCCACCCCACCGGTCCGCGTCCGCATCGGCGCTTCACGAGACATCGGGAGTTCGGCCGTCGGTTCGTTCGGCGCAGGTTTGAATGAGGCACTCTTGGTGGCCCCGGCAGGAATCGAACCTGCGACACGCGGTTTAGGAAACCGCTGCTCTATCCACTGAGCTACGAGGCCGTGCTGGACAAGTATGCCAGCGCCCGCACCGCCGGCGATCCGGCGCCGCTAGACCTGCGTCCACCCGTCCCAGTCGTCGGGGACCGCGCAATGCAGCATGGCCTGCTCCTCCCCGAAACCCTCGAAGGTGTGGCCGCTGGTGCCCACGTCGTCGGCGAAGAACCACTCGCCCTGGCGGAAGCGCTTGCGGTCGCCGTTGGTGGTCGCGATCTCGAACTCCCCTCGCAGCGCCACGACGAGGCCGCGAGCCGGTGCGGGGTGGAAGTCCATGAAGGGCAGCTTCTGCGGCGGTCCGAAGCGCAGGGCGATCGCGGGAACGGCGCCCTCCGCCAGCTCGACGTCGCCCAGCCGCGTTCCGCCTGACCCGTCGCCGTACGACCGCGTGATCCTCATCACCACCGACCTCCGTCGAACGCACTGGCGGCGCTCACTCAGGCGCCCCGTGCCGGCCCGCGCCACCGGCGAAACGCGCAGCCCCGCGCTGCGTCTCGCCGGACTGCACCACCGACAACCCGCGCGCGAACTCGTTCGCCATCGCGGCCTCGACGTCGCGCAGGCTCCACGCCTCGTACGCGGAGAGCCGATCCGACCGCAGGCACCCCTGCGGCAGCGCCGCCAGCTCATGCGCCAGCGCCACCGCCGCCGCCAGCGCAGAACCTCGCGGCACCACGCGATTGGCCAGCCCGAACGCGAGCGCCTCCTCCCCACTGACCCCCCGCCCGGTCAGGATCATGTCCATCGCCCGGCTGTGCCCGATGAGCCGCGGCAGCCGCACCGTCCCGCCGTCGATGAGCGGCACGCCCCAGCGGCGGCAGTACACACCGAACACCGCGTCCTCCGCCGCGACGCGCATGTCGCACCACAGCGCCAGCTCCAGCCCGCCCGCCACCGCGAACCCCTCCACAGCGGCGATGACCGGCTTCGACAGCAGCATCCGCGACACCCCCATCGGGGCATCGCCGTCCGGCGACAGCCGGTTGGCCCGCGCGACATCGCCCGACGCCACCGCCTTCAGGTCCGCCCCCGCGCAGAACACCGCGCCCGACCCGCACAGCACGGCGACGGACAGCGCGGCGTCGGAGTCGAAGGCGCGAAAGGCCGACACAAGCGCCTCCGCCGTCGGCCGGTCGACCGCGTTGCGCACCTCGGGACGGTCGATGGTCACCACCAGCACCGGTCCGTCGACGGAGGTCAGCACGCCGCTCACAGCCCGCCAACCATACAGCGCGGCAGGACGGCGCCGCGGCGGCTCAGTCGGCGGCGACGGGGAGGTAGAAGACCCCGGGGTCGAGCAGCCCGTCGGCGCTGGTGATGCGCTGCAGCAGCCGGTCGGCCGCCGCGAAGGCCTGGTCGCGCAGGGCGGCGAAGTCGAGCACCCGCGGTGCGCGCATGTGGACCGGCGCCCGCGGGCAGATCAGCGTCACCGGCAGGCGCGAGCTGAAACGGTCGAAGTCGGCCACAACTCGTGCATGCAGGGCGACCTGCATCATCCGCTCCAGCACCTCCTCCCACTTGGAGAAGGTCTGCACCGGCGAGTCGGCGGTGAGGTCGATGGCGATGATCCGGGTGGGCTGCAGCTTGTAGGCGGTGGACAGCCCGCAGTTCTCGGTGACTCCGCCGTCGACGTACTGCCGGTCGCCGACGCGAACCGCGGGGAACACGCCGGGAATGGCGCAGGAGGCGCACAGCGCGTCCTCCAGCGATTCGTGACCGTCCGCCCCGAGCACGACGGGCGTGCCCTCGGAGAGGTCGGTGACGATGACGTGCAGGGGGATCTGCAGATCCTCGTAGCCGCGCACGTCGACGAGGCCGAAGGCGAAGCGCACCAGGTCGCGGATGCACTGCCCGCTGCGCAGGTAGGGCCGCCGCCGCAGCCGGTTGGCGACCATCTGCAGCCGCTGCGCGCGGAACACCGCCCGGGTGTGCTCCGACGCCCACACCTGCTCGAGCAGCGGGACCGCGCGCTCCAGTCCCACCGCCGCGACCATGGCCGCGTTGAGGGCGCCCACCGAGGTGCCCACGCACGCGTCGGGCCGGATGCCGCGCTCCGCCAGTGCTCGCAGCACGCCGAGCTGGGCCGCGCCGCGGCCACCACCACCGCCCAGAACCAGGACGGTGCGCTCCGGACCCCGTGTCAGCGTGTGCATTCGATCCCTCTACCCTGGCAGACGCCCCACGCCATCCTGCTCTTGCGGTCCGCGGCGCGGATCGCGCAGCGGTGACAGGGCCAAAAAAGCCTTTCCACGTTCGGCCCCGCCGGGTGACCCGCCGTCACGGCGCTGTGACAGGTGCGGCAGTAGAGTGCGGAGCAGATGGGCCAGAGCGCGTCGCGATCCTGGACCACCGTGGTCCCGATCGCCCTGAGGAGACTGGCGGCAGGGCTGCGACCGAGTCCGACAGCCGGCGCTCCGGAGATGGCCAGGGCGGGCGCCTACCTCTACGGCGCCGGCGGGACGCTGGTCGCGGCCTCGCTGCTGCTTCGCGTGCCCGGCGCGCGCCCCGAGCTCCTCGGCGGCGTCGCGGCCGTCGCGGTGGCGGTGGCCGCCGGGCTCTGGCGGTGGGGCCATCGTCTCGCGCCCGAGCTGTACCCGGTGCTCACCGCGCTGGGGACCGCCCTGGTCACCGTGGTGGTCCGCTTCGGCGGCGACGGCGCGCAGGCGTACGCCTTCATCTACGTCTGGGCCGCGCTCTACGCCTTCTACTTCTACGAGCCGCTGCAGGCGATGCTCCAGGTGGCGCTGATCACCCTGGCGTGTGGACTGGTCGGTCCATTCGGGCCGGTCCGCGGCGTGGTGCTGCTGATGGTGGCCGGCACGGTCATCATCGTCGGCCGGTGGACGCAGGTGTCGATCCGTCGCGTCCAGTCGCTGGCGCGCACCGACCCGCTCACCGGCGTTCCCAACCGGCGCGCCTGGGACGAGGAGCTGCAGCGCGGCATCGCCCGCCGCCGGCGCGACGGCGAGCCGCTCTGCGTCGCCATGCTCGACCTCGACCACTTCAAGATCTTCAACGACGAGCAGGGCCACCAGGCGGGCGACCGCATCCTGCAGACCGTGGTCACCTCCTGGCTCTCGGTGCTGCGCGGCGGCGACGTGCTGTCCCGCTACGGCGGTGAGGAGTTCACCGTGCTGCTCAGCGGCTGCAGGATCGAGCGGGCGCACGCCATCGTCGAACGGCTGCGCGAGCTGGTGCCGCGCGGCCTCACCTGCTCCGCCGGCATCGCCGAGTGGGACGGGCAGGAGTCGCAGGTCGCCCTCATGGAACGCTGCGACGCGGCGCTGTACGAGGCCAAGTCGCGCGGGCGCAATCGCATGGTCATCGCCCCCTCGCCGTCCGAGGCCGACGGCAGCGGCATCCTCGCCCAGGCCGCGCGCTGGGCCGACACCGTGCTGCGCGTGCTGGCCAGCCGCGACGTCGACGTCGTCTTCCAGCCCGTCGTCCGGCTCGGCGACCGTGGCATCACCGGCTTCGAGGCGCTCTCCCGTCCCGCGGGCTGGACCGGCGGCAGCGTCGAGGGGCTCTTCGCCGCGGCCCAGCGCATGGGCCTGGTGCGCGAGCTCGACCACCTCTGCCGCCGCACCGCGGTGGCGGTCGCCACCGGGTTGACGCCGGGGCTGCCCGTGTTCATCAACGTGAGCGTCGCCGCGCTGCTCGACCCGCTGCACGACGTCGACCAGCTGCTGCTGCTGCTCGACTGGGCAGGACGCCGTCCCGAGGACGTGGTGCTCGAGGTCAGCGAGCGCGAGAGCGTCACCAACGTCGGGCGGCTGGTGCAGGTGCTCGCAGCCCATCGCGAGCACGGCATCCGCTTCGCCCTCGATGACGTCGGCGAGGGTCGCTCGACGTTCGAGACACTTGCTGCGGCGCGTCCCGAGTTCATCAAGATCGCCACCAGCTTCACCCAGCGCGTCGACCAGGTCGGCCCGCGGGCCACCATCCTCGCCGCCCTCGCCTTCGCCCGCGCCAGCGGGGCCGAGGTGATCGCGGAGGGCATCGAGGACCAGCGCGTTCTCGACATGCTCGTCGAGCTGGGCGTGCAATACGGCCAGGGCTACCACCTCGGCCGGCCTGCGGCGCTGACCGCCATCGAGCTCGCCGAAGCGCGCTGAACCCGTCGAATTGCGCAGGGATGCATGCGCAACGGCGCAGGTTTCCAGCGGCGAAGCGTGCGCAACCCTTCCTTGCAGGCTAGCCTAGCGCCGACACGGGCTCACCCAACGGAGGACGTCATCCCATGCAGTCCCCAGCTCCAGGCGAATCCACGCAGTCGCAGGCGCCGGCGGCCCCACCACCGCCACCGGCTCCGCCGGCCGCCTACGGTGCACCCCCTGAGGCGGGGCAGTGGGTGGGGCCGCCGACACAGCAGGCCGTCGCCGGCCCCGCTCCTGGACTTGCCTACGCGGGCTTCTGGTGGCGCGTCGCGGCAACGCTCATCGACGATGTGCTCCTCTTCATCATCCTCTTCATCGGAGGCCGGGCCTTCGTCAAGGGCATCGACTACGGCAACGGCAACATCGTCATCACCGAGGGCCAGTGGTGGTGGGTCGTCTGGGGGATCGTCGCGACGCTCTACGTGCCGGTCACCTGGGCGATGCTCGGCGAGACCATCGGCCACCGCGTCCTGGGCATGGAGATCCGCCGCGTCGACGACGGCCAGCGGCCCGGCGCCGGGCAGGTGGTGGTGCGCTACCTCGGCTACCTCGCGTCGTCGATCATCATCGGCATCGGCCTGCTGATCGCCGCGTTCGACGTGCGCAAGCAGGGTCTGCACGACAAGCTCGCCGGAACCGTGGTGGTGCGCAGGCTTCCCACATGACACCGCGGTAACAGCCCGGGCAACGGCGGTTCAGAAGGGGAGGCGCGGGTTCGTTCGCTCGCTACCCTTCTGAACCGCAATGCTCGTCGCCCTGCCGGGTTCCGGCGCCGCCCAACCGCGCCGCCGCGCCGCCATCCCGTTCCTCCCCGCGCCCGTGGTGCGTTCGGCGACCGATGCGAGCGGGCGCAGCGTCGCCTGGTCGGTGAGCGGCAGCGGCGGGCCGCCGACGGTCGAGGTGTCCGGACTGCCGACCCACCTCCTCCTCGACTGGCGCGACCCGCTGCTCGGCGACTTCCAGCGCGAGCTGGGCGCCGAGCGCCGCCTGCTCCGCCACGACCGGCCGGGCACGGGCCTGTGCGGCGGCGCCGCGGCGGCGCCGCATCTCGACGCCACCGCGCTCGACGCCGTCGTCGCAGCGTCCGGCGAGGGTCGCGTCGCGCTGCTGGCGCACAGCTTCGGCGCGGCCGCTGCCGTCGAGCTGTGCCTGCGCCGCCCCCAGGCGGTGTCGCACCTCGTCCTCTTCGGCGCCGCCGCACGCCTGCACGACGACCCCGGCTCCGGGGCGCTGACGCCGCAGCTCGCCGACGCGCTGGCCCGCCTGGCGCGGGCCGACTGGCAGCTCGCCTCGCGCACCCTCGCCGACCTGCTGCTCCCCGGCGCCGACAGCGCGACGCTCAACGCGTATGCGGAGCACCTGCGCACCGTCGCCGGCGGGGAGGCCGCAGCGGAGATGCTCCTCGCCGTGCGCGACGTCGACCTGCGCGAGATGCTGCCGCACATCGCCGTGCCCACGCTGGTGCTGCATCGCCGCGACGACCGCGTGGTGGCGCTGCACGCCGCGCGCGACCTCGCCTCGCGCATCGCGGGCGCACGCCTCGAGGTGCTCGACGGCGCGGAGCACCTGCCCCACGCGGGCGACACCGCATCCGTCAGCGCCGCGATCGCGCGCTTCCTCAGCCCCGCCGTCCACCCGCTGACCCGTCGCGAGATCGACGTGCTCCGCCAGATCGGTGAGGGGCTCACCAACCAGGAGGCGGGCGCCGAGCTGGGCGTGTCCGAGGCCACCGTCGCACGTCATCTCGCCAACGTCTACGCCAAGCTCGACGTGGCGACACGGGGTGCTGCGGTGGCGCGTGCTCGCCGCTGGGGTCTGCTGTAGGATCGGGGCCCATGGGCCGACCACCGGCGGGCCTGCTGGCGCTGCTCGGACTCGCCGTCACCGCATGTGCACCCGCCGCCGCGTCGCACGCAGCAAGCGCACCGCGGGGCGACGGCGGCAGCGTCCTCGCCGCCCCGATGCGCCCCTCCCTGCAGCAGGCGATGCGCACCGGCCGCGACCTCGGGCCCACCGCCCCAGCGACGCCGCTCCACCTCGAGGCGACCCTCGCCGGTCGCGACGGCGCGGCCCTGGAGGCGCTCGTCGGCCGGGGCGTTCGGGTCACTCCTGGCGAATACGCGCAGCGCTTCGCGCCCGACGCCACAGCCGTCGACGCCGCACGGAGCCTGCTGGCCGCGCACGGCATCAGCCTGGCCTGGCGGCCGGGTGACCAGCTCGCCACCCTCGACGCCAGCGCCGCCGCGGCGCACGACGTCTTCGGGGTGAGCCTGCACGACTTCGTCGCCGCCGGCGGCGAGCGCTTCCACGCCCCCACGTCCGCATCCGTCGTGCCGGTCGCGCTGCGCAGCGTGATCACCGGCGTCACCGGCTTCGACGACTGGTCGCAGCACCACGTGAGCGCCATCCCCTCGCCGCGGGGCGTGTCGCCGAAGGACATGGAGTCCTTCTACGACGTCAACGGCGTGCGGAGCAGCGTCGACGGCAGCGGCCTGACCATCGTGCTCCCCGAGATCGACAGCTTCGACCAGTCCGACCTCGACGCCTACGCCGCCAAATACGACCTCCCCTCCTTCGACGTCGAGGTGCATCGCAACTCCGGCGCGTGGGGTGATCCCGACCCGCCCGACGACGAGGCCAACATGGACGTGGAGATCGCGCACGCCATGGCGCCGGGCGCGAAGCTCGTCGTCTACTACTCCTCGCCGAAGAACACCGACGTGCTGCCGATGCTGCAGGCGATGTTCAGCGAGCAGGCGGGCCCCAGCACCATCGTCAGCAGCAGCATCGGCACCTGCGAGAGCCCCGACCAGAAGGCGGCGGCGCAGCAGGAGGAGGACATCGTCCGTGCGGCGGCGGCCAAGGGCACGTCGATCTTCGTGGCCTCCGGCGATCGCGGCGCCTACGACTGCACGCCCGAGGGCGACTACGACACCCTCGCCGTCGACCTCGACGGCAGCCTGCCCGACATCACCTCGGTCGGCGGCACCACGGCGTTCCTCGGCAGGAACGGCGGCTACTCCCGGGAGGTCGCCTGGGGCCAGCCGGTCGAGCAGTGGGGCGGCAACGGCGGGCTGAGCACCTTCTGGCAGCGTCCCTCGTGGCAGGCGGCGCCGGGCGTCGACAACCAGTACAGCAACGGCATGCGGCAGACCCCCGACGTCTCCGCCGACGCCGACTCGCAGAGCGGCTGGAACGTGATCAGCCGCGGCGGCGAGCACAAGATCGGCGGCACCTCGTCGGCGGCGCCCTTCTGGGCGGGCATCACCGCGCTGCTCGACCAGGTCCTGCTGCAGCAGCACCATCCGACCATCGGCTTCGCCAACCCCGGCCTGTACTGGATGGCGCAGAACGCCTCGACGCTGGCCGCGCCGCCGTTCCACGACATCATGGTGGGCGACAACCTCTACTACCCGGCGACGGCGGGCTGGGATTACGCCAGCGGGCTGGGCAGCCCCGACGTCGGCGCGCTCGCCGTCGACTGGCCGAAGTACATGGAGTCACAGGGACGATGAGCGACGTGCCCGCGCCCGGTGACGCGGCGGTGCGCTGCCCGCACTGCGACGAGCCGGTGCCGCCGGGCGCCTACTGCGGCAACTGCGGCGGGCACCTCGCCGACGCCGAGGCGGGGCGCCGCCGCTTCGCCTACGCCGCGGCGCCGCACGAGAGCGTGCACCGCGCCGCGGTGGTCAGCACGCTGTTCCCGCACCTGCCCCACCGCCACGCGCACGTCTTCCGCGAGGTGCTCGGCGGCGGCGTGGCGGTGGTGATCCTGCTGGCCGCGCTGCGGCTCTACACACCGGCGACGATCGCGGCCGCGCTGCTGCTGCCGGTGCTCTACCTGCTCTACCTCTACGAGGTCGAGGTCTACGAGCACGAGCCCGTCCCCGTGCTGGCGGTCACCGCGGTCGCGGGCGTCGTGCTGGGAATGGCGTACAGCCTGGTGCTGCAGCACGTCTCGCAGCTGGCGCTCGCCGGCACCGGAAGCGGACCGCTCGTGTCGGGTGTGCTGCTGCCGGTGATCGCCCAGCTCCTCATGGTCGCGGGCCCTCTGCTGCTGCTCTCGCGGGCCCACTTCGACGAGGTGCTCGACGGCCTCACCTTCGGCGTCGCCGCCGCGCTGGGCTTCACCCTGGCGACGGTCGTCGCCGGCGAGTGGCACGTGCTCACCGCCAGCCTGCGCGGCAGCGGCGTGCCCACCGACTCGATGCTGCGCATCGTGCGCGGCGGCATCCTCGCCGCCGTGGTCAACGCCACCACCACCGGGCTGATCACCGCGACCCTCTGGCAGCGCCGCCATCACCGCGGGCGCGGCCGCCACCGCAGCGCCTGGCGAGGGCTGCCCGCCTCGGCCGGCGTGGCCTTCGTCGCCCAGATCGGGCTGGGGCTGGCCTCGTACTTCATCCAGGACCTTCTCCTCGACGTCGTCGTCTGGGCGATGGCCGCGGCGCTGCTGCTGGTCTGGCTGCGCGTGGTGCTGCACCATGCGCTGCTCGACGAAGGCGGTGCGCTCCGGGTGGGCGCGCCGGCGATCTGCGTGGAATGCCACCACGTGGTTCCGACCATGCTCTTCTGCCCATCGTGTGGTGCAGCGCGGTCGGCCGCCCCCAAACAGCTGCACGTCCGTGCAATCCCCGCCCCGGAGGCGCCCGCATGAGCCTCGCCGCCTTCCCGCCCTACGGCGCCGTCCCGCACGCCCACGTCCCACGCCGGCTGGCCGACCGCCGCGTCCGCATCCTCGCCGCCGGCGCGGTCGCCGCCGTCACCGCAGCCGTCAGCCTGGTGGCCGTGCTGGTCCGCCCGACGACGCAGGCCTGCGGCTTCTACTGCGGTCCCCACGTCGAAGCGCCGCTGCGCGCCGCCGCGACGTACGTCAACAGCGCGCACGGGTTCAGCATCGACTACTCGCCCGACGACCTGCAGGTCTCCACCGACCAGCCCGACCTCGTCGAGTTCCAGGCGGTCAACGGTGGACCCATCGGCTTCCGCGTGGTGCAGGCCGCCTCGCTCGACGCCGCCGTGACCCAGGCGATGCGGCGGCTGCCCTCGTCGTCGTTCCAGGACCTGCAGGAGGTGGGCCCGGTGCGCGGCGCGGAGATCGGCTACGTGCCAGGCAAGGGGACGGTGTGGTCGGCGACCTACTACCCCTCCGACGGCGGGGGCTCCTCCCCGGTGCGCATCGCTGTGATCGCGGCGCAATCGAACGGCCTCATGGTGGTGTCCACCATGGTGAGTGCCTATGATGCGGGCAACGACCACGCGCCCTACGGGCTGAGCGATGACAACGTCTTCGACTACCCGGTCTCGAACTTCCACTTCCCGGGCTCGCAGTAGCGCTCCGCAGCTGCGAGGTGCGGGCGCATGACGCCGCGCCGCCGCCGGCTGCTGGCCGGCACCGGCCTCTTCGTGCCCGCGGTGGCGCTGGTGTTCGTCTCCGTCTTCATCGGTCTGGGCGGAGCGGGGACGCAGACCTGCACCACCGGCGGCGCCTCGACGCAGACGAGCTGCAGCAGCGATCCGGTCGGCGCCGTCCTGGCCACCTTTCCCGCCGCGGTCGTCTGCCTCGTGCTGAGCGCCTCCGTGTTCCGCGGCGCACGCTGGGCGCGCTGGCCCGCGGTGGCGGTGGCTGCCGTCGTCGCGACCGTCACCGCGGCGGCCGGGCTCGCCGTGCTGGTGGCGCTGATCGGCGATGGCCAGGCCCTCGGCGCCGTCTTCTTCGCCGTGGGCGGCGTGCTGCTCGTGGCGGTGTGCGCG
>Ga0070739_10001271_pt1 | contig 39039 bp, 40 predicted proteins | sample Coa_R1_7_FD_66445 | JGI IMG/M metagenome (GOLD analysis project Ga0070739, IMG submission 66445) | Surface soil microbial communities from Centralia Pennsylvania, which are recovering from an underground coalmine fire - Coalmine... | ecosystem: Environmental > Terrestrial > Soil > Unclassified ...
GCGCGGTTCCGCTCGTAGAAGCCGAGCGAGAGCCGCTGCAGGTGCCGGAAGAGCAGGTTGCGCAGGTCGGCGAGCATGCGCTCGCCGGTCCAGCCCGTGAAGTACGTCTGTGCGTAGGAAAACGCGATCGCGAGCAGGCCGGCGGCGACGAACGCGAGCACGTACCACTCGAGCCGCGACGTGTGGCCGTGCCGCACGATGTCGATCGTGTGGCCGACGAGGTACGGCGGCGCGAGCGAGACGGCCGTCGCGCCGAGCAGCGTCACGATCGAGATCGCCGTCCGCAGCTTGTACGGGCGCGCGAGGCGGTGGAGCGCGACCGCGCGCCGCTTCGTCTGCCGCCACGACCAGTCGTCGACCTGCGCACGGCCGCCCCGCATCAGATGCGATCCCGGCTGGTGAACCCTCACGACCACGCCCCTACGGGAGAAAGGTGTCTGACACCGATGGTGTCAGACACGATTTCGAGCGAAAGCCTCACGCTGCTTCCTCGCTGAACACTCGTTCGAGCAGCCCGTGCTCGTAGATCTCGCGGTAGACGTCGCTCGTCTCGACGAGCTCCTCGTGCGCGCCGCGTGCCGCGACCCGTCCTTCCTCGAGCACGACGATCTCGTCGGCGAGCGCGATGGTCGAGAGGCGGTGGGCGATGATGATCGTCGTCCGGTTTCGCATCGCCTCGCGCAGGCCTTCGCGGATGCGCGCCTCGGTGGTCGCGTCGACCGACGCGGTGGCGTCGTCGAGGACCAGGACGCGCGGGTCGATCACCAGCGCGCGCGCGATCGCGATCCGCTGCCGCTGCCCGCCGGAGAGCGTGATCCCGCGCTCGCCGATCACCGTGTCGTAGCCCTGCGGGAGCGCTGACACGAACTCGTGCGCCTGCGCGAGCCGCGCCGCCCGCTCGACCTCCTCGTCGGTCGCGTCAGGGCGGCCGAAGGCGATGTTCTCGCGCACCGTCGCGGAGAACAGGAACGGGTCCTGCGCGATCGCGCCGATCTCGCGCCGCAGCGAGGAGATGGTCACGTCTCGGACGTCGTGGCCGTCGATGGTGACGCGGCCGCGCTGGACGTCGTAGAAGCGCGGCACGAGCGCGGCAGTCGTCGTCTTGCCGGCGCCGGTGTGGCCGATGAGCGCGACGACGCGTCCGGCCTCGAGCTCGAGGTTCAGGTCGCGCAGCACCGGCCGCTCGGGGTCGTAGCCGAAGGTGACGTCCTCGAAAGCGATCCGTCCTGGCCCCGGCGGCAGCTCGTACGCGTCGGGCGCGTCGGCGATCTCCTCCGGCTCGTCGATCACCTGGAAGATCCGTTCGCCCGACGCGGTCGCCCGCTGCGCCTGCCCGATCCACATGCCGAGCTGGCGCAGCGGCATCACGAGCATGTTGAGGAAGAGGTTGAAGCGGACGAAGCTCGCAACGGACAGCGAGCCGTGCGCGACCATGCGGCCGCCGACGAGCAGGATCGCCGCCTGCACGAGCAGCGGCAGGAAGCTGAGGACGGGGACGTAGAAGGCGCGCTGGCGGTTCGCCTTCACGCTCTGGCCGAACACCTGCTCCGAGCGCGCCTCGAACTTCGCCTGCTCCGCGTCCTCCTGCGCGAACGACTTCACGACGTGCACGCCGACGATGTTCTCCTCGGCGACCGTGGCGACGTCCGCGAGCTTCTGCTGCACGTCGCGGAGCAGCGGGTGCGAGACGTGGCTGTAGCGGTAGGCGACCGCGACGAGGGCAGGCGCGATCGCGAGCGAGATCAACGCCAGCCGCCACTCGATGAAGAAGACGACGGCGGCCACGCCGACGACGGTGAACAGGCTCTGGAAGAAGAACACGAGGCCGTAGCCGAGGAAGAAGCGCACGCCCTGCAGGTCGACGGTCGCGCGGCTCATCAGCTGGCCCGTCTGGTGCCGGTCGTAGAAGCCGAACGAGAGGCGCACCAGCTTCGCGTAGACGGCGGTCCGCATGTCCAGCTCGACGCCGAGCGCCTGGTTGCCGGCGATCAGCCGGCGGCCCGCCATCATCAGCGCGCGCGCGATGCCCAGCCCGAGCACGGCGCCGACCAGCCACGGCAGCCGACCGCGCTCGTGGTGCACGAGCGCCGCCGCGACCGATCCCGTCAGCACGATCGCGAGCAGCGCCGCGACCTGCGAGCCGACCGCCAGCACGACCGACACGGCCAGCGAGCCGCGATACGGCCGCAGGAACCCGAGCAGCCGCACGAACGTCGCGCGGTAGCTCGGTCCTTGCGTGGTCACGGACTGAGGGTACCCGTGCCGATCGTCGCGAGCTCCGCCCGGATCAGCGCCGCTGCCTCGACGACGCGCGCGCGGTTCTCGGGCAGGTTCAACCAGCCGCTCGCACCGGACGGATGCGGCAGCGGGACGACCAGCACGCCGTCGAGGTCGTAGCGCGCGCCGACGGACTCGGTGACGCTCTTGAGCCCGAGCAGCCGCCGCGCGGCGAGGCCGCCCACGGTGACTATCAGCCGCGGCTCGAGCAGGCGCAGCTCGTTGTCGCGCCAGAGCTCGCAGAGCCGCTGCTCGGCGGGCGTGGGCGTGCGGTCGCCGCGGCCCGAGGGCGCCTTGCCCGGATAGCAGCGCGTGACGGACGCGCAGTAGAAGGTCGCGTAGAACTCGTCCTCGTCGAGCTCGAGCCAGCGCCGGAGCGTGCGGCCGGCACGACCGCGCCAGGGCCGCCGCTCCTCGCCCTCGACCACCCCCGGCGCCTGCCCGAACAGGTACGCGCGCTGTCCCGAGTACGGCGCGAGCACCGGCAGCGACTCGAGCGGGTAGCCGGCCTCGACGCACGCCCGGCACGCTGCCTGGTCGCGCCGCAAGGAGGCGAGGGAGCGGTAGCGCGACCTGCGCCGCGTCAAGGCGCGGCGACGAGCACGAACCAGTCGCCTACGAAGAGCACGCGGCCGCCGCCGAGCTCTTCCGCGAGGTCGTCGGCTGCGAAGAAGCGCTTGTAGACCGTCCAGCGAGAGCCGTCGTTCAGCACACGCTCCTGCCATTCGCCGCGCGGCTCCCCGCCGTGCAGTGCCGCGTCGAAGACGACGAGCTCGCGGGCGACGCGCCGCGCCTCGGCGAGGAAGCGCAGCCGCTCCGGCTCCTCGAGATGGCCGTAGAAGTGGCTCGTGAAGAGACGGTCGAAGCTTCCGTCCTCGAACGGCAGCTCGAGCGCGTCCCCCTCGACGAACGTCGCCGTGGGCGCCTGCTCGCGCGCCACCTCGAGCATCGCGCTCGACTGGTCGAGGCCGACGACCTCGCCGCGCAGGAGCCGCGTGACAAAGCCGGTGCCGCAGGCGACGTCGAGCGTGTGGGCCGGTGGCAGGTCTGCGACGGCGGCGAGCGCGCGGTCGCGCTCCGCCACCCAGCCGGGGTCGCTGCGCGGCGCGTAGAGGCCGCGCTGCAGCCACCAGTCGTCGTACTCCTGCGCCCGTGCGTGGTAGTAGGCCTTCACCCGCTCGTAGGGTACGCGCGTGACGCTGCTCGAATCCGTGCCGAACTTCAGCGAGGGGCGCGACCGCGACACGATCGACGCGCTCGCCGCGGTGCTCGACGCGCACGCGCGGCTGCTCGACGTCCACAGCGACGTCGACCACAACCGCTCCGTCTTCACCGTCGTCGGCGACGAGGCGCAGCTGGTGGACGCGCTGACAGCGGCCGTCGCCGTCGCCGTCGAGCGGATCGACCTCCGCTGGCACGAAGGCGCGCATCCGCGCGTCGGCGCCGCCGACGTGGTGCCGCTCGTCCCGCTGCGGCCCGACGAGCTCGAGCGTGCGCGCGCGGCGGCCGCGGCCGTCGGTGAGCGGATCGGTGCCGAGCTCGGCCTGCCGGTGTTCGTCTACGCGCCGCCGGAGCGCGGTCCGGCGTTCTACCGCCGCGGCGGCGTCGAGCGGCTGCGCGAGCGGCTCGCGGCCGGCGAGCTCGCGCCCGACTACGGCCCGACGGAGTTGCACGAAACCGCCGGCGCGGTAATCCTCGGCGCGCGCCGGCCGCTGATCGCCTTCAACGTGGACCTGCGCGGCGACCTTGCGACTGCGCGCGCGATCGCGGCCGCGGTGCGCGAATCGGGCGGCGGCTTCCCCGGGGTGCGCGCGCTCGGGCTCGAGCTGCCGAGCGCGGGTCTCGTCCAGGTGTCGATGAACGTCGAGGACTGGGAGGCCGCGGCGCTGCACGAGATCGTCGACCGGATCCGCGGCGAGGCCGAGGCGCGGGGCGCCGAGGTCGTCCGCTCGGAGCTGGTCGGCCTGATGCCGGCCGGCGCGGCTGCCCGCGCCGCCGGTGCGGCGCTCGGGATCGACGGCTTCGACGCGTCGCGCCTGCTCGAGCTCAGGCTCGCCGACGGGTGACGAACGTCGCCGCCGCAAGAGCGGCGAGCCCGACGAGCGGCACGGCGAGCGCGCTCGCGCCGAAGACGGCGCGAGCCGCGACGAACGCGAAGAGCGGCGACACGAGCAGCAGCCCGGTCGCGTGCGCCCCGCGATGCGTCAGCGAGACGACGCCGAGCACGCGCCCGAGGAGCCGGTCCGGCACCTCCTCCTGCGCCGCCGACTGCGTCAGCACGAGCGCGGAGCTCTGGCCGATGCCGGCGCAGAACGCGCCTGCGACCGCGAGCGGCAGCGCGTGGACGAGCGCCAGCAGGCCGTAGCCGGGGAGATAGAGAGCCCAGACGAGCATCGAGGCGCGTGCCTTCCTGCGCACGCGCAGGCGCGCCAGCACGAACCCGCTGAGGATCGAGCCGGCGGCGTAGCCGACCATCAGGATCGAGAAGCCGCCGGCGCCGTGATGCAGGGTGTCGCGGACGAAGGTGGGCACGCCGCCGATCCAGGCGCCAGACGTGATCGTCACCGCGACGCCCAGCGCGATCACCGCGGCCGCGAGCGCCGTGCGCGGGCGCAGCTCGGCGACGCCGTCCCTGATCCGCGGCGCGGCAGCGTGCGGGTCGTGCTCGTGCCCGTGCCGGAGCGTGCGGACGAGGGATGCCGAGACGAAGAACGAGACGGCGTTGACCGCGAAGAAGACGCTCACGGGCAGCACGGTGAGCAGCGCGGCAGCGACCACCCAGCCGCCGATCGACAGCGCCTGCGCGGTCGCCTGCACGAGCGCGTTCGCCTGCTGCACGTTCGGGCGGTCGACCAGCGTCGGGATCGTCGCGCCGTACGCAGGCTCGAAGTAGCTCGTGCCCGCCTCGAGCAGGAACGAGGCGACCACGAGCCCCCACAGCGGCAGCGAGCCGGCGATCCCCGCAACCGCGACCGGCACGAGCACCGCGCCGCGGAGCAGGTCGGCGCTCACCATCAACCGCTTGCGGCTCCAGCGGTCGGCGGCGAGGCCGCCGTGCAGGCCGAAGACGAGCGCCGGCACGCTGTCGGCGACGCGGACCGCGACGACGCCGAGCGGGCCGCCCGCGTCGAGCGCGAACCACATCAGGGCGATGTAGTGCAGCGAGTCGCCGAGCTCGCTCGCCGCGACCGCCAGGTAGACGCGGCGGAAGTCGCGGCGCCGCAGCAGCGCGAGCGCCCGGGGCGTGGGCGCCGCGGGCGGCTCGAGCTCGCGGGGGACGTCGAGGACGGGGTCCGACACGGCCCGCCGAGTCTGCCCGTTCGAGGGTCAGATGCGGCGTGCGCCGACGTAGTTCGCCGCGAACCAGCCGGTGAGCGACGAGATCTTCACCACGTCGCCCGTCTCCGGCGCGTGCACGAACTGGTTGCCGCCGATGTAGATCCCGACGTGGTTGAGACCGTCGAAGAAGACGAGGTCGCCGGGCTGCAGGTCGGCGCGCGGCACGGCGACGCCCAGCTGGTACTGCGCCGCTGCGTAGTGCGGGAGCGAGATGCCGAGTTGCGCGTAGACGTACATCACGAGCCCCGAGCAGTCGAAGCCGGCAGGCGTCGCGCCGCCGAACACGTAGGGGACGCCGAGATACCGCAGCGCGATCGTCGCCGCCTGCGGGTGCCCGGCGGCGGTCGGCGGCGGCGGTGAGGGAGCAGGAGCGGTCGTGGTCGGCGCCGTCGTCGTGGCCGGCGCGGGCGGGGGAGAAGCCGTCGTCGTTGTCGTCGGAGGAGGAGGCGGCGGGTCGGCCGCGGTCGTGGTCGGCGTGCTCGTCCGTCGCGGAGACGGGGAGTGCGTCGTGTGCGCCGCTCGTGCCGCCCGCGCCGCTGCCGCCGCCGCGGCGGCCGCCCGGGACGCCTGCCGCGCCCGTGCGATCGCGGCCGCGCGTGCTGCCTGCGCCGCCGCCTCCGCGCGTGCGCGCTGCTCGGCGGCCAGTCGCGCGCGCGCCTCGGCGGCGAGTCGCGCCTGCCGCGCCGCCTCGGCGGCTTGCAGGCGCCGCACCTCGCCCTGCACGGAGGCGAGCAGCGTCCTTCGCTGGCCGAGCTCGGCCGAGATCGTGTGCTCGTGCGCGGCGATCGCCGCGACCGCCGCCTCCTTCCGCCGTTGCTCCGATGCCAGCGCGGACTCCCGCGCCGTCAGCTCGTCGCGCCAGGCCTGCACGTTCCGCACGATGCGCGCGTCGAGCGCGCTCGCCGCGTTCACGAGCTGCAGGCGGTCGAGGATGTCCGACAGGCTCGCCGCGCCGAAGATCGCGTCAGCGGTCGTCGGCGGCGTCGACTCGTAGATCGTGACGAGGCGCCGTGCGACGCGCCGCTCCGCCCGCGCGTACTGCGACCTCGCGGTGTGCAGGGAACGGGAGGTCTGCCGCTCGCGCGCCTGCACCTGCGCGAGGTCGTAGCGCGCGCCGTTGAGCTGCTCGTCGAGGCGACCGAGCTGCACGTCGAGCGCGTCCACCTGCGCGAGGATGCGCTGCGCCTCGGCCTGCTTCACCCTGATCGCGGGAGGCTCGCCGGCGCCCGGCGTGGCCGCCGCGAGCATCGTGACGACCGCGACGAGCACCGCCGTCTGCGCACGGGACAGCCTGAGCGCCCGAAGCCCCACACGGCCCACTTCGCCGGAGGCTACTGCACACCTGCCCCGCGTCAAGGCGCGCAGGACGCTCGAACTACACTCGCGCCGTGGCTGCGACACGCGCGGTGAGCGGCGTCGGACTGACGCTCGACGACGTCTGGCGGGTTGCCGTCGAGGGCGAGCCGCCCGGCTCGCTCGCTGCGGACGCGCGCGCGCGGATGCAGGCGGCACGCGAGGTGGTGGAGGAGGTCGCGCATGGCTCCCGCGAGCACACGTACGGCGTCAACACGGGCTTCGGCCGCTTCGTGTCGCGACAGATCCCGGAGGAGCTGACGGAGGAATTGCAGCTGCGGCTGCTGCGCTCGCACGCCTGCGGGGTCGGCGAGCCGTATCCGGACGAGGTGGTGCGCGCCGCGATGCTGCTGCGCGCGAACGCGCTCGCGCGCGGCAACTCCGGCGCGCGCATCGAGACGGTCGAGCTGCTGCTCTCCTGCCTCGAGCGCGGCGTGCTCCCCCACGTGCCGTCACGGGGATCCGTCGGCGCCTCGGGCGACCTTGCGCCGCTCGCGCACCTCGCGCTGCCGCTGGTCGGTGAGGGGCGCGCGCGCGTCGACGGAACGCTGCTCTCCGGCGCCGACGCGCTCGCGCGGGTGGGCCTCGAGCCGGTTCGGCTCGTCGCGAAGGAAGGTCTGTCCCTGATCAACGGCACGCAGTTCATGGCCGCGCAGGCCGCGCTCTGTCTCGTCCGCGCAAGGCGGCTCGCACGTGCGGCCGACTGTGCGTGCGCGCTGTCGCTCGAGTCGCTGCAGGGCTCGCGCACCTCGTTCCTGCCGGAGGTGCACGCGCTGAGGCCGCTGCGCGGCCAGGGCGCCTCCGCACGGAACGTGCTGCGGCTGCTCGACGGCTCGGCGATCATCGAGGCGCATCGCTGGTGCGACAAGGTGCAGGACGCGTATTCGCTGCGCTGCGCACCGCAGGTGCACGGCGCGTCCCGCGACCTCCTCGACTACGTGGAGCAGACGGTGACGGTCGAGCTGAACGCCGCCACCGACAATCCGCTCGTGCTGGTCGACAGCCGCGAGCTCGTCTCCGCCGGCAACTTCCACGGGCAGCCGCTCGCCTTTGCGCTCGACGCCCTGGCGATGGCGACGGCCGAGCTGGCGAACATCTCGGAGCGTCGCGTCGAGCGCCTCGTCAACCCGAACCTCAGCGACGGCCTCCCTGCGTTCCTGACGCCGCAGGGCGGGCTCAACTCCGGCTTCATGATCCCGCAGTACGTCGCCGCGTCCCTCGTCTCCGAGAACAAGTCGCTCTGCCATCCGGCGTCGGTCGACTCGATCCCCACCAGCGCCGGCCAGGAGGACCACGTGTCGATGGGCAACGCGTCGGGGCTCAAGGCGTGGCAGGTGGTCGCGAACTGCGAGCGGGCACTGGCGATCGAGCTGCTCGCGGCGGCGCAGGCGGTCGAGTTCCTCGCGCCGCTTCGGCCAGGCGGCGGCGCGCTCGCGGTGCACGAGGCGGTGCGGGCGCTGTCGCCGCGCCTCCGCGACGACCGGCCGCTCTCGGACGACATCGAGCGGGTGGCGACGGCCGTCCGCGACGGCTCGCTGCTCGCAGCGGTGGAGAGCGAGGTCGGCGAGCTCGAATGAGGAGGCCGCGCCGGCTCCGGTGGGACGTGCCCGAGCCGCGCACGACGCATCCCTACCGCGACAGCGCCCTGATGTGGGCCGTCTGCGCGCTGATCATCGTGCTCGTCGCCTGGCTGAGCGGCGGGCCGGTCGGGCGGGCGATCGTCTACGCGGTCGGCTTCTTCGTCGTCGCGACGGCGTGGAGCTGGTGGCGCTGGCGGGAGCGGCTCCGCCGCCGACGTTGACGCCGGCAGGACGGCGGTACCCTGGAGCTGCATGCCTACGCGGAAGCAGCGCCGTCGGCGGGAGAAGACCTTCCGGCACGAGTACGAGACCATCGTCCTCGACGAGGAGGGGAACGAGCATCCGGTCGACCGGGAGCAGGAGCGGGCGGCGCGCGAGGAGCGCGAGCGGCAGCGGACGAAGGAGAAGGCGCCCCCGGCGAAGCGCGGCGGACGCCTCGGGCGCGAGCCGCAGCCGCCGAGCTGGCGGCGCGCGCTGCGGCGCGGCGGCCTGATGGGGGCGGTCATCTTCGTCGCGTTCGTGTTCGTGCTGAAGGGAGGCTCGCCGACGTCGCGCGCGCTGGTCGCCGTCGTCTACGGGATCGCGTTCATCCCGCTCACCTACTGGGTCGACCGCTTCGCCTACCGCAGCTACCAGCGTCGCCTCGCCAGGCAGCAGGGCGACAAGAAGCGCTGACGTAGACTCGACGGCCCGTGCCGCTCGTCGTGGACAGCTTCGTGATGGGGCCGTTTGGCTCCAACTGCTACGTCGTGCGCGCGGACCGCGCGACCGCCGACGCGGTCGTGATCGACCCCGGCGACGATCCGACGCCGCTGCGGCTCGAGCTCGCGCGGCTGGGCGCCCGCACGGCGGCGATCCTCGTCACCCACGCCGACGTCGACCACATCGGAGGTGTCGCCACGCTCGCCGACGGAACCGGAGCCGAGGTCTGGGCGCCGACGGGAGAGGTGGAGGCGCTGCGCACCGGCGAGACGCGCGGCGGCATGCGCGTCGAGGCGCACGAGCCGGCGCACACGGTGAGCGGCGGCGAGGAGATCGAGGTGGCGGGCATCACGTTCGAGGTCGTCCCGGTGCCCGGCCACTCCGCGGGCCACGTCGCGTTCCACTCAGGCGGCGAGCTGTTCTCGGGCGACCTGCTCTTCGCCGGGTCGGTCGGGCGCGTCGACTTGCCGGGCGGGGACTGGGACACGCTGCTCGACTCGGTGCGCGCATTGCTCGACCGGTTCCCGCTCGACACCGTCGTCCGTCCCGGGCACGGCCCCGCCACGACCCTCGGCCGCGAGTTGGAGACGAATCCGTTCCTGCGCGAGCTGCGCGCGGAGCGCAGTACGTGAGCGCTCACATCGCGAAGTGACCGCCCACTTCCAGGCGCCGCGCGGCACGCACGACGTGCTCCCGGCCGACGCGACGTGGTGGCACGTCGTGCGCATGATCGAGGAGGTCGCGGCCCTGTACGGCTACGGTCGCATCCAGACGCCCGGCTTCGAGGACACCGGTCTCTTCGCACGCACGGCCGGCGAGGCGTCGGACGTCGTGCACAAGGAGATGTACAGCTTCGCCGACCGCAGCGACCGGTCGCTGACGCTGCGGCCGGAGGGCACCGCGCCGATCGCGCGCGCATACCTCCAGCACGGCCTGCAGCGGGAGCCGCAGCCGGTGAAGGCGTACACGATCGCCCCGATGTATCGCTACGGCACCCCCGGACGAGGGCGCTACCGGGAGCACTGGCAGCTGTCGGTGGAGGCGATCGGCTCGTCCGATCCGGCGATCGACGCCGAGGTGATCGAGCTCTACCGGGAGCTGCTCCGGCGGCTCGGCGTCACGCGGTGGGAGCTGCGCCTGAACTCGATCGGCGACGGAAGCTGCCGCCCGGCCTACGTCGCCCGGCTGAACGAGTGGCTCGACGCGCACGCGGACGCGCTCGACGAGGATGCGCGGCACAAGCGCGCGACGAGCCCGCTCCAGGTGTTCGACGTGAAGGCTCCGAGGGTGCGCGCCGCGCTCGAGGCCGCGCCGAAGATCGGCGAGTCGCTCTGCGACGCCTGCCGCGAGCACTTCGCGAACGTGCGCGGGCAGCTCGACGCCTACGGCGTCCCGTACGTCGTCGACCCGACGCTCGTGCGCGGCCTCGACTACTACTCGCGCACCACCTTCGAGTTCGTCGGCCCCGACGAGAACGTCAACTCGACGATCTGCGGCGGCGGCCGCTACGACGGCCTGGTCGAGCAGCTCGGCGGACCGCCGACGCCGGGGATCGGCTTCGGCGCCGGCCTCGAGCGGCTCCTGCTCGCGCTCGAGAACGAAGGCCTCGCTGCGGAGCCGCCGCCGCTCGACGTCTTCTTCGTCGCCGGCGCCGACGCGCCGCGCGAGCGGCTCCTGCAAGCGCTCCAGGCCGTCCGCCGCGCCGGGCTGTCGGCCGACGCCGACTACGCCGGGCGCTCGGTGAAGGGGCAGATGACCCAGGCTGGTCGAACGGGCGCGTGCACCGTCGTCGTCGTCCGCGGCGACGACGCGGCGATCAGGCGCGAGGGCCGTGACGAGCAGGTGGTGGGGCTCGACGAGGTCGTCGCTACGCTCGTCTCCGGATGAGCTCCTGGCGGGACGTCTACTGCGGCGAGCCGCGTGCCGGCGACGTCGGGCGCCGCCTGACGGTCGCCGGCTGGGCCGACACACGCCGCGACCACGGTGGGCTCGTGTTCGTCGACCTGCGCGACCACACTGGCAAGCTGCAGCTCGTCGTCAACCCGGAGCGGTCCCCCGAGGCTGCCGCCGTCGCGCACGAGGTCCGCAACGAGTTCGTGCTCCAGGCGGAAGGCGAGGTCGTCGCGCGCGCGCCGGAGGCGGTGAATCCGAACCTGCCGACGGGCGACGTCGAGCTCCAGGTCGACGCGCTGCGCATCCTCTCCCGCTCCACGCCGCTGCCGTTCCAGCTCGACGAGCAGAACGTCGACGAGACGCTCAGGTTGCGCTACCGCTGGCTCGACATGCGCGGCGATCGCATGCAGCGCAACCTGCGGCTCTCGCACACGGTGATCGCGGCGATCCGCCGCACGATGGACGAGCTCGGCTTCGTCGACGTCTGGACGCCGAGCATGACCCGCGGCACGCCGGAAGGCGCGCGCGACTTCCTCACACCGGTGCGCCTCCAGCCCGGCACCTTCTTCGCGCTCGCGCAGTCACCGCAGCTCTTCAAGCAGCTCTGCATGGTCGGCGGGATCGACCGCTACTACCAGATCGCCACGTGCTGGCGTGACGAGGATCTGCGCGCCGACCGGCAGTTCGAGTTCCGGCAGCTCGACCTCGAGCTGGCGTTCGCCGAGCAGGAGGACGTGCTCGGCGTGCTCGAACGGTGCGTCGTCGCGTCGTTCGAGTCGCTCGGCCGCGAAGCCCCGGACGTTCCCTTTCCGCGGCTGACGTTCGCGGAGGCGATGGCCCGCTACGGCAGCGACAAGCCCGACCTGCGCTTCGAGCTCGAGATCTCCGACGCGACCGAGGTGACGCGCGGCTCGCGCTTCGGCGTCTTCGCCGACGCGCCCTGCGTGCGCTTCCTCGTCGCGCCCCGAGCCTTCTCGCGCGCGGAGCTGGCGCGGCTCGAGGAGATTGCCAAGGAGTGGGGCGCGAAGGGGCTCGCCTATCTCGTCCGCGACCCGAGCGGCGAGGTGCGGTCGCCGATCGCGAAGTTCCTGTCCGAGAGCGAGCTGGAGGCATTCGCCGGGCCGCCCGGCTCTACCACGCTCTTCGCGGCCGGCGACGAGGCGGCGGTGGCGCGCGTGCTCGGCGGCCTGCGCGCGCATCTGGGCCGCGAGCTCGAGCTCGCGGAGCCGGGCGCGGAGGCGTTCCACTGGGTCACGGACTTCCCGCTCTTCGAGCAGGAGGACGACGGTCGCTGGACGTTCATGCACCACCCGTTCACCGCGCCCGCGCCGGGAACGGAGGCATGGGACGAGGGCAATCCGGCCGGCGTGCGCGGCCAGCACTACGACCTGATCTGGAACGGCTGGGAGCTCGGCTCCGGGTCGATCCGGATCCACGACGTCGACGTGCAGGAGCGCGTGTTCCGCACGATGGGGCTGTCCGACGAGGACGCGAGCGCGAAGTTCGGCTTCCTCCTCGACGCGCTCGCCATGGGCGCGCCGCCGCACGGCGGCTTCGCGATGGGCATCGACCGCTTCGTCGCGCTGATGGCCGGCGAGCCCGACATTCGCCAGGTGATCGCGTTCCCGAAGGTGGCGAGCGGGTCCGATCCCCTGACCGGCGCGCCGACGCCGATGCCGCCCGACGTGCTCGGCGAGCTCGGCATCGCCGCGCTGCCGCGGCCCGGCTGAGCGTGAGCACGCGCCACGGCTACCGGTTCCTCGTCGAGGTGCTCTACCTCGCAGGGCTGGCTGCCGCGCTCGCCTTCAGCGACGTCGGTGCCTACGCGATCGTCGGCGCGATGGCCGCCGGTTGGCTGCTCGTGGTCGGCATCGAGTGGGCGGCGTTTCGCAGCGTGCCGCACTTCGCGGCCGGCGAGCCGCCGCGCTGGCGCGTGCCGCGCGTCGAGCTGCCGCCGCCGCGCCCGCTCGAGCAGCTCACGCCGGCGTATCCCGGGTCGCAGCGCGACGAGGCGGTGACCTGGATCGCGCCTGCCGAGCTACGTGCGGAGCTGCTCGGGGAGTGGCCGGTGGCGACCGTGCCCGAGGACACGCAGGAAGCCCCGCCGGAGGAGTGGCTCGTCCCGCTGCCGGAGCCCGAGCCGGAACTTCCCGAACCTGGTTCGCCGGAGGCGAACCAGGTTCGCGAGGGTCCGGGGTCCCTGGAAACTGTTTCGGCGCGGAGCGCCGAAACAGTTTCGGAGGTTTCCGAGCCGGAGCCGGAGCTTCCCGAACCTGGTTCGCCGGAGGCGAACCAGGTCCGCGAGGTTCACGGGATCCCCGCACCGGCGGCGCCTCGCCTCGCGCGCCACCACCTCGATCCGCTGGCGGAGCCCCAGCGCCGCCGCTTCCGGCGGCGCGGCCTCGATTCGACGTTCGTCGAGGTGCCGGCGCGGCCCGTCGGACCGCGCCCGCTGCCGGGAGCGGCGCGGCGCGGCGAGGACGAGCAGTGAGCGTGTACCGCGTCCCGGGCGCCGCGCTGCAGCTCGTGCTCGCGACGGCGGCGGCCGTGCTCCTGGCGGCGGCGATCGCCGCCGCGGTCAGCGGCTGGCGCAGCGGCGGCGGCTCGCCGGTCGCGTCGCCGCAGCCGGTCGGCGATCTCGTCGCCCTCGTCGGCTCCGCCGGCCCGGCCGCGTTCGGCCGCCACACCGCCTGCGGCGGGGTGCTGCGCCCGGACACGCTCGGGATCGCGCACCCGACGCTGCCGTGCGGCGCGCGGATCTTCATCGACTACCACGGGCTGCACGTGCTGACGCAAGTGGTCGACCGCGGGCCGTACGAGCCCGGCCGCGCCTTCGACGTCACCGACGCGCTCGCGCGCCGACTCGGGCTCGAAGGGGTCCAGCCGGTGCACTGGTCGTACGCCGCTGCTCCGAACGGGTAGCCCGGTACAGTGGGGGCGTGCCCGACGCCGTGCGTGGGGCCGCGCATCCATGTAGAACCAACACCACGTGAAAGGGAGCCCGGGTCGGGCCGCGGCGCCTCGCGCAGGCGGCTCGCACGGCACCCACCTGGCTTGCCAGGTTCACACGGGCGCGGCAGGACGGCGGCGTCGGGGCACGACTCTCGAGGAGTGCCCATGCAGGAGCTGATCGGCGATTCCGCACGCGGCGACGACTGGGCCGCGGTGCGCCTGCGCGTCGAAGGCGACAGGATCGTCGACGCCGACGCGGCGGGGCTCGACGAGGACCTGCGCGGGTTGACGCTGCTCGAGGCCGCCGCGGTGAGCGGCGAGACGCTGCCGGTGGACGCGCTCGCGAGCGCCCTCGGCTCCGCGTTCAGGGCCGCGCCCGATCCGGAGCGCGTGGCGGTGGGCGTCAGCGGCGGCGTCGACAGCGCCGTCGCCCTGTTGAAGGCGGGACCGCGCGCGATCGGCGTCACCCTCCGCCTCTGGCTCGACCCGCGCGGGCCCGACGCGGCACGCGCGTGCTGCTCGCCGGCGGCGGTGCTCGCGGCTCGCGAGACCTGCCACGGTCTCGGGCTGCCGCACGTCACGCTCGACCTGCGCGAGCCGTTCCGCCGCGCCGTTGTCGAGTCGTTCGTCCGCGGCTACGCGCGCGGCGAGACGCCCAATCCGTGCATCCGCTGCAACGGCTCCTTTCGCTTCGCGCAGCTGCTCGCCTTCGCGCGTCGTGCCGGCGCGGCGCGCGTCGCGACCGGCCACTACGCGCGGGTCGTGCGGAAGGGCGAGGCGCTGCGGCTCGCGCGCGCGGTCGACGAGGGCAAGGACCAGAGCTACATGCTCGCGCGGCTCGATCCACGCCTGCTCGGGCGCGTCTGGTTCCCGCTCGGCGAGCAGACGAAGGAGCAGACGCGCGCCGAGGCGGCCGCCGCCGGCCTCGCCGCGGCCCGACGACCGGAGAGCCAGGAGGCGTGCTTCCTCGCCGGCGACGACTACCGCGCGTTCCTCGAACGGCAGGGGCTTCACCGCAGGCCGGGGTCGATCGTCTCGCCCGACGGGCGCCGGCTCGGCGCACACGACGGCTACTGGCGGTTCACGCCCGGCCAGCGGCGCGGCCTGGGCGTCGCCGCGGCCGAGCCGCACTACGCGATCGCCGCCGACCCGCGGACGAACGTCGTCGTCGCAGGGCCGCGCGCGGCACTCGCGCGCCGCCGCGTGCGCGTGCGCGGACGTCTGTACGAGCCCGCGCTCGTCGCTGCAGCGAAGCTGCGTTACCGCTCGCCTGCGATCACCGCGCGCATCGACGCGACGGCGCGGGGATTCGAGCTGCTCCTCGACGAGCCGGCGTACGGCATCGCCCGTGGCCAGGCGGCTGTTCTCTACGATGGCGACGTGGTCGTCGGGTCCGGTCTCGTGACGTCCGCGCTCGCCCAGTAAGGTCACACCGTGCTCGTATCGTTCTCGTACTCGGATCTCGCGTACGCGGCGCTCGCGCTGTTCCTCGTCGCGGTCGGTCTCGGCCTCGGCTGGGCGTTTCTGCGGCTGGCCGTAACTTTCGACCGCCTTTCTTCGTTGATTCGTGGGACGGAACGGGAGGCTCTTCCCGTCGTCAACAAGGTCGGGGGCACAGTCGATCGGGTGAACGCACAGCTCGACAAGCTGGATCACGCCATGGACAGCGCGGTAGACGCGGTGGACGCGGTCGACGAGGCCGTGCGCACCGTGAGCTACGCCGTCAAGCGGCCCGTGCAGAAGCTCGCGGGCCTGTCGACCGGCGCGGCGCACGGCTGGGCGTCGTTCCGCACCCGCCGCGACTGGCGCGGCGCGGTCGACGCTGCCAGGGCCGCCGCGGCCCGCCGCGAACGCGATCTGGACGAGGACCTGCGAGCCGCGCATGACTGACGAGATCGCGCTGACGATCCCGCGCGAGCCGGGCTTCGACGGCGTCGCGCATCTCGTGCTCGGAGGGCTCGGCGTCCGGCTGAACCTGACGATCGAGAGCCTGGAGGACTTGCAGATCGCGCTCGCGTCGCTCCTCGATTCAGGCGACCGAGGCGGCGACGTGACGGTGACGCTCGAGGTTGCCGAGGACGCGATCGAGGCACGCGTCGGCCCGCTGCCGGCCAGGGTCCTCGACGCGCTCGAACGGGAGGGACACGAGCTCGACCTCCGGCGCGTGCTCGAATCGACCGTCGACGACGTACTCGTCGACGGGGAGTGGGTCTGCCTGACGAAGAAGGTGGCTGCCGTCGATGGCTGAGAGCGACAAGGTCCTGCTGCGGCGCTACCACGAGCAGGGAGACCTCCAGGCGCGCGAGCAGCTGATCGAGCAGTACATGTCGCTCGTCCGCTCGCTCGCGCGGCGCTACAGCTACCGCGGCGAGCAGCTCGACGACCTGATCCAGATCGGCGCGATCGGACTGATCAAGGCGATCGACCGGTTCGATCTCAGCCGCGGGGTGGAGCTGACGACCTACGCGACGCCGAACATCATCGGCGAGATCAAGCGCCATTTCCGCGACCGCGGCTGGTCGGTGCGTGTGCCGCGGGGGCTCCAGGAGCTGAACGTCCAGCTCTCGAAGCTGATCGAGCAGCTGACGGTGCAGCTCGCGCGCACGCCGACGATCCCCGAGCTTGCGAAGGCCGCCGGAGTAGGCGAGGAGGAGGTGCTCGAGGCGCTCGAGTCGGGACGTGCGTACTCGTCGCTGTCCCTCTCGCAGGGCGCCGGCTCGGAGGACGGCGAGGAGATCGATCCGCTGGAGCTGCTCGGCGACGTCGAGCACCAGTACGAGGTCTCGGAAGATCGCGCGGTGCTCGCGCCGGGCTTCAAGGCGCTCGACGCGCGCGAGCGGACGATCCTCCACCTGCGCTTCTTCGAGGGCCTGACGCAGTCGCAGATCGCCGCTCAGGTCGGCATCTCCCAGATGCACGTCTCCCGGCTGATCCGCCGCGCGCTGGAGAAGATCCGCGAGGAGATCGCGGTCGACCAGACCGAAGAACCGCACCGCGCAGCCTGATCCTGCGTCCTAAGGACGTCGCGGAGCGACGTCCTTAGGACGAGAGTTTCGTCCCTACACTGTCGGCGCGATGACGACGAACGGGCTGCGGGAGGCGTTTCTCGCGTTCTACGAGGAGCGCGGCCACCTGCGCGTACCCGGGCATTCGCTGATCCCGCCGGCCGACGACAGCTCGACGCTGTTCGTGATCGCGGGCATGCAGCCGTTCAAGCCGTACTTCCTGCGCACGAAGGAGCCGCCGCGGAACCGCGTCGTCAGCGTCCAGCCGTGCCTGCGCGCGGGCGGCAAGGACACGGATCTCGAGGAGGTCGGGCGCACCGACCGGCACTGCAGCTTCTTCGAGATGATGGGCAACTTCTCGTTCGGCGACTACTACAAGGACGAGGCGGTCGACTTTGCCTGGGAGTGGGTCACCGAAACGCTCGGCCTCGAGCCCGAGCGGCTCTGGGCGACGGTGCACGAGGGCGATCCGGCGCTCGAGCTCGGCGAGGACGAGGTCGCGATCGCCGCCTGGCTGCGCAAGGGCATCGCGCCGGAGCGGATCGTGCGGCTCGGCAAGGACAACTTCTGGCAGAGCGGCGACACCGGCCCGTGCGGGCAGTGCAGCGAGATCTTCTACGACCGCGGCGAGAAGTACGCGTGCGGCGACCCGAACTGCGGCCCCGGGCACTGCGACCGGATCATGGAGATCTACAACCTCGTCTTCATGGCGTACGACCTGCAGCCGGGCAACGTGCTCCTACCGCTGCCGACGCCGAACGTCGACACCGGCAACGGCATCGAGCGCACCGCGTGCGTGCTGCAGGACGTCGGCTCCGTCTTCGACACCGACGGGTTCCGCCTGATCATGGACTGGGTCGAGCGCGAGTCCGGCGTGCCGTACGAGCGGGACGACGTCTCGCGCCGCGCCCATCGCGTGCTCGCCGACCACGGCCGCGCGGCGACGTTCCTGATCGCCGAGGGCATCGAGCCGTCGAACGAGGGCCGAGGCTACATCTGTCGCCGCCTGCTGCGGCGAGCGATTCAGCAGGCCGACCGCATCGGGCTCGAAGGCGTGCACCGGCTGCCCGCGGTCGTCGTCGAGCAGATGGGCGGCGCGTACCCGGCCCTGCGCGAGCACGCGGCCCGGATCGAGCAGGTCGTGCGCGACGAGGAGGATCGCTTCCGGGAGACGCTTGCGCGCGGGCTGAAGGAGTTCGAGGGTCTCGCCGCCGACGACGCGATCTCGGGCGACGCGGCGTTCAAGCTCGCCACCACCTACGGCTTCCCGATCGAGCTGACGCAGGAGCTCGCCGAGGAGCGCGGCCAGCTGGTCGACGTCGACCGGTTCCGGACGCTGATGGAGGAGCACCGCGAGATCTCGCGCGCGGGCGGCGACCGCAGCGACCTGCAGCGCGCCGCCGAGTTCGCCGCGGGCGCGGGCTTTGCGAGCGAGTTCGTCGGCTACGCCAAGACCGACGTGCTGACGCAGATCGGCGCGCTCGAGCCGCTCGGCGACGGAACCTTCCTCTGCAAGCTGCGCGAGTCGCCGTTCTACGCGGAAGGCGGAGGCCAGGTGACCGATGCCGGCGAGCTGGTGCACGAGGAGAGCGGCGCCGTCGCCACGCTGCGCGCCGCGTACCGCATCGGCGACGACCAGGCGCTCCTGTTCGAGGGCGACGGCTTCTCGGCGGGCGACCGTGTGCGCGCGCTCGTGCCGTGGTCGGTGCGCTTCCCGACGATGGCGAACCACACCGCCACGCACCTGCTGCAGGCCGCGCTGCGGCGTGTGCTGGGCGACCACGTGCACCAGGCCGGCTCCGCGGTGCGCCCGGACAAGCTGCGCTTCGACTTCACGCATCCGCAGGCGCTGACGCCCGACCAGCGCGACCAGGTCGAGCGGCTCGTCAACGAGAAGGTGTTCGAGGCGATCCCGGTGCGGACGTTCGTGACGCCGATCGAGGAGGCCCGCCGCCTGGGCGCGATGATGCTGTTCGGCGAGAAGTACGGGGACGAGGTGCGCGTGGTCGAGATCGACGACTTCTCGCGCGAGCTGTGCGGCGGCACCCACGTTCGCTCGACGGCGGAGATCGGCCCGTTCGTGCTGCTCGCCGAGCGCGCGGTCGGCTCCGGCGTCCGCCGGGTCGAGGCCGTCACGGCCGGCGAGGCATGGTCGGTGCTGGAGGGCCGCTCGCGGGAGCTGGAGGCGGTACGGCGCGAGCTGGAGGACGCCCGCCGTGAGGCGAGGGCGCCGAGGGACGGCAGGGCCGCGGTGGCCGGGCCGGACATCGTCTGGCAGGACCGCCAGGGGGCGGTGTTCGTCGCCGAGGTGACGGGCGCACGGGGCGGCGCGCTCAGGGACCTCTCCGACCAGCTGCGGCAGCGTGAGGACGCACGCGCCGTCGTGCTGGCGTCGGCCGACGAGGGGAAGGTCGCGCTGGTGGTGAACCTGGACCGCTCGCTCGCCGACGTCGACGCGGTGCGGATCGTGCGCGAGCTCGGGCCGATCATCGGCGGCGGCGGGGGTGGCCGCGCGACGCTCGCCGAGGCCGGCGGGCGCAACGTCGACGCCGTCCGTGCCGCGCTGACCGCGGGCCGGGACCGGCTCGCGGCCGCGCTCGGCGGCTGACATGCTGGGCTTCACGCGCCTCTCGGCCCAGCGGCAGATCACCCTCCCACTGACCCCCCGAGTCTGGCCGGACGGCGGAGTCGACGACTTGCGCGACGAGTGGCGCTGACGGTCCTCGACATCTGCACGCACCGGCGCGCACGCTCGCCCAGGCGGTGCGGGCAAGACGTCGTCGACGCAGCTCGAGTCTTGTCGGCCGACGCGCGCTGGACCGCCTGGAGCCCTCGCGTCGAGGTCGTCGGCGCCGCCCGTTGAAGGTCCTGGCGCTCGACTTCGGCACCGCCCGGACGGGCGTGGCCGTCTCCGACCCGACGGGGACCGTCGCGCGGCCCGTCGGCGCGGTCGAGCAGGTGGCAACCGACGCGGGTTTTGCGAAGCTCCTCGCCGTGATCGCTGCCGAAGAGCCCGAGCGGGTGGTCGTCGGCCTGCCGCTGACGCTGCGCGGGGAACGCGGCGAGCAGGCGGCGGCGACGCAGGCGTTCGTCGAGCGGCTGCGGTCGGCGCTGCCGCTTCCGGTCGACACGTATGACGAGCGGTTCACCTCCGTGCTCGCGGGCGGGGACGACGCCCGCGCGGCCGCGCACCTGCTCTCCGACTACCTCGAGTGGCGGAAGAACCGGAGCTGACGAAGCGGGCGGGGCGTCCCTCGCGCGCGCAGGTGCGGCGCCGTCGCGCCGTCGCGCTCGGCGTGGTGGTGCTCGCGCTGGTCGCGGTCGTCGTTGCCGTGGCCGCGGTGCCGCACATCGGTCGGCACCATGTCGCGCCGCCACCGCCGCCTCCGCCGCCGCACACCTACCGGGTCGTCTTCCCCGAGGGCTTCACGCGCGCGCAGATGGCACAGCGCGTCGAGGCGGTCGCGCGCATCGCCCGCCGCGAGCGCCACGGACGCCCCGTGAAGCTCGCGTCAGGTCCCTACCTCGCCGCGTCGCGGGTCGCACGTATCCCGTGCTTCGGCGGCGCTCGGCACACGAACCTCGAAGGCTTCCTGTTCCCGTCGACGTACGACTTCCTCGCCACGACCACGTCGCGCCGGCTCGTGCAGGACCAGCTGACCGCGTTCTGCCAGTCGTGGCGCACCGTCGATCTCCGCTACGCCCGCTCCAAGAACCTCACGTCCTACGACGTGCTCACGATCGCGTCGATGATCCAGGGAGAGGCGGTGGTCGCCTCCGAGCGGCCGCTGATCGCGGCCGTGATCTACAACCGCCTCCGTCTCGGCATGCCGCTCGCGATCGACGCAGCGCTCCGCTACGCGCTGCACATCCCCGGCACGAAGTCGATCCTCGAGTCGCAGCTGCAGAACCCGACGCCCTACAACCTGCGCCTGCACACGGGTCTTCCGCCGACGCCGATCGACAACCCCGGGCTCGCGTCGATCGTCGCCGCGGCGCACCCGGCGCACGTCGACTACCTCTACTTCGTCGCCAAGCCCGACAAGCGACACCACTTCTTCACCGCCAGCGCGTCGGCGTTCCAGCAGTACGAGTGCGCGCACGGATACGGCTGTTGAGCCGCGTCGCGCTCCTCGGACATCCGGTCGCGCACTCGCTGTCGCCGCGGATGCAGAACGCCGCCTTCGCCGCGTGCGGGCTCGACTGGAGGTACGAGGCGCGCGACGTCGAGGACGTGGTGGACGCGGTCGCGCGGCTGCGCGAGGAGGGGTTCGCGGGCGCGAACATCACGATCCCGCACAAGCAGGCGGTCGTGGCCGCGTGCGACGAGGCCGAGGGTGGTGCGGTCAACACGCTCGTCTTCCGGGACGGCCGGGTGCTCGGCTTCAACACCGACAGACGCATCCTCGACGGGATCCGGGCGAGCCGCGCCTGCGTGATCGGTGCGGGCGGCGCGGCCCGTGCGCTCGCGCCCGCGCTGCCGGCGGACACGCGCTTCTTCTCGCGCTCGACCGTCTGGCCGCCCGACGCGGCCGGCTGCGACCTCGTCGTGAACGCGACGCCCGTGCGCGACGAGCTGCTCGTCGAGCCCGTCGGAGGGCAGACGGTCGTCGACCTCGCCTACGGCCCCGGCGAGACGGCGCTCGTCGCGGCGGCGCGTGCGGCCGGCTGCGAGGTGGTCGACGGGCTCGAGGCGCTCGTCCGCCAGGGCGCGGCGAGCTTCCTCCTCTGGACCGGGCTCGAGCCGCCCGTCGACGCCATGCGCCGCGCCGTACGCTCTTCCCCGTGAAGCTGACGCTGGCAACGGCGGGCGAGTCGCACGGGCCCGCGCTCGTCGCGATCGTCGGCGGTCTCCCGGCCGGCCTGGAGCTCGACCGCGACGCGATCGACGCCGACCTGCGGCGGCGCCAGGAGGGCTACGGGCGCTCGCCCCGCCAGCGGATCGAGCAGGACCGCGTCGAGGTCCTGGCCGGGCTCCGTCACGGACGCACGCTCGGCACGCCGCTCGCGCTCGTCGTCCGCAACGCCGACCACCGCAACTGGGCGTGGGGGATGTCGCCGTGGCCGCCGGAGGGCGAGCCCACGGGCAAGGGCACGAGGCCGGTGACGCTGCCGCGGCCGGGACACGCCGACCTCGCCGGGACGCTCAAGTACGGGCACACCGACGTGCGAAACGCGCTCGAACGGGCATCGGCGCGCCATACCGCGGTGCACGTCGCAGCCGGTGCGGTCGCGAAGGCGCTGCTCGCCACGATCGGGATCTCGGTTGCGGGCTCGGCCGTCGGCGAGGAGGCGCTGCGCGCGGCGATCGACGAGGCGCGCGCGGAGCGCGACACGGTCGGCGGGCTCGTCGAGGTGCGTGCGACGGGGGTGCCGCCGGGTCTGGGCTCGTATGCGACGAAGGACGACCGGCTCGACGCGCGGCTCGCGGCGGGGCTGATGGGGATCCAGGCGGTGAAAGGCGTCGAGATCGGCGACGGGTTCGCGCTCGCCGCGCTGCGGGGCTCGCAGGCGCACGACGAGATCCGGCCCGACCGCGGCCGCGACACGAACCGGGCCGGCGGGATCGAGGCGGGCGTGTCGAACGGCGAGGAGATCGTGGTGCGCGCCGCGATGAAGCCGCTGCCGACGCTGATGAAGCCGCTCGCGTCCGTCGATCTCGTCACCGGCGAACCGGGCCAGGCGCTCGTCGAGCGTTCCGACGTGGCCGCCGTCGAGGCGCTCGCCGTCGTCGCCGAGTCGGCGGTGGCGTGGGAGCTGGCGGGTGCGGCAGGCGAGAAGTTCGGCGGCGATGCGCTGGCCGACTTCGTCGCCGCGCATGAGGCGTACGTCGAGCGAATTAGATGGGCGTAGGCTCGACGGAGCCCAGCAAAGAGCGCAGGTGCCGGCTTTGCCGGCGCCGGAGCGGAAAGCCGTGCTGAACGCGCTCGACCGGCACGTCGCGCTGGTCGGGTTCATGGGCGCGGGCAAGTCGACGCTCGCGCCGCTGCTCGCCGAGCGGCTGGGTCGCCCTGCGCTCGACCTCGACCTGGACGCAACGAAGCTGATCGACGCGCACGGGCTGGAGGGCTTCCGGCGCATCGAGGAATCGCAGACGCTGAGCGGCCTCGGCCAGCGCGAGCCGCACGTCTTTGCGCTCGGCGGCGGCGCGGTGCTCTCGCCCGCCGTTCGCGAGGCAGTCAGCGATCACTTCGCGCTGCTCCTGGACGTGGACGTCGAGACCGCGTGGGAGCGCTCGCACGGCAGCGACCGGCCGCTCGCGCGGGACGAGGACGAGTTTCGGCGGCTGTACGACGACCGCCGGCCCCTCTACCGGGAGGTCGCCGACGCGGCGGTGACGAGCGACGACGCCGACGGCGCCGTGCTCGCCGCCGCGGGCGTGCACTACGAGCTGGGCGCGCTGGAACGGCTGGCGGAGCTCGTGCCCGGCGACGGACCGGTCGCGCTGGTCGCGGACGCCTTCGTGCTCGGCATCCTCGGCCCGCGCGTGCAAGAGGGGCTCGGCGAGCGTCTCGTCTCGCTCCACGAGGTGCCGGCGGGTGAGCAGGCGAAGCAGCTGCGCGTGGCCGAGCGCCTCTGGAGCGAGCTGCGGCTCGAGCGCAACGGCACGGTTGTCGCCCTCGGCGGCGGCGCGACCACCGACCTCGCCGGCTTCGTCGCCGCGACCTACCTGCGGGGCGTGCCGTGGGTACCGGTCCCGACGACGCTCGTCGGGCAGCTCGACGCCGCGATCGGCGGCAAGACCGCGATCGACCTGCCCGAGGGCAAGAACCTCGTCGGGGCCTTCCACTGGCCGGCCCGCACGATCGTCGACCCGGCGCTGCTCGAGACGCTCCCCGAGCGAGAGCGGCGACAGGGGCTGGCCGAGCTCGTGAAGACGCAGCTGCTCGCAGGCGCCGAGGTCGACGCGCGCGGCGCTGCCGCGTACAAGGCGGCGCTGTGCCTGCGCGACCCGTATGACCGCGGCCCTCGGCAGTGGCTCAACCTCGGCCACACCTTCGCCCACGCGCTCGAGGCGGCCGCCGACTTCGATCTGCCGCACGGAGAGGCGGTCGCGCTGGGGCTGCTTGCCGCGCTCCGGCTGTCGGATCGCGACCCCGACCTCGTACGGGCCGCGCTCGACCCGCAGCCCGCGAAGGTCGACTGCGAACGGGCCTGGGAGGCGCTCCTTCGCGACAAGAAGCGACGGGACGGCGCGATCAACGTCGTCCTGCTCGGCGACGACGGCCCGCGCGTGGAGGCGCGGTCGGCGAGCGAGGTTCGCGCCGCACTGGATAGCCTCATCGGCTGATGCAGGTGGTCGTGCTCAACGGTGCGAACCTCGATGTGCTCGGACGGCGCGATCCGCAGCTGTACGGCGGGCTCAGCCTCAACGAGCTCGAGCGGCGGATCTACGACTGGGCGCACGCCGCCGGCGTGACCGCACGCTGCCGGCAGACGAACAGCGAGGGCGAGTACATCGGCTGGATCCACGACGCCTACGACGACGCCGACGGCGTCATCGTCAATCCGGGCGCCTGGAGCCACTACAGCTACGCGATCCGCGACGCGCTCGAACTGCTCGAGGTGCCGATCGTCGAGGTGCACCTGTCGGACATCGAGCACCGCGAGGAGTGGAGGCGCCACAGCGTCGTGGCCGACGTGGCGGCGCACCGGGTGATCGGGCAAGGGCCGGAAGGCTACCGGCAGGCGCTCGAGTTCCTGGCCGGGAAGGCCGAGGCGTGAAGACGCGGCTCGAGACCCTCGCGCACCGGCTCGACGCGCCGCTGCTGATCACGAACCTCGTCAACATCCGCTATCTGACGGGCTTCGACAGCTCGAACGCCGCGCTGCTCGTGGAGCCCGGCGGCGGGGCGACGCTGTACACCGACTTCCGCTACATCGACGCCGCGCGCGAGGTGAGCGACGTCGACGTGCAGCTCGCGGAGCGCACGCTGCTCGTGGACATCGCGCCGAAGCTGCCGCGAGCGGTGGGGTTCGAAGCCGACGCGCTCCCGTATGCGCAGTGGGACGTCCTGCGCGCAGCGAAGCTCCGGCTCACGCCGACGCGGAGCGTCGTCGAGGAGCTGCGCTCGGTGAAGAGCGCGGAGGAGCTGCAGACGGTGCGGCGCGCAGCACGGATCGCCGACCGTGCGTTCGAGGCCCTCACCGCGGAGACCTGGGTCGGTCGGACCGAGCGCGAGCTCGCGTGGCGGCTACGCGAGCTGATGCACGCGCACGGCGCCGACGACGTCAGCTTCGATCCGGTCGTCGCGTCCGGCCCGAACGGGGCGCGGCCGCACGCGACGCCCGAGGATCACCTCGTCGAGACGCGCACGCTCGTCGTCGTCGACTTCGGCGCGCGCCTCGACGGCTACTGCTCCGACTGCACGCGCACCGTCTCCACGGGAGCCTTGCCGGAACGGCTGCGGCGCGCGTACGAGGTGTGTCGCGCGGCGCAGGAGGCGGCCGTCGCCGGGATCCGCCCGACCATGACCGGAGCTGAGGCCGATCGCATCGCCCGCGCGCCGATCGAGGCGGAGGGATTCGGCGACGCGTTCGGGCACGGGCTCGGCCACGGGGTCGGGCTCGACGTGCACGAGGCGCCCCGGCTCGCGCCGGCGTCCGACGACACGCTGCAGACCGGCAACGTGGTCACGATCGAGCCGGGTATCTACCTGGAGGGTGTCGGCGGCGTCCGGATCGAGGATCTCGCCGCCGTCACGGACGACGGCGTCGACGTCTTCACCAGCTTCCCGAAGTCGCTGGTCGAGGTGGGCTGACGATCCCGGAAACTGTTTCGTGGACATGTCCGCGAAACAGTTTCGAGCGCGTTCGCTACCCTCAGCCGCCGTGGCCGAGGTCGTCTCCACGAACCAGTTCCGCAACGGCATGCACGTCGAGCTCGACGGGCAGACGTGGCGCATCGTCGAGTTCCAGCACGTCAAGCCGGGGAAGGGCGGCGCGTTCGTGCGCACGAAGCTGAAGGCGCTGGCGAACGGCGCGGTCGTCGACCGCACCTTCCGCGCGGGCGAGAAGTTCACGCGCGTGCACACCGAGCAGAAGAACATGCAGTACCTGTACGACTCGGGCGACGAGGTCGTGTTCATGGACGAGGAGACGTTCGAGCAGGTCTCGATTCCGCACAGCGAGCTCGAGCAGGAGCTGCCGTTCATGCAGCCGTCGTCGAGCGTGCAGCTGCTGTTCGTCGACGGGCGGCCTTCGGGCGTCGATCTGCCGGCGTCGGTCGTGCTCGAGGTGACGGAGACAGAGCCGGGTGTGAAGGGCGACACGGTCTCCAACGTGACGAAGCCTGCGACGCTCGAGACGGGCGCGGTCGTGCAGGTTCCGCTGTTCGTCAACGTCGGCGACAGGCTGAAGGTCGACCCGCGCGAGGGTCGCTACATCTCGCGCGCCTGACCGAACAGACCCCCGCTTCCGACCGAGGTAAGGTCCGGCCGATGCCGCGCCTGGTCGACACGACGATCCGCGTCCTGAGCCAGGAGCCGCTCGCCGGCATGATCGCGACGGCAGACGTGCTCCGTCTCGCGGAGATCCTCGACAGCGCCGGCTTCGCGTACCTCGAGGTCTCCGGCGGCGGCGTGTTCGACACCGCCGTCCGGCGCGGTGTCGAGAGCCCGTGGGAGCGGATCCGCGCGCTGAAGGCGCGGACCTCGACGCCGCTCGCGCTCGCGCTGCGCGGCCGCTTCCTCGTCGGGTCGCGGCCCGTCGGCGGCGACTTCGCACGCCGGTTCGTCGCGTCCGCCGCGACGAGCGGCATCGACGTCTTCCGCCTGCACGACCCGCTCAACGACGTCGACAACCTGCGCGAGTCGGCAGAGGCGATCGTCGGCGCCGGGTGTGAGTTCGACGCGGGGCTCCTCTACGGCAGCGGCCGCCACGAGGCGCTCGTGGACGCCGCGAAGCGGCTGCCGGAGCTCGGCGCCGCGCGGATCCTGCTGCACGACCCGGCGGCGGTGCTGCAGCCGCACCGGGCGAGCGAGCTCGTCGCCGAGCTGCGCGACGTGTCCGGGTTGCCCGTCGGCCTCTACTGCCAGGGAGCGGGCGGCAGCGCCCTCGCCGCCGCGCTCGAGGCGGCGCGCGCCGGCGCCGACCTCCTGGCGACCGCCGTCTATCCCGTGGCGCTGACGATGCACCGCGTCTCCGCCGAGTCGGCGGTACAGGCGCTTGCCGGCATCGGCATGGACTCCGGCGTCGACCTCGACCGCCTGTGGCAGGCGGCGGATCTCGTCGACGAGCACATCGGCGACGAGCCGGTCGCGCCGACGGCGCCGCGGATCGCGGTGCGCGCCGCGCAGTACAAGCTGCCGATCGGCGTCGTCGCGGCGGTCGACGTCCAGCTGCGCGGCCAGGCCGCCGGCGACAGGCTCGACGAGGTGCTCGAGGAGCTCCGGCGCGTGCGGCAGGAAACGGGCTCCCCGCCGCTGGCCGCGCCGATCGGGCACGTGCTGGCGTCGCAGGCGCTCCTGAACGTGCTCGGTGCGAACCGCTACGCGACCATGGTGGACGAGGTGCGCGACCTCGTCCGCGGCCGCTTCGGCCGCCCGCCCGGCCCGGTCGACTCTGCGCTCGCCCGCGCGGTCGAGCTGCTCGGCAACGGGAACGGCCACGAGCCGCCGGTCGACCTCGACGCGCTCCGCGGCGCAGCGCAAGGTCTCGCCTCGAGCGAGGAGGAGCTGATCCTGCTGGCGCTGTTCGGCGAGGAGGCCGAGCCGCTGCTGCGGGCGATCCGCGAGCGCACGGGCGGAGACGAGTCGCTGGCGGCCGGCGGCGTCGACCAGGAGCGCGCTGCCCGCATCCGCGAGGTCGTCCGCATCGTGCAGGAGACCGGCGTGGGGGAGATCACGATCGAGGAGGACGGGATGCGGGTGAGCGTCCGCCGCACCGTCGACGAGCCGCAGGGAGCCCCGGCGGCCGCGCCCCTCCCCGAGCTCGACGCCGCCCCGACGCTGCGGGCCGCGACCCTCGCCCGCGTCGAGAGCCCGATGGTCGGCACGTTCTACAGCGCTCCCGCGCCCGGCGCCGCGCCGTTCGTGGAGGAGGGGGACGCCGTCGCCCCCGGCCAGACGCTCTGCATCCTCGAGGCGATGAAGCTGATGAACGAGGTGAAGGCCGAGCTCGAGGCGATCGTGCGGACGATCCACGTCCAGAACGGCGACCCCGTCGAGTACGGGCAGCTCCTGTTCGAGCTGGAGCCGGTGAACGGGCGCCCGCTCGACGCCGTCTGATGTTCTCGCGGGTGCTGGTCGCCAACCGCGGCGAGATCGCCGTCCGCGTCATCCGCGCGCTGCACGAGCTGGGCGTCGAGGCGGTCGCGATCTACTCGACGGCCGACAGCGACGCGCTGCACGTGCGCCTCGCCGACCACGCCGTCTGCGTCGGCCCCCCGCCGGCGGCGGCGAGCTACCTGCGCATTCCGAGCGTGGTCGCGGCCGCGGAGACGACCGGCTGCGAGGCGGTGCATCCCGGGTACGGCTTCCTCTCCGAGAACCCAGCGTTCGTGACCGCGTGCGCCGACAACGGGCTCGTGTTCGTGGGTCCGCCCGCGGACGTGATGGCGACGATGGGCGACAAGATCGCGGCCAAGCAGGCGATGCGCGCAGCCGACGTGCCGACCGTGCCCGGGACGGAGGGCGCAACGACGCTCACGGCCGCGCAGGCGGCGGCGGACGAGCTGGGATACCCGGTGCTGCTGAAGGCGAGCGCGGGCGGCGGCGGCAAGGGCATGCGGCTCGTCTCGTCGCCGGAGTCGCTGCCCGACGCCTTCGGCACCGCCGCGTCGGAGGCCGAAGCGGCCTTCGGCGACCCGACGCTGTACGTCGAGAAGGCGCTCGTGCCGGCCCGCCACGTCGAGATCCAGGTGCTGTGCGACGACCACGGCGGCGTGCTGACGCTGGGCGAGCGCGAGTGCTCGATCCAGCGCCGGCACCAGAAGCTCGTCGAGGAGACGCCCTCGGTTGCGCTGACGCCGGAGCAGCGGGAGGAGATGGAGGCGGCGGCGGAGCGCGCCTGCCGCGCGGTCGGCTATCGCAACGCGGGCACGTTCGAGTTCCTGCTCGGCCCCGAGGGCAGCTTCTACTTCATCGAGCTGAACGCGCGGTTGCAGGTCGAGCACCCGGTGACGGAGCTCTGCACCGGTATCGACATCGTCCGGCAGCAGCTGCACGTCGCCGCGGGCGAGCCGTTGCCGCTGAGCGGCCGCGCGCCGAGGCGTGGGCACGCGATCGAGATCCGCCTGAACGCCGAGGATCCCGAGCACGACTTCCGGCCGTCGCCCGGCCGGGTCGTCCGCTTCCGGCCGCCGCAGGGGCCGGGCGTCCGAGTCGACACCTACGTCGAGAGCGGGGCGACCATCCCGCCGTTCTACGACTCGCTCGTCGCCAAGCTCGTCGTCTGGGACGAGGACCGGCCCGCGGCGATCGCGCGGGCCGAGCGCGCGCTGCGGGAGACAGTGGTGGAAGGAGTGCCGACGACGCGCGATCTCGCGCTGGAGGTGCTGGCGAGCGACGAGTTCCGCAGCGGCGAGTACTCGACTTCCACGCTCGAGGAGCTGCGGGCGGTACCCGCGTGACGCTCTCGCGGCGGCAGGCGCGCCGCCAGGCGCTGTTCCTGCTCTACCAGTGGGACCTCTCGGGGCTCGAGATCGGCTCGCAGTACGCGGGCGAGCTCGACCCGTGGGCGCGCGCGCTCGCAGAGACGGTCGCCGGGCGGGCCGGTGCGCTGGACACGCGGATCACGGCGGCGTCGGAGGGGTGGACGGCCGACCGGCTCGGCGCCGTGGAGCGCAGCGCGCTGCGCGTGGCCGTGCACGAGCTCGAGCGGCGGGAGGTGCCGCCGCAGGTGGCGATCAACGAGGCGGTCGCGTTCGCGAAGCGCTACGCGACCGAGGACGCCGCGCGGCTCGTGAACGGCATCCTTGGACGCATCCAACGGGAGGAGGCTGCATGAGGCGTAGGCTCGACGGAGCCTCACAAAGAGCGGAGGTGCCGGCTTTGCCGGCGCCGGAGCGGATTCTGTGAGCTCGGAAGAGGCGCTGTCGCGGGCCGAGGAGCTGCTGGCGCGGCTCGAGGCGGCTCGGGCGCGGCTCGACGGGACGGAGGATCCCGACGAGGCGATCGACATCCTGCAGGAGCTCGCCGAGCTCGCCCGCGAGGTGGAAGGGGAGCTGCAGCGCGCCAAGCGCGCGGCCGAGACCGAGGCGCTGACGGAGCCGGAGCCCGATGCCCCGCCCTCGTGAGGGCTCCCACCCACGAGTACGCTTGTCTGCTCTGCCGGCCGCAAACCCTCGCATCCCAGCGTCCTCGGTCGCGGGGATAGCCTCGGCTATCGCCGCTCCCTGCGTCCTTGGGCTGCTCGGTTTTCGCGCGGTAGACCAGGAAGGTACTCGTGGCCAGGAGCCCTGAGCTCCTCCGCGAGCTGGTGGAGGCGTACCTCGACGAGCTGGCCCTGACCCCCGAGCTCGGCGCGCTCGAGCAGCCGATGCGCCACGCGCTCGGCGGCAAGCGCGTGCGGCCCGTCATCTGCCTCGCGACGGGCGACTCGCTGGGGATCGACGTCGAGCGGCTGCTGCCGGCCGCCGCCGCCGTCGAGCTCGTCCACTCGTTCTCGCTCGTCCACGACGACCTGCCTGCGCTCGACGACGACCGCGAGCGCCGCGGCGCGCCGAGCGTCTGGGCCGCCTTCGGCGAGGCGACCGCCATCCTCGCGGGCGACGCGCTGCTCGCCGAGGCCTTCCGGCTCGCGCTGGAGTACCCGACCCCGGGCGTGGCACGCGAGCTGGTCAACGCGACGCTGGCGATGATCGGGGGACAGCAGCTCGACCTCGACGGCACCGACGACCTGCGAAGGCTGCATTCGCTGAAGACCGGCGCGCTCTTCACCGCCTCGGTGATGTGCGGGCTCTGGGCCGGCGAGGTCCCCGTCGACGAGCATCCCGCCTGGCGCGCGTTCGCCGGCGAGCTCGGGCTGCTGTTCCAGGCGGTCGACGACGTGCTCGACGGCGACGGCTTCGTGCTCGAGGTGGGCGCCGACGGGGCACGACGCCTCGCGGCCGACGCCGCAGAGCGTGCCCGCGTACGGCTCGACGAGATCGACGCGGACACGGACGTGCTCGCCTCGATCGTCGACGGCCTTGCCGTGCGCACGGCCTGAGGCCCGTGGCGAGGAAGCGGCTCGACGTGCTGCTCGTCGAGCGCGGGCTCGCCGGGTCGCGCGCGCAGGCCCAGGCGCTCGTCATGGCCGGGCGTGTCCACGGCCACCGCAAGGCCGGCGAGCTGGTCGACGAGGCGGCGCCGCTGGAGGTCGAGGCGCCGCCGCCCTACGTCTCGCGCGCGGGCCACAAGCTGGCGAACGCGCTGGCTGCGTTCGGCGTCGAGGTCGCCGGGCTCGACTGCCTCGACGTCGGCGCCTCGACGGGCGGCTTCACGGACGTCCTCCTGCAGCGCGGCGCGGCACGCGTGATCGCGCTCGACGTCGGCTACGGCCAGCTGCACCCGCGCCTCCGGGCCGACCCGCGCGTGACGGTGCTGGAGCGCGTGAACGCGCGGTCGCTGACGGAGCTTCCCTTTGCGCCCCAGCTCGTCGTCTGCGACGTCTCGTTCATCTCGCTCAGGCTCGCGCTGCCTCCGGCGCTCGCCCTGGCCGCGCCCGGCTGGCAGGCGCTCGTCCTCGTGAAGCCGCAGTTCGAAGCCGGCCGCGGCGAGGCGCCGAAGGGCGTGGTGCGCGAACCGGCCGTCCGCCGGAGCGTGATCCGCGAGGTCGCGGAGGCGCTGCTCGCGAGCGGGGCCGAGGTGCGCGGGGTCGTAGACTCGGGCCTGCCGGGCCCGAAGGGAAACCATGAGTTCGTCCTCCACCTCGTCCACGCCGAGCGCCGCGAGCTCCCCGCAGAGCTCGACGACTGGATCGCCGCAGCCGTCGGTTAGGACTGCGGCGGTCGTCACCCACGGCCGCGACGCGGTCTCCGAGCCGCTCGCGCGGCTGCGGGCGCTGGCTGCGTCGGCCGGGGTCGAGCTCTTCGTCGACGACGAGGATGCGCCGACCCCCGACGTCGCGATCGTGCTCGGCGGCGACGGGACGATGCTGCGCACGCTCGGCCGCTTCCTCGGCACCGGCGTCCCCGTGATCGGCGTCAACTACGGCCGCGTCGGGTTCCTCACCGCCGTTGCCGGCGAACGGCTCGAGGACGGCATCGGCCGCGTCTTCGCCGGCGAGTACCGGCGGATCGAGCTGTCGACGGTCGAGGTGCAGGTCGGCGAGGCGCGACACGTCGCCGTGAACGACGTCGTCGTCGCCGGCGGCGAGCTGGGCCGGATGATGGAGCTCGCGTACGCGATCGGGCACGAGGACCTCGGCGCCCAGCCGTGCGACGGCCTCATCTGCGCGTCGCCCGCCGGCTCGACGGCGTACAACCTCTCGAACGGAGGACCGGTGCTGGTCTGGGGGATCGACGCGATGGTGCTGACGTTCGTCGCGCCGCACTCGCTGCACATCCGGCCGCTGGTCGTGCCGCGCGGCCCCGAGGTCGTCGTCGAGAACCGCACGCTGGGAATCGACGCGACCGTGCTCGTCGACGGCCACGCGGTCGGACGGCTGCCGACCGAGGCCCACGCGACGATCCGCATCGCCGAGCCGCGGAGCGTCCTCGGCACCCTGCCCGAGGTGACGTTCTTCCGCCGCTACGCCGCCACCTTCGGCCGATGATCCCGGCCTGCGCCGTCCCTACGATGGGGACGTGCTCCGGCGGCTGACGATCTCGAACCTCGTCCTGATCCGGGACGCCGAGCTCGAGCTCCATCCCGGCCTGACGGCGATCACGGGCGAGACGGGCGCCGGCAAGACGATCCTCACGAACGCGATCGGCCTCCTGCTCGGCGCGCGCGGCGACGCGTCGCTGATCGGGCCCGCAGGCGCGGAGGCGTACGTCGAGGCGGAGCTCGACGGCGTCGACGACGACGCGCTCGGACCGCTCGCGGAGCTGCGGCCGGAAGGCGAGGACGGCGTCGTGCTGGCGCGGCGGATCTTCGCGGACGGCCGCACCCGTGCGTACGCGTGGGGGCGCAGCGCCGCGCGGGAGGACGTCGCCGCGGTGGCGGAGCGCACGATCGCGATGAGCGGCCAGTTCGAGCAGCGGCGGCTGTCGCGTCCCTCGTACCAGCTCGGGCTGCTCGATGCGTTCGCGGGTGTCGACCTCGCTGGGGCGCGAACCGCGTGGCGCGAGCTGCTGGCGGCGCGGCGCGCGTACGACGACCTGACCCGGGACGCGGCCGCTTTCCAGGCCCGTCTCGACGAGCTGCGGGCGCTCGCGGAGGACACCGAGGGGCTCGAGGACGGTTTCGAGGGCGAGCTGCGCGCCCAGCGGGAGCGGCTGCGGCACGTGTCGGAGCTGGCCGAGGCGGCGTCCTCCGCTGCGGCCGCGCTCGCGCCGGAGGACGGGGCGGGAGCGAGCGACCTCGTGGCGGCCGCGGAGCGGGGACTGGCGCCCGTCGAGCGCCTCGCGCCCGAGCTCGCTTCGGCGGCGGACGTGCTACGGCAGGCGGAGCTGCAGCTGCGGGAGACGTCGTCGGAGCTGAGGGCCTTCCTGCTCTCGCTCGAAGCCGAGCCGGGGCGGCTCGAGGAGGTCGAGGCGGAGCTCGACCGGCTCGCGGGCCTGCGGCGGCGGTTTCGCGTCTCGTCCTACGAGGAGCTGCTCGAGCGCGCCGAGGAGGCGCGGCGGGAGCTGCAGGCGCTCGACGAGGGCCGCGACCCGGTCGCAGCCGCGGAGGCGACGCTGGCGCTTGCGGAACAGGCCGTCGAGCGCGCCCACGCCGAGCTCCGTGCCGCCCGGCGTGCCGCGGCGGAGCCGTTCGCGGCGGCCGTGTCGGAGGAGCTGCGCGGGATCGGCCTCGGGGACGGGGAGCTGCGCGTCGAGCTGCGCGAGCGCGAGCCGGGCGCGAGCGGCGCCGACGAGGCCGCCTTCCTGATCCGCCCCAACCGCGGGCTCCCGTTCGGGCCGGTCGCCGAGCAGGCGTCGGGCGGCGAGCTGTCGCGGATCGCGCTCGCGATCGCGGCCGTCGCCGGCGGCGAGACGATGGTGTTCGACGAGATCGACGCCGGGATCGGCGGCGAGACCGCGCACGCGGTGGCAGCGACCCTGCGACGCCTGGCAGAGCGGGCGCAGGTCGTGACGATCACCCACCTGCCGCAGATCGCCAGCGTCGCGGACCGCCACCTGCGCGTCGAGAAGGTTCCCGGCGATCCGACGCACACACGCATCGAGGCGCTCGACGAGGCGCAGAGGCACGACGAGGTCGAGCGGATGCTGGGCGGCGCCGAGTTCCTCGCGTCCGTGCGCGAATGACCCGGGCGGCGGCGCCGCCGTACGTCGGCGAGGGCCCGCACGCGCTGTGGCACGTCAGCGAGGACGCGACGATCCGCCGCTTCGAGCCGCATCGGGCGCCGACCTCGGCCGGCGACGAGCCGCGCGTGTGGGCGGTCGACACGCGCCACCTGCCGCTCTTCTGGTTCCCGCGCGACTGTCCGCGTGCCACGTTCTGGGCCGGATCCGACACCCGCGAGGAGGACGTCGAGCGATTCCTCGACGGCCGTCCGTCGGCGCGGGTGCACGCCGTCGAGGGAGCCTGGCTGGAACGGCTGCGACGCGCGCGGGTCGTCGCGTACCGGATGCCGCCGAGCGCGTTCGAGCCCGATCGGGACGTCGGCGGCTACTGGATCGCGCGCAGTACCGTCGAGCCGCTGGAGGTCGTCGAGCTCGGCGACCTGCTGACGCTGCACGCCGGCGCGGAGATCGAGCTCCGGATCGTCCCGAACCTCTGGCCGCTCTGGGACCGAGTGACGGCGTCGTCACTCGAGTTCAGCGGCATCCGGCTGGCGAACGCGCGCGCGAGGCCGTCGTGAGCGTCGGCGCCTCGCTGGAGCTGCTCGCGCCGCGGGCGGACGTGTGGGCGTTCCTCGCCGAGCCCTACCACCTGAGCGACTGGTGGCCCGGACTGACCGGCGTGCGGCCCGACCGGCGCGGCTTCGCCCCAGGGGCGCGCTGGCAGGTGACCGCGCGGGTGCGGAACGTGATCCTCGGCTCCCGTCCGGTCGAGACGGTGCTGCTCGTGCGCGACGTCGAGCTGTTCGAGCGCTGGAGCTGGCACCTGGTCGCGCAGCGGCTCGACGTCGAGGTCCGCCTCCGCGCCGTCGCCGACGACCGCACCGAGGTGACGGTGACGACGAGCCGCGGCCGCTCGTCGCTGCCGAAGCTGGCCGTGAAGCGGCTCTACGACCTCGTCCAGACCGCGGCCACGCTCTGAGCGAACGCTCCCGAACCTGGTTCGTCGGAGACGAACCAGGTTCGCGGGTCTATCGCTTCCGCCCGACGAAGATCGCCCAACCGAGCTCGGCGCGCTGGCGCCTGAGGTAGTCGTCGCGGTAGCCGAGGCTCTTCGCGCGCACCTCGTCGTCGTCCGTCTCGACGGCCGCGCGCCAGTGGAGGCTCGTAGCGGTCCCAGTCGTCCTCCGACGCGGCGACGAGCCCGGTCAGCTCGACGCCTGCCGACTCGAATCGCGCCACCGTCGCGTGAAGGTCGACGAAGTCCTCACCCTTCCGGCCGGACCGGCGCCAGAACGGCTCGCCGATCGCAATGCCGCCGTGGGGAACGAGGGCGGGCAGCATCCCGGCCGCCGCGTCGCCGATGTGCCCCCAGACGAAGGCGGCGCCGATGCACAGCGCCGCGTCGAAGGCTCCGGGTTGGAGCTCCACGCGCGATGCCTCGGCGAGCTCGACGTCGACGAGCTGCTCGAGCCCCGCCTCGGAGATCCGGCGGCGCGCCGCCGTGACGAAGGTCTCGCTCACCTCGACCCCGTGGATCCGGCAGCCGAAGGCCCGCGCGAGGACGACGGCCGGCCCCGCCTTCCCGCAGGCGATGTCGAGCACGCGGCTCTCCGGGCCGAGCCGCAGGTACTCGCCGACCAGCCGGATCTTCTCCGCGCTCGTCGGGTTCTGCAGATCGTGCTCTCGCTCGACCAGCTCGTGCCACGCGGACATCCGTGGACGGTACAGCCGACCGCCTCCCTACGATCGCTCGGTGCTCCGGGGAGACAGAGACGCGCCCAAGCCCGTGCTACTCTGGCAGCCCGTGAGCTTGATCACGGGAGGCCGCGCGTGAGCTCGAAGTTCGTCTTCGTCACCGGCGGCGTCGTCTCCTCGCTGGGCAAGGGCATCACCGCCGCGTCCCTCGGACGGCTGCTGAAGGCGCGCGGGTTGAAGGTGCAGGTCCAGAAGTTCGACCCGTACATCAACGTCGATCCGGGAACCATGAGCCCGTTCCAGCACGGCGAGGTGTTCGTCACCGAGGACGGGGCCGAGACCGACCTCGACATCGGCCACTACGAGCGCTTCATCGACGAGAACCTCTCGCGTGCCGCCAACCACACGGCGGGCGCCGTGTGGGACCGCGTGCTGCGCAAGGAGCGCAAGGGCGAATACCTCGGGTCGACGGTGCAGGTGATCCCGCACATCACCAACGAGATCAAGTCCCGCATCCGCTCGGTCGCGGAGGCGAGCTCGACCGACGTCGTCATCACGGAGATCGGCGGCACCGTCGGCGACATCGAGTCGCTGCCGTTCCTCGAGGCGATCCGGCAGTTCAGGCGGGAGGTCGGGCCCGAGAACGTCATCTACCTGCACGTCACGCTCGTCCCCTTCATCGACACCGCCGGCGAGCTGAAGACCAAGCCGACGCAGCACTCGGTGAACGAGCTGCGGCGCATCGGCATCCATCCCGACGTGCTCGTGTGCCGCTCGACCGAGCCGTTGCAGCGGGACATCCGCGAGAAGATCGCGCTGTTCGCCGACGTGGACGTGGACGCGGTGATCACGAATCCCGACGTGCCCGACGTCTACCTCGTGCCGGTCGCACTGCAGGAGCAGGGGCTCGACGAGCTCGTGTGCCGGAAGCTCGGCATCGACGCGCCCGCCGCGGAGCTCGGGGAATGGCTCGACCTGACTCGGCGCATCACGAGGCGCAAGGAGTCGGTCGAGATCGCGCTCGTCGGCAAGTACGTGAAGCTGCACGACGCGTACCTCTCGGTGCACGAGGCGCTGAAGCACGCGGGCATCGCGAGCGGTTGCCGCGTCCACGTCCGCTGGGTCGACGCCGAGGACATGAGCCTGGACGAAGCACGCGCGGAGCTCGCCGACGTCGACGGTGTCCTCGTGCCGGGCGGCTTCGGCTCGCGCGGGTGGGAGGGCAAGATCCTCGCCTGCCGCGTGGCGCGCGAGGACGGCATCCCGTACCTCGGCATCTGCCTCGGCATGCACGTCGCCGTGTCCGAGTTCGCCCGCCATGTCGCCGGCCTGGACGGGGCGAACTCCACCGAGATGGATCCCGAGACGCCGCACCCCGTGATCGACCTGCTGCCTGAGCAGAAAGAGGTCGAGGACCTCGGCGGCACCATGCGCCTCGGCGCGCAGGCCGTCGAGCTCGCCGAGGGTTCGCGCACGCGCGAGGTCTACGGCGACGAGGGGGTGATCATGGAACGTCACCGGCACCGCTACGAGGTCAACAACGCCTACCGGCAGCAGCTGATCGACGCCGGCCTCGTCGTCAGCGGCACGTTCCAGGAAGGACGGCTGGTGGAGATCGTCGAGCTTCCCGACCATCCCTGGTTCGTCGCCTCGCAGTTCCACCCGGAGTTCAAGTCGCGCCCCACCCGCCCGGCGCCGCTCTTCCGCGAGTTCGTCGCGGCGGCGCTCGATCGCTCGCGCACGCGCACCGGAGTCCAGGTCGCGTAGCCTCCCGGCGGTGCCGCCGGACGTCCTGGACCTCTTCTGCGAGCTCGCCGCGGTCCCGAGCCCACCGGGCGGCGAGCGGCCCGTCGCCGACCTGGTCACGCGCTACCTGCGGGACTGCGGGCTCGAGGTCGACGAGGACACCGCCGGGAAACGGATCGACGCGAGCGCGGGCAACCTCTACACGCGGATCGAGCCCACCGCGGACGGGGAGCCGCTGCTGCTCTGCGGCCATCTCGACACGGTGCCGCCCACCGGCGAGATCCGGCCCGAGGTGGTCGACGGCGTCGTCCGCAATGCCGCCGGCACGATCCTCGGCGCCGACGACAAGGCGGCCGTCGCGGTCATGCTCGAGGCGACGCGGCGCCTGCTCGCCGAGAACCGGCCTCATGCCGGCGTCGAGCTCCTCTTCACGCCCAAGGAGGAGGTCGGCCTGCTCGGGGCCTACGCCTTCGACCAGGCCCGGCTGCAAGCGCGTACCGGCTACGTCTACGACCAGGCGGCGCCGATCGGGACGGTCGTTCTCGGCGCCCCGTTCTCGCAGTCGCTCGAGGTGACCTTCCACGGGCGCGCGTCGCACGCGGGCATGTATCCCGACGAGGGCCGGTCGTCGATCGCCGCGGCCGCGCGTGCGATCGCCGAGCTGCGACTCGGCCGCGTCGACGAGATCTCGACGGCGAACGTCGGCACGATCTCGGGCGGGACCGCCGCGAACATCGTCCCCGAGTGGTGCACGTTCGTGGCCGAGGCTCGCTCGCACGACGAGTCGAGGCTCGCGGAGCTCGTGCAGGAGATGCAGGACGCGATCACCTTCGCCGCAGGCGTCGCGGAGTGCGAGGTGTCGACGACGATGCGCAAGAGCTACCGCGGCTACCGCTTCTCGAAGAGCGACCGCGCGGTGAGCCTCGCGGCCGGCGCGCTCGGTCGTTGCGGATACTCGGCGTCCTACGAGCTGTCGGGCGGCGCCGCCGACGCGAACGTCTTCAACGAGCGCGGGCTCGAGGTCGTGAACCTCGCGAACGGCATGATCGACATCCACACGCCCGACGAGCGCATTGCCGTCGACGACCTGGAGGCGATGGTGGACGTCACGCTCGCGCTCGTCGACGAGGCACGCGCGTGAGGAAGACGGTCTTCGACGGCAAGCTGATCACCCTTGTCGTCG
>Ga0070739_10001272_pt1 | contig 39018 bp, 33 predicted proteins | sample Coa_R1_7_FD_66445 | JGI IMG/M metagenome (GOLD analysis project Ga0070739, IMG submission 66445) | Surface soil microbial communities from Centralia Pennsylvania, which are recovering from an underground coalmine fire - Coalmine... | ecosystem: Environmental > Terrestrial > Soil > Unclassified ...
CCGCCGATCTCAGCGAGCAGCCAACCGCCACGATCGCGTTCAAGCGCTTGGTCGAGGTCTGGCAGCAGGCTGAGTTGGTCGAGGTTCAGCCGGTGCGCCTTCATCTGCCGGACGAGGGTGACGTCGAAGCCCTCAAGGCCGATCAGCCCGGCGTCGAGCGAAGGCAACAGATCCACGACGGCATCGGCGGCCGCGAAGACATCGGGGTAGGCGAGGACGACCAGGCGCCGGTGCGCCGGGCTCGGGATCAGCCGCACGGTCGCCTCGGTGACCAGCGCGCACGTTGACTCCGTGCCCACGAGCAGGCGGGCAACGTGCAGCGGGTGCCCGGGAATGATCTGGTCGAGGTTGAACCCTGATACGCGCCGAGGCAGTTGCGAAAAGCGACTCGTCACCAAGTCGGCGCTGCGGCGGCCGATCTCTCGTAGTGAGCCGACGATCGCCGCCTCGCCGGCCCCCGATTTCACCAGGCCCGCGTATTGTCCATCATCGTAGGACCCGAACTCGTACCGCTCGCCGCCGTATGTCACGACGCGCAGCCGCTCCACATTGTCGACCGTCTTTCCCGCGAACAGAGCGTGCGTGCCGCAGGAGTTGTTGCCGATCATGCCACCCAGCGTGCACCATGCGTGCGTGGCCGGGTCCGGCCCGAAGGTCAACCCGTGCGCCTCGGCCGCCCTGCGCAGATCGTCGAGCACGACACCGGGCTGCACCCTTGCGATCCGCGCCGCCGGATCGATCTCCAGAATCGACGTCATGTACCTGCTGAAGTCGACGACCACGGCCTCGTTGCAGCCCTGGCCGGCGAGCGAGGTCCCGCCGCCTCGGCCGAGGACCGGCACGTCGAACCGCGCGCAGATCGTCAGGGCGCTGGCAACGTCCGCCTCGTCGCGCGGGAACACGACGCCGATCGGCACCTGCCGGTAGTTCGACGAGTCGGTCGCGTACACGGCACGCGTACTCGAACCGAATTCCACGTCGCCACGCAGGGCCTCACGCAGCGCCGACTCGAGGGGCTCACTCATTCCCGTGCTCAGCATGGCGGACCGCCCACAGCGCGGCCTGGGTGCGATCGGCGACGCCCAGCTTCATCAGCACGCTGGACACGTGCGTCTTGACGGTCTTCTCGGAGACCGTCAGGGCTCTGGCGATCTCGCGATTGGAGCGGCCGCGCGCGATCAGGTCCAGCACTTCACGCTCGCGCGCGGTCAGCTGCGGATCCGACCCGACGCCGTTCTCAGCCGTCTGTGACGCGTTCCCGCTCATCAGCGCCGCCGCCACCTCCGGACCGAGCAGCACGTGCCCCGCGGCCACGGCGCGGATCGCGGCGGCCAGCGCGGAGGGCTCCACCTCCTTGGAGACGTAGCCGCGCGCACCGGCCCGGATCGCCGGTACCACGGTCCGGTGCTCGCCGAAGCTGGTGACGATCAGCACCCTGCTGTCCACCGCAGCCTCGGCCATCAGCTCGATGGCCGTCACCCCGTCGGTCCCGGGCATCACCAGGTCCAGCAACACCACGTCCGGCCGCAGCTCCTGCGCCAGCCGGGCCGCCTGCGCGCCGTCCGCGGCCTCGCCGACGACCTCTATGTCCGGCTGCAGCTCGAGGAACACTCGCAATCCCTGCCGCACCATCGGGTGGTCGTCGGCGATCAGGACGCTGATCTTTCCCGATCGCGCCGCGCTCGCGGGTGTACCGGCTTCCTCCTCACGCAGGACGTCCACCGGGCACCTCCAAGCGCACCGTCGTGCCCTGACCCGGAACCGAGGTCACCTGCACCCTCCCGCCGACCGAATCGGCCCGCTCGCGCATCGACACCAGGCCGAGCCCGCGCTCGCCGGCGCCCGAATCCACCGCGAAACCGACCCCGTCATCGACCACTGACAACACCGCCCCGCCGCGCGGCAGCGGCCCGAGCGAGATCTCGATCCGCTTCGCCTCCGCGTGTCTCAGGGCATTGTGCAACGCCTCCTGCGCCACCCGCAGCACCACCTGCTCGTGTGCCGGAGGCAGGGCACTGATCGGCTTGTCCCGGAACGTGAGCCGCGGACCGCCGCGGCTCTGCTGCGCCCGATCCAGCACGTCGACCTTCTTGCGCATCGCGATGGCCAAGCCGTCCTCGTCCAGCTCGGCGGGCCGCAGCTCATCGACCGCCGCGCGCAGCTCCTCGGCGGCCTCCTTGGCCAGCGCCGAGATCTGGCCCAGGTGCGCGCGTGCCCGCTGCGGATCGCCCTGCACCAAGCCGCTGGCCGCCTCGGCCGTCAATCGCAGCGCGAACAGCTTCTGCGCCACCGCGTCATGCAGCTCACGCGCCAGCCGCGTGCGCTCTTCCGCGATGGCCAGCTCGCGCTCCCGCTCGTAAAGCCGCGCGTGCGTGAGCGCGATCGCCGCGTGCGCCGCGAGCACCGTCAGCAGCTCCTCGTCCTGCTCGGTGAAGCCCTGGCCGTCCTGCGCGGGCGTCGTGTTGCCGAGGAAGAGCGCGCCGAGGATCTCGTCGCAGTCCCGGATCGGGACGCCGAGGAACGCGGTCAGCTTCGGGTGCGCCTTCGGCCACCAGCCGAAGCGCGGATCGGCCGTGATGTCGTCGAGCCGCTGCGGCCGCGGGTCGTGCAGCATCACCGAGAGCATGCCGTGCTGGCGCGGCAGCGGCCCGATCGCCGCCCACTGCTCGTCGGTCATCCCCTCCACCAGGAACCGCGCGAACGACCCCGCGCCGTCCGGGATGCCGAGCGCCGCGTACTCGGCCCCCACCAGCTCGCGCGCCGTACGCACGATCCGCCGCAGCGCCTCCCCGGTGTCCAGGTGCCGGCTGATCGTCAGCACCGCCTGGCTCAGCTCGTGCAGCGTGGCCAGAGCCTGCGATCGGTCTGCGGTGGTGGACACCTCTCCACGTTAGCGCGCCGCCCGGATCCGCAGATCGGCCGCTGCTCCGCCCGTGGTCCTAGGACCGATGGACGAGGCCCGGTCCGGTCGGCGGACCGATCCGGGCGCGGGCCGGCCGGAGGGAGAGTCGAGCCATGACACCGACATCGACACCGAAACCGATGACAGACACCGTGGACGAGGTACGGATCCAGGCCCGCGCCGCCGGACGGCGAGCGGACGAGGCGCGCCAGCCGGTCGCGCTCATCACCGGCGCCTCGCGCGGCCTGGGCCGGGAGCTGGCACGGGCGCTGGCCAAGGACGGCTGGCGACTGGTGCTCACCGCGCGCGGCGCCGCCGAGCTGGACGAGACCGCCGCCGAGCTTTCCGCGCTCACCGAGGTCGCGGCGCTGGCGGGCAGCGTCGTGGACGACGAGCACCGCGCCGACCTGGCCGAGGCCGCCTCCGAGTTCGGCGGCGCCGACCTGCTGGTGAACAACGCCTCGACGCTCACCGGCTACGACCTGAAGGGCGCCGCGCTGCCGGCTCTCGCCGAGTTCCCGCTGCCCGGGCTGCTGGAGACCTTCGAGGTCAACGTCCTCGGCCCGATCGCGCTGACCCAGCTCGTGTTGCCGCAGCTGCGCCTGACCGGGGGCGCGATCATCAACATCTCCTCGGACGCGGCCGTCGAGCCGTACGCGGGCTGGGGCGGCTACGGCGCCAGCAAGGCGGCACTCGACCACGCCTCGGCGATCCTCGCGCAGGAGGAGCCCGAGCTGCGCGTCTGGGTCGTGGACCCGGGCGACATGCGCACGCGGATGCACCAGGAGGCGTTCCCCGGCGAAGACATCTCGGACCGGCCGCTGCCCGAGACGGTGATCCCGGCGTTCCGCGCGCTGCTGCGCGACTGGCCCGACTCGGGCCGCTACCTCGCCAGCGACCTTCTGCGCACGAAGGAGGAAGGCTGATGATGCTCATTCGCGACGTGGCGCAGCTGGCAGAACTGCGCGCCGGATCGGGCGCGGGCCGGCGGGGGAACCGAGAGTCAGGGTTCGATGAGGACGGGGGTTTCCCCGGGCTCGACGCGTTCGAGACCGGCTTCGACTTCACGGTCCCCGAGGAACTGTCCGCACGCGCACCGGCGGAGGCGCGCGGCCTGCGGCGCGACGCGGTCCGCATGCTGGTCGGGCGCCGCGAGGGCCTGGAGCTTTCGCACCACACCGCCGCCGAGCTACCGCAGGTGTTGCGTGCCGGCGACCTGCTCGTGGTCAACAACTCGGGGACGCTGCCCGCGGCGCTGAACGGAACGCTGCCGGACGGCACGCCGGTCGCGGTCCACGTGTCCAGCGCCGAGCCCGGTGCGGGAGGGGAGTACCTGGTCGAGTTGCGCAGGCCGCACGCCGGCAGCACGGTGCCGTACGCGCAAACGGGGCGCCACGCGAGCGTGGCGGCGGGCAAGACGGTGCTGACCGTCCTGTCTCCCGCCCGACCCGGCCTCGAAATCAAGCTGCCCGAAGGTGCGTCGTTCCTCTTGACCGCCGCGTTCACCAAGCGACTGTGGTACGCGCACTTCCAGCTCCCGAGCAGGGGCGGCGAGCTGTCGGGGCGCGGCGAAGGGGCGCACAACTCGCACGCACACCGTGGGCAAAACTCGCACGACGCGAGCACGGCAGACTCGGGCGCGGAGGGCTCGGGCGCGGTCAGCCCGCTCACGGCCTTCCTCAACCGCCACGGCAAGCCGATCCGCTACTCGTACGTCGATCGCGACTGGCCGCTGTCGGCCTATCAGACGGTCTTCGCGGCCGAGCCGGGCAGCAGCGAAATGCCGAGCGCGGCCCGGCCCTTCACGCTCGAACTCGTCGCGGCGCTCGTCTCACACGGCGTCCTCATCGCGCCGATCACGCTGCACACAGGCGTGGCGTCGCCGGAAGCGCACGAGGCGCCCTACGCCGAGCGATACCGCGTCCCGGAGAGCACGGCCAGGCTGGTCAACCACGTGCGAGCGCACGGCGGCCGGGTCATCGCGGTCGGCACCACGGCCGTGCGTGCGCTGGAATCGGCGGCTGACCTCGACGGAAAGGTCCACGCGGCCGACGGCTGGACCGATCTGATCATCACGCCGGAGCGTGGCGTGCGCGCCGTGGACGGCCTGCTGACCGGATGGCACGAGCCGCGCGCCTCGCACCTGCTGATGCTGGAAGCGGTCGCGGGCCGTCCGCTGCTCGACCTTTGCTACGCCGAGGCCATCCGCGAGCGGTACCTCTGGCACGAGTTCGGGGACGTGAACCTGCTGCTGCGATAGCCGCCGGGCGGATGCGCGGCGGGGCGCGGTCAGCTCGATCCGGTCGAGGCCGAGGCCAGGCCGACGATGATGCTGATGAACACGATCCCGTAGCCCACGGCGAGCCAACTGGAGCGGTGACGGCGTACCGTCACCGCTCCGATGGCTGTCGCCGCGGCGATGATCGGGGAGACGAACAGCGGCAGCGCGAACTCGAACCAGGCGCCGTTCGCCGAGCACAGCGCCGAGCCGTTCGGGGTACAGCCGGTGACCGTGGACAGGATCCCGGCGGCGAAGCAGAGGATCGCGCCGGCGACCGCGACGAGGGGGAGCAGCAGCGCGGCGCAGCCTATGCCGCTGCTGACCGGCCGGCCCTTGCGCGAGGCCTGGTCTGCGTCAAGGGCGGCGTCGGAGTCCGATTCGGCAGCGTTGACGTCCGCCGCGTCGGCCTCGGCGTCGGTGCCAGGGTTCGGTGCGTCGTACGCGTAAGCGTCAGAGTCGGCGTCGGTATCGGCGTCCGGGGCTGCGGTCGGCTGCTGTGCATCCAGCTCAAGCGCCTCAGCGGCAGCGCCAGCCCCAGCCCCACTGGTCCCAACGGCCGTGGGCGCATCTGCCGCCTGGCCGACCATGCCGCCGGCGTCCTCTTCCGCCCCGACCGTCCGCACCCGGTCGGTCCGCCCTGCGGGTTCGCTGTCCTCGGCTTCCACGCCGCCACCCCTCCCTTTGGAGGTGGAATTCTATGCGCTCGCACACCAGTCCAGGGAGGGGTAGCGGCGACCTTCCGCACCCGGCTCGTGGCGGCGCGAACGACGAAGAAGCCTGAGTCAGGGGCGCAAGGGGGTTGCGAACCTGGCCGGGTGCGGCAAGGATCACCCCATGAATGCGCGCGCTTCCGTCCCGCAGCTTGTCGACGCCTATCTGACCTGGTATTTCGCCGATAATCCGGCCCACGCGCAGCTGCTCGGCGCCGAAGGCTTCGACGGCCAGCTCGGCGACCACTCGGCCGAGGCGATGCTGCGGCGCGAACGCGAAGTGACCGGCTGGCTCGAGCGGTTCGAGGCCCTCGCGCCCGCGCCGCAGCTCGACGACGAGATCGACCGGCGGCTCGCGGTGGCCCAGCTGCGCGGCCAGCAGCTGCTCGCCGAATGGCCGGCCTGGCGCCGCGACCCCGCCGTGTACCTCTCCACCACCTTCTTCAGCCTCCTGATGCCGTACGTGCACCGGCTGCACCCCGAGTCGTCCCTGGTCGAGGACACCCTCGGCAAACTCGCCCAGCTCCCCGACGTGCTGGCCGCCTGCCGCGACAACCTGGACCCCGAGCTCGCCGCGCCGCTCATCGTCGGCCGCGGCCTCGGCCAGGCGCGCACCGGACGGGCCTTCGTCACCTCCTCCCTGCCAGGCATGGTCGGCGACGAGCGGCTCGCCGCGCGCGTGCGCGAGGCCGCCGAGCCGGCCGCCGCTGCCTTCGACGAGACCGCGGCGTTCCTTGAGGACTTCCAGCAGCAGGCGTGCGGCGACTGGCGGATGGGCGAGCGGCTCTACTCCGCGCTGCTGACCGAACGCGAACTGCTCGGCTACGGCGCCGCCGAGCTGCACGAGCGCGGCGAGCGCGCGTACGCCGCCCTCGACGCCGAGCTTGGCGAGCTCGCCCGCCGCATCGCCGCCGAGTCGACCACCGGCGAATCAGCGGACTGGCACGCCCTGATCGCGAGCCTCCAGGACGATCACCCGCCCACGCTCGAGGCGATGCGCGAGGAGTACGAGGCCGAGACCGAGCGCGCCCGGCGGTTCGCCCGCGAGCGCGGCATCGTCACCTTCGCGCGCGGCGAGGAGTGCCGGGTGGTGCCCTCGCCGGAGTTCCAGCGCCCGATCCTCGCCGTCGCGTCGTACATGTCGCCGCCGCCGCTGACCGAGTCCCGCGTCGGCCACTTCTTCGTGCCCTACGCCCCGGCCGAGTTCACCGAGGATCAGGTGCGCCAGCGGCTGGCGACCAACTCCCGCGCGCAGATCCCCACCATCTCGGTGCACGAGGCGTACCCCGGCCACCACTGGCATCTGTCCTGGTCCGCGAACTCGACGCGCACGCTGCGCAAGGTGCACCGCACGCCGTACTTCTCCGAGGGCTGGGCGCTCTACGTCGAGACGGTGATGCGCGACGCCGGCTACTTCACCGATCCGCGCCACGAACTCGCGCACGTCGAGGCCCGCGCCTTCCGCGCCGCCCGGATCGTCGTGGACACCGCGCTGCACTGCGGCGACATGACGGCCGAGCAGGCCGAGGCGTTCATGGTGCAGAAGACCGCGCTGTCCGCCGGCACCGCGAAGGGCGAGGTGTCGCGGTACTGCGCCTGGCCGACACAGGCGCCGTCGTATCTAACCGGCTGCCTGGAGATCGAGCGGATCCGGGACGAGTACCTCGCCCGCGGCCTCGGTTCGCGGCGCGAGTTCCACGACACGATCGCCGGTTCCGGCAGCCTGCCGCTCGGGTTGGCCCGGGCCGCGGCGCTCGGCGGATTCGAGCCGAACGCGAGCCCGGAGCGTGAAAGCGCAGGATCGGTGGAAGAAGCGCAAACCGCCGGATGACGGAGAAATCACGGGATAACCGCGCCGCCACGTGGGCATCACTGCCATGATGAGTGATGTGCGGCCTCTGATTGGCTTGACCGCCTACCGGACTCACGCGGCCTGGGGTGTGTGGCACACCCCGGCCGCGTTGCTGCCACACGCCTACGCCGACCACGTCACGGCGGCCGGCGGCGTACCGGTGCTGCTGCCGATCGGCGCGGACGACGCGGCCCAGGCCGTGATCAGCCGGCTGGACGGGCTCATTCTCAGCGGCGGCCCGGACATCGAACCGGTGCGGTACGGCGCGGCCCCGGATCCGTTCGCCGAGCGGTCACAAGCGGATCGCGACACCTGGGAGACCGCGTTGCTGATGGCCGCGCTGCAGGCCGATCTGCCGGTGCTCGGGATCTGCCGCGGCCTGCAGCTCATCAACGTCTGCCTCGGCGGGACGCTGCACCAGCACCTGCCGGACCTCGCCGGAGGCGAGCGGCACCGCCCGGCTCCCGGCGTGTACGGGACGGTGCGGATCCGGCTGGACACCGACGCGCTGCCCGGCTCGCTGCTCGGCGAGGGCGTCGACGTGCCCTGTCATCACCACCAGGCGATCGACCGGCTCGGCAGCGGCATGGTCGCCAGCGCCTGGGCGCAGGACGGCACGATCGAGGCCGCCTGGGTGCCGCGCCGCCGGTTCCTGGTGGGCGTGCAGTGGCATCCCGAGGTGCGCGACGATCCCGCTCTGTTCACGGCGCTGGTGAAGGCGACCGGGTAATAACGTAACGCGGCGTGTCAGCCCTCGAGATCTCCGACCTGATCGTCGCCTGGGATCCCGCCCCCAGAGCCCCGTGCCGATCGTCGCCGCCGAGGTCACCGGGCGCCTGCGTGCCGCCGGCGACCATCGGGCCGCGCGCATCGTCGAGCGCATGCGGCGCCAGCCGTCCGGCGGCGCGCTCAGTGCACGCGGGTGAGCAGTATCCCCGCCTCGGCTGCGGTGTCCACCAGGTGGATCGTGGTCGCCATCGGCCGCGAGTAGGCCAGCGCCCGCAGCAGCGGCCAGGCCGGCAGCGTGTTCGTCCAGTGGTTGATGCCGACGAGGATGAGCCGGCGCGGGACCTCGCCGACCGGCGTGTAGTACGCGGGCGTGGCCGCCTGGAAGATCTCCTGCACGGTGCCGGCCGCGCCGGGCAGGAACACCAGGCCCGCCGAGGCCCGCGCCAGCAGCCGGTCCTCCCGGGCCGCGTTCGAGAAGTACTTCGCGATCGCGCTGGCGAAGGCGTTGGGCGGCTCGTGCCCGTAGAACCAGGTCGGCACCGACAGCGACTGACCCGCCCGCTCGGCCGGGAACGCGGCGCGCACGTCGAACGCGGCGCGTGCCCACGAGGTCGGGTCCGGCCGGAACTCGCGGGCCGCGCTGAGCGCCTCGACCGCCTCGTCCACGGCCCCGTCGTGGAAGGGCGCCAAGTACGCGCCCAGATTCGCCGCCTCCATCGCGCCCGGGCCGCCGCCGGTCGCCACGGTGAACCCGGCCCGGGTCAGCGTCCTGCCGAGGTGCGCCGCCTCCTCATAGGCCGACGAGTCACGAGCGACGGCGTGTCCGCCGAGCACGGCCACGGTCCTGCGCTCCGCGAGGAACTCGCCGAGCGCGTCGGTGATCGAGTCGTCGTGCAGGCCCCGCAGCACGATGCCCAGCACGTCCTCGCGGTCGCGCGGCCCCGAGTCCCAGGTGTAGGTGAGGGCGTCAGGGGTCTGCTCGTAAGGCTTCTGAGCGATCCCGTCGTAGAGCTCGTCCGCCGTGTACAACGTGGTGCGGTACGGGTCGAAGGGCAGGTTCGGCGCCGGCGGGAACACCATCGCGCCGCGCTGCCGCAGGTCACCGGCCACCGACTCGGTCAGCGAGCAGCCGAGGAAGACCGAGTCCGTGACGTCCGCGGTGCGCAGTTCCCAACCGCGTTCTACGAGATCGACCGCCTGCACCCGGCAGCCCGCGAGGCTGCCCTGATGCGATCTCAAGTGGTTGTCGAAGGCGGCCAGGGACTCGATCTCCATGGTCGCAAAGCGTAGTCGCAGCCTGGCCGTCGCGGGTACCGGTCGGCACAATCCGGCCGGGCGGAGTGACGCGCGAGCGGGCGTGACACTTTCACGACGGCAGCGTATGGGCGCCGGCCGCGGTGCGCCGGATGACGTGCGAGGTGAGCCTGAAGCCTGATCCGGGCCGGTGGGCCAGGTCTTTGCGGTGCATCGGCCCGGGTGTATAAGACCACGGGAACATGCGAGATCGAAGGCTGACAATCCACCTCTCGCCGGCCGGTCGCGGCCGGGAAGGGAGCAGAGCCGTGCGACGCATCCTGCGCCTGGCCGCCCTGCCGATTCTGGCTTTGTTCGCGCTCACGCTCGCCGGCGCCGGCCCCGCGGCCGCGGCGGCGCACTCGAGCGCGGCCGCCGCCTCGTGCACCGGAACGATCCAGATCGACTCGTTCGCGTTCGCCTCGCCGGTCGTGACGGCGGGTCAGCTCGCCTCGGCCAAGCTCGTCGCCACCAACTGCACCGCGCAGCCGGTCAGCGCGACCGTCCAGGCCTACGGCAGGTTCTTCGGCCCCTCGGGCAACTCGCTGCCGCCCGGCTGCCCGGTGGTCGACCCGATCGCGATGCCCGCGAACTTCGCGGCGAACGGCCAGTACACCAACACCTTCGGCACCTTGACCTTCGCGGGATGCAGCGCGACCTCGTACCAGGAGTACGTCAGCTTCTACGTGGGCGGCGCGACCGTGGCCACGGCCACCGCGACGGTGGCGATCCAGGGCGGCGCGAGCTTCTCCTGCCACGTCGCCTACACGAAGCAGAGCGAATGGCAGGGCGGCTTCGTGGCCTCGATCTCCATCACGAACACGGGCACGCTGCCGATCAGCTACTGGCGTCTCACCTTCACTTTCGGCGGCGACCAGCGCATCTCTTACGTGTGGGGGGCGACCTTCGCGCAGAACGGCAACAGCGTCACGCTCGTCAACACCGCCAACAACGGGACGATCGCGCCGGGGGCAACGCTGACCGGCGTCGGCTTCGTCGGCTCCTGGCAGAACAGTGACGCGCCGCCGAGCGGCTTCACCCTCAACGGCGTCTCCTGCACCTGACGCCGACATAGCGCAACGCCGCTGATCGGAACTGCTGCTTCTCCCTCAACGACGTCCCCTGCGCTTGACGCCGACGCAGCGCAGCGCCGCTGATCGGAACGGTTGCGCAGGACCGCCGCGCGGAACTCTCTCTGCCCCCACAGCCGGGTGTTGCTCTCCCGTCGGTGGAGGCAGAGCCGCGCAGCAGACACCCGACTCCGCAGCGGACGCCAACAGGAATCGACGCTCGCGGCACGCCGCGCCGGTCGGGTCACTCCTCGATAGCGCCTCACTCCCCGATGGCGCCGCCGTCGATGCGCTCGCGGATCAGGTCGGCGTGCCCGTTGTGCCGCGCGTATTCCTCGATCATGTGCAGCAACACCCAGCGCAGCGAGAAGGTGAAGTCCCCGCGGCTGGCTTCGAAGTCGAGCTCGTGCGCGGCGGTGATCTCGCGCGAGCGGGCGCAGGCGGCCTGCCAGGCCTCGAAGACCTCGGTCACGCTGTGCGCGTCGAGCCGGTTCCAGTCGCCGTCCTGGTCCTCGTCGTCGTAGTACAACGGCGGCGTGTCCTCGCCGGCGATGCCCCGATTGAACCAGCCGCGCTCGACCTCGGTGAGGTGGCGCAGCATCCCGAGCAGCGACATGCTCGACGGCTCCGCCGAGCGCAGCTTCAGCTGCTCCTCGCTCAGGCCGGAACACTTCCAGGCCAGCGTGTCGCGGTGATAATCGAGGAAGCCGGTCAGCAGCGTGCGTTCGTCGGCCACGCCCGGCGGCTCGTGGCGGCTTTGTGCGTCCATGGTGATCGTCATGGGCGCAATCCTGGCATATCGCACCGACAAGGCTCAGCGGGTTTATCCACGGCGCGTGCCCGCAGGCCAAGCGCGGACTGGACGGATTGTCACGAATCGGTAACCACGTAACTACCGATTCGGGGCTTGATTTCATTCAACAGCCCGGCGAAGCTTGCTTGCCATGGCACGTACATACCTGTCGACTCTTTCGCCGCGCCGTCGCTGGGGTATCGCCGGCTGCGCCGCCGGCGCCGTGCTGATCCTGACCGCCGCCATCGGGAACCCGTGGACCTGGTCGACGATGGGCGCGCTGGACCGCAGGCCGGTCGGCAACAGCGTGCCGATGCTGGCCGGGTCGCTCTCGGTGTTCCACTGGACGGTCGGCCCGCACGGGTCCAGCGCCCCGGCCGGGCAGACCACCGGGCACTGGGTCGCAGGGCTCGTACTCGACCTCGGCTGGCCGCTGCTGGTGCTGATCGGTGCGCGGTTGCTGGCCGGCGGGCTGGCGCTGCGCAGGGCCCGGCTCTCGCTGCTGGTCGGTGTGTGGAGCCTGAGCACGCTCTGCGCCGCGGTGATCGGCCTGATCGCAGGGATCGTCGATCACGCGGTGGCCCCGGGTATGCGTGCGATGGATCTGGGCATGACCGCCAACGCTCCCATCGGTGATGTGCTCACGCTGCAAGCGGCCACGATGGCGGTGCTCGGCGCCGCTCTCGGCTGGCTTCCCGGCGTCACGGCGGCGATCGGTTACTCGGTGCGCCGCGTGGTCGTGCCGGCCACTGAACCGGCCGGCACGACCACGATGAGCGCGGCCGCCGCCGCCAATGCGGAGGACCCGGTGTCGGCCGGAGCCACGCCTACCGCCGCCGCGATCGAGACGCGCACGCTCGACCTCGCCGGGCTCGAATCGCTGCGACGGGCCCGGCGGCGCAGCCTCGACGGCACTCTCCCTGATGCCGCGACCTCTTCGTTCTTCGCCTCGGAGTAAAGGGCGTGCTCGCTGCGGCGCCTCAGCTGGTCGCAGCGGGTGCGGCGCGCCGCGGCCTTTAGATCGCCTTGCCGGGATTGAGGATCCCGAGCGGGTCGAGCGCGCGCTTGATCGCCAGATTCGCGGCGAGCGTCTCCGCGCCGAGTTCCTCGCCGAGCCAGTGCCGCTTGAGCGTGCCCACGCCGTGTTCACCGGTCAACGTGCCGCCAAGCGCGAGCGCCGCGCGGAACACCTCGTCGGCCGCCGCCCACACCTCGGCGGGGATCTCAGGTAGCGAACGATCGAAGACGAAGACCGGGTGCAAGTTCCCGTCACCGGCGTGCGCGACCGTCGGTACGAGCACCTTGTACTGCTCCGCAATCCGCGTTACCGCATCGAACATCTCTGGCAGCTTCGAACGCGGTACGCACACATCCTCGATGAGACACGCACCGAGACGTTCGATCGCGTTGAACGCCGTGCGGCGCACCGTGAGCAGCTGTGCGGCCTCCGCTTCGTCCGACGAGACGGCCACGACGGACGCCCCCGCGTCCTCGCAGCACCGCGCCATGACCGCGGCCGCCGCCTGCGCATCCGATCCGTCGGCCTGGCCGAGCAGCATCGCCCCGGTCGCCGGATCCAGCCCGATGTTGCGCCACTCGTCCATCGCAACCAGCGTCGTGCGGTCCATCAGCTCCAGCAGACTCGGGCCGACTGCGGAGCGGATGATCGCCCAGACCGCCTCCGCCGCCTGACGGATCGTCGGGAACTCGGCGGCCACAGTCACCGGCGGCTGCTGCGGTGCCGGGCGCAGCCGCAGCGTCGCCTCGGTGACGACGCCGAGCGTGCCCTCCGAGCCGATCAGCAGCGCGGTCAGGTCGTATCCGACGACGCCCTTGATCGTCCGGCGGCCGGTGCGCAGGACGGAGCCATCGGCGAGCACGGCTTCGAGCCCGAGCACCGATTCGCGGGTCACCCCGTACTTCACGCAGCGCAGGCCGCCCGCGTTGGTGGCGATGTTGCCGCCGATCGTGCAGGTCTCGTAGCTGGACGGGTCCGGGGCGTACATCAGACCGAGCTTGCGCGCCTGGCGGTCGAGCTCGGCGTTGATGACTCCCGGCTCGACCACGGCGAGTTCGTCCTCAGGCGACAGTTCGCGGATGGCGGTCATCTTGGCCAGGGAGACGATGAGGCAGCCGTCGATCGCGGCAGTGCCGCCGACGATGCCGGTGCCGGCTCCGCGCGGAATGACCGGCACCCGGTTGCGCGAGGCCCAGCGCAGCGCCGCCACAACGTCGTCGCGCTCCCGGGCGACCACGACGCCACAGGCCTGACCGGGCGTCACATACGAGTGCTCGTCGTTGCAGTACGCGCCGATCTGGTCGGGATCGGTGATGACGCGCCCGGAGGGCAGTTCTTTCGCGAGATCGTCGATGATCACGATATCGGGTCTATTCGCGCGTCCGGCCGGTTGTCAATGCCGCGAGGGCAGGCGCGGAGAGGCATCACCCGGCGCTGGCGTCAATCGCAGCAGCCGGCGAGGCTGCCGCGGTCGCCGCGCGCGATCGGGCAAGCGGCGTGCGGCGTCGATAACCCAGCAGCGTGTACGCGAGGGTCACGTACCGCTCAGCCAATACGTCCAGCGGTACAGGACCGTCGGGCCGGTACCACTGCGCGACCGCGTTACACGCGGCGATGATCGTCCGGCGTGCGTCGTCAGGGTACGGCGTCGTGAAAACGCCACTCGCGATGCCCGCGTTGATCGCCGAGCGGAACAGGTCCGTCGCCTGACGCTCCCGCTCGCGGTACGCCGCAGCCAAGTCCTCAGGCAGCGCTCTAGCTTCGTTAATCAGAATCAGGCTCGCTACCGAACGTTCAGCGCGGTACCGCACCGTCGCGCCGACGACTGCGGCCAGCCGTCCGGCGGGATCGCGACCGGCCTGCGCCATCGCGTCGTCGCACAAGGCGAAGTAGGCGTCCATGCCCTCGTGGAGCAACGCGGCGAGAAGCGCCTGCTTGCCCGGGTAATAGTGGTACAGCGCGGACAGGCTGACCCCGGCGCGGGCGGCGATGTCCCGGATCGAGGTGGCGTAGTAGCCGCGCCCGGCGAACTCCGCCGACGCGGCGTCGAGCAGTGCCTGGTGCCCAGCGGGGCGTCCGGCCATGGACGGGCTCCTTCCACTCACCCGGGCGGCCCGGCCGGCCCCGAACGCTACCGCTCTGGACAGGCTGGGCTACTGACGAGTAGCTTAACGAGCGTTCAACTGTACTCGCGAGGAGGCATACCCCGTGATCCGCAGCATCTACAACGAGGACCACGAGGCGTTCCGGTCCATGATCCGGGACTTCATCGAAGCCGAGGTCGTCCCGCACCACGCCGAGTGGGAGAAGCAGGGCCACGTCCCGCGCGAGTTCTACCTGCGGCTCGGCGAGCTCGGCCTGCACGGGATCAACGTGCCCGAGGAGTACGGCGGCGCCGGCGAGACCAGCTACAAGTTCGCCATGGTGATGGCCGAGGAGGTCGCCCGCGCAGGCGTCTCCTTCGGTGCCTACAGCATCCACACCAACCTGGTGCGCCCGTACCTGCTGGCCTTCGCCAGCGAGGAGCAGAAGCAGCGCTGGATGCCCGGGTTCGTTTCCGGCGAGATGATGGGCGCGCTGGCCATGACCGAGCCGGGCACCGGATCCGACCTCGCCGGCATCTCCACCACCGCGAAGCTGTCCGCCGACGGCACGCACTACATCCTCAACGGCGCCAAGACGTTCATCTCCGGCGGCGTGCTCGCCGACCGCGTGCTCGTGGTGGCGCGCACCTCCCCGGCCACCCCCGAGGACCGGCGCGGCGGCCTGTCCATCCTGTTCGTGGACACCAAGTCCCCTGGCTACTCGGTCGGCAAGAAGCTGGACAAGATCGGCCTGAAGACCTCGGACACCGCCGAGCTGGCGTTCCAGGACGTCAAGGTCCCGGTCGAGGACCTGCTCGGCGAGGAGGGCCAGGGCTTCAAGTACCTGACCCACAACCTGGTCGAGGAGCGCCTGGCCATCGTGGTGGGCGCGACCGCGTCCGCGGCCGCGGCGATCCGGTTCGCGATCGAGTACGTCAAGGAGCGCAAGGCGTTCGGGCAGCCGGTGGCCGCGTTCCAGAACACCAAGTTCGTGCTGGCCGACTGCGAGGCCGAGTACCAGGCGGCGCAGACGATGACCGACCGCGCCGTCGAGCTGTTCGACGAGGGCAAGCTGACCCCGGCCGACGCGGCGGCCTGCAAGCTGTTCACCACCGAGGCGGCCGGCCGGATCATCGACAAGTGCCTGCAGCTGCACGGCGGCTACGGCTACATCAACGAGTACCCGATCGCCCGCCTGTACGCCGACACCCGCGTCTCGCGCCTCTACGGCGGCACGTCCGAGATCATGCGCACGATCGTGGCGAAGTCGCTCGGCCTGTAGCAGGACCCGCGGCCTACCGGCTGCGTTCCTCCAGCATCAGCAGGCCGTACGCGCCGATGGTCGCCAGGTCGGCGATGCGGCCGTCGCGCAGCATCGCCTCGAACTGCGCCCGCGGGAACCACTTCGCGACCAGGTCGACCTCCTCCGGATCCGGCGCCGCGGCGGCCGGATCCGGTTGCAGGTCGGTGGCCAGCCAGGCGTTGCAGGCCTGGCTCGACATCCCGTAGGCGTGGAAGAACCGGCCGAGCGGCGTCAGCCTCCCGGCGCTCAGGCCGGTCTCCTGCGCCAGCTCGTGCCGCGCCACCTCGGCCGGGTCGCCGTCGCCGCGATCCGGCAGGGTGCCCTGCGGGAACTCCCAGAACCGGCCGCCGACCGTGTAGCGGTACTGCTCGACCAGCCAGAACCCGTCGTCCTGCAGCGGGACGATCAGCGCCGACTGCGGCTTGTCGATGACCCCGTAGATGCCCGTGGTCCCGTCGGCGCGGAGGATCTCGTCCTCGCGCACGCTCATCCACGCGTTCTCGTACACCACTCGGCTGGCGACCTGCTCGATCATGGCGGCCAGCCTAGCCGCCGCGTTTCCACCGCGCCGCGGCCGGCGGCCGGATAACCGGTGGCCCGCAACCGAATTCCCGTGATGGGATCGACCCATGAGCGATCTTGACCTTCGTCCCGCGCGCCTGGACGAGATCGACGCCGTGCTCGCGTTCTGGGCCGCGGCGGCCGAAGGGGTCAGCGTCAGCGACGACCCGGCGGGCGTGCGCGGGCTGATCCAGCGCGACCCCGAGGCGCTCATCCTCGCGGTCGAGCTCGGTGGCCGGATCGTCGGAAGCGTCATCGCAGGGTTCGACGGCTGGCGCTGCCACCTCTACCGCCTCGCGGTCGCGCCCGACCGCCGAAGGCAGGGCATCGGCCGGCTCTTGATCGAGGCGGCGGAACGGCGCTTCGCGGCCTTCGGCGGCCGCCGCGCGGACGCGATGGTGCTCGAACGCAACACGACCGCCCACGGCGCCTGGGCCGCGGCCGGATACCAGCGCGAAGAGCACTGGCGGCGCTGGATCAAGCCGCTGTCCTGACCACGCGGACATCTGATCAATCAGAAGGTCATGCCTGTTCACCGTCCGAATGTGAGCCGTTTCCGCTGTTCTCCACGGTCGGCGACCGCGATACTGATGCCGAGAGCTCCGATGCCTGCCGGGGCGGTCCCGGCGGGCGCGGCAGGGTCGAGGGAGTGGTACGTGGCGGTCACCGACGAGGCGATCGAGAAGATCAAGGGCATGATCGTGACCGGGGCGCTGCGCCCGGGCGACCGGCTGCCGAAGGAGGCCGACCTGGCGGCCGACCTCGGCCTGTCGCGCAACTCGCTGCGCGAAGCGGTCAAGGCGCTCTCGCTCATCAACATCCTGGACGTGCGCCAGGGCGACGGCACCTACGTGACCAGCCTCGAGCCGCCCCTGCTGCTTGAGGCGCTGAACTTCATCGTCGACTTCCACCAGGACAACACGGTGCTGGAGTTCCTCGCCGTGCGCCGCATCCTGGAGCCCGCGGCCGTGGCGATGGCCGCCACCCGGATCGCCGAGGACGAGATCGCCTCGTTGCGCGCCGCGCTCGACGACCTCGGCGAGACGCCGGACATCGACAAGCTGGTCGCCAGCGACCTGGAGTTCCACCGCCGGATCTCGGCCGCCTCCGGCAACTCGGTGCTGTGCTCGCTGCTCGAGACGCTCTCGGCGCCGACGGCGCGGGCCCGCGTCTGGCGCGGCCTGACCCAGGAGGGCGCGGCGGCCCGTACGCTCGCCGAGCACCGGGCGATCCTCGACGCGCTGCAGGCCCGCGATCCCGAGGCGGCGCGTTCCTGGGCGACCGTGCACATCGCCAGCGTGGAGCAGTGGCTCGCCTCGGTGCTCTAGCGGGCGACACCCTTATTCGGCGAGCAGGCCCGAGGCGCCGAGAGCGGACCAGAGTTCCTCCGGGATCGGGTGCGCGAACGCGGCTGCGTTCTCGCGTACCTCCGCCTCGCTGCGGCAGCCGACCAGGACGCTGGCCACGGTGGGGTGGCGCAGCGGGTACTGCACGGCGGCGGCCTTGAGCGGCACTCCGTGCGTTTCGCAGAGCTCTGCCAGTGCCTGGGCGCGCTTGACCAGCGCGGCGTCCGCCGGGGCGTAGTCGAAGGTCGCGCCCGGCTTCGGGTTGGCCAGTAGGCCGGAGTTGTAGACGCCGCCGATCACGACCGAGGTGCCGCGCCGCTCGCACGCGGGCAGCAGATCCCCGAGGGCCGACTGGTCGAGCAGGGTGTAGCGCCCCGCGCACAGCACCACGTCGAGGTCGAAGTCGCGCACGAAGCGCGTGAGCATCGCCGACTGGTTCATGCCCGCGCCGATCGCTCCGACGACGCCCTCCGCGCGCAGCCGAGCGAGCGCGGCGTATCCGGACTCGTAGACGTCGCGCTCGTGTTCGTCCGGGTCGTGCAGCATGGCGACGTCGATGCGGTCCAGGCCGAGGCGATCGAGCGAGGCTTCGAGGCTGGAGCGGATGCCGGCCGCGCTGAAGTCCCACTCCCTCACGCGCGGCGGCGTGTCGACGAAGCCCTCCGCGTCAGCGCACTCTCCGTCCCGCAGCGGGCGCAGCAACCGGCCCACCTTCGTCGACAGGGTGAACGTGGCGCGGTCCCGCGTCGCCAGGACGCGTCCGAGCCGTTCCTCCGCGAGGCCGACGCCGTAGTGCGGCGCGGTGTCGATGTAGCCGATCCCGGCTTCGAACGCCGCCTCGACCACTGCTGTGGCCTGATCGTCGGTGACCGCCGTGAACAGGTTGCCCAGCGGGGCGGTGCCGAGGGACAGCGCGGTCACTGACACCGCGCTGCGCCCGAGCGGCCTGCGTGCGGATACCTGGAGGGGAGTGGCGGCGCCCAAGGTCAGTCAGCGCTCGCTTCGCCGCCGACCACACGGGCCAGCGCGAGCGCGAACAGGATGACCGCGCCGCTGATCGCCAGCTGCCAGTAGTTGGACACCTGCGCCAGGTCGATCACGTTCTGCACCAGGCCGAGCAGGATCACGCCGCTGGCCGCGCCGACCATGCTGCCGCGCCCGCCGCGAAGCGACACCCCGCCGATGACCGCCGCCGCGAACACGGTGAAGATGATGCCCTCCTGATAACCCTGCTGCACCGTGACTGAGGAGACCTTCCCGGCCTCCATCAGGCCGCCGACCGCCGCGAGCACTGATCCGGCGACGTACACGCCGATCTTGATCCGGTCCACCTTGATCCCGGCCGCGCGCGCCGCCTCCGGGTTGCCGCCGATCGCGTAGATCGACCGGCCGGTGCGGTGGTAGCGCAGGAACAGCCCGGTCAGCACGAAGATGGCGCCGGCCACGAGGAGCGAGACCGGCACCTGCCCCACGAACGCGCTGCCCAGATACGAGAACGCGCTCGGCAACTCGTACGGCGACTGGCCATGCACGACGCCATTCTGCACACCCGCCAGCAGAACAGTCATGCCGAGCGTGACGATGAAGCCGTTCAGCCGGGACTTCACGATCAGCAGACCGTTGATAAGGCCGACCACGGCGCCGATCGCCAGCAGGATCAGGATGCCGAGATAGGGGCTCAGCTGGGCGCCGGAACCGAAGGCCAGCTTCGGCACGATCAGCCACGCGGCGATCATCGGCGCCAGGCCGTAGGTCGCCTCCAGGGACAGGTCCATGCCGCCGATCAGCAGGATCAGGCTCTCGCCGACCACGGTCACGCCGAGCGCGGAGACCTGCTGCCCGACCCCGGAGACCAGGTTGTTCACGGTGAAGAACGCAGAGCTCTGGCTCGCACCCACGATCAGGATCACGACCAGCACCGGCAGGAGCGCGGCCTGCCGGATCCACGAGACCGCGGCCGGGCTGCCTTGCCGCGAATTGAGCCGTCCGGTGCGCGCGGCGATGCGCGCCGCCAAGCCGCCCTCGACGGGGGTCGCGGCGGCCGCGGATCCGGTTGCGTCCTTCGCGGCGCCCGGGGCGGTGCCGCCGGCGTCGGGCGGTAGCGCGTCTGAGCCGCGGCCCGCGTCCGCTCGGGATGCGTTCGCGGCGCCCTTGGCGTCCGTGCGGTCCTGGATCTCGCTCACGCTCCGTCGTCCTTCCGATCAGATCCCTCGTGCGGCCGCGCTGACGCCTCGTTCAGCGGTTCCGGATTCAGCCGGTTCGATGCCTCGTGTGGCGGTGTTGTCGCCCCTGCGCTGCTGCTGCCACGGTCCGGTTCCGCCGCGGACGCCTCGCGGACGTCCAGGCCCTCGGTGGCGGCGATCAGCGCCTCGCGGTCGAACGGCCGCGGCCCTTGCCCGCGCTGGAACTCGGCGGCGATCTCGCCGCGCACCAGCACCACCACCCGGTCGCAGTGCTCGATGTCGTCCAGGTCGTCGGTGGCCAGCAGCACTCCGGCGCCGCGTTCCGCCGCCGCGCGCAACGCGCCGAGCAGCAGCTCCTTCGACGCGACGTCCACGCCTCTGGTCGGCGTGATCGCCACCACCAGCTTCGGGTCGCGGATCAGCGCCCGCGCCACGGTCACCTTCTGCTGGTTGCCGCCGGACAGCTCCGCGACCGGCTGCTTGAGCGAGGCCGCGGCGACACTCAGCGCACCGGCCAGCGGCGCCGCCGCGCGCTCCAGCGCCCGCGGCGCCAGCACTCCGCGGCCGGCCCGGGCCAGCCGGTCGGTGACCGTCATCGTCACGTTCTCCGCGATCGACATCACGCCGACGAAACCCTCGGTGCGGCGATCCTCCGGGATATAGCCGACCCCGGCCCGCAGCGCGGCCTCGCGTTTCCCGTTCGGTAGCCGTTCGCCGGTGAGCATGACCGTGCCCTCGTCCGCCCGATCTGCGCCGGCGACGATCCGGCCGAGCGTGACGACGCCCGAGCTGATCAGCCCGACGACGCCGACCTGTTCGCCGGCCGCGACGTGCAGCGAGACGCCGCGCAGTGCGCCGTGTGTCGAGGCCGCTTTCAGATCCTTGACTTCGAGCAGCTCGGCGGAGTCCTGTCCTGCGTCGCCGCCGGACAGGTTCAGCCGGGAGAGCCGTTCGTCGATCTCCTTCACCGGCACCGGCCCGACCATCGCGGCCACGAGCCGCTCCCGGCTCAGCTCAGCGCTGGTGGAGGAGAGCACGAGCTCGCCGTCGCGCAGCACCGCCACGTCGTCGCAGATCTCGAACACCTCTTCCAGGTGGTGCGAGATGTAGAGGACCGCGACTCCGGACGCGGTCAGCTGCCTGACCCGCTCGAAGAGCCGGGCCACCGCGTCGTGCTCCAGCGCCGCGGTCGGCTCGTCCAGCAGCAGGCAGCGGGTTCCGGAGGCCACGGCGCGCGCGATCTCCACCAGCTGGCGCTGCTCGACGGTCAGCCCGCGGCACGGCGCTCCCGCGTCGATGTCCAGGCCCCAGTCCGCCAGCGTCCGGCGCGCGTCCGCCTTGACCGCGCGCCAGGAGACCGGGGCCCAGGAGGTCGAACGCCGGCCCGGCGCCGAGCCGCGCTGGGGGAGGCGGCCGAGGAACACGTTCTCGGCCACGGTGAGGTCCGGCACCACCATCGAGTGCTGATGAACCGTCGCGATCCGCTCCCGCCAGGCGTGCACGGCGCCCGCGGGCGGGGCCGGCTCGCCGCCGAACCGAACCTCGCCCGCGTCCGGCGCGAGCAGGCCGCTGAGAATGGAGACCAGGGTCGACTTGCCGGCCCCGTTGCGTCCGACCAGGCCGAGGCAGCGGCCCGGTTCGAGCGCCAGGTCGATCCCGCGCAGCGCCCGGGTCGGCCCGAAGCTCTTGTGGATGCCCACCGCCTCGACCGCAGTCATCGCCGTGGTCCCTTCCTCTCTCGGCGCGGCCCGCGCCGCATTCGTGTGTCCGCGACGTCGGCGATCAGGAACTCGCGCACACGCCGCCGTGTGCCGCGCCGTATACGTTGCCCCACAACGTGGAGTCCGTCACGGGGGTTGTCGTCAACGTGTTCGGCAGGCCGTCGACCGGCTTGGCGATGTTGATCGTCTGCTGGGTCGCGGTGACGAACGGCGCGACGATCGGGTCGGCGAGGTTGGTGTCGCCGTTGTACGTCACGTTCTGCAGCGTCGGCGCGCCGCCGCCCGGGTCGCCCTCCTTGTGCGTCACGCCCTTGGCCGCGTCGATCGCGTACTGCAGGGCATACTGCGCGTAAAGGTTCGCCGGCTGCGACTGCGCGGCGTCCAGCGTGCCCTTCTGGATGTCGCACATCTCGAACGGAACGCCGTCGTCGCTGATCAGGATGACGTGGTTGGCCGCGCCGACCTTGCCGTAGCCCTTGGACTGCAACAGCGGGATGATGCCCGTGTCAGGGCTGCTCCACTGCGCGTAGATCGCCTTGAGCTGCGAACCGTAGGCGTTGACCGCGTTCTGCGCGTCGCTGACGGCGGTCGCCTCGGTCCAGTTCGTCGGCTCCTTCAAGAGCTTGACAGCGGGCGCGTTCTGCGCGACGCAGCTCTCGAACGAGGTCGAGCGGTCGCCTCCGTTGGAGGAGGCGAGGTCGCCCTCGAGATCGAGCACGTATCCGGACTGCACCTTGCTGGTGATGTACGCGCAGGCGTCCTGGCCGTAGAGCGTGTTCGACGCCCGCACGACCATGTACACGTGCCCGACGCCCACGATGGTGTCCACCGACACCAGCTGCACGTGGTGCGCGTTCGCGTAGTTGATCGCCGGGCCGAGGCTGGTCGCCGTCTCCGGGTTGACGATGATCGCCTGCGCGCCCTGGTTCACCAGCTCCTCGATCTGCTGGTTCTGCAGCGAGGCGTCGGCCTGGGCCAGCAGCGGGCCGATCAGCTGGACCTTGTCCTGGTCGGCGTACTGCTTCTCGTAGTTGATGTAGGCGGCCCAGAACGCGGTGTTGTTGTAGGTCAGCGCGACGCCGATCTTGATCTGCCCGCCCGAGGAGGTGCCCGGGTTGTTGTTGGTGGTGTGGGATCCGCAGCCGGCGGCGGCGAGGGTCAGCGCCGCCGCGACCGCTGCGATGCGTGATGTGTGCCGCGCTCGGCGCGGCGCGGGGTGACGGTCCAACGGTTTCTCCTGGAGTCTCGGCGCTGAGAATCGAATGGAACCGGGCTGAGCGAGATCGCCCTTACTCGGACTGCAACATAGGTCGGATGAATTGGCCAGTCAACGTTCGAGATGAAAGCGATATGAAGTTCAGCGGTGAGGTCGGTGGTGCTGCTGATTTGGACGTTCGATGATCATTCGACAGTTCGCCCGCAGGCGGCATCCAGCCAGCACACCGACCGGAGATCGGAGCACTGACCGGGTGGCCAGTCATCGGGTCCCGGCCCCCGGCGGCCGCAGCCGCAGCCCGGCCATGCCGCCGTCCACGGCCAGGGACGTGCCGGTCGTGGATCCGGACAGCGGGCTGGCCAGATACGCGATCGCGCCGGCGACCTCCGCCGCGGAGACGAGGCGGCCGAGCGGCTGGCGGGCCTCCAGCGCGGCGCGCTCCCGCGCCGGGTCCGGTGACTGGTCCAGGAGCCTGCTGACCCAGGGCGTGTCCGCGGTGCCCGGGTTCACGCAGTTGACCCGTACGCCTTCGCGCACATGGTCCGCGGCCATGGCCAGGGTCAGCGAGAGCACCGCTCCCTTGGTCGCCGAGTACAGCGCGCGCTGCGGCAGTCCCGCGGTCGCAGCGATCGAACACGTGTTGACGATCGCGGCGTGCGACGATCTGCGCAGGTGGGGGAGGGCAGCGCGGGCCGTGCGGACCATGCCGAAGACGTTCACGTCGAACACGCGTTGCCACTCGGCGTCGTCGTTGTCCTCCACGGTGCCGATCGCGCCGACGCCCGCGTTGTTGACCAGCACGTCGATGCCGCCGAACACGGCGACGACCTCGGCGATCGCCGCGCGCACCGAGTCGTCGTCCGTCACGTCCGCCGGTACGCAGATCCACGACGGCGACTCGTTCTTGCGCTCGGCCTCGCCGATCGCCAGGTCCAGCACCGCGACCCGCGCGCCCCGCTCGGCCAGCAGCGCGGCCGTCGCGGCGCCGATTCCCGACGCGCCGCCGGTGACCACGGCCGCCAGGCCCGCGAAATCGCGCGAGCCCGCCGCGGAATCCGCGCCCTGGTCCGCTGCCTCGCTCATCTACTGCACCGCCTCCATCCGCTCCTGCCACACCGGGCCGTCCGGGAACAGATACCGCGCCCGGCTGACCGGCAAAATCTCCGCGCCGAATCCGGGCCGGGTAGGGGCCTGATACCGCCCGCCCTTGATCCGCACCGGGTCGGCGAAGTGCTCGTGCAGGTGGTCCACGTACTCGATCACCCGGTCCTCCATCCGGCTGGTCACCGCGACGAAGTCGAACATCGACAGGTGCTGCACCAGCTCGCACAGGCCGACGCCGCCGGCGTGCGGGCACACCGGAACGCCGAACTTGGCCGCCAGCAACAGGATCGCGACGTTCTCGTTGACCCCGCCGACGCGGGCCGCGTCGATCTGCACGATGTCTACCGCGTCGGCCTGCAGCAGCTGCTTGAACACGACCCGGTTCTGCACGTGCTCGCCGGTCGCCACCTTGACCGGCGAGACCCCGCGGCGGATCGCGGCGTGCCCGAGCACGTCGTCCGGGCTGGTCGGCTCCTCGATCCAGTACGGATCGAACTCGGCGAGCGCGCCCATCCAGGCGATCGCCTCGTTCACGTTCCAGCGCTGATTCGCGTCGACCGCGATGCGCACCGCCGGACCGACCGCTTCACGCGCGGCCCGGAACCGGCGCACGTCGTCGGTCAGCGAGGCGCCGACCTTCAGCTTGATCTGGGTGAACCCGTCCGCCACCGCCTGGCGGGCCAGCCGGGTCACCTTCGCGTCGTCGTAGCCGAGCCAGCCGGGGGAGGTCGTGTACGCCGGGTACCCGTCCCGCAGCAGGATCCTCTCGCGCTCAGCCCGCCCCGGCTCGGCCGCCTCGAGCAACTCCAGCGCCTCCTCCGGGGAGAGCGCGTCGACCAGGTAGCGGAAGTCGACCAGGCCGACCAGCTGCTTCGGGGTCAGGTCGCTCAGCAGCTTCCACACCGGCTTGCCCGCGCGCTTGGCGGCCAGGTCCCAGGCGGCGTTGACCACGGCGCCGATCGCCATGTGCATGACGCCCTTCTCCGGGCCGAGCCAGCGCAGCTGGCTGTCGCCGACCAGCTCCGCGCTGAACCGGCCGAGGTGGTCGAGCACCTCGTCGAGCGGCCGGCCGACGACGAACGGGCGCAGCGCGCCGATCGCGGCGGTGACCACGTCGTTGCCCCGGCCGATGGTGAAGCAGAAGGCGTGTCCTTCCAAGCCGTCGGTGTCATCGGTGCGCAGGATGACATACGCGGCCGAATAGTCGGGGTCCGGATTCATCGCGTCCGAGCCGTCCAGCGTCGCCGAGGTCGGGAAGCGCAGGTCGAGGCAGTCGAGCGTGGTGATGAGGGCGGCGCGGGCCATGCGGCGTAACCCCTTCGGCGATCCCCGCGCACGGAGACCGATCGTCCAGCAGCAGTCATCCGATGTATACGCCCGCGCTTTCGGCGTTGTCCAGTGTCGAACCGGTAAGCGTCCGAGAACCGCGCCGGAGCGTCCCGATATAGGTTCTTTCGTGCCCGCAAGAATGGTCGGATGACACGCGCTGCCAGTAGAGTCCGCTGCATGAAGCTTCTGCGCATCGGCGAACCCGGCCGCGAGCGCCCGTACGTGGCCCTCGACGGAAACCTGGTCCTGGACGTCTCCGACCTGACCACCGACTTCACCCCGGACTTCCTGGCCGGCGGCGGACTCGACAGGCTGCGCGCCGCGGTGGCCGAGCGCGCGGCCGAGGCCGTGCCCATGCCGCAGGGCGTGCGCGTCGGCGCCCCCGTTCCGCGCCCTGGCAAGATCGTCTGCATCGGCCTGAACTACGCCGACCACGCCGCCGAGACCGGGGCCGAGATCCCCAAGGAGCCGGTCGTCTTCATGAAGGCCCCTGACACGGTGGTCGGCCCGAACGACGAGGTGCGCATCCCGCGCGGCTCCACGAAGACCGACTACGAGGTCGAACTCGGCGTGCTGATCGGCGCCAGGGCCCGCTACCTGGAGTCGGCGCGGGAAGGCCTCGCCGCCGTCGCCGGCTACCTGGTCTGCAACGACGTCTCAGAGCGCGAATTCCAGCTGGAGCGCGGCGGCACCTGGGACAAGGGCAAGAGCTGCGAGACCTTCAACCCGGCCGGCCCGTACCTGGTCACCGCCGACGAGGTGCCCGACCCCGGCGCGCTGGACCTGTGGCTCGACGTGAACGGGCAGCGCCGGCAGAGCTCGAACACCAAGAACCTGATCTTCGGCGTCGGGGAGATCATCCGCTACGTCAGCCGGTTCATGGTCCTCGAACCCGGAGACCTGATCAACACCGGCACACCGGGCGGCGTCGCACTGGCCACCGGCCGCGCCGAGGACTACCTCAAGCCCGGCGACGTGGTGGAGCTCGGCATCTCCGGCCTCGGCTCGCAGCGGGTGACTTTCGTCCCAGCGCCCTGACGAAGTACTCCGGCCGATAGTCAGTCGTGCCATGATCCGGGCATGCAGCGGCTCGCGCGCGAACTCGGCGCCCGGGTCACGGCGACGGTGCTCGCCTCGTCGTGGAACGGCGGCGGGAAGTCCGGCTCTGAGTGAGGCCGCCGGCTACTCGCAGCCGCGCTGGGCCATGGTGAGATAGCCGAGGAAGGTGAACATCGTCTCGCCGGGTTCGAGCGCCTTCGGCGGCGCGTCCGCCCGGCGGCGGTGCACGCCCACGCCGAAGTCGCCCGGCTCGGTGACGAATTCGAGCTCGAATCCGCTCTGCGCGAACCAGTCGCAGATCTGCGGGACCAGGTCCGGCTCCTTGCGGTGCCGCGTCCAGACGGTCGTGCCGCCGGGAGCGCACAGCGCCGCGCAGTAGCCGATCGTGCGGCGGATGTCCTCGTTGGTGATGTTGCCGAAGATGCCGCAGGCGAGCACCAGGTCGGCTGGGGCGTAGGCCAGGTAGTTGTCGGTGAGCGCGGCGTCGCCGGTCACCACCTCGATGCCGGCCAGGCCGAGGTCGCGCACCCGCTGCCGGGCCGCGTCCGCGTTGCGCGGGTCCAGCTCGACCAGTACCGCGGTGACGTCGTCGCGGCGCGGATGGTTCTCGAGCACGCCGAGCAGGTCTCGGCCCTGGCCCGCGCACATCGACAGCGCCTTGATCGGGCCCGGCGCCGCGGCGTCGAGGGCGCGCGTGATGCGGTCCTGCACCACGACCAGCCGCCGGGCGAGCCAGGAGGCGGGGTCCTCGTATCGCTCGTGCCAGGCGAGCCAGTCTTGTTCCGCGGTCACGCCCGCAGCCTATTCATCGGCCGCCGCGCGGACCACGGATTAATCGGCCCGCCGCCGTTGCCGCGGCGACGTCGGCGGGCCGGTCCGTCAGTGATCCGTGTCGCGGTCCTGCTCGGCGAGGAACTGCTCGAACTGCCTGGCCAGCTCCTCGGCGGTCGGGATCTGCACGGCCTGGTCGGCGAGCAGGTTGGTCTGCGGCGTGGACCCGGCCACGGTGTCGTACTGCACCTCGAGCCCGTGGATCATCGAACGCAGATCGTCATCGCCCTGCGCCACCTGCGCCTCGATCTCCGCCTCGACCCGCTGCGCCTGCGTGTGCAGCTCCTGCGCCGGCAGCACCAGGCCGGTCGCCGAGGTGATCGCCTCCAGGATGCGCACCGCCGCCGCCGGGTACGGCGAACGGGAGATGTAGTGCGGGATCTGCGCGGCCAGGCCGAGCACCGCGTGCCCCTGCTGGCTGAGCCGGTACTCGGTCAGCGCCATCGCGGAGCCCGGCACCTGCGCCCGGTCGAACCACGCGGTGTACCCGGCCAGCAGGTCCTGCCGGTTGCCGTGCGGGATCAGCGTGGTGGGGCGGGTGTGCGGCACCGCGAACGGGATGCCGTGGAAGTTGACCGACAGTGTCACGCCCAGCTTGTCCACCATGTCGATCATCGCCCTGGTGAACCGCTCCCACTCGGTGTCCGGCTCGGGGCCGTACATGACCAGGAACGGTGTGCCGATCGCGTCGCGGCCCAGCTTCACGTCCAGCGTCGGCGCCTCGTAGGCGGACCAGTGGTCGGTGTCGAAAGTCATCGTCGGACGCTGCGCCCGATAGTCCACCAGCCGGTCCGTGTCGAACCTGGCCACCACCGGGTTGCCCGGCTGCCCGTCCTCGCCGACCCCCTCGAACTGGAACTTCTCGCTGAGCACGTGGTCGACGACCTGCTCGGCGGCGTGCCCGGCGTCCATGAAGCCCTCGAAGTGGTACAGCAGCACCAGGTCGCCGCCCTGTCCGGAGCCCCCGGAGGAGCCCGCCCGCGCCTCGGCCATCGCGTCCAGCCCAGCTTGGTCCAGCTCGTAGAGTGGCTCGCCCACGGTCGGTTCCGTCCCATCCGTCATCGCGTCCCGCTGTCGCCGCCCGCGCGGTCACCCGCCGAATGGCACACCGGCTAACAGTCTGCCAACATCAGGGCCCCGTTGCCCATTCCAGCCTCGCGCGCCGGCGCGTGGAGTCCTTGGTCGATGACGCGGGGCCGGTCCGCCCACGCCGCGTGGAGTACTTAGCCTCTTTGCATTCCCGCCGCCCGCCACTGGACTGCCGATGGACAGCAGTGTTCGAAATCGCTCCGTACCCAGGACGGACGCGACGCTGTCTCCAGCGGCTCTCTGGCGGACCAGGAGAACACGTTATGTCAGACTCCCTCGAACCTGACACGCCCGCTGCGGCCGAAGCGCCCGACAACCCACTCCCACTGGACAATACGCAGTCGCTCGATGACCTATCCGCACCTGGCGTTGAGAACACCGTCGGCGGCGACGCTCTCGACGAGGACGCGGAGGACTCGGCGGCCGAGCCCACGCGCCAACCGGTCCTCCTCACCCGGCGCACTCTTCTCGGCGTCGGCGGAATGATCATCGCCGGCGGTACTGCGTTCGCGCTGCCGCGCGGACGTGCGGCAGCACCCGTCACCGTGCGCAACGCCGCGGCGCGCCGCGCGGTGATGGCCATGTCCACGCCCAACCCGGTCCCCGGCGGCAGCCTCGACCCGCTCACCATCCCGAAATACGTCACCGCGCTCCCGCGCCTCGGCGTGATGCCGTCCACCGGCTCCGCCAGCTACAACGGCGCACCAGTCGACACGTACGTCATCGCCAGCCGTCAGTTCACCCAGCAGATGCTGCCCGCCGGATACCCGAGCACGACCGTCTGGGGTTACGGCGCGCCGTCCTCGACCGGAACCTTCCACGCCCCGGCCTTCACCATCGAGGCCAAGTACGGCCGGCCGGTCCGTGTCACCTGGGCCAACCAGCTCGTCGACAGCAGTGGAAGGTACCTGCCACACCTGTTCACCGTTGACCCGACCCTGCACTGGGCGAACCCGCCCGGAGGCGTCAGCGGCCGCGACTCGCACACCACGTTCACCTCGACGCCGCCGCCGTACACCGGCCCCGTCCCGCTGGTCACCCACCTGCACGGAGCCCACGTCACCGAGGAAAGCGACGGCTACCCCCAGGCGTGGACGCTGCCCGCCGCAAGCAACATCCCGGCCGGATACGCGGCCGTCGGCACCGTCTACGACCAATACAAGGCCGAGGCCGCACAGCGATACGGTGTCGCCTGGCAGCCGGGTTCCTCTACCTATCAGTATCCGAATGACCAACGCGCGACCGCGATGTGGTACCACGACCACGCGCTCGGTATGACGCGCGTCAACGTACAGTCCGGCCTGTCCGGCTTCTACCTGCTGCGTGGCGGCCCTGCCGACCTTCCGGCCGGCGTCCTGCCCTCCGGCACGCACGAAATCGCGATGGTGCTGCAAGACCGCAGCTTCAACAAGGACGGCTCGCTGTTCTTCCCGGACAGCCGCACGTTCTTCGGCGACACGACCGCCGGCGGCCCGTGGATTCCGACCACCGACACGCCGCCCTACTGGAACCCGGAGTACTTCGCGAACACCGTGGCGGTGAACGGCGCGCTCTGGCCGGTGTGGCACGTCGCGCGCCGCCGCTACCGGCTGCGCGTGCTCAACTCCTCCAACGCGCGCACGTACCTGCTCAAAGTGGTCACCAACCCGCTGGCCGACCGGCCGGCCAGCGCCGCCCTCCCGATCTGGCAGATCGGCTCCGACGGCGGCTTCCTCCCGGCCCCCGCGCAGCTCGACGAAGCGATCATCGCACCGGCCGAGCGCGCCGACCTGATCCTCGACTTCACCAACGTCCCGGCAGGCACCCAGCTGTACCTGATCAACGAGGGCCCGGACGAGCCCTACCACGGCGGCGTGCCCAACACCGACTTCATGGCGGCCGACTACTACACCACCGGCCAGGTGATGAAGATCGTCGTCGGCAACTCTGCCGCGGCGATAGCCGACGCTTCCGTCCCGCCCAGCCAGCTGAGCCTGCCCGCCATCGCGCCGCTCGGACGACCGGCCCAGACGTTCGGCGTCTCCCTCAACGAAATCGACTCCGCGTTCTACGACGGCGCGCCGATTTACGGCACCCTCGGCACGCTCAACGCGGACGGCACCGCGAACTCGCGATTCTGGGACGACCCGGTGGACGTCAAACCGGTCGCCGGCAACGTCGTCGAATTCGACCTGGTGAACTTCACCGTCGACGGACACCCGATCCACATCCACCAGACACAGTTCCAGGTGGTCAGCCGCACCGGCTCGGACGGCACCGTACGACCGCCGCAGCCCTGGGAGACCGGGACGAAAGACACCGTCCTCGCCTTCCCCGGCGAGACCACGAAACTGCGCGCCTACTTCGATATCCCCGGCCGCTACGTCTACCACTGCCACATCATCGACCACGAAGACAATGAGATGATGCGACCGTTCGACGTGCTGCCCTAGCGTCTCATTTGGAGCACGATTGGCCGGCCCCGGTTAACGCGAGATGTGACTGCGCGTGGCGGCCCGGTAACGTCGGAACCGACCAGCGGCGACGGCCCCAACTGGCCGCCCGCCGCGCGCCGTCGTATGCCACGCGAGGAGCCGGCCGCGATGCAGCGAGCGCTTTACGAAGCCCCGAACCAAGGACCCGAGCCCCACGAATCAGCGCCATCTGTGCCAGCGCCGCGCGAAGCGGCGTCGCCCGCGGTGATCAGCGTCCGCGGCGAGGCCACGCTGCTGGTCGATCCGGAAGTCGCGGATCTGACAGTCGTCATAATCGCCCAGGCGCGGGACCGGCGCGAGGCGTTCGAACGACTGGTGAAACGCAACGACGAAGTGCTGAGCCTCGTGCGCTCCTACGGCGATTCGATCGACCGGGTCGAGTCCACCGGCGTGTCAGTCGCCCCCGAGCTGCGCAAGGGTAAGGACGAGAAGATCCGCTCATACTCGGGTGCGGTACGCGTCCGAATCACCGTGGCGGATCTGGCGATACTCGGCGAGTTGCTGGCGCGGATCGCCGAGTTCGAGGCCGCCACAATCGACGGGCCGCACTGGCGGCTGCGCACCGCCTCGCCGGTGTACCGCGAAGCTCGAGGCCGCGCGGTCGCCGAGGCCGTCACGCGTGCCCGTGACTACGCCGAAGCGATCGGCAGCCGGATCACCGGGCTCATCGAGCTCGCCGACACCGGCCTGACCACCACGTCGGTAGTCCCGCGGATGGCCCGGGCTGCCGGGGGAGTGGTCTTCGGTGCGCGGGCCGTGCCCGCTCACGCGTCGGCCGAGCCTCCGGCGCTTGACCTGGAACCGCAGCAGCAGACGGTCTACGCCACCGTCGAGGCCCGATTCCAGGCCGCCCAACCCGATTTCCCGACTACCTGACCGCACTCGGGTCCGGGAGTGACCGCGCCGTTCACCGCCGCGTCGGCCGCCCGATCTTGCGCACCGCCAGCCCGGCACCCGCCAGGCACACGACGGCCAGCGCCCCGAGCAACGCCATGTCCTGAGTCCACGCCATAACGGTCGGCGCATGCGCGGGATCGCAGTTGACCATCCCCATGCCGCCGTTCGGCATCGGCCCCATCGTCTCCGCGCCATTGCAGCCGTCGCCGAGCAGTTGGTCGAGCGATGCGGTACTCGCCGCCGCGGAATAACCCCAGCGTGCGCCGGACACGTACGCGACCTCGTTAAGGCCAGGGGTGTCGCGTACCGGAAATGCCGAGCCGCTCAGCACGAACTGCGCGAACAAGATCACCGGGAGGATCGTCAGCACCTTGTCCGCGTTGCTCGCGCGCGCCGAGACCAGCAGCCCAAGAGACATCGCGGCCAGGCCGGTGGCGCTGACCACCAACGCGATTTCGATCCGGCCGTTGTGCAGCACCACCCCGCGCGCTAGGCCACCCTGACGCAATAGTGCGATATACGTCAGGATGAAGGACTCGACGACGGTGATCGCGCCGAGCACCAGGGTCTTGCTCATGAGATACGCCCATACCGAAAGCCCGACCGAGCGCTCGCGCGCCAAGATCGCGCGTTCCTTCACGATTTCCCGGATGGCGTTTGACGCGCCCAGATAGCTGGCCGCGAGAATCAGCGAGAGTAGTACCGTCGTCGAGTTCTGCGCCGCCGCCAGGGTGCCCGGCTTCAGGTTGCCGGTCCCGAACGAGCCGAGCATCAGCAGTCCGAGGATCGGCGCCTGCGCCATCAGCAGCAGCGTGTTGCGGCGGTCCGCGGCGATAAGAGCCACGTAACGCTGAATGAGCGTCACCAATTGACGCAACGCGTGCGGGCTACGGCCGGGCGCATGCGGCTGCGCCGTGGCCAGCTTCAATCGGCCGCGCTGCGCCTCCAGCGGCTCGGTGACGTAGCGCTGCTCGATCGTGGTCCCGGCGAACGCCTCGCGTACCGTTCGGGGCGCCGCGCGGTCGAGGTGCTGGAAAACCTCCGGATAGCCAGGCTGCCCGAAAAACGACAGCGCGTCCTCCGGCGGCCCGAAGTACGCGGTCTGGCCGCCGGGCGCGAGGAACAGCAGACGATCACACAAATCAAGGCTTTGTATCGAATGGGTGACCGTGAGCACGGTGCGCCCGCCGTCGGCCAGCTCGCGCAGCAGCTCCATGACGCTTTTCTCGTAGCCGGGGTCGAGGCCCGAGGTCGGCTCGTCGAGGATCAGCAGGGAGGGCCGGGTCAGCAGCTCGATCGCCACCGAGGTCCGCTTGCGCTGCCCACCCGAGAGCTTCTCCACCCGCATTCCGGCGCGGTGCTCAAGCCCCAGCTCGCGCATCACCGCCTCGACCCGCATCGCCCGCTCGCTGCGCGGTACATCCGGGGGGAAGCGCAGCCGCGCGGCGTAGTCGAGCGCTGCCCGTACGGTCAGCTGCGGATGGAGGATGTCGTCCTGCGGCACGTACCCGATCCGGTTACGCAGCTCCGCGAACGCTCCATATACGTCGCGGCCGTTATACAGCACCGATCCACGATCGGCCGGCCGAGCACCCGTCAGCGCCCTAAGCAGCGTCGACTTCCCAGCCCCTGTCGGCCCGAGTACCGCCAGGAGTTGCCCACCGTCCAGCGCGAAACTAACCCCACTCAGCAGCTTGCGACGCCCCGCGTGCACGCTCAAATCGAGTGCCGCGAACGCGGAAACTCCGGTATCGACGTACTCTTCCAGCGTCCCGTGCTGCAGTCGCAGCAACGTGTGTCCGACCGCGACAAGCGAACCCTCGCGCACCCGCGCACGCCCCGACACAAAGCGGCCGTCGACGAACGTGCCGTTGTGACTGTCGAGGTCGACGATCTCCAATCCGCCGTCCTGCGCGGTACGCAGCTCCGCGTGATGCCGCGAGGCGAGCAGGTCGTCGACGACGATGTCGTTGTCGAGCGCGCGCCCGATGCGTATTCGCGAGCTCGATGTGCGGTACGTACCCGTGAAGACGCCCGGTGCGCTCTCGCCGGGCGCGTACATCGGCGGATCGGGTGTGTGCGGGTCGGGTGCACCGAACGGCACAGGCGGCACGAGCCGTATACGCGCCGCGCCATTCGTCGTGCCGAGCGTCAACGTCATCGGTCGGTCCACGGTCATCCGTGCGATGCGTGAACCGTCCAGGTACGTACCGTTACTCGACTGGTCCTCGAAGACCCAAGCGCCACCGGGGTCCCGCCGCAAGACAGCGTGCTGCCGGGAGGCAGCGGTATCGAGAACGACGACGTCGGCAGCCGCGTCGCGGCCGATGGTGACCGGCCGCGACCCGTCGAAGTACCGCTCCGAGCCCGCAGGCAGGACCTGGAGTGTCAGCATTCTGGCGGCGAAGGTGTGGGTGCCGTCCATGCCGCGCATCATCCCAGAGGCCCATGACGCGCGCCACAAGATCGGCGAAACAGCCGTAAGGCTCACTCAGCGCACCCGGTCCGCCACGTTTGTCAGCGCCACGGGCCTCAGCACCACCAGATACACGTCCTACCCGAACACCCGCCGCCGGATCAGGAAGCTGTGCACCGTACCGCCGAGCCACGACGCGCCAAGGCAGGCAAGCAATAGCTCCCCGGCCGCAGCGTGCGTCCCCGTCCGGACCGGCGAAGCGGCCGAGACGGCGAACGCGGCGCCAACGAAGACCGTGTAGCAGATCGTTGCGATAACAAGCACGCGCGACCGCAGCCGGTACGCGGCGTATCCGATGCCGACCGGCGTCAGGAGCCCGATGCTCACGAGCGGCAGCAGCGCCCACGCGAACGACGCAGCCGTGCCAGCCGTCAGCCGCCGGCCAGACGTAGTCGCACTCGCGCCCACACCCGCAGCCCCAATCCCCTCCGCCGCACTCGCGCCCGCAGCCCCGGCCCCCTCCGCCGCGACGCCGCCCACCACATCGTCACCGACCCGCGCAGCATCTTCCCCCGCCCCGGCAAGCCCTTCCTCCCGCCGCTCCGCCACCTCATCCCCACCACACGCGCAGCCGTCCGCAACGACGTCCATCAACGCCGACCGCGCGCCGCCCTCGCCGCCAGCCGCACCCATGCCACCCGCCAGGCCAGTGTCGCCTTCCCCCGCCTCGCCTTGCCTCGCCCCGTCTTCCCCTTCCTCCGTCCGCAGCGGAGGAAAGTGAAGGACCGCCTCCAGCGCCGAGCCAGTGAAGACGTCCGAGGGACGCACCTCGGTCGGCTCGGGCGTCAGCTCTGTGCGGGGATGCACAAGCGACACCACGCGCCGATGCGGATCCGCCTCGACTTCCGGCTCCCGCGTCCCCAGCTCCACCTCGCGGTCGCCCTCAGTCTCTTCCTCCCCCTCCCCACTTACTCCCTCATACGCCTCATCCCCACCTGCGCCCCCCACCTCGATTCCTGCCTCCACCCCTACCCCCGCCTTTACCCCTGCCCCTACCTTTCCCCCCGCCTTGCCCCCTCCACCTTCACCCCGCCCAGTACCCACCGCCCCCTTCTCGCCCCGAGCCTCGCCGGTGTCAGCTCCCGCGCCCACCTCATCTCCGGCCAGCAACTGGTCGCCCTCCGCGAGCCCCAGCACCGGGATGCCGGCCGTCCGCGCCCGCACGACCCGCGCGTCCTGCTCGCCGACGCCGTCCTCGGCGACGACGTGCGTAACCCGCACGGAGAACCGCTGGGCGAGCTCGGCCCCCGCCTGCGTGGCCCGCTCTCGGAAGGCGACCGCGTCGTCACCAGTGCCAAGCACCAGCAGCCGCAGAGCGCGGTCGGAACGCTGCGTTGGAATCGCGGCGGGCTGCTTGGAAGAGGAGATCGCGTCCGCCCGGTCCGAAGGAGTCACTGTCGTCACGTCCGGGGAGCCTAGGATGCCCGTGACCAGCCAGCGAGCACCCGCGCCCCACCGCGCCGCCACCCTCACCCGTTCGGCCCCACACCCCGCGACCCGCCGAGCCCCAGCCATTGAATGTGCGAAGCGCCCCCGCGATCAGGTACAGTTCTACCCGTCGCCGGGCCCCGGAAGCCAACTGGTAACGTACCCGGCACATGCGGACGTGGCTCAGTTGGTAGAGCATCACCTTGCCAAGGTGAGGGTCGCGGGTTCGAATCCCGTCGTCCGCTCGCGGCCGGCCCAGCCGGTTCCCGAGGACGATTAGCTCAGCGGGAGAGCGCTTCCCTGACACGGAAGAGGTCACTGGTTCAATCCCAGTATCGTCCACCACGACAGCCTTACTCCAACCACTGACCCACCAGGTCAGCAGGTCAGAGTGGATGACAAGATCGGTAGTGTCGGCGCCGGAGTCCGTGAGGAGTCCGGCGCTTTTCGTGGTCTCGTTAGCTAACAAGACGCTCGCTTGGGCGATCACGTACTCCTGGTGCGCACCGACCAAGACGGCGAACGGCTCGCGCAGCTCCGCTTCGGTGATCTTCTCGCCGTCCACGTAGAGCTTGGTGAAGCACGCCTTGTTCAGCATGGCTTTGACCACTTCACTGCCGTGACGGTAGGCGGCCTGTGGTGTTTCGAGCAGGGCAATCGCGTCGTGCATGACCTGTTGGCCGACGTCCAAGCGCTGGTCGGCTCGCTGGATGGCGTGGCGCAGGATAGAGCCACATGGCAAGACGAACAGTTTGCTGACCTCTTTCCGCGGGGCGCAACTTCGGACACAGCGCTACAGGGAATGATCGATCGAGTGGTTAACGGTGGCGATAGAATCAGTTTTAATCTTGAGGGCATGAAAGATATCCCTGGGATCCTTAGCGGCAAGACAGCGGCAGGGCTCAATACGTCAATCGAGCTTCGTTACGTGTGTGGAAACGCGGCGGCTCGGGCGGTGACGACGTTCTATGGCGGCGACGCACCGTGTTAGCGGAGGGTTTTCATGAATGACGATGCCCTAAAGAATGGCGAGGGAGCCGAGCACGATTGGAATCTCCTAGTCGAGGCGTATCGACCGCCGCATGAGGAGAGCGACTGGTTTTCTCCGATTATTTGGCCACTGCTAGAGGCGGCAATGCGGCAACCCTTCCTTCGTGCATTTTTTCCAAGCACCGCGATGAATCATTTGGTCATCTATTGGAATGACCAAGCATGGTGCGCCGCCGAGGAAGAACGCTGGCCAGCTATTTCGGTTTCATCCGACGGTATTTATACGGTGCGTAGTGATGCTTGGTCTAGGAATGCCAGAGAGCTGCTGACAACAAGCGATCCGGAGGTGGCCGCTAATTTCCTGGCCGCCAAAATAGGGAATATTAAAGATCGGGTTTCTGGCAGCCCGGGCAGCCCATCCGCATAATCCTCAGCTGACGCGTGAGCGGGTGCGGCCCTTGTCGGCTTGGGTGTCAGGTACGCACAGGGTGCGCGACACGACGCGCCGAGCGCCGTGCTCGCCTGAGTGGCGTCGGTGCTCGCGGTCGCGCCATAGAAGACCCATGACTCCGCCCGACTTCGACTACGAAGTTCGTGCAGCGCGCGTTATCCGCTATGCACGGGGCGATCTTCCCCGCTGTGGTACCTGACTTGTGACAAGATCAGCGGCTTGGGAGGTCGGCAGGTCGCTGACGTGCGGCTTCCTGTGTTTGGCGTCGTGGATTTGCGCACTAATCCGAGGTCGTAGAGTTGCCGGGTGCCGTACGTGCGGACTGTGAAGACGGCGTCGGGTGCCACGGCGGTGCAGATCGTCTACTCATCCCATCGCGGGTCGCGGGATATCGAGCACATCGGCTCGGCTCACGACGATGCGGAACTGGAGCTGCTGAAGACGGTTGCGCGGCAGCGGATGGCGGCCGGGCAGGGTGAGCTTGATCTGGGCCTGGATGTCGGCGCGCGGGTGGCCCGTTGCCGATCACGTCCGCGCGGATGGGCGCCCTGCTCGATGCCCTGGAGCAGGCCTACCGTGTGCTGGGGTTCGAGAGCGCGGCCGGTGGGGACGAAGTGTTCCGGCACCTGGTGCTGGCGCGGATCACCGAGCCGAGCAGCAAGCTGGACTCCCTGCGGGTGCTGGAGGAAGCGGCCGTCATCGCCGGAGGCGAAGCTCGAGCTGTTCCGTGAGCTGTTCGCGGGGCGCCAAGACGTGTACGCCCTACGGTGGGCCAGCGCGAAAGGCGGCAAATCCGGGTGGAGCCTGGCCGAGCGCGACCCGTTCGGCGCTCGGGAGCGTCCGCAGGATGAGCGGGAGTTTCTGCCGCTGACCGACGAGGTGCTGACGCGACATCTGGCCCGTACCGCACCGGGGGCACGGCAGGTGCACATCGGTTTGTACCCGATGCTGTCGGATGACAACTGCCGGCTGCTGGTGTGCGATTTCGACGACGCCGAATGGCAGGCGGACGCTGTTGCGTTCCACGCGGCGTGTGCCGGGGCTGGGGTGCCCGCCGCGCTGGAGGTCTCCCGCTCCGGTCACGGCGCGCACGTGTGGCTCTTCTTCACCGGTCCGGTGACCGCCGGTACGGCGCGGGCCCTGGGGTTCGGGATTCTGCGCCGGGCGATCGCGGCCCGCGGTCGCATGCGGCTGTCCAGCTACGACCGGTTCTTCCCGGCCCAGGACCTGCTGCCGGTCAATGCGCGCGGCGGCCAGCGCTTCGGCAACCTGATCGCGCTGCCCTTGCAGGGCGACTGCCGCGCCGCAGGCACCACAGTGTTCTGCGACCCAGTGAATCGCACCGGCTTCCGTCCTCACTTTCCGTCTTACCGCAGGTCATGTGCCCTGGGTTGGCTTAAAGTCAATGTGGCAGCTGTGGACGAAACCAGTGCGATGCAGCGATACTCGCGGTCGTCACACACTTGTTGAAGGGCTCTGATTCTGCCGGCGTCGTGCCGAGGGCATTCGGTCTGATTCCAGCGGTCTGCGACAGGGCTCGATACGCACGACCGCTGTACCTGCAGCGCGCGAGCGCACGGTGGTTTTACTCGGCGTGTGTGATCAGTTGGTGGCTAGAGTCGGCGGTGCAGGCGAAGAGCGCCTGTAGCCCGTCGCCAGCGATGCGCACGTAGGTGGGTTCGGAGTACTGCCAGTCGTACGGCTCGCCCCAGGTGAAGTCCGATGGTTCGGCCGGGAACCACCAGCCGTCCACGTCCTCGTTGCTCATGGCGTCGAGCAGTAGCCGTGTAGCACACTTCAGACAATGCATGCGGCTCACGGATCGGCG
>Ga0070739_10001273_pt1 | contig 39007 bp, 32 predicted proteins | sample Coa_R1_7_FD_66445 | JGI IMG/M metagenome (GOLD analysis project Ga0070739, IMG submission 66445) | Surface soil microbial communities from Centralia Pennsylvania, which are recovering from an underground coalmine fire - Coalmine... | ecosystem: Environmental > Terrestrial > Soil > Unclassified ...
CGGACGCACGCGCCGCTCGCCGGCGTGACGGTCGCGGTGTCGAGCCCCTCGCAAAGCGCGACGGCGACGACCGACGCGAAAGGTGCGTTCACGTTCATCGCGCTCGCGCCGGACACGTACGCGCTCACCGTCACGCGAGCCGGGTACGAACGGCTCGTCTCGGCCGGGATCACGGTTCAGGCCGATCAGGAGCTCTCCGAGCAGTACGCGCTCGCGCCCTCGCCGCAGCAGATCGGGCGCGTCGTCTCGCGCTCGTCGCAGGATCTCGTGAAGCCCGGGACGACGACCGACGTCTACTCCATCGGGAGCGCCGCGACGGCGGCCGCGGCGCCGCTCGGCGGCGGCGGCGCGCTGAACAGCGCGTACTCCGCGATCGCATCGCTCCCCGGCGTGTTCGTCCCGCCGGGGCAGCAGGGCGTCAACCAGAGCGTCTTCATCCGCGGCGGTTACTACGACCAGATCGGCTACGAGTACGACGGCGTCCCGATGAACCGCTCGTTCGACAACTACCCGGCGCACGCCGCGACGACGCTCGGCCAGCAGGAGCTGCAGGTCTACACGGGCGGCGGCGGCGCGGGCGCGTCGGCCACGGGGCTGTCGGGCTTCATCAACCAGGTGGTGCGCACCGGGACGTTCCCCGGGTTCACCGAGCTCTCGGGGACGCTCGGGACGCCGACGTTCGATCACGACCTGCGCTTCGAGGCCGGCGGCGCGACGCCGAACCGGCTGTTCAGCTGGTACGTCGGCGCGCTCGGCTCGAATCAGTCGTTCCGCTTCTTCGATCAGTCGAACGGCGCCGACGTCACGTCGCTCTATCCGAATCCGATCGGCCCGTCGAACCAGACGACGTACCTGCCGTTCTATCCGGCGGTCTATCCGACGTGCATCCCGTACGACGCGGCCGACCAGTCGTATCTGATCTCGCCGTTCGACGCGTCGTCCGGCGCACCGGGCGCGCGTCCGGCGCCGGCGTACGCGAACGATCCCGGCTGCTTCGCCGGGATGAATCCCGCGTACGGAAACATCAGCAACATCCAGGACCGCGAGGAGGTGGCGAACTTCCACGCCGGGATCCCGCATCGCTTCGACGGCGGACGGGACGACGTGCAAGTCCTCTACACCAACTCGGCCCAGTTCCGGCAGTACTACAGCGGGCTCGGCGATCTGAGTCCGGCGATCCGGGGATTCCTCGCGCCCGTCACGTGGCCCGACCGGCTGACGTATCCGGCCGGGACGCCGTTCCTCGCGCTCGCGAACGTCCAGCCGATCGCGTATCCGTTCCCCGGTTCGCCGAACGGCCGCTGCTGGGACAGCGAGTACAACACCGGCGTGCCGACGCCGGGCTCGTGCTCCGACGACGATCCCTCGCTCCTCCCCGGCAACTATCGGGACGCGCGCTGGGACACCGAGAGCATGCTCAAGCTCCAGTACCAGAAGAACATCGGCACGACCGCGTACGTCCGGCTCTTCGGCTACTCGGAGTACGCGAACACGAACCGCAGCGGGGCCGCGCGCCGCGCGCTGGGCAGCGGGTTCGGCGTCTCGAACTTCGACTACGAGGTCGACACGCACGCGCTCGGGACCGAGCTGCAGTTCGGGGATCAGCTCAACGATCAGCACCAGCTCACCGGGTGGCTGCAGTACCGCACCGAGAACGAGCTGCGGATCAACAACTACAACTACCTCAACACGGGCGGCCAGCAGGTCAGCAACCTGACGAACGGGACGCAGTGCTTCGCGGCGGCGCCCGGGACCGGGATGGACGGAACCTCGTACAACGGCGGCGAGGTCGCGCCGTGCAACGATCCGATCACCCAAGGCACCTTCTCGACGCCGACGTTCCAGCCGGTCGACGCGAACGGCGATCCGGTCGGCTCGCCGCAGCCGGTCACGTGCGCCGGCAACCTCGCGGGCGGCGGACAGAGCAACATCCCGTCGGCGGCGTGTGCGGCGAACGCCGCGTGGCGGCTGACGTACACCGGGAACCAGGCGGCGCTGAACCTGGTGAAGCCGCACGTGCTCTCCGCGGGGCTCGCCGACGAGTGGAAACCCAGCGCGAAGCTCGACGTGAGCCTCGGGCTGCGCTTCGAGCGCGACCAGTACGATCTCTCGAGCACGAACACGCCGGGGAAGAACTTCTGGTTCGCGGCGGCGCAGCAGGAGTATTGCTACAACCCCGTCACGCTGCAGCCGGTGTTCCAGCCCGAGCCCCCGCAGTACGAGTCGTTCGCGGTGCCGCTGGTGACGTTCAGCTGTCCCGTCGACTCGTCGAGCGGGACGCCGGTCCAGACGGTGCATCCGGACGGCAAGAACGGCCACATCCTGCTCTCGAACGTCTACAATCCCGTGCTCGTTCAGCAGTACGCGATGCCGCGCTTCGGCATGACGTACACGGTCGATCCGAACACGGTCCTGCGCTTCTCGGCGGGCCGCTACGCGCAGCCGCCGCAGGGCTACGAAGTGCAGTACAACAGCGTCGAGGAGAACCTCGCCAACCAGCTGATCGGCTTCCTGCCGTACGGCTTCTTCACGCCGCGCCACGACGCGCTGCCGCAGTATTCGAACAACTTCGACCTCTCGTACGAGCACCACTTCACCGGAAGCAACGCGTCGATCAAGGTGACGCCGTACTTCCGCTGGGCGACGAACCAGCTCTACACGGTCTCCGTCTACGGGCAGAGCCCGGCGCTCAACACGGGGATCGAGCGCAGCCGGGGCGTCGAGCTGCAGCTCGTCAAAGGCGACTTCAACCGCAACGGCCTGGCGATGCAGTTCTCCTACACGTTCCTCGACTCGAAGGAGAAGTGGGCGAACTTCGCGGGGACGAACAACAACCCGGTCGACATCTTCAACCAGGAGATCCAGCAGTACAACGCGCTGACGAAGGCGGGCGGCGGGGCACCGTGCTACGCGAACAGCGGCGACGCGACGCCGGCCTCGTGCAGCGATCCGACGGCGATCCTGAACCCCTACTACGCCAGTCCGGCGCAGCCGCTGTTCGACAAGAACGCATGGTACGAGACGGGTCTCGACGAGCCGTACCTCTCGCCGAACGTCTTCGCGCTCGTCGTGAACTACCGGCACGACCGCTTCTCGATCGCCCCGGCGCTCACGCTGAACGAAGGAACGACGTACGGTTCGCCCGCCGACGTGCAAGGGCTCGACCCCCGGACGTGCGGCGCGAACAGCGCCGCGTTTCCGACCGCGCCGAACACGCTGCAGGCCGACTACACCTCGTGCAGCTACGCGGCGACGCCGTCGGGGACGCTGTACGTCCCCAATCCGACGACCGGGAAGTTCGACGGCTTCGGCCAGTTCCGCCAGCCGTGGCAGCTCAACCTCGGGCTGCAGGCGTCGTACGACGTGAGCAAGCGCGTGACCGTCAAGCTCATCGCGGTCAACCTGCTGAACCGCTGCTTCGGCGGCTCGAACACGCCGTGGAGCCGGCAGTACGCGCCGAGCAGCGTCGTGTGCGGCTACCAGACGAACCCGTTCTTCGTGAACAACTTCTACAACGGCGCCGGCCCCAACGATGCGGCGGCGAACGGCGTCCCGCTGAACCCGTACTTCGCGCAGCCGTTCGTCCCGTCGTACGCCGACGTGACGTCGCTGGGGTACGCGAACCCGCTCAACGTGTTCGTGCAGGTTCAAGTGAAGCTGTGAGGGCGGCCCGTGCGGCGCTGCTGGCGGCGGCCTTCGGGCTCGCCGCCGGGCCGGCGCCTGCCGCCGCGCGCGCCGGCGCATCGCCGCGTGCGGCGTGCGCGCCGGTCGCGCTGCGCCCGGCCGGATCGATCGCGCCGCGTCCCGCCGGCGTGCGCGGGCCGCTCCTCGTGCTCGCCGGCTCGGGGCTGAGCTCGCTCGGCGACTCGGTGCTCGCGTGGATGCGCGCGCACGTGCGGGGCGCGCCCGGCGTCCGCGCCGGCAACGTGCTGATCCTCAAAGCGTCGAGCGCCGAGCGCGACTACAGCGACGGCTTCTACGCGCGGGCGCGCTTCGCGTCGGTGCAGGAGATCTTCATCCCGCCGTGCGCGCCGCGGCGTGCCGTCGACGCCGTCGCGCCGGCGGTCGGCCGCGCCGACGTCGTGCTGTTCGCCGGCGGCGATCAGGCGCACTACGCGGCGTGGAAGGGGAGCGCGCTGATCGCGGCGGTTCGCCGCGCGTACGCGCGCGGCGCGATCGTCGGCGGAGGGAGCGCGGGTCTCGCGATCCAAGGCGCGGTCGTGTACGACTCGGTCGCGGCCGATCGCCTGTTGCCGCCCGACGAGGATCTCGGGACGGCGCGCGCGGTGCGCGACCCGCTCACGCCGGCGATCAGCTTCACGAGGGGGCTGTTCGCCTGGCCGCCGCTGCGCGGAACGATCACCGACACGCATTTCGTGCGGCGCGATCGCTTCGGCCGGCTCGTCGCGTTCCTGGCGCGGATCGTTCGCGCGCGACCGGGCGCGGCGCCGCTCGGACTCGGAATCGACGAAGGGAGCGTCGTGCTCGTCGAGCCGGACGGAACGGCGACGCTGCGGCGCGGCCGGGGCCGCGGCGCCTACCTCGTGCGGCTGCGCGGCGCCGCCCCGCTCGCGCGCGGCGAGCCGCTCCGCGCACGCGTCGAGGTCGCGCACGTCGCCCGCGACGGGGCGCGCTTCGATCTCGCGCACCGGCGGCCCGGCGTTCCGTGGCGGCTCGTCGGCGTCGACGGCGCGCGCACCCCGTACGCGATCCCGGACCCGTATCGGTGAGCCGCGCGCGGCGCGTCCTCGCGGTCGCGCTCGCGTGCGCCGCGGCGGCCGCGCCGGCCGCGTGCGCGCGCCCCCAGACCGGCGCGCCGGGCGCGCCGCGGACGCTGCGGATCGGCCTCACTTCCGAACCGAGCTCGCTGAACCCGCTCTTCGCGCTCGACGATTACACGAACGTCGTCGACCGGCTCGTGTTCGACGTGCTCGTCACGGTCGACTCGTCCGGAAACCGGCTCGTCCCCCGGCTCGCCCGCGAGGTGCCGACGCTCGCCAACGGCGGGATCTCGAAGGACGGCAAGACCGTCGTCTATCATTTGCGCCGCAACGTCCGCTGGCAGGACGGCGTGCCGTTCACGAGCGCCGACGTCGCGTTCTCGTACGCGGCGATCATGAACCCGGCGAACAACGTCCCGAACCGGCACGGCTACGACGAGATCGCCTCCGTGGCGACGCCGGATCGCTACACCGTGGTCGTGCACCTCAAGCGCCCGTACGCGCCCGCGGTGACGACGCTCTTCAGCGACAACGAGCCGAGCCCGATCCTGCCGGCGCACCTCCTCGCGCGCTACCCCGACCTCAACCGGGTGCCGTTCGACGCGCACCCCGTCGGAACGGGGCCCTACAAGGTCGTGCGCTGGGACCGCGGCAGCGGGATCGAGCTGGTGGCGAACGACGGCTACTACCTCGGAAAGCCGAAGATCCCGCGCATCAGCGTGCGCTTCGTCGGCGACGAGAACACGGTGGTCAACATGATGCGCACGCACGAGCTGGACGTGTTCGCCGAGATGTCGCCGAACGCGTACGGACAGATCCGCAACGTCGCCGGCGTGCGGACCGCGCTGAGCGACGTGCACGGGGCGTCGAACATCCTGATCAACACCACGCGGCGCGACCTGAAGGACGTGCGCGTGCGGCGCGCGATCGCCGCGGCGATCGACAAGGCCGCGATCGTACGCAACTTCACGTACGGCGGCGCGACGCCGGCGACCGAAGACCTGCCCTCGTTCATGTGGGCGTTCGACCCGGCGGCGCGTCCCCCGGCGTACGATCCGGCCGCCGCGCGAGCGCTGCTGCGCGCCGCGGGCTGGAAGCCGGGTCCGAACGGCGTCGTCTTCAAAGACGGCCGTCCGCTCGCGCCGACCTTCGCGTACGCCGAGAACAACGTCGCCGCCCGCCTGATCGCGGTCCAGATCCAGTCGTACCTGAAGGCGGTAGGGATCGACGTCGAGCTGAAGGGCTACACGACGCAGACGATGTTCGCGCCGTATTCGCAGGGCGGCATCTATCAGGGCGGGCGGTTCGACCTCGCCTGGTACACGATGACGCTGGGGATCGATCCCGACGCGTCGGGGCGCTTCACGTGCGGCGCGATCCCGCCGAACGGCCAGAACTACGCGCGCTACTGCAGCGCGGCGATGGACGCGGCACAGCTCGCCGGTCTGCGCGGCGTCACGCGCGCGGCGCGGCGCAAGGCCTACGCGGCGAGCCAGGAGCTGCTCGCGCGCGACGTCCCGATCGTCTTCGTGTATTGGCCGAAGAACTTCGATGCGTGCGACGCGCGGCTGCGCAACTTCGCGCCGAATCCGGTCGTGTCGACCTGGAACGTGCAGGACTGGTCGTTCTGAGCGGCTGAACGCCGTCGTTCGGGATGACGGCGACGGCGCTTGCGCTGGTCCTCGCGGCGGCGGTGGTGCACGCGACGTGGAACGTGCTCGCGAAACGGGCGCGCCCCGCGAACAGCGTCGCGTTCGTCTGGCTCTGCTCGGCGCTCTCCGCGCTCGCCTACGTTCCGGTCGTCGCGGCGCTCTTCGTGATCGCGCCGCCGCGCGCGTTCGGAGCGACCGGCGTGGCGTTCGCGGCCGGAACGGCGCTGATCCACGTCGTCTACTTCATCCTGCTGCAGCGCGGCTACCGCGCCGGCGACCTCTCGCTGGTCTATCCGCTCGCGCGCGGGACGGGGCCGCTGCTCGCGACGCTGGTCGCCGTGGCCGCGTTCGGCGAGCGTCCGGCGCCGCTCGCCGCGGCGGGCATCGCGGCGATCCTGGCCGGCATCTTTCTCTCGGCGGGGACGTCGCACCGCGAGCGCGACGCGCGCGTCTCGGCCGCCTACGGCATCGGCGCCGGCGTCGCGATCGCGGCGTTCACCCTGTGGGACAAGCACGCAGTGAGCGCGCTCGCGCTGCAGCCGATCCTCTACGATTTCTCGCGCACGTCGCTGCAGACGATCGTGACGCTGCCGCTCGCGCTCGCCCGCGGCGGCGCCCCCGCGGTCCGCGCGACGTGGCGCGCGTGCGGCCGCGAGGCGATCGGCGTCGCGATCCTCTCGCCGCTCGCGTACCTGCTCATCTTGTACGCGCTCGTCCGCGCGCCGGTAAGTCTCGTCGCGCCGGCGCGCGAGATCAGCATCGTGCTGGGAACCGTCGTCGGAGCGCGTATCTTCGCCGAGGGCCACCTCACGCGGCGAGCGCTCGCGGCGCTGCTGATGCTGGCCGGGATCGCGGCGATCGCGCGCGCGTGAACGCGCTCGCAGCACGCGGACGGAGGCAGGGCGGTGCGCATCCCGCCGCCCGGAATCGCGGGAGCGGGTGCTACCGCAGAACGACGCGGTGCCCCTCCCGGCGGCGCGCGCCGCATGCGAAAAGGCGGCCGGCTCGAAGAGCCGCCGCGGCGGGGCGTGACGGAAGCGGTGTTAGCCGGCTTGGCGGATCGTGCGCAGCGCGGTCGCGAGGTCGCAGGCGTGTCGCGCGCTGTACGCGACGACCGCGCCCGCCGACTTCACGGCCTCGGTTCCCGAGGCGCCCGCGATTCGCAGCGTCTGCTCGCCGGGTGAGGCGATCTCGACCTCGTACGTTCCGGGCGCGCCGGCCCTGGCGCGCGGCGACGTAACGCGAACCATCTTCAGCAGCATGGTGACTCCATCCGCATGAGAGCGAATCGGACGAGGACCCCCGCCTCGGCTCCGTTGCCATTACTCTACATCACGTACGCAAGGGCACGCAACGCCGAGAGGATTTCGCACCGCGGCCAAGACTTGAGAAGGCCATGACCGACGGCGGCCCGCTCGCGGGCGTACGCGTTCTGGACTGCTCGACGATGATCGCCGCGCCGACGACCGCGGCGATGCTCGCCGACTTCGGCGCGACGGTGATCAAGCTCGAACGCCCCGGCTCCGGCGATCACGTGCGGCGGTACGGCGCGCGGAAGAACGGCGTGGGCCTGTACTGGAAGTCGCTCGGCCGGAACAAGAAGAGCGTCGCGCTCGACCTGCACGAGCCGGCGGTGCAGGCGCTGCTGCTGCGCTGGCTGCCCTCGTTCGACGTCTTCATCGAGAACTTCCGGCCCGGGACGCTGGAGCGCTGGAACCTGGGGCCGGAGCGGCTGCTCGAGGCGGCTCCGCATCTCGTCGTGCTGCGCATGACGGCGTTCGGGCAGGACGGTCCCTATCGCGACCGCGCCGGTTTCGGCACGCTCGCCGAGGCGATGACCGGCGTCGCCGCAGTCTCGGGCTACGACGACCGGCCGCCGCTGCTCCCCGCGTTTCCGACGGCCGACGTGATGGCGGGACAGGCCGCGGCGGCGGCGGTGTGCGCGGCGTACGTGCGCCGGCTGCGCACGGGCGAGGGCGACGTGATCGACTTCGCGATCTACGAGGCGATCATGCGGCTCACCGAGTCGCAGCTGATCGAGTACGCGGCGAACGGAACGCTGCACCGGCGGCTCGGCAACCGCATGGAAGACACCGCGCCGCGCGGCGCGTACCGCTGCGCCGACGGCGGGTGGATCGCGCTCTCGGGCAGCACGCAGCAAGTCGCCGAGCGCGTGCTTCGCACGATCGGCGGCGAGGAGCTCGTCGGCGACCCGCGCTTTCGCACGAACGTCGAGCGCGTCGAGCACGGCGAGGAGCTCGACGCGCTGATCCAGCGCTTCTGCGAGACCCGGCCGCGCGACGAGGTCGTCGCGACGTTCACCGCGGCCGGCTGCGCGGTCGGTCCGCTCGAGACGATCGACTCGGTCTTCGACAACCCGCAGATCGTCGCACGGGGATCGCTCGCCCGGTTGGCGGACCCGGACCTCGGCGAGGTGGTCGTCGCCAACGCGTTTCCGCGCTTCGCGCGCGCCGGCGCGCCGGCGCTCGAGCCGGGCCGCACCCGGGTCGGCGCGGACACCGCCGACGTCCTCCGCCGCGAGCTCGGGATGGGCGAGGACGAGCTGAAGAAGTTTCTTTGAGTTCGAGGCCGTAGAGGGCTCGGTCACATTCCGTCCACAGCCACGGAAGGAGCGCGAACACCATGTCCCTCACCCGGCAGGGCTTCATCGCAGGCGGCGGCGCGCTGGCGTCGATCGCGATCATCACGCCCGCCAAGGCGGCCGAGTTCAACCTCAAGTACGGGCACGATCTGCCGGCCGATCATCCGGTGAACGTGCGCTCGGTCGAGGCGTTCGCGCGCATCGCGAAGGAGACGAACGGGCGGGTTCAGATCAAGGCCTTCCCCACCAGCCAGCTCGGCAGCGACCCGGCGATGATCTCGCAGCTCCGCAGCGGCGCGACGGAGATGCTCGCGATGCCGGGCGCGTTCCTGAACTCCGTCGTGCCGGTCGCCTCGATCGAGAACGTCGCGTACGCCTTTCCGAACCGCGAGACCGTGTTTCGCGCGATGGACGGCGATCTGGGCGCGGTGATCCGCGACGAGATCCGGGCGCGCGGGATGGCGGTGCTCGACAAGATCTGGGAGAACGGCTTCCGCGACATCACGACGTCGACCAAGCCGATTCACAACGTCGGCGACCTCGCCGGCCTCAAGATCCGCGTCTCGCCCGGGCAGATCCGGGTCGACACGTTCAAGTCGCTCGGCGCCGCGCCGACGCCGATCGCGCTGAGCGAGCTGTACACCGCGCTGCAGACGCACGTCGTCGACGCGCAGGAGAACCCGCTGCTGCTCATCGAGCAGCAGAAGTTCTACGAAGTCCAGAAGTACGTCTCGATGTCCGATCACATCTGGTCGGGCTACTGGACGCTGGTGAACCAGGACGTTTGGAACAAGCTCGGCAAGCAGAACCAGGACGTGATCGCGCGCGAGATGGCCAAGGCGACGCTCGCGGCCCGCAACGACACGGTGCTGCTGAGCAAGTCGGTGCGCGACAAGCTGACGCGGCGCGGGATGGCGTTCAACGACTGCGACAAGAACAGCTTCCGGCAGAAGCTGATCGAAGCGAAGTACTACGAACGCTGGAAAGAGGCGTTCGGCCCGAAGGCGTGGTCCGCGCTCGAAAAGTACGCCAACAAGCTCGCCTAGGAACGCGTACGGGATGATTGCAGCCGACCCGCTCGACAACGTCGAGCTCGCGGCCCAGGCCGACGTCTTCGTCCTGCGCCGCGGGTGGACGCGCGCGATCGACCGTGCGATCGGCGCGGTCGTCGAGCCGCTCGCCGCGATCCTCGTCTGCGTCGAGGTGTGCATCCTCGCCGCGGGCGTCTTCACCCGCTACGTGCTCGGCAACCCGCTGGTGTGGAGCGACGAGCTCGGAACGATTCTGTTCCTCTGGCTCGCGATGCTCGGCTCCGTCGTGGCGTACCGCCGCGGCGAGCACATCCGGCTCTCGGTGCTCCTGCGGCGCGCCTCGCCGCGCGTCCGCGAGGTGCTGGAGGCGATCTCGTCGGTCGTGACGGCGATCTTCGTGATCGAGCTGATGCCCGGGACGCTCGCGTTCTTTCGGCAGGAGCAGATCGACGTCACGCCGGCGCTGGGGATCCCGCAGTCGTACGTCGTCCTCTCCATCATCATCGCGCTCGCGCTGATCCTGGTCCTCGCGCTGATCCGCCTCGCCGAGATGAACCTGCGGGTCGTCGCGACCGTCACGCTGATCGCGATCGTGGTCAGCGCCGCCGCGTGGTTCGGACGCGGCGTGTTCGCCGGGCTCGGAAACCTCAACCTGGTCCTGTTCTTCGTGGTGTTCGTCGGCATCTGCGTCGCGATCGGGATCCCGATCGCGTTTTCGTTCGCGGTCGGCACGCTCAGCTATCTCGCGCTGACCACGAACGTCCCGGTCTCGACCGTCGTCGGCCGCATGAACGAGGGCGTCTCGAATCTCGTGCTGCTCGCCGTCCCGCTGTTCATCTTCCTCGGGCTGCTGATGGAGATGACCGGGATCGCCCGGCGGCTCGTCGAGGCGCTCGCGAGCCTGGTCGGGCATCTGCGCGGCGGTCTGTCGATCGTGCTGGTCGCGGCGATGTACCTCGTCTCCGGGATCTCCGGCTCGAAGATCGCCGACATGGCGGCGGTCGCGCCGGTGCTCTTCCCCGACATGGAGCGGCGCGGCCAGAAGCGGACCGACATGATCGCGCTGCTCGCCACGTCGGGCGCGATGGCCGAGACGATCCCGCCGAGCCTGGTGCTGATCATCATCGGCTCGGTGACCGGCGTCTCGATCGCCGGCCTGTTCACCGCCGGCCTGCTGCCCGCGGTCGTCTGCGCGGCGCTCCTGATCGTCGTCGCGCTGTGGAACGCGAAGCGCCAAGGCACGAGCCTCTCGGAGCGCGCCCCGGCCGGGAAGATCGTGCGCGCGCTCGTGATCGCGCTCCCCGGGCTGCTGCTCCCGCTGCTCATCCGCTACTTCGTCGTCGCCGGCATCGCGACCGCGACCGAGGTCAGCACGGTGGGAATCTTCTACACGATCCTGGTCGGGATCGCGATCTACCGCGAGTTCGACTGGCGCCGGTTCTATCCGATCCTGGTCGACACGGTCGCGCTGGCCGGCGCGATCTTGCTCATCATCGCGACCGCGACGGCGATGGGCTGGGCGCTCACGCAGTCCGGCTTCGCGCAGCAGCTCGCCGACATTCTCGGCCACGCGCCGGGCGGCAAGATCGGGATCATGCTGCTCTCGATCGTGCTGTTCATCATCCTCGGCTCGGTGCTCGAGGGGATCCCGGCGATGGTGCTGTTCGGGCCGCTGCTGTTCCCGGTCGCGAAGGCCGCGGGGATCAACGAGATCCACTACGCGATCGTCGCGGTGCTCGCGATGGGCGTGGGCTTGTTCTCGCCGCCGGTCGGGATCGGCTTCTTCGGCGCCGCGGCGATCGGCAAGGCCGAGCCCGAAGGGATCGTCAAGCCGCTGATCCCGTACATGATCGCGCTGCTGATCGGCCTGCTGATCGTCGCGTTCGTCCCGTGGATCTCGCTCGGCTTCCTCCCGGCGAACCAGCGCTGACGGCCCGGCCCGTGATCGTCCGAACGCGAACGACCCGAACGGAGACGTCCGGAACGCCGATGCCGGGAGCACTGACGCCCCGAACGCCGGTGCCCCGGGCGCTGACTCCCCGGACGCCGGCGCCCCGAACGTCGCAAGAGCGCGCCCTCGGGGAATCCCGCACTGCCGTTCTCGCGAGCGCGCTCACGCCCGGGGGCCCCACGCGAAGCGTGGGGGGCGCGGAGCCTCGGGCGGAGCGCCGTTAGAGTGAAAACGTATCGGATCGCGACGATCCCGGGCGACGGGATCGGCAACGAAGTCGTCCCCGAGGGCATTCGCGTGCTCGACGCGGTCGCGGCGCGGTACGGGATTCGCTTCCTGTGGGATCCCTTCGACTGGAGCTGCGAGCGGTACGCGAAGACGGGCGCGATGATGCCGGAGGACGGGCTCGCGCAGATCGCGCGCCACGACGCGATCTTCCTCGGCGCCGTCGGCTTCCCGAACGTCCCGGACCACGTCTCGCTCTGGGGGCTGCTGATCCCGATCCGGCGGCAGTTCCGGCAGTACGTCAACCTGCGCCCGGTGCGGCTGATGCCGGGGATCACCTCGCCGCTCGCCGGGCGCGGCGTCGGCGACATCGACTTCTGGATCGTGCGCGAGAACAACGAAGGCGAGTACTCCGCGGTCGGCGGCCGCTTCAACGAAGGCACCGACGACGAGCTCGCGATGCAGGAGTCGATCTTCACCCGCAAGGGCTGCGACCGCATTCTCCGGTACGCGTTCGAGCTGGCGCGCAGCCGGCCGAAGAAACACCTCACCGCCGCGACGAAATCGAACGGCATCGCGATCACGATGCCGTACTGGGACGAGCGCGTGGATGCCGTCGCGGCGCGCTATCCCGACGTGCGGCACGACCGCTACCACATCGACATCCTCAGCGCGCACTTCGTGCTGCACCCGGACTGGTTCGACGTCGTCGTCGGCACGAATCTGTTCGGCGACATCCTCTCGGATCTCGGCCCGGCGGTGACCGGGACGATCGGCATCGCGCCCTCGGCGAACCTCAATCCCGAGCGTGAGTTTCCGTCGATGTTCGAGCCGGTGCACGGCTCGGCACCCGACATCGCGGGGCAGAACGTCGCCAACCCGATCGGTCAGATCTGGTCCGGCGCGATGATGCTCGACCATCTCGGCCATCCCGACGCCGCGAACGAGGTCATGCGCGCGATCGAACGGGTCCTCGCCGACGGCCCGCGCACCCGCGACATCGGCGGCACCGCAAGCACCGACGAAGTCGGCAAAGCGATCGCCGCCGCGCTCTGACGCCCGCGCCGACATGACACCATGATGGCACCGCCGCAGGACACGACACCGTGCCGCGCGCCGGTGCCGTGTCGCGTAGAAGCGAGCGGCTAGGCTGCGGCGAGCCGCGCGGCTTCACGGTCGCGAAAAACGAGCCGTAAGCGCTTGAGGACGCGCCGTTACCTCAGGGTACTAGGATGATCCTCCCCGGAGCGTTTGATCCGAAGCGAAGGGAACCAGGCTTGTCGAATCCGCGGGGAACAGCATCGTTCCGTAGCAATCCGAGGACTTGCATGAAGCGTGCAACTACAGATTTACGCAGAAAGCGAGCAGGTTCAACAGTGATCGCGCTTGCGTGTTGCGGTTTTGCAACGAGCGCGCTTTCGCCCGCGACGGCTCTTGCCCAAGGCTACGAGCCGATGTGCGGAACGTATGCCGGTAGCTTCCCCCGCCTCGTGCACTCGCAATGCCGGACGACGCGAAGCTCGATCCGAACGGGGGCGCCATTGACGCGTTTGCCGATGGGCGCATGTCCGAAGCGACGGTACGCTATGCGTCGAACGATGCCGCCGCGGGACACGGAGGGATGGTCGTCTATCGCGCGGCCGATTTCGAGGCGCTCTCGTGGGTGCGCTTGCCGCGGGGATATCGCTACGTTACAGGACTCCTTCTCGTGACGCAGTTGCGCCCGAGCAAGGTCCGTTTCGATGCCGGAAGCGAGCTGCGGTGGAGACTCGACGCCGCTGAACGCGCGAAGATCGACGCACGGGCTCGAGTATTTCTTTTCAAGGGCTCGTATCCGCCGGCGTCGGCCGGTCCGTTCGAACCGACCGTTGAGTCAACCGGCAGGGTCGCGCTTCGTTTGCCCGCCGGTACGGCGACCAGCGGCTGCGCGGCCGCCGTGCTGGCGATGCCCGACTAGCAGATCGACGGGGTTCCGCGGCCGGGCGCCGTACACGGCGGCCGATGGATCGTCCGCACTTCGTCGTCACCACCGCCGTCGCGCCGCGCGCGGTCGACTACCTTCGCGAGCACGCGCGCGTCACCGACGTCTCGCCGCTGCCCCGTGCGGAGTGGAACCCCGCGCTGGCCGGCGCCGACGGCGTGCTGATCGGCTCGGGGACGCCGGTCGACGCGGCGTTCGTCGCGGCGGCGCCGAGACTGCGCATCGTCGCCTCGTATTCCGTCGGCTACGACAACGTCGATCTGCGCGCGCTCGCGGCGCGCGGGATCGCGCTGACCAACGCGCGCGGCTCGCTGAACGAAGCCGTCGCCGACCTCACCTACGCCTTGGTGATCATGGGCCTGCGGCGGCTCGGGCTCGGGATCCGCTGGGTCCGCGACGGCCGCTGGCTCGATGCGGACATGCCGTACGGCAAGGACCTCGCCGGCGCGACGCTGGGCCTCGTCGGCTTCGGCGCGATCGCGCAGGCGGTCGCGCGCCGCGCGCGCGTGAGCGGGATGCGCGTGCGGTACTACAGCCGCACCGCGGTCCCGGAGCATCCCGAGACGGGCGCCGCCTACCGCGACTTCGAGACGCTGCTCGGCGAGTCGGACGCCGTCGTCGCGTTGCTCCCGCTCACGCCGCAGACGCGGGGGATGTTCGACGACGCGGCGTTCGCGCGGATGAAGCCGACCGCGATCTTCGTCAACGCCGCGCGCGGGGCGATCGCCGACACCGGCGCTCTGCTGCGCGCGCTCGACGAAGGCAAGATCGCCGGCGCCGCGCTCGACGTCACCGATCCGGAGCCGCTCCCGCCCGGCCACCCGCTGGCGAACCGCGACGACGTCGTCGTGCTCCCGCACGTCGGGAGCGCGACGAACGAGACGCGCACGCGCATGGCGATGCTCGCCGCGGAGAATCTCGTGGCCTTCGCGGAGGGGAGGCCGCTGCTCACGCCGGTCGCGTGAGCGCTCAGCCGGCGATCATCAGGTGCGCGCGGGGCGCGATCTCGCGCAACGCCGCGGCGATCTCCTCGCGGTACGCGGGATTCATCGTCAGCACGACGTCGGGCTGCAGCGAGGCGAGCGCTTCCGGCGGTTCGATCCGCAGGCCGGCGGGCGGCAGATACTTGCCGTGCTTGCGCGGGTTCGCATCGACGATCGTCGCGACGCCGCCCTCGCGATCGCACATGCTCAAAAACGTCACCGTCTTCGCCCCGGCCCCCCACATCGCCACGCGCGCGTTCGAGGCGCGCAGGCCGGCGAGCCGCGCGCGCCACGCGAGCACCTTGCGCGACGCCGCGCGCTCGAAGATCGTCAGCGACGGCGGCGGCGGCGGCGCGGCGCCGGCGCGGCCGGTGAGGACGGCGAGGAACTGGCCGTCGAAGCGCGTGCTCAGCTCGCGCGCGCCGAAGCCCGCGCGGCGGAAGAGCTCGTCGAGCGAGCGCGCCGTGAAGTACGAGACGTGCGTGTACGTGAGCTCCCAGATCGCCGTCGCGTCGATGACGTAGTCGCCGTTCGGCACCTCGACGTACACGCCGGCGCCGACGCGGTCGACCGCCTCGCGCAGCAGCCCGGCGAGCGCGGCCGGATCGGCGAGATGCTCGAGCACGTGTCGCGACGTCAGCAGCGCCGCGGGGAGCGTCGTGGCGGCGCGTCCGTAGACGTCACGGATGAAGGAGAGCCCGGGGTGCCGTTCGGCCGCCGTTCCGGCGCGCGCGCCGGGATCGACCACGACGCCGCTCCCCGCGCCGGCTTCGAGGAGCATCGTCGCGAGGTCGCCGTAGCCGCCGCCGATGTCGACGAACGGCTTCCCGCGCAGGCCGTAGCGCGCGACGAGCTCGGCGGCGAGGCCGGCCAGATAGCCGCGGAAGCGCGGCGAGAAGACCTGCGAGTTCTCGTAGTCTCCCGCGTAATCGACCAGCGCGTCGTCGTAGGCGGCGTTGAACAGATGACCGCAGCGCTGACAGCCCGCGAGCCGGATCGGCGCGCGCAGCGCTCCGAGCGCCTCGTCGGCCCGATCGTAGAGGCGGTTGGCATCGACGGGAAGCGGAGCCGTCTGGAAAACGGCCACCGGATCGGCCCCGCCGCAGACGATGCACCGCCGCGCGAGCCCGGAGACGACATCGTGCCCGCCGGCACGAAACGCAGCGATCACGGGACCATCGTCGCACCGTTCCCCGACCGGCACGAGCGCCGCTGCTCCCTCGGCGGAAGGACGTTCGTGCCCGAGCCGGGACCGCGCGGGCTGCGGGACGGAGGTCCCGTGCGACGTGCGCCCGCGCCCTATGCCGCGGGGCCGTCGTCCGCTATCGTGAGCTGACCTCTGTGAGCATCACCCCGAGGATCACGAAAGCCGCCATGCAGACGTACGAAGCCCCCGAAGTCGTCGCGTCCTTCGACGCCGACGTGCTGATCGGCGAAGCCGAGGCACACCACGACAAGACCGGCAGCAAAGGCTACTGGCCTCCGCGCTAGCCGGGCGTAGCGACGATCCCGCCGTGACCTCCGTGGAGCGAAGGGAAGCGCTCGTGCTGATCGATCCGGCGGCGCTCGTCCCTTGCGAGCTTTCGGCCGCGACGCGCGGCGAATTGCGCGCCGCTGCCGTCGCGCGCGCCGGCTTCGGCGTGCTCGGACGCCGGGTGACCGTCCGCTTCGACGAAGCCGAGTGCGCCGAGGCGTTCGGCGCCCGATATCGGGACGTGCAGTCCCCGGGGCTGCCCGCCGCCGAGGTAATCGTCGCCCGCGGCGCCGGCGGCCGGACGTTCTTCGCCGTGGAAGGCGGAGAGGCGTTCGTGTGGCCGGAGCCGCCGCTCGGGATCGGGGCGACCGCGTTCGTCGCCGACGTGGTCGCGACGCATGCGCTCTTCTCCGCGATCCCCGGCGCCTTCGCGTTCCACGCCGCGTCGCTCGCGTACCGCGGCGGCGCGTTCGCGATCCTCGGCGCCTCCGAGGCCGGGAAGTCGACGACGGCGCTGGCGTGCGTCGAGGCCGGCGGTTGCGCGCTGTTCTCCGACGAGCGCTGCGTCGTGAAGGACGGCGTCGTCCATCCGTTTGCGCGCGGGCTGAACGTCCGCACCGGCGCGCTCGGCATCTTCGCGGGCGAGCTGCCGCCGTCGTCCGGCTTGCGGGCGCGGATCGCCGCCCGTCCGCCGGGCGAATGGCGCGACGCGCGGTTCGACGAGGTCTTCGGTCCCGACGCGACCGCGGCACGGCCGCTCCCGCTGCGCGCGATCTTCGCAATCGCCGGACGCGCGGACGCGCCGGCGATCCGCCGCGTCGACGCGGCGATGCTGCTCCCCGCCGCGAGCTCGTGCGCGAAACGGCCGGCGGGGCTCGCCGGCATCGCGGCGATCCTGGCGCTGCTGCGCGGCGTCGCCTGCTACGAGCTCGTGCTCGGCTCGCCGTGCGCCACCGCGCGGGCGCTCACCGCGCTGCTCGACCGGGACGCGGCGTGACCGTCTCGCCCGGCGCGCGCGCCGAGGCGCTGCGCATGCTGATCGCCTCCGGACGGCGCGTCCGGCTCGCCGTGCGCGGCGCGAGCATGCTGCCGTCGCTGCGCGAGCCGATGGTGGTGACCGTCGGCCCGGCGCCGCAGGTCCGGATCGGCGACATCCTCGTCTTCGCCGCGGGGCCGATCGTGGTCGTCCATCGCGCGGTCGGCCGTCTTCCGCACGCGGTGCTGACGTCGGGCGACGCGCAGCCCGACGTCGTCGAGCACGTGGCCCCGTGCGACGTCATCGGACGCGTCGAGGCCGTGTGGTCCACCGACGGTCCGGGTGCCCGGCGCGTCGACGGCCTCGCGCACCGGGTGCGCGGCGTGCTCTACGCGCTGCTGCGCCGCGCTCGCGTCCGGCGGCGGCGGCGCGCCGCGGCGCGGCTTCTCGCCGCCGGACCGGAAAGGACGTCATGACCGACCACGCGCCGCGCGCGATCGCGCCGCTCGAGATCCGCACCGTCGGCCCCGACGTGCTCGTCCACGACGCGACGCACGCGAAAGTGCACGTGCTGAACCGGGCCGCGGCGCGCGTGCTCGAACTGTGCGACGGGACGCTCGGCGTCGACGCGCTCGCCGCGCGTCTGGCGGCCGGTACGAGCGCGCCGCCCGAACGCGTCCGCGCCGACGTGCAGCGCATCGTCGAGGTGTTCGCCGGGCTCGGGCTCGTCTCGTACGCCCGGCCCGTCTCGAGCGACGCGGCGCCGTGCAGCCCCTGATCCACGTCGCCCACGTCGTCGACGCGATGGGCGGGACGGCGTCGTTCTGGGGGAAGGAGCGCGTGATTCAGGAGCTCATGCGCGAACAGCGCGCGAGCGGCGCCGTCGTCCCGAGCCTCATCGTCTTCAACCGCTCGCGCTTCTCCGACGTGATGGCCGAGGAAGGCTTCGGCGTCGTCGTGTTGGAGGAACGCCACCGGCGGCTCCCCGTCCGCGCGCTGCCCTCGCTGCGCGCCGTGCTGCGCCGCAACCCGGGGCTCGTCCTGCATACGCACAGCTTCAAGGCGAACGTCCTCGGCCGGCTCGCGCGCGCCGCCGGCGTGCCGATGGGCGGCCTGGTCTCGACGTGCCACGGCTGGTTCGACGAAACGCTCCAGGAGACGGCGTACAACGCCATCGACCGGGCGACGTCATTTCTCACCGACGTCGCGACGGCGTGCGATCCGGCGATGGCCCGGCGGCTGCGCTCGCGGCGGCCCGTCGAGTACGTACGCAACGCGGTCGCCGACCGTGCCGTTCCGAGCGCCGAGGAACGCCGCGCCGCGCGCCGCCGCTTCGGCTGGCGCGACGACGAGATCGTCGCCGGGATGCTGGGGCGGCTCAACGAGCTCAAAGGTGCGCGCAACTTCGCCGAGGCGGCCGCGCTCTCGCGCGGACCGGCCGTGTTCGCGGTGGCCGGGCGCGGCCCGCTGCAGGACGAGATCGAAGCGCGGCGAGGGGAACGCTTCCGCTATCTCGGCTACGTCGATCCGGCGACCGACTTTCTCGCCGCGATCGACGTCTACGTGCAGCCTTCGACGATCGAAGGGCAGAGCATGTCGCTGCTGGAGGCGATGCGCGCGCGGCTGCCGATCGTCGCGACGCGCGCCGGAGCGACGGAGGACGCCGTGCGCGACGGACGCGAGGCCGTGCTCGTCCCGACGCGCGATCCGCGCGCGCTCGCCGAGGCGGTCGACGCGCTGTGCGCCGACGCGCCGCGCCGGGCCGCGCTCGCCGAGGCGGCGCGGGCCCGGTTCGAACGCGCCTTTCTCGTGCGCGTGCAGCACGAGCGGTACCTCGCGATCTACCGCACCGCGGCCGCCGCGACGACGTCGCGGCGCGCCGCTTAGTGAAAGCGGCTCTTCGCCCGCGCGACCGCGCGGTATGCGGCGAGATCGCCGAGCCGTGAGAGATCGCGCGCGACGCGCCACGCCCGCCGCGGCAAGTCGGCGACGCGGCGGAGCAGTGGTTTGCGCGCCGCCGGCCGGCCCTCGTCGTCGCGCGCGTCCGCGCCGCGCGGCGCCTTCCCGGCGGCGAAGAGCGAGCGCGCGTACAGACGCGGCGCGAACAGCTGGAGCGTGAGCTGCGCCGGCGCGCCGCCGGCGAGACGGCGCGCGAGGAAGCGCGCCAGCGCGCACGCCTCGCGCCGTTCGCGAACGGAGAGCGCCGCGCCGAGCCGGTCGTAGCCGGCGCGCAGCGGGTGGCCGGGATCGCGGGCGAGCGCGGCGTCCCAGAGCGTCCAGAGCGCCGTGGCGAGCCCGCTCTCGCCGGCGGCGGCGAGCAGCTCGTCGAGGCGATCGGCGAGCGCGCCGGCCTCCCACCAGAACCGCAGGTCGCACAGGTCGCGCGCGCAGCAGGCCGGGTCGAACGAGAGCCGGAGCGCGTGGTGCACCGCGATCAGCACCCCGCTGACCGGATCGGAGATGCGGAACGCGTGCGTCCCCGCACGTGCCTCCACCCCGCGCGCGACGAGCCGTTCGGCCTCGAGCGCGGGCGGCGGCGCGGGCCCGAAGCGCCAGTGCAAGTCGATCTCGAGCGTCCCGCGCCGAAACGGCCGGGCCGCGTTGTGCACCTCGCGGCTGCGCGCGATCTCGCGCATGTGGCGTTCGAACGGAATCGGCAGCTCGGTGAAACCGGCCTCGCGGAGCGCCGCGCGCGCGCGATCGGCGTCGCGCTCCGCCACGACGAGGTCGAAATCGGTAGTCGTCCGCGCCGCACCGCGCGGCCCGAGCGCGGCGATGACCGCGGCGCCCTTGATCGCGACGGACGCGATGCCCGCGCCCGCCAGCCGCGCCGCCATCTCGGCGCCCGCCGCGATCGTCGCCGACGACTGCACGACGCGGCCGACGGCGGTGCGGCGCAGCCGCGCCGCGACGGCGGGCGGGAAGAGCGCCGCGGCGTCCGCGCGGGTCAGCCACGCGCCCGCGACGTTCGCGTCCGCGGCCGTCGCGATCGCCGCCTCCCACGCCGCGTCGCCCTCGCTCGTCAGCCGCGCGGCCGCCTCGCCTGCGACCCCCGCGTCGCCGGCGGCGAGGTCGAGGACATCGCGCCAGCGGCGCGCCGCGTCAGCCCGCGAACTTGTAGCCGATACCGAAGACGGTGATGACATACCGCGGCCTGGACGGGTCGTCTTCCATCTTCTTGCGCAGGTTCGCGATGTGCCGGTCGAGCGTGCGGTCGAAGACGTCGCCTTCGGCGGCGACGTGCTCGAGGAGCTGCGCGCGCGTCATCGTCTGGCCCGAATGCCGCACGAGCGCCTCGAGGATGCGGAACTCGGTCGGCGTCAGCGGGACCACTCGCCCGCGCCGGCGGACCTGCGAGGACGGAACGTCGATCTCGAGATCGGGCCGCAGGCCGGCGGTCTCGAAGCCGCGCGTCTCGCCGCACTCGCAGCGCGTCCGCCGGAGCACCGCGCCGACCCGCGCGACCAGCTCGCGCGTGCCGATCGGCTGGGTGAGGCAGTCGTCGGCGCCGAGCTCGAGCGCGACGACGCGGTCGGTCTCCGTCGCCGTTTCGCATACCACGACGATCGGGACGTCACCGAGCGCGCGCAGCGCGCGAAGCACGTCGAGGCCGATGCGCGTGGGCGCGCCCAGCGCGATCAGCACGAGGTTCGGATGCGTCTCGCGCGCCGTGCGCACGGCTTCTTCGCCGTCCCGCGCGTAGTGCACCGAGAAGCCTTCGTCGGAGAGGGCCTGGGCGGCCGGAACCACCTCGCCCGGATCGACGATCACGATGAGAATCCGCGGCGCTGCTGAGAACAGCCGCGCCGCCGGGACGGCGTGGAAGTGGTTCGACGGATCCATTGCGGTTCGCGCCGACGGTGCCCGGGCCGCGAGCGCGACACCGTTCACCGGCCGACGCATCCTTGCGGTACGAGCGAGTGGGTCCATACTAGCAGACGATCACGCTGCTTGTCTGTGACGGCAGTAACGCCGCCGAGCTTCGCCCGGTTGCGCGCTATGCGATTCCTTGACGGATCGCATAGATCGCGACTTGCGTACGCGCCGTGAGCTGCAGCTTCGAGAAGATCCGGCTGATGTGGTTCTTGACCGTCTTCTCGGAAAGGTACAGCCGGTCGCCGATCTCCCGGTTCGAGAGTCCGTTGGCGATCAATCGTACGATCTCGCTCTCCCGCAGCGAAAGCTCGTCTTCGGCCGGCCGCTCGGCGGTGATCCGCCGCAGCAGACCGCCGGCGACGCGCGCGTCGAAATAGTTCTCGCCGCGCGCGACCGTCTTGCAGGCGCGCATCAGCTCGCCCGGCGAGATGTCCTTGACGACGTATCCGTCGATCTTGCAAGCGAGGCAGCGCTGCATCACCTGCGGAACGGCGTGGGATGTCAGCACGATAATCCGCGTCCCGGCGGATGCCTCGCGGCAGGCGGCGATCGTGTCGTCGAACGACGCGTCGCATCCATCCATGTCGATGAGGAGGAGGTCGGGTTGGTGGACCGCGACGCTGGCCTCGTCCAGAGACCGCGCGTCCGAGATCACCTCGATCTCGCGGTCGCCCCCGAGCAGGTGGCAGAGGGCCTTTCCGATGATGGGCTGCGACTCGACGACGATGGTTCGGAAACGGCGAACCCCGGTAGTTGTCATACCTTCTCGCATCCTTCGGCAACGAAGCGAGCCGCTTCCATAAGGAAAAGCGCGCTCGCTGAAGGGGATGGCACCCGACCCAGCCTCATGGTCACACCGCGGTGTGACGTTCGGATGAAGATCGGGCTTCAAATCACGTCACAACTCGGGAAGTTGAGAAGGACGAGCGAGCCTTTTCCTAGGCTTTACGCGCGAAAGACGAGCTGCCCCTCGACGTTCTCCCGATCGTCGAACTTGCGCACCGTCGCTTCGGGCATCGGCGTGAAGTCCCGCAGGCGCACGAAGTCCCGCAACGACGTGCCGGTCGGGGCGGAGTCGACGTTCGCAGCGCCGCGGCGCTCTTCGAGATCGGCGAGACTGACCGTCCGAAAATCGACGCTCCAGCGGCTCGCGCCGGAGACGTTCTTGCACGTCGAGTGCAGCTGTGCCGCCGAGAAGGCGATGACGCTCGCCGGCGGCAGCACGAAGCGCACCTCCGGTTCGAGGTCGAGCGCATCCTGCGCGCGCGGCTGCTTCCGCGTGTCGCTGCCGATCTGCGAGCGCGCCTGCGCGCGCCCTTCGGCGTTCCAGCGGTAGTAGTCGAAATCGCCGGAGCTGTTCCGCACCGGCTGCGACCAATACGCCGGGTGAAACGCCATCGACGCCGACGATTCGTACGGATAGACGGGCATCCAGCGGTTGATCTGCGCCATCGGCGCCGAGTACCACGTGTCGCGATGCGCGTGGTGCGCGTAGGCGACGCCCGAGGTCAGGTATCCGTCGCTCGTCGCGACGCGCAGGCGCGGGACGTCGATGTACGTGTCGTCCGGATCGCACCCCAGCTCGTGCATGATTCCGGCGATGCAGCTCAGCGAGCGCTCGTCGTGGATGAAGGCGTGCTTCAGCGGCGCGAAACGGTCGACGAACGACTCGACGCTCAGCTTGTACTGTGCCGTCCGCGGGTCCATCCCGGCGAACGCGGTCTCGATCATCGCGCGCGCGTGGTCGACGAAGGCGCGCGTCGCCGGCGAGGGCGAGCGAAGGATGATCTGGCCGGCGTACAGCTCGTCCCGCGAGCGGCGGTCGCCGAACGGCGGGTCGATGTGGACGGTATTCATCACAGGGCCTCCACGTGCGCATCGACGCGCATGGCCGCGAGCGACGCCGAGATCTCCTCGACGTAGACGGGGTTCATGACGACGACCAGATCGGGCCGGCGTTCCGCCAGGACCGACGGCGCCTCGACGAGCGTCCCGCTTCCGGGGAGATGGCGTCCTTGGCGGTACGGGTTGACGTCGACGACCGCGTCGATGTCGGCCGCCACCCCGGCGACGCTGAGAAACGAGACGCACTTCGAGCCGGAGCCCCACAGCGCGACGCGTTCGCCGCGCGCGGTACGCGCCGCGATCTCGTTGCGCCAGCGCGCGACCGCGCGCTCCACCGTGAGCTCGTAGGCGCTCGCGGCGGCCTCGACGGCGGCGAAATCGTCCTCGCCCGCGATCGCCGGGCGAGCCGGACCGCCGCGGTCGAGGCGAGCTTCGAGCAGCACGTACTGATCGTCGAAGCCGAGCCGCACGTCGTCGACGACGAAGCCTTCGCGGCGGAACAGCCGCGCGAGGCTGCCCGGCGTGAAGTACGAGCAGTGCTCGTAGTACACGTCCCAGAACGCGCCCTCACGCAGCACCCGCAGCGCGTCGGGCACCTCGAAGAAGAGGCGGGTGCGCGTGCTCCCGGCGAGCGAGCGGCGCACCGCGGCGAGAAAGGCGCGGACGTCGGGGATATGCTCGAGCGTGTGGCGGCAGACGAGCGCGTCGGCTTCGAGCGGCGGCGCGCTGCGCGGATAGAGCTCCGAGCGGAACGTCACGCGCGAAGCGCCGGGGCCGCTCAGCCGCTGCGCCGCGGCGGTCGGATCGATGCCGACCCCGACGTTGCGGCCGAGCTCGCAGAGCTTGGCGAGGAAATCGCCTTTCCCGCAGCCGATCTCGACGATGCGTTTCCCGCGCAGGTCCCAGCGCCGCACGAGATCCTCCGCCAGGGCGTCGGCGAACGCGACGAAGCGCGGCGAGAAGCTCTGCTGCTCCTCGTAGCCGGCGTCGTACGCCACGAGCGCCGGATCGTATTCGACGTTCTGGACGAAGCCGCAGCCCGCACAGAGCGCGAGCGCGACGCCGCCGACCGGGACCGCGAGCGCCTCGGCGCGGTCGCGGAAGACGCGCGCGTTGTTGACGGGCGTCGCGAACTCCGGGCCGAAGCGGCGCAGCTCGGCGGAGCCGCACGCTTCGCACGGCGCGAGGGCCGAGAGCGGCGTGGCGAGGGTTTCGACGGCGGCGTTCATGCGACGACCTTCACCTCGGGGATCGGGATGATGAAACGGCCGCCGCTCTCGCGGAAGGCGCGCTCCTGCTCCATGATCTCGCCCGCGAAGTTCCACGCGAGAACGAGCAGATAGTCCGGCGGCGTCTGCTCGAGCGCCGACGGCGGGACGATCGGGAGGCGGCTGCCGCCCATGTAGCGGCCGTGCTTATGCGGGTTGCGGTCCACGACGTACTCGACGAGGCCGGTGTCGATCCCGACGTAGCTGCACAGCGTCGTCGCTTTGGCCGCCGCGCCGTACGCCGCGACGCGCCGCCCTTCGCGGCGCAGCTCGTCGAGCAGCTCGCGCAGGTGGTTCTTGATCGTCGTGACGCGCTCGACGAAGCCGGCGTAGAACACCGCTTCGTCGATGCGAAGCGCGCGCTCCTCGGCGAGCATCGCGCTCACCCGCGTGCCGCAGCGGTCGCTCCGTTCGACCGTGAGCCGGAGCGAACCGCCGTGGATCGGCGTGCGCTCGACGTCGTTCAAGAAGAGCCCGTGACGGCGGAACAGCACGTCGAGCGAGGTGGCCGAGAAGTAGCACAGATGCTGGTGGTAGATCGTGTCGAACTCGCAGTTGCGGACCAGGTCGACGACGTACGGCACCTCGATCACCGCGGCGCCGTCCGGTGCGAGCAGCGTCGCGATCCCTTGCACGAACCCGTTGAGGTCCGGGACGTGGGCGAGCACGTTGTTGCCGAGGACCAGATCGGCCGCGATCCCGCGCTCGTCGCGGAGCGTGCGCGCGAGCGACGCGCCGAAGAAGTCGCACAGGGTCGGGACGCCGCGCTTGCGCGCGGCCTCCGCCGGTCCGGATGCCGGATCGATCCCGAGCACCGGGATCCCCGCGTCGGCGAAGACGCGCAGCATCGCGCCGTCGTTGCTCGCGGCCTCGACGACCATGCTGCGCTCGTCGAGTCCGCGGCTCGCGATCAGCGCGCGCGCGCTGGCCGCGAAATGCTCCTGGAGCTGCGGCGAGACCGACGTGTAGTACGGGTAGTCGTTGCAGAACAGGATCTCGGGATCGACCGTCTGCGTGATTTGCGCCAGCGAGCACGCCGGGCAGAACGCGAAGTCCAGCGGGACGCGCGGCTCGCGCTCGCCGAGCTGATCGGCGTAGAGCAGGCCGTCGGCGAGCGGCGTCTCGCCGAGCGAGAGCACCGGGACGAGGCTGGAGTTCCCGCACGAACGGCAGCTCATGCGACGATCGTCTCCTTGCGGGGGGCCGCGACGTAGCGCAGGTCGTCACCGACGATCCCGCGCGAGATGAGCATGCGCAGGTGCGCGATGCGCTGGAAGCGCGGCCCCTCGAAGTCCTCGGCCGAGACGTGGCGCGCCGCGTACGCCGCCGAGAGCTGACGCACGCCGTCGCGTACCGTCCAGCGCAGCGTCCCCGGGAAGAGCGCCTCGAAGCGGCTGCAGTCGACGCGGTAGTTCCGCGTGTCGGTCCCGGCGCCGGTCCCGAAGCGGATCGCCGCGCCGGGAACTTCCTCCTCGACGATCTTGGCGACGTCGCGGATGCGGTAGTTCTCGCTCGTGCGGCCGACGTTGAAGCGGCGTCCGTGCACGAGCTCGCGGGGCGCTTCGAGCGCGGCCGCGAACGCGCGCGAGACGTCCTCGACGTGCACCAGCGGACGCCACGCGGAGCCGTCGCTCTTGAGCAGCACGGTCCCTTCGGCGTGCGCCCAGCCGGTGAGGTTGTTCACGACCAGGTCGAAGCGGATCCGCGGCGAGACGCCGTAGACCGTGGCGTTGCGCAGGAACACCGGGCTGAACGTCTCGCCGGCGAGCGGCGCGATGAGCTGCTCGGCGAGCACCTTCGAGCGCCCGTACGGCGTGACGGGATTGAGCGGCGCGTCCTCGTCGAGCAGGTCCTCGCCGCCGGCGCCGTAGTTGCTGCACGACGAGCTGTAGACGAAGCGCGCGACGCCGGCCTCCTGCGCCGCGGCGGCGAGCGTGAACGACGCGTGCGCGTTGATCTCCAGCGTCAGCTCGGGATCGAGGTCGCCGAGCGGGTCGTTCGAGAGCCCGGCCAGATGGATCACCGCGTCGAACCCGGCGAGATCCGCGGCGACGAGATCGCGGACGTCGCGGCGCAGGTTCGGGAACACCTCGCGCTCCGGTCCGAACGCGCAGCGGGCGAACAGCTCGGTGTCGCAGCCGACAACGTGGTGGCCGCGATCGGCGAGCATCGGCGCGAGCACCGTGCCGATGTAGCCGGCGTGACCGGTCAGAAGCACCTTCATGCCGGCACCGCCTCGCGCAGGTGCGGCTCGACCACCCACGGCGGGCTGCCGGACGCCCACAGCTCTTCGAGGAGCTTGCGGTCGCGCAGCGTGTCCATGCACTGCCAGAACGACTCGTGCTTGTACGCCATGAGCTGGCCGTCGCGCGCGAGCGCGGCGAGCGGCCCGCGCTCGAACGACGTCTCGTCGCCCGCGATGTAGTCGAAGACCGCCGGCTCGAGCACGAAGAACGCGCCGTTGATCCAGCCGGCCGAGGTCTGCGGCTTCTCCGAGAACTCGGAGACGCGCTCGCCGTCGAGCTCGACGTGCCCGAAACGCGCCGGCGGCCGCACCGCGGTGAGCGTCGCGAGCTTGCCGTGCGCGCGGTGGAAGCGGAGCAGCGCGTGGAGGTCGATGTCGGCGACGCCGTCACCCCAGGTGAGCATGAACGTCCCGTCGCCGAGATACCGCTGCAGGCGCTTCACGCGTCCGCCGGTCTCGGTGCCGATCCCGGTGTCGACGAGATCGACGCGCCAGTCCAGCGTTCCCGCGAGACCCGAACGCCGAACCGCGCCGGTGCGCATCTGCACCGAGAGGTCGCCCTCGAGCGAGCAGTAGTCGAGGACGTACTTCTTGATGACCTCGCCTTTGTAGCCCAGCGCGATCGCGAAATCGCGAAAGCCCTGGCGGGCGTAGATCGACATGATGTGCCAGAGGATCGGCTTGCCGCCGATCTCCACCATCGGTTTGGGCTTCGAGACCGTCTCTTCGGAAAGACGCGAACCGACGCCGCCGGCAAGAATAGCGACTCTCATCGAGACCATCGTAGTCCGCGGCGGACGACGCGCATTGAGCGATCCCGCCCGCGGGCCGGGACTTACCTCCCGCCCGGGAAGGCTTCGCGTTGCTACGCGCGAGGACGATGCGCCGGCAGCGGCAGCGCGCGCGCGCCGTTCGCCGCGACCTCGCCGTACGCGCCGATCTCGCTGCGGCGCGCCGCCGCCTTGTTGAGCACCGCGCCCAGGATGTTGCGCACGCCCGCGGTCTGCAGCTTCGCGATCGCGCGCAGCGCGACGCGCGCGTCGGTCTCGCCGCTCGAGACGACGAACACCGTCCCGTCGCATTTCGTGCAGACCACCGCGGCGTCGGTGACGGCGCCGCACGCCGTCGCGTCGATCACGACCACGGCGTACTGCTCGCGCGCGACGGCGAGGAAGTCGTCGAACGACGACGACTGGAGCAGCCGCACGGGGTTCGGCGAGGGTGAGCCGCTCAGCACGACGTCGAGCCCGGCGTGCTTCGTCGGCCGGATCGCCTCGGCGGCCGTCGCCGTGCCGGCGAGCACGTCCGAGAGTCCCGGCGCGCGGTCCATGCCGAACCGCTGGTGGAGCGAGGGCAGGCGGAGATCCGCGTCCACCAGGAGCACGCGCGGGCCGAGCTCGGCGTAGGCGAGCGCGGTGTTGAGAGCGATCGTGGACTTGCCTTCGCCATGCGTCGCGCTCGTGATCGCGACGGTGCGCAGTTCGCCCGAGGAGGCGTAGCGCAGCGAGGTCGCGAGGTGGAACGTCGACTCGACCATCACCCGCTGCAGCCACGGGGCGGCGCGGTTCGGATCGCGCAGCTCGGGGACGGACCCGAGCATCGGGACGCCGAGCCGGCTCTCGATCTCGTCCTGCGTCTTCAGGCTGCCGTCGAAGTAGTCGACGATCAGCGCGCCGACGATCGCGACGACGAGCCCGAGGACGATGCCGATCGCGATGTTGACGAAGAGCTTCGGGGTCACCGTGTTCTCATACCAGCGCGCCTCGTCGATCACGGTGACGTCGGAGAGCGCGGTCGTCTTCGCGATCGTCGCGTCGTTCAGCTTCTGGCGCAGCGCGTTGTACACGTTCTCGGAGAACGTCGCCTTGCGCTTGAGATCGGCGAACCGCTGCGAGGATGCGGGAAGGGCGCTGATCTTCGGCGCGGCCGCCGCGCGCTGCCGCGAGAGGGTAGCGATCTGCGCGTCGTCGGAGGCGATCTGCGAGCCGAGCTGCGCGGCCTGCCCGTCGAGCTGGGTGTAGAGCGGGTTCGTCACGGTCGTCTGGGCCGCGACGACGGTCGCGGGCTGGCGCGCCAGCTCCTGGAGGATGTGCTCGCGTTCTTCCTGGAGCCGCTGCACCATCGGGTTCTCGTCGGTGTAGAGCGCGTGCGCGTTGTTCAGCGCGACGGAGTTCTGGGCGAGCTGCGTGCGAAGCTGCTCCGCGATCGGATTGGGCTGCGTCGAGCCGCCGTTCGGGACGACGTGCGGGGTGCGCGCGAGCTGCGCGCGGACGACGGCGAGCGAGGCCTGCGCCTGCCGCCGGTCGACCTCGGCTGCGGCGAGGCGGGTGTCGAGCTGGTTCTCCGTGGTGATCGCGTTGACGGTCTGCGTCTGCACGTCGGCGATCCCGGTCCGGGCCTGGAACGCCGTGAGCGCGGCCGCGTCTTGCCGCATCTTCGCTTCGGCGGCGGGGATCTGGCGGTTCAGCTCGGTGATCGCGCGATCGGCCTGCTGGACGATCAGGTCGTGGCGCGCGTTGATGAACGCGCCGGCGAGCGAGTTGGCGATCGCCGCGGACGTCACCGGATCGCGCCACTTCACCGCGACGTCGAGGATCGACGTGTTCGTCAGCGGCTTCACCATCACGTTGGCGAGGATCGCGTCGGGCGAGACGTTCAGGTGCAGCTGCTTCACGACGAGCGCCGCGCTGGCGGGGGTGCGCACCATCTCGGCGTACGTCTCCGAGGACTGCGCGGCCGAGGCGGCGAGCAGCGCGTTGAGCAGCGGAAGCGTGGTGGTCTGCCCCATCGCCGACGGATCGTCGGCCGGCCCGGACGAGCCGGCGATCATCTTGACGTGGGTCGTGTACTTCTTGGGCGTGATCATCGTCAGTCCGATCGCGGCGCCGAGCGTGAACGCGAACAGGACGACGGCGAGGACGAAGCGCCGCGAGAGGACGGCGACGAACGCCCCGAACGCGTCGTTCGCCGCGCTCTGCGGCGCGGGCGGCGCGGGGGCGGCGGCGGGTCGGAGGCTCGGGACGATCGTCGCCAAGCGCTGCATGTCCATCTAGCGTCGGTCCTCGAGAGTCGAGCCGTCGTGCCGCCGCGCGCGTTTGCGCGCGGCGTGGGCGCGCATCAGCGCGCGGTGCGCGCGGCGGCCGGGCGGAGTGTCGAACGAGAGCGCGGCGCCGTACATCAGCAGCGCCGCCGGCGAGGGGCGAACCGCGAACAGCTCGCGCAGCGCGGCGCGCGCCTCCGCGAAGCGGCCGTGGTACAGCGCGTAGCGCGCGGCGGTCGCGGCGCTCGCGGCGCGGTCGAAGGCGAGGAACGCCTCGGCGCCCGCCGGATAGCGCGCGGGCGCGGCCGCGATCCGCTCCCGGAACGCCGCGTGCCAGCGCGCGTTCGCGACGGCGTCGCCGGAGGTGTTCGCGTCGTGCTTGCGCATCCTCACGAGCGGCTCGTCGACGAAGAGCACGGGCCCGCGCAGCGCGAGGCGCAGGAATAAATCGTAGTCCTCGCAGACGCGCAGCCCTTCGTCGAACAGCCCGGCCTCGAGCAGCGCGTCGCGCCGCGCGAGCACCGACGAGGGCATGACGAAGTCGCAGCGGTACAGCGCCGAGCCGAAGCGCGGGCCGTCGAAGCGCCGGACGCGCGGCGCGATCTCCTCGCCGTGCAGCGCGCGGTACGCCGGATCGTTCGACGTCAGCCCGCGCTCCACGACGCCGTGCGCGTCGAACGCGTCGGCGTCGGAGAAGACGAACGCCGCCTCGGGAGCCGCCGCGGCCGCCTCCACGTGGCGTGCGAGGTAGCCGGGTTCCCACACGTCGTCGGCGTCGCAGAACGCGACCCACGGCGTTCCGGCGAGGCGGATCGCGGCGTTGCGCGCCGCGGAGGCGCCGCCGTTCGCCCGGCGGAGAACCGTCGCGCCGGCCTCGCGCGCGATCGCGCCGGTCCCGTCGGTCGAGCCGTCGTCGACCACGATCACCGCGCGCGGCGGGAGCGTCTGTGCTGCGATCGCCGCGAGCGTCGCGCCGATCCAGCGCGCGCTCTGGTACGCCGGGACGACGACCGTCACCGCGAACGCGTGCGCGTCGCGGCCGGGGGCGCTCCGGACGGCGGGCTCCGAGATGGTCACTGCGCCGAGCGTAGCATCGCGCCCGGCCGCGGCGCGTGAGCCCCGGGCACTCTCGGCGCGACGAACGTCCCTCCGGGACGGGAGGCATGGCACCCGAAGTCCGAGGTCCCGCTCGCGCGCGCGCGGCCCGTTGCTATGATCCGCGCAGATGACACCGACCGTCAGCATCGCGATGCCCGTGTACAACGGGGCGCGCCATCTCGCGCAGACGCTGGACTCGATCCTCGCGCAGACCTATCGCGACTTCGAGCTCGTGATCAGCGACAACGCCTCGACCGACGAGACGCCGGCGATCGTCGCGCGCTACGCCGCGGCCGACCCGCGCATCCGCGCCGTGCGCCAGGAGACGAACCTCGGCGCGTCGCGCAATTTCCGCATCGTGACCGAGCTGTGTCGCGGCCGTTACATCAAGCACGCCGCGCACGACGATACGCTGGCGCCCACCTATCTCGAGCGGTGCGTCGCCGCGCTCGAGGCCGATCCGGCGGCGGTCCTCGCCTACCCGCTCTCGGTGCACGTCGACGAAAACGGCCGCCGGCTGCCGATCGGCCCCGGGCAGGGATACCGCATCTCGCTGCGCCTTTCGTCGCCGAAGCCGCACGAGCGCTGGCGCGAATACCACAGCAACTGTCACGAACATACGGGCGCCGATCCGGTGTTCGGGCTGATCCGCGCGGAGGCGATGTTCCGCACGAAGATCGTCGGCCCGTACATCGGCTCGGACCTGCTGCTGCTCGCCGAGCTCTCGCTGCTCGGGACCTTCGTCGAGATCCCCGAGGAGCTGTTCTTCTACCGGCTGCACGCCGCGAACAGCGTGCGTGCCAATCCCGGGCGCGAGGACCGCGGCTCGTGGTTCGATCCGCGCAACGGCGGCCGGCTGCGCAATCAGGTCTTCCACTGGGAATGGCTGGTGCGCTACTGCGAGGCGATCGCACGCGCGCCGATCGGCGCCGGCGAGCGGGCGCGCTGCTACGCCCAGATGCCGCGCTGGATCCGCCGCTACCGCACGCGGCTCGCCGGCGACCTCGCCGCCGCGGCGGCGTATCTGTGGTCGCGCGCGCGGCCCGGCGTCGCGGCCTCGGTCCGGCGCTTCGAGCGCGTCCACCACGGCAACGACGCGTGAGCGCCGACGCGCTGAAGATCCTGATCGTCTCGCGAGAGTATCCGCCCGAGACCGGCGGCGGCGGGATCGGCTCCTACGTCGAGAGCATCGCTCCGGCGCTCGCCTCGCTCGGCCACGAGGTCCACGTGCTCTCGTGCGACTTCGGGCAGGCCGCGCGCGACTACGTCGACCGCGGCGTCTTCGTCCATCGCCGCCCGAACCTCGAGATCCGCGGGTTCGCGCGGCTGTGGCGGCTGCTGCGCGCGCCCGAGGAGGCGGCCGGAACGCTGATCGGCGCGATCTCGGCGTACGTGCACCACCGCCGGCTGGGCGTCCGCTTCGACGTCGTCGAGCACGCCGACTGGGCCGCGGAAGGACTCATCTTCGCGCTGCGGCGCGACACGCCGCTGGTCGCGCAGCTGCACGCGCCGATGCCGGTGATCCGCGCGCATGCCGGCGTGACGCTGAACGCCCGGGGCGCCGCGTGGATCTCCGCCTTCGAGCGGGTCGCGGTCGCGCGCTCGGACGTCGTCACGGCGCCCGCGCCGTTCTTGGTCGGCTGGCTCCGCGCGCGCGGCTGGCTGCGGCGCGACGACGTCGAGATCGTCCCGCTCCCCGTCGACTGGCACGCGTGGAGCGACGTCCCGCCGGCGAGCGAAGCCGGCCCCGTCGTCCTCTTCATCGGGAAGATCGTGCCGCTCAAGGCGCCCGAGGTGCTGGTCGAGGCGATGGAGCTCCTGCGTGCCGAGATTCCCGGCGCGCAGGCGCTGTTCGTCGCGCGGTTCGGCGAGACGCGCGACGGCTATCCCGCGTTCGAATGGGTCGGACGCCGGCTCGCGTTCGACGGCTGCGAGTTCACCGGCTTCGTGCCGCGCAGCGAGCTCGCGCCGTACGTCGCGCGCGGTCGCGTGCTCGCGCTGACCTCGCTGTTCGAGAACTTCAGCATGGTCGCGCTCGAAGCGCTCGCCTCCGGGCGCGACGTCGTCGCCAGCGACACCACGGGCGTCGCGTCGTTCCTCTCCGCGAACGGGCTCGGTGCGGTCGTCCCGGTCGGCGACGCCCGCGCGCTCGCCGCCGCGCTGCGTCCCTACCTGCTCGACGCGCAGTTCGCGAGCGAGCGCGGCGAACGCGGCCGCGCGGTCGCGCGGCGGCTGCTCGACCCCGCCGTGATCGCCGCACGCCGGGTGGCCGCCTATCGCCGCGCGATGGCGCTGCACGGCCGCCGCGCGGCGCGCGGCGCGCGGCGCGCGCCGCAGCCGGCTACGCCGTAGTCTGGGGACGCGGCGCCGGCGGGGCGCCGACGCCGAGGAACGCGCGCATCGCCGCGTCGCCTTGCGGATAGCGGAGGCGTTCGCCGAACGGGGTCGCGCGGTACGTCACGGGGTAGCGCGTCACGATCTGCATCGCTTTCTCGAACGCGCGCAGCGACGCAGCGTCGTGATCGTGGACCATGAACCACGCCTCGCTCAATCGCCGCGGCGCGAACTCGGCCGACATCGCGGCGATCAGCGCGGTCGCGATGCCGCGCCCCTGCTCGGACCACGCGACGCTGCAATGGTACAGGTAGCCCGTCGCGGGGAGCGGGTGCAGCAGGCGGCGCAGCTCGGGAGCGTAGATCGCCGCCTGCGCGCACCACAGCACGCCCACGAGGGCGGCTCCGCGAAAGGCGCCCAGCGCGAAATCGCCGTTCGCCCATTGCTTGAAGCACAGCTCGGCGGTGAGGTCGAGCGCCGCCAGCTCGCCGGCCGAACGCCCGACGATGTGCGGCGGCTCGAGCGGCGCGATGCGGACGCCGCGCGGCAGCGTACCGTCGTTCGCGGTCGGGATCCGCCCGCGAAACACCGTCACCCGGGTGGAGAAGAAGAGCCGCCGTGCCAGGCGGTGCCGCGCCTCGCGCAGCTCGCGGAGCGCCGTCGCCGCGCCGCGTGCGGCGCGGCGGCCCTGCCCGATCAGCACGGTCTTCGGCCGGCGGCGGGTGACCGCGAGCCGCCGCACGAGCCGGTCCTCCGCGCCGAAGGAGTACTTGTACGGCTCGGCGCCGCGGGTGAAGTCGAACGTCGTGCACCCGCGCGCGATCGCTTCCCGAATCAGCTCGGTGATCGCAAGCCGTCCCGGCGAGAACGAGGCGTAGCGTGGGTTGAACCCGCCCATGAAGTACTGCGCGGCGCTCGAGGCGGGATGGACGAACGCGGCCGCGGCGGCGACCGCCGTATCCCCGTCCCACATCGTCACGAGCATCAGCACGTCGCGCTCGAACGCCGTCCGCAGGAGCGCGGACACGAGCGCGCGGCGCGCGTCGGTGAGCGGCCAGCGCGTCTCGTGCAGCGAGAGCAGCGCCTCGGCGCCGCGCTCGATGGTCGCGCGGGTCGCCGGCTCACGGCGATAGCGCGGCCGCGCGGCCAGCCGATGTTCCGCATGCCTCAGCCGCGCGCGCGACGACTTGCCCAAGCCGGCGAAGAACTGCTCGAAGCTCGGCGGCAGCTCGACGAACGGAGCACGCAGCGAGCCGACGATCGCGGCGTCGAACCGCTGCGCCGGCAGCCGCGCCACGACGGTCATGACGCGCTCGTCGAGAACGTTGTCCAGCTCGATGACGTCCCAGCGCGGCTGCTCGGCGAGGTACCGGGCGAAGGCGTCGATCGCACCCTCCTCGTGCTCGGGCAGCACCGTCATCCCGGTGTAGCCGGCGATCCCGTGGGCCGCGCCGGTGAGGCGGCGCAGGCGCAGAACGCGGAGCGCGGGGCCCGAATGGTATTCGAGCGGGAAGAAGCCGACGCGCGCGCCGCTCGCGGGATCCACTGCGACGAGCACCAGCGGGGCGGCGCCCGCGCTTTCGAGGTACGCGCGAAACCAGCGCCACGATTGGAAGACCTTCGCCTGCCGGTCGCACGCGAAGACGCGCTCCCACTCCTCGCGCGCGGCATCCACCGACGCCGGATCGTCGAGCACGCCGAGCTGCAGCGGTGCGGCGTGACGCGCGATCGCCGGCATCAGGAACGCCGACGGACGGCCCTCGGGCGCGGAATGCTGCCGCAGAACAGCTCGCGGTCCTGGAACATCAGCTCGAGCCACGCGCCGCCGCCGACGTCGTTCAACGTGGTCCATTCGGGCGTATCGACCAGCTTCGTCGTCTGCGAGACGTAGCGCGCGAGCGCGGCGCGCTTGACGTCGCCGAACGCGCGCACGTCACACGCGTAGCGAAAATCGAAGAAGACGCGAGCCGCCGCCTGCGCCCCGCGTGCCGGATGGGTCAGCGTGCCGACGACCGGATCGCCCCAGTGCGGGACGAGCGGCCAGTGGCACCAGTACCAGACCGGGTACTCGTAGACGGCGGCGCGCGAGCCGGCGAACGCGAGCGCGTCCGCGACGATGCCGTACGCGGCGGCATGATCGCGGTGCGGCTCGTGGCGGTAGGTCACGAAGACGTGCTCGGGCTGCTCGCGGCGCACGATCCGGGCGAGCGCGCGAACGCCTTTGGCGTGCTCTTTCGGCTCGTGAAAGCGACCCTCGCGTAGCCCGAGAAACCGCACGTCGCCGGGCGCCACGCCGAGGACCGACGCCGCTTCGAGCGCCTCCGCATTGCGCATCGCGGTCATCCGCTCCGGGGCGATGTACGCGTTGTGCGTCGCGCCGTCGCCGAGGCAGACGATCGCGACGTGCTCGCCGCGGCCGCGTTTCGCCGCGATCGTCCCCCCGCATCCCAGCGTCTCGTCGTCCTGGTGCGGTGCGACGACCAAGGTCCGCGCGGCGGGCGGGATCTCGCGGCAGCCGGCGACGTGCGAGCGAAGCCGGTCCATATACAGCGTGCGGGAGCGTGCGCCGAGTCCGAAGCCGATGCGCTGCACGCAAGGATCGTAACGGCGGCACGCGGCCGTTGGACCTCCGTAAGGTCCTGGTCGTCGCGCTGAAAGGCCCTACGCGGGGTTCGGCGGCGAAGCGTCGGGCGCGAGGCTCAGGAAGCCGCGCAGCGCGCCGTCGTCCGGCGCCAGCCGATGACGCGCGCCGAACGGCGTCTTGACGTACGAGACGGCGTACTCGTTCCGTACGTCGGCGACCTTGCCGAACGCGCGCCGCGAGGCGGCGTTGCGCGTCGTGATCACGTACCAGACCTCGTCGATGTCGAGTCCGCGGAGCTCCCGCGCGAGCGCGCGCAACATCGCCGGCGCGATTCCCTTCCCTTTGGCGAGCGGCGAGACGCTGCAGTGGTACACGTACGCGGCGCCGGGCGGGACGCGGACGACCGCGCCGGCCTCGGGCGCGGGGGTCGGACGGCGCGACGCCCACACCACCCCGAGCAGCGCCGGACCGACGAAGGCTCCGAGCGCGAGATCGCCGTTCGCCCACTGTCGCGCGCACAGCTCCGTGCTCAGCTCGAGCGCCGAGAGCTGTTCGCCGGTGCAGCGGGCGACGTCGTCGGCCGCCAGCGTGCGGATCGCGATCGTTCGGTCGTCCTCGACGTCGTCGCGGGCGACGAGCCGGGCGCGATACACGTTCGCGTTCGACGAGCGGTACAGGCGCTGGACCACGCCGTAACGATAGGCGTTTCGGGCGACGGCGACGAGATGCAGCACGCGCCGGCCCGCGCGGCTCGCGAGCCGCAGCGCGGTCCGCTTCGCATCGAGCCGCGTCACGGTGAAGTGGCGGATCGTCCGGTCTTGCGCCCCCAGCTCGTACTTGTACTCTTCGTCGCCGCGGGTGAAGTCGAACGTCGTGAAGCCGCTTTCGATCGCGTCGCGGATCGCGTACGCGAAGCAGGTGCGTCCCGGAGCCATCGCTCGATACTCCGGATCGAATCCGCCCAGATACGACAGGATCGTCCCGGACTTGCGATCGACGAACGCCGCCAGCCCGGCGATCGGCTTCTCGCCGCACCACAGCGAGTAGACCCGCAGCACGCCGGCGGCGAAGGTCCGGCAGAACAGCGCTTCCAGCATCGCGCGGCGGTCCGCGCTCATCGGAAAGCGCTGCTCGTGGAGGTCGAGCAGCGCGTTCAGCGTTCGCGTCGCCGTGGCGTCCGTCATCAGCTCGAAGCGAAAGCCGGGGAGCGACGAGAGCTTGCGCATCCCGCGCCGCAGCGAGGCCCGCGCGCGCGGGCCGAGTCCGGCGACGAACGCTTCGAAGTCGTCCGGCAGCGAGATGTAGGGGCACCGCGTCGTCCCGTCGTCGGCGACCAGGAAGCGCGTGCGCGGCAACTGCGCGATCGTGTCGACGAGCCGTTCGTCGTCGACGTTGCACAGGCGGAACTCGTCCCAGCGCAGCCCGTCGGCGATGTACCGCGCGAACGCGGTGGAGGCGGCGGCCTGGTGCTCGCACGCCGCGATCATCCCCGCGTAGTCGGCGATCGGATCGCCGGCGATCGTCAGCCGCCCGATGGGGACGATGCGTGCGACGCGGCCGCGGACGAGCTCGAGCGGGAGAAACGCCACGTACGAACCGTCCGCGGCGTCGCTCGCCGCGAGCACGAGCGGCTCGCGCCTCGCGCTTTCCATGTATGCGCGATACCAGGCCCACGACGCGAAAACCGTTGCGCCCGGATCGGCCGCGTAGAGCCGCTCCCACGCCGTTCGGACGTCGTCGATCTCGTGCAGGGCGCGCAGCGCGACGACGTGGACCTGCGGTTCGCGCGCGAGCGGCGGAAGCGTCAGAAGCGCCAAGGCTTCCTTCCCGGCCGTCGGGCGCGCGAACGCAGGCCGTTGACGAACCGCATGCGGGAACGTGAGGCGAGTCCGACGCCGCTTCGCTGCACGGAGGAATCGTACCGGGGTGCGCCGCGCGGCGGAGCATCGTAAGGTCCTTTCGGCGGCGCTGAAAGACCCTACGAGCCGGTTGCCGGCTCACGCTACGGTCGTCGTGCTTTGATGCCCGCAGACCGCCGTCCCGAGCCCCTTCCCGTGACCGTCGTGATCCCGGGATATCAGGCCGCGCGCTACATCGGCGAGGCGATCGCGAGCGTGCGCGCGCAGTCGCGGCCGCCGGCGGAGATCGTCGTCGTCGACGACGGCTCGCGCGACGGCACCGGGGACGTCGCACGCGCCGCGGGGGCGACGGTGATCCGCCAGGACAACCGCGGCATGGCCGCGGCGCGCAACGTCGCGGTGGCCGCGGCGAGGCAGCCGTGGATCGCGCTGCTCGACGCCGACGATCTCTGGCTTCCCGAGAAGCTCGCGGCGCAATGGGCCGCCGTGGAGCGCCGGCCCGAGGCCGGCATGGTCTTCACGGACGGACGCTCGTACCAGCCGCCGAAGACGTTCGCGCGCACGATCCTGCAGTGGCCCGAGTTTGCGGAGCACTACGAGAAGGTGGCGCGGACGGCGATCGCGCCGGGGACCGTCGTCTGCGATCTCGGCTCGCTGCGCGCGCACTATCCGGCGGGACATTTCTTCCTCTCCGGCTCGACGATGCTGGTCCGGGCGGATCTGCTGCGCGAGGCCGGCGGCTTCGACGAAACGCTGAAGCACTGGGCCGATTACGAGCTCACCTTGCGGCTGCTGATGCGCACGACCGCGGCCGTCGTGGAGCGCCCGCTCTTCCTCTACCGCTTGCACGACGGCAACATGTCGCAGGACGGGCTCGGGATGAAGCTCGACGAAATCGCGATCGCCCGAATGCTGTTCGCGCGCGCCGAGCGCTACCCCGGCGAGGCGCTCGCGTACTGGCGAAGCGCCCATCCGGCGAACCTGCGCGCCGCGATCCGGCTGCTGCTGCGGCGCGGTGACGGCCCGCGGGCGCGCGCGCTGCTGCGCGAGCTGCGCGGCTACGGCTGGACGCCGGAGTGGGAGCTCGCACGCGCCGCGAGCCGCGCGCTCGATCTCGGCGGGACGCGCGTGATCGCCGGCGCGAAGCGCCTGCGTGACGCGCTGCGCCGGCGGCTCGCCGCCGGCGCGGGCTAGCTCAGTACGACGCGAGCGTCCCGACGATCTTCGCGTGCCGCACGGCGCGGTTGAACGCGTAGAGCGAG
>Ga0070739_10001277_pt1 | contig 38933 bp, 32 predicted proteins | sample Coa_R1_7_FD_66445 | JGI IMG/M metagenome (GOLD analysis project Ga0070739, IMG submission 66445) | Surface soil microbial communities from Centralia Pennsylvania, which are recovering from an underground coalmine fire - Coalmine... | ecosystem: Environmental > Terrestrial > Soil > Unclassified ...
CCCACGGCTGCGACGGCCGGCGTCGTTGAGGAACACGCGTCCGCCTTTGGTCCGCGAGATCGTGAACCCGTGGTCGCCGCACAAGGTCCGGAGCTCGCGAAGATCGCGCTGAAATTCGCGCCGCGAGATGCCGAAGCGATCGATGAACGCTGCGTACTCGACCACCCCGTCGAAGAGCAGCTTAATCAGCAGCCAGCCGATTCGCGCCACATGGTCGCTCGGCGCGTCCGTCGCGCGCCGCCGGCGCGCGAAGTCCATCGTGGCACTCTGCATCGATCCCGAAAGCCCCCTCTCGCGGGTCGACGGCCGCGCGCAGCGCGCAGTTCGTCCCCTCGGCCGGCTTTTCTCGAATCGGCGGACCGTTCCTGGCCCTGCACGGTGCGTCTACTGGTCTTCACAACGCCTCGCCCCGATTCGCTCGGCACGGACCCTTCCGGCGAGCGGCGAACGCGCCGCGAGCGTACCGAGCGAACGGAGAGCCATAGCCACGAAGCGCCCTGCGCAGCGGATCGTCGCGATCGCGGCGACCGAGACGCGTAAACCGCGACGCGAGCGACGAGGCGAGATTTCGACCGACGCGACGCTGCAGCAACTCCATCTCGCGTTGCTCGCGGCGTTCGGGCGCGGCACGCCGTACACGGCGACGGATCGCACGTTCGCGTTTACGTTCACCGTCGAGAAGACGGCGTACACGTACGAGACCGGCGCGTTGACGCCGCTTCGCGACGTCGTGGTCAAGGGCGCGAGCGGGACGTATGCCTGCAATGTCGCCGGCCTGCGCGCCACGTTCACCGTCGGGACGGACGGTCCGAAGCAGCCGCCTGCGGTATCCGCGCGTGTACGCCGCCGGCGAGACGACACCGGACGCGCTGCTCAGCGACGAAGCGCGCTGGACATCGACGTACCGCTATCTCAAGGAGGAGCCGCGGCCGGACTCGGCCGCGTTCCGCCACGGGGTCTACGCCGCCGCGATCGCAGGTCCGGTCGTGTCGCCGACGTCGTACGTCGGCTTCATCATCCCCTAGGGTGCCGGCGATCTCGGCGAACTCAACACGCTGCTCGGAGCACGGATGCGCGAGCACAACGGCCTCGCCGACGCGCTGCTGCAAGATCCGGAGCGCTACATTGCCGAAGGCGCGCGGCCGCCGGATGATCGTGTTGCCAGCTCGGCTACGCGATGGCCGAGCTCGCGCTCCTACCGGCCGCCGCGGTCGTCGTCGAAGGCACGTACTCCGCGCTGCCTTTCGGAGCTCCCAATCGGGCTCGGCCGTACGCACCGATATGTTCTACGATCCCCGCACCGCTATGGTCACGATTCCAGGGCCGTTCCTTATGAGCGAGCCCAAGCCGCCGAGTACGTCAGCCGCCGTCTGCATGAGCCTCTCCTCAAAATCGATGTACGACCGCAGGCAGAGCTTCTCCAAGAATAGCCGAGCAGCATCGTGCTCCGTCGGTAACAGATCGAGCTTCACCAGAACTTCGTACGACTTCTTGTCCCACTGGTTTTGCTGCCACTCGTGCAAATGTCGAGCTTGATTGGCGAGCGCCCAAACGGCTCGATTCAATTTCACGCCATTGTATGCATCTGGACCGAGGCTACGCGTGTCAGCCGTTTTTCCTTCCGTGCGTAGACGTTGTAACGAATAGTCGCAGATGATGACGAACGCGACAGCCGAATCACGCGCCGTCGCTTCGGCAGCCAATTTACCGTCAAGCAGAGTCGCATGCTCGCCGCCGCCGTTGTTCGGGATGGAATAGAGGTCCAATGGCGGAAGCGCGTCGTAGCGCAATCCGAGCGCCTGCGCCTCGGCCCAGCCATTCTTTGCAGCATAAAACAGAGTTTGCAACGTCTCCCGCTTGGCTCGGATACCGCCGGCGAAGCGCGCAGCGGCTTGCATCAGTTCGACCACCGTTATAAGCTCCTCGCCACGATGCATCCAAAGTGGTCAGGCTTTCGGTTCGTTTCATCCAGCGTCGGGAACATTCTAAGGGAGGTGGACGGGTTTCGGCACTGCGCGCGCCTTCGAGGAGGACCGAACACTTTTTCGCTAATCGTTCGCGCCACCTCACGACGGATACCCTGCTCCTCTATCGCCGCTAGAGTGCCCGGACCTTGACGTCTCGCTCGAAGAGCTGCAACAGTGCCTCAATATCGCCCGGATCTGAGGTCACTACCACCGACGGAGCGACACGTACGGCGATGGTGACCAAGTGTGCATCGGCTACCTGTGCTGTGCCGGACCGCGACAGAAGCTGTCCGACGTTCTTGGCGTCTTCCAGGTCGAGCGATGGGAATTGGTGGATGCCTTTGAGGAACATCGCCAATCGCGCCTGCGTGCTACCGTCACGCCACGCTTCCGCGACACAGGTGGCTGGCGCGTAGATCGTGGTATCCGTGGTCTTCGCCGCCTTCACAATTGCGCTCACGGTCGCGTCATTTCGATCCGCTGCGATGAGCGCGCCGGTATCGAAGACGAGAGCACGCTTCACGCGGAAAGCAAGCTCAGAAACTCGCGGTAGACGTCGTCGTTCGACGGCGTTACGTTTTCGGCTTGCTCCAGGTAGGCTTCTTGCGCCTCGCGTACGAGCTCTCGAGCCATCGCACGAGCGACGAATTCCGAAAACTCGCCTCGCGGATGTCGGCTTTTCGCCTCATGCACGATCCGACGCGGGACCGTGACCGAGATCGGCTCGTACGCTATCCCGCCAGCCTTCGTTGCTTTCGTTGCGTAAGAATGCCGTGCAGGCCGCTTGTGAGGGCCCTTCGCCGTCTTGCGCTTTTTTGCCCCTCCTGCCGGCGCCATAGAACGATCCTACCCTGAATATGATTGTGCGGTCAAGCGGATCGCGCGCATCGGCTTACGGTCCGAGCCGCCACTGGCAAGCCGCGAGTTCATCGAAGCCAAGGACGGCAAGCTCGTCGCCGTAACGCCGCCGCTCGTCGCGCTGCCGAAGAATGTCGTCTTCGACCGGAACTCGCAACTGCTGTGGTAGACGATCCCGTTCGGCCCGATCGAGCCGATGTTCAAGACGCAGTTCTCAGCGCCCCGAAGTCTAGGCGAAGCAGACGTGCGAGGTACCGGGTAAGGTAGTCGGGTGGCGAGTGAAGCGGCGGGGTTCGTGCGCGTCCGCGGCGCGCGGGAGCATAATCTCAAGGACCTGAGCGTGGATCTGCCGCGCGAAGCGCTGGTGGTGTTCACCGGCGTCTCAGGGTCGGGGAAGTCGTCGCTGGCGTTCAGCACTCTCTACGCGGAGGCGCAGCGCCGCTACCTCGAGTCCGTCTCTCCGTACGCGCGGCGCCTGTTCCATCAAATGGCCGTTCCCGACGTCGACGAAATCCACGGTCTGCCGCCCGCCGTTGCGCTGCAGCAGCAACGCGGCACGCCGACGACACGCTCCTCGGTCGGCAGCGTGACGACGTTCTCAAATCGGCTGCGGATGCTGTACTCGCGCGCCGGAGACTATCCGCCGAAACAGCCGCACCTCGAAGCTGAGGCGTTCTCGCCGAACACGCCGGCCGGCGCGTGCCCGCGCTGTCACGGGTTGGGACGGATCTACGACGTCACCGAGCGTTCCATGGTGCCCGATCCCTCGCTCACGATTCGCGAGCGCGCGATCGCTGCATGGCCGCCGGCGTGGCACGGGCAGAACCTCCGCGACATCGCCGTCACGCTCGGCTACGATGTCGATCGCCCCTGGCGCGAGCTGCCCAAGAAGGACCGCGACTGGCTGCTGTTCACCGACGAGCAGCCGACGGTCCCGGTGTACGCCGGATACACACCGGCCGAGACCCGGCGTGCGCTCAACCGCAAGGAAGAGCCGAGCTATCACGGCACCTTCATCAGCGCGCGCAAGCACGTGCTCCAGACGTTTGCCACCACCGAGAGCGCGCTCATGAAGAAGCGGGCCGCGCGGTATTTGGTGAGCAGGCAATGCCCGCTCTGTCACGGCAAACGGCTGCGACGCGAGGCGCTGTCGGTGACGTTCGCCGGTTTGGATTTCGCGCAGATGGCGCGCGTGCCGTTCACGAGCCTGGTCGCGATGCTGAAGCCGTACGCGGACATGCGCGACGCGCGGCATCCGGAAAAAGCGGAAGTCGTGCGACGCATCGTCGACGATCTGCTCGAGCGGCTCGCGGTGGTGCTCGATCTCGGGTTAGGCTATCTGACCATCGAGCGCAGCACGCCGACGCTTTCGCCGGGCGAGCTGCAGCGCTTGCGCCTCGCGACACAGGTGCGCTCGAATCTCTTCGGCGTCGTCTACGTGCTCGACGAGCCGTCCGCCGGCCTCCATCCCGCCGACACAGAGGCGTTGCTGCGCGCGCTCGACGGCCTCAAAGCGTCGGGAAACTCGCTCTTCGTCGTCGAGCACGATCTCGACGTGATCCGCCACGCCGACTGGATCGTGGACGTCGGCCCGGCCGCGGGCGAGCAGGGAGGCGAGCTGCTCTACAGCGGACCGCCGGACGGTCTGCGCACCGTCGAGGCGTCCCGGACGCGGCGCTACCTGTTCGAGGCGGAACAGCGCACGGAGCGGACCCCGCGCCCGGTCCAACATTGGCTGCGACTCACGGGCGTCACGCGCCACAACCTCCACGAACTCGACGTCGCCTTTCCGCTCGGCGTGTTCACCGTCGTGACCGGTGTGTCGGGATCGGGCAAGTCGAGTCTGGTCAGCGAAGCGCTCGTAGAGTTGGTCGAAGCGCACCTCGGTCACGTCCCCGCTCCACCGGAACCGGAGGATAGCGCGGATCTCCTGCGCGAGCCGGAAGAGCGCAGCGGCGGACGCATCGCCGGCGGGATGGAGCGCATCACACGGCTCGTGCGCGTCGATCAGAAGCCGATCGGCCGCACGCCGCGCTCGAATCTCGCCACCTACACCGGCCTGTTCGACGCCGTGCGAACATTGTTCGCGGCGACGAAGCAGGCCCGCGCGCGGCGCTACGATGCGGGACGGTTCTCGTTCAATGTCGCGAAAGGGCGCTGCGCGACGTGCGAGGGCGAGGGATCGGTGATGGTCGAGCTGCTGTTTCTGCCGAGCGTCTACGCGCCGTGTCCCACGTGTCACGGCGCGCGCTACAACGCCCAAACGCTCGAAATCCGCTATCGTGGGAAGTCGATCGCAGACGTGCTCGCCCTGACCGTGAACGGCGCGTGGGAGTTCTTCGCCGAAGAAGCACCGGTTCGCCGCGCGCTCGACGCCTTGCGTGAGGTGGGCTTGGGCTATTTGCGGCTCGGCCAGCCGGCGACCGAGTTGTCCGGCGGCGAGGCGCAGCGGATCAAGCTCGCGACGGAGCTGCAGCGCACGCAGCGCGGCGACACGCTCTACGTCCTCGACGAGCCGACCACGGGACTCCATCCCGCCGACGTGGAGAAGCTGCTGGCGCAGCTCGACGGCCTCGTGCGATCGGGCAACACGGTGATCGTGGTCGAACACGACATGCGCGTCCTCGCCGCCGCCGACTGGATCATCGACATCGGCCCGGGTGCCGGCGACGAGGGCGGGCGCATCGTCGCGTCCGGGCCGCCGGCGGAGGTGTCGCACGTGCAGGCGAGCCGCACCGCGCCGTACCTCGCGAGATTCCTCGGGATGCCCGCCTAACGCTTGTCGGACACCTCGATCCAGGTGGGAGCGTGATCGCTCGTCTTCTCGCGTGCCCGCACCTCGCGATCGACGCCGGCCGCGACGAGGCGTTCGGCGACCGCGGGACTGAGCATCAGGTGGTCGATCCGCAGCCCGGCATCGCGCCCGAACGCGTTGCGGAAGTAGTCCCAGAAGGTGTAGATCCGTTCATCCGGATGCATCGTCCGCACAGCGTCGGTCCAGCCCTGCGCCGCGAGCCGCGCGAATGCGTCGCGCACTTCGGGACGAAACAGCGCGTCGTCGACCCAGCGTTCCGGCTTGTACACATCGAGCTCCGTCGGCATGACGTTGTAGTCACCCGCCAGCACCGCAGGAGCGTCGCGCGCGAGCAGACTGCGCGCGTACGCGAGAAGCGCGTCGAACCACGCGAGCTTGTAGTCGAACTTCGGACCGGGCGCGGGGTTGCCGTTGGGCAGATAGATGCAGCCGATAAGCAACCCGTCGACGAGCGCCTCGATGTACCGCGATTGCGCGCTGTCCGGCTCACCCGGCAATCCGGCGCAGGTCTGCACGGGCGGCTCGCCTCGCTTCAAGATCGCGACGCCGTTCCAACTTTTCTGCCCCAGCCAGATCGCGCCGTATCCCGCGTCCCGGATCGCGTCCGCAGGAAACCTCTCCTGCGGCGCCTTCAGCTCTTGAAGGCAGACGACGTCGGGCTTCGCCTGCGCGAGCCAATCGCACAGCACGGGAAGCCGCCCGTTCACGCCGTTCACGTTGTACGTCGCAATCTTCATCGGAGGCAGTGTAGCGCACTAAGCCGATCTAATGCCAGGACCGCGAAGCGCGCTCGATGCCGCGGGTATACGGTCGCGCATCAGCCGCGCACGTTCGGTTCGGCGCGGGTTCCGCTTACCGTGAGGGCCAGAAACCGTACAGCGCGTAATCACCGCGCTCGCGCGCACGAAACGCTTGTCGAACAGACGTTCGCCGTGATAAAATAGTGGCGTACGATCACAGCGGCCCGGCCGGTGTCGTTACCACCGACCGAGCCCGTCAACCGATGGAATTGAGGTCCACCGATGACATTCCCGTTGTTCTTCGGCTGCAGGCCGAGTCTCCTCGACGATCCGGAATTCCGCGCGAAGCGGATTGCCCGCGATCCCGCCGGCGACGCCGAGGACGTGATCGCCGACATCCCCGATCGCGCACTCTGGGTGCAATACGGCTTCACCGAAGACGAAGCCCGCGCATGGCGCGCCGCTGCCACACCACGCTTCACACCCTTCACCGCCTCCACATGGCGCTTCGAAGGCTTCAGCTCCACCGACGCCGCGTTCTGGAGCGAGGTCTACCGCGATCCGATGCTGGCGCGTCAACGTCGCAGCGCCGGCTACGCGGATCCGTTCAGCACGGAATAGCGCTCCGCCTCAAGAGATGCAAGCAGCGTAACACGACGACGGTTCGACTCACGAGCTGGACCGTCGCCGTGTGCCAGATCGGGCGCCCTACAAGCACAACTCGCGGGAACGGTTCGGCATATTATTTCAGACGTACTTGGCACAACGTAGGTCCGAACGCCGACCCAGAAATCGACTTGACAGCTTACAGGGGATTTAGACGGCGATCGGCAGATGATGTCAAAACGAGCCAACGCCTTCGGCAGGTTGCCTCATCAAAGTTCGCATGTACGGTCATCGCCTGACACGGATGCACGATGTTTTGCGATTCACGAAGGGCCATGACTGAAGTTACCGCGATCACTCTTCTCTGAAGCAGCACCTGGTTCAGCGGTCAACGTTCTGCGCGACGGCAACGAGTTGCGCGGCGTCACTTCATGAGCATGCACGCCGTGCAGGCCCAACGCCGGGCCCTCTTGCAGACACCACGAGTCGTGGTCACTTGAGTTGCGATCACTTACTCAGAGGGTACCCTCAATCAATTCCTGCAACACGCCATAGTCGCCCTGGTGCTTCAATATATGCATTGGCTCTATCATTGACCGCAGCAACTCGGAAGCACGCTGAACCAGCACCTGATCGAACGTTAGAATCCCAAGTGGAATGGCGTACGACTCCGGCGCCTCGATTCCCGCATGCACCAGCACTGCGGCGAGACGTTTCGGCAGAAGAAAGATTTCGACCGATGCAACGCTCATTCGCTTTGCCCGCGAGAGTATCGACGTATCAAAGGCTCTATCGACATGCCTTGGTACTACATCTCCTACTGCAGCGACCGGCCATAGAGTCATGCCGATGCCTTCATCGCTAGGTGCATGCTGCAGAGACTCGACAACCTGCGGTAAACGACGCGAAGCGCCCCACATGGGGACCATCGGAATATGCCAGAATATCGGAACGACACCACCGTCATCAGCATCGCTCGATACGTAGCTGAAGGCGCGTCGAAGGCGCAGCTGATTCGCATCCGTAAGCAGCGACCCAACGATGAACGTCGTCGGTCGGTCACTTCGCAGCTCACCCGCTCGACGAAGCGCGTCACGAAGAAACGCGTCCTTTCGAAAGCGCTCGCGCCTCGAGTAGTCATGTGTCGCCTCACCGGCAACCTTCGCAAGCGCGGCAAACGCCGCGTTGTCTAGGTCGCTCGCCCTCACCCGCGCTGATCGTAAGAAGGTCGATACAGACTGCACTACCTCGGCTCGATCGTCCAGCTCGTAACCGGTCCAGCTAGCAGACACGTCAGGTTCTATTGACGCTGGCGCGCTTATCTTTCCCTTCACGCGAACCGGCACTACCGTTAGGAAGCGCTCCAAGGGGGTCACTGAATCGACAGAGAGTAGCGCGCGCCTAAGAGGCAACGAAGTCGCGCGCCGAACGAGGTCGTCGAAATGACGACGGAACGCAGCCGGCACCGACCGCGAGCCGCTCGCAGCCTGATTCGAGGGGACTGGCAACTCAGGAAGCAGCATCTCGAATGCGGACAAGCTTTCAAAGCGCGCCGGTGAGAACGAGGCCAGATCGAATGCGTGCCTGTCAGTGCGCTGTTCCACCTCATACAGCTCCGGCTCGTCAGTCCCGCTACTGAAAGCGGCCTGCCCAGACGCCGTGAGCCAAAGCGCCTCTCCGCGCCGCTCGACATAGCCCAATGTGACCAAATCATCAACCGCGTACGCAATTTCATCGCCGCTGAACCCGAAGAACTCACCGGCTTCCCTTTCCGGCATACCGTCGACGCTGTGAACTAGACGCAGGACAAACTCAGATGCAAGTGACAGCTTTCCAGCTTCAGCGACTCTATATGAGATAGCGTAACGGCGGCACGGCAGCAACGTATCGACCACATCGATATCGAAAGTTGCCTCCGTAGCGTTCTCTTCGCCGGTCATCCTTTTCGCTACCTCGACTGTTCGCGAAGCGCTTTGGATCGAGGCCGCCTCCGCCGCCTCGATTCTCTTCTCTCGTCGTCGTTCATGGACGATGTCAGCACGCGCGCTTCTATAGCCGCGTTGCTTGCCGCAACCTCCGCCTGAAATTCAGTCGCTACTTTCGCCATTGGCGTCCCCGGGCGCCAGTGATGGCAAGCGCCGACGACGATTAGTCTATCCATCGCGCGTGACATTGCAACGTTTATACGATTCGGGCGGACAAGAAAGCCTGCTTTAATGAAGCGAGTGCCCGTTACTCCGATCCCGCCGTCTGCGTTATTCCGCACAACCGACACGATGATGATGGGGTTTTGCTTCCCCTGGTATGAGTCAACCGTGTCAACCTTGCATGTCTGCAAGAGCGCGGGGGACAACCCCGCCGAGGACAGGCGACGCCTAATAAAATCTCGCTGCGCGGCGTAGAAGCATATCACGCCAATGATATGTTCAAAGGCCGTTTGTTGTTGCGACCACGACCGAAACGCCTCCGAAGCATCCAACTCCTGAAGAATCTCGATGATCGCGTCAGCCTCGCTCTCATTGGTCTGACTTCGCCCGCCCGCGCTTGGCTTCTCGAAACCTGCGGCGCCGAGCGTATCCGTTGAAACCCAAAGGAGCGGTTTGCTGAATCGGGGCGGCAGCGCATCGGCGGGAACCACGGCCGCGGAGCGGCCGTGCGACAGCTTCCCCTCGTAAAAGCTTCGGGAAACCACCTCACCAATGGGCTCAAGCATGCGATATTGGCTTCGGAGTGTGCAGCCGGCGCGCGACCCGTACGTCGAGCGGAACAGACGGCTGAAGTCGCTTTCTAGTATTTCGCGTTTCGTTATCGCGAGTGCGGCCGCGACGCGTTCGACGACCTCCGGGCGATGTTGTGGTTCAAGTTGAAGTTGATCGCCAACGAGAACGACCCAGCGTCCGGATTGCATCGGGACCGCCAACTCGCTCGCAGTACATCTCGCAGCTTCATCAACGACTACTAGATCAAAGGCTGTTTCCGTCAGCCCGAGCCCCGTGCGACCTAGCCCAACGCACGTTCCTGCTACGATGCTTCGCGTACCAGCAAGGAAGCTTTCAAAGCTCCGCTGGCGGTTGCTCATACTGTGAAGCCACGCATGAGCAAGTTTTGCGACCGAAATGAAGCGCCGAACGCGGTCTTTATTTGGCTTGTATTTCTCGCAGACGAGGTCTACGAGCCGCGCGTACGTGTCATTGCCAGCGAATATGAGGTCCTTGGGTAACTCTACGCGTAGCGCAAGCACCATATCGCTGGCGGTTCTCCGAAGTCCGGCAATGCGGTCCTGGAACGGGTCGCTATCATCGGCTAGCAGGTGCTCGAGTTGTTCGCATACTGGGCGGACAACTCTCTCAAGAAATGATAGATCGGCCACCAGCGATGGTTCAAGCCCAAGACGCGCGCCCGCGATGGCAAGGCGCTCGCGAAATTCAGCCCGAAAGCGTTCCTTGTATTGGGATTCGAGGCGATCGGAGTGAAATGGTCGCAGATCCGCGGACACGGCCTGCTCCTGACCCACTCTCACGAGACTCGGCTCGCTGTTCTTGTTCCGCCGAAAGCGAAGCATTACGGCCTCGGTAGCGTTGTTCACCGCCTCGTGCGACTGACTCGCGAGCAGCACGTTTCTGGCAAGCCCCGACGTGACCGCATAGTGTATGAAGTCCGCTATAAACTTCGACTTACCGGTCCCGGGTGGTCCCTGCAACAGCCCAATGGGTCGAATACTCAACAAACGCGCAAATGCGGCCTTTTGATCTTCGTTTAAGTCGTAGCGTGCCGCTATTTGGTCAAGCGCAACATCGTCTAGGGCCGGCAACGACTGTGGTTCGGCGGTCCCGCTGAAAACCGTGACGAGGTCGGGAAACGAAGAGAGTTTAGAAAGTATTCGAGTGGTCGCTGTCTCGCGTCTCGTCCGGCTATACGTCTCCATCATGCTCTGAAAGCGAAGCCGATCACCATCTCGTACCATTGGGCCGCCGCGAAATTCTACAGACCTCCCACTTGCATCAAAAAGAACGGCTCCATTAGTGCTTGCGCCTACATCGAGAAGTCCCAACTCCGACCATCCAGCGCCATTCCTCCACGCGCGTCGCACGACGACGCGGTCATGCCGGTCGAAGTCGAAAGCGCCGCGGTCCAAATCAATTTGCACGATATGCTTGCGGCGCGCATGATTGTAGACACTATCACCGGTTGCAGTGCCTTCGGTGTACAATTCGCGTTCGATATCAATCAGCGATTGCCATAGTTCAGGTACGTCGATACCGCGAGCTGGCTCCTCGACGGACGCCGCTTCTGAAATCTCGTCTTGCGCCCTGTCATCGTCAATGGCGTCCGCGGCATCAGACCCGAGCATTGCGCCCGCGCCGTCGACTTCTGACTGTGTGATGGCGTCAGCGATTAAGAACTCGAGACTTCGGAAGTCCGGAGTGGGGGCGAGCTCTAGTACGAGCTCTCCGCGAAGCGACCGAAACTCGTATCGCGCTACTCGAGCAATATGTCGCTGTTCGATGGTTCGGCGCCGGGCATGAACAAATGCGCCTCGAGCGATTGTTAGCTCCACCTCCTCAGTTGCTCCTCTGATCACCAGCGAACCGTTCTTCGCCCGGCGAATGCCGTAGACGCCTTCATCTGAGAGCACAAGGCCGACCGGGCCGACCGTCACTGAAATGCGGTACGTGGTGCTAACCACGAGCGGAGGGGCCAGCTCGGAGTTCAAAGCGTCGAGCAGCGGTAGCAGTGTAGCGTTCTCTGGAGGCCCCAGGCGACACACTTCAGCCGCGGCGCCGAGTCGAGCATATGCTTCCGGACTTAGCAGTGTCCGCGCCAGCATCTCGTCAGCAATCTTTGTGACTGCGTACCGATCTCGTTCGAAAGGCCCTCCCGATGCGGGCGCGTACGCCCGCGTTTGGACCTCTCCATCACCAGCTGGCGGAAACTCGATGAGATCGATCAACACCGGCTGAGGCGCCCCAGCGTCCCGCCGGACGACGATGTTCTTCGGCTTAAGGTCGCCATGAGCAATGCCTTGTCCATGCAGCGCGACAATGGTGTTCGTTAGATCGCGCACGAATGCGAGCGCGAGAGCCGAACTCTTCCAATCGTCCGCATATTGCGTTACATCGGCCTCGAGGTCTACCCCCGGCACAAAGCGATACGCGAGGACAAGACCATCGTCGAGAAATGCAACTCGTTCGATACGAACGATGCCTTCAACGTTCAACTCGGACAGCCGCTCAGCTTGCTCTAAGAAATTCACCAGCCGCGGCAACTCGGCGCGCGTTTCCGTCCAGCACGAGCGCTTCCAGAGCTTTACGACGATCGAGGAGTTAACTCCGTCGCTTCTCCAAGTAAGCGCGGTGTCGCTGCGCTTCATGGTTTGCGAGTTCGGTAGATCGTCCGTTACCTCGAGCACGTCAGCCCACGAACGAAATCGATTCAACCTTTGAAGAAGCTTCGCGGTGTCAAAGCCGGCACCCGTGGCGACATTGTACGCCGACAAAGCCTCGCGAGCGTCTTTAAAGCGGCTAGACGCATCCCACGATAGCGCGCGCTTGAACCATTCGTGAAAACGCGCGAAGCGATCGTCTTGGTCAATGTTTGGATCCCAATCCGGTGGCTCGTGATGCATAGCACGCGGGGTCGTGCCAAAGAAGATATAGTGCACGACCGAGCCGAGGAGGAACACGTCGCGCCGATTGTGATCGCTATGGTCGCCAAGCCCGTCCTCAGGAAAGCGCCACCCAGCCGTAAGGAATTGATATCGGTCCGCTCCCAATGAATGCAACGTCGGATACGAGGCGGCGAAAAGGTGGGATAGGCGAACGGTCGAGGGCAGGTCGAACCAGACGGAGTGTTCTCCTATGTCTAGATGCGCTACGCCAACGTCGTGCAACGCAGCGACGCGCTGAAGTACACTTCGGGCAAGATCAATTCGCATCGAGTCCGAGATCGACGTACTCGTGTCGAAGCGTACGTCGCGCAGGCGTTGCAGCTGCCTGCGCTTCTCGAATACCTCCCAGTACACGACGGAGATCTCGTGATCGGCAATCGCGGGGCGAAGCAATAGCGACTCGAACTCCTCGTTACGATCGGTCAGAAACGCAATCACTTCGCGCTCTCGGCCTGCGATCTCGCGCCTCCCATTCTCCGTTTGGAACCGTACCGCCGCACGTGAGAAGTCCCAAATGCGAAGCAACCCTGCAGTTCGACTCGGAGCGTCCTCCTCGGCGTCGAACTCGTGGTAGATAGCTTCTTCTGGATTAGCGCGATGGTCATACGTCGCAGAATCCGAAATGGCGCGGTAGCTGCCGTACAGTCGCTGCCTAGGTCGAAACCGCCCCGTTTCGACATTAAAAAAGTTTCCGAGCGTTTGGCGCCAGAAACCATTGCTTTCCAATAGACTGTGGCTGCGATCGATTTGAGCTGGACCCAACATCTGATCACGTTTTTCGGGATCGACGATGCCGGTCACGAAGTCCCGCAAGAAGAAAACAGACGGCTTTTCGTTCGGGGCTATGCGCGTAATGTCTGCTGTCCCGGAGATCACTACGCAGCCTTGAAACAGTGGAACGAATGGCTTAGAGGGAGGTAGCCCGTCTTTCTTACGTTGATCGCTTAAGTAGTTCCGCAACAGAGCTGCCGTCGAACGTGCGGCCTCACGAACTTTGTCAACTGGTGATGGACCGACATGTCGGTCATTGTGGAACCAGCGACCGTCCTCGGTTTCAATCTTGCCGTGCCAATCCTTTAGGTCCACGAGCAGTATACGATCGTCCAATACCACGAAAACGTCGACTTCGCGAGTTTTCCCCGGCGACAAGTACAGCTCAAGGTTCGCAAACGCATACCAGTCTGCAGGCAACGCACGCAGCGAAGCGATACCCGGAATCTCTCGTGCGTGTATGCCCTGTCCGGCATTCCTAATGCGCAAAAAAGCCACCCCTGTAGATCATTGGCTGCCCGCGGCCGTAATGTCATACGCGTTGAGCGCAAGCACGACGCACACAACATTACACGAGCTATGCCAAGCTATGGTCTTGCCATTCTTCGCGCGGTCGTCGTTTCCTTTCAGCGACCACGTTAGCTGTAACATGCAACGGAAGGATCGTCAGGTCGTGGGTCATCCGCCGGCAAAGCGGAAGCTTCAACCACCGCACTCGACGCGACGGATCGATACCGCTTCTGTCCCGCGCGAACTATCTACGCGGCTCGCTTCACCGCGGCGATACTCCGTCCGGAGCGTCGTCTCGCGCTGCACTGCAGACCTCTACCGTCAACTCGAGAAGCGCCTACGGTCCCGCAACGCGGCCCGTCGCTTCGCCGTGGTTCAGATGGGTCGCGGTTCAAGATGGTAATACACGGGCTACTTAGCCTGTTGCGCGGTCGTTCGGCATGTCGACAACGAACCGCTGTCCGCACCCGAGAAACTGCGCGTTCACATTCCGACACGCTTATTGGCACGCCAAACGGCGGATTCTGCCGGCGTTACGGTTCGACTAACGATGCAGATCGTATCGTGCCCCGCGAAGATGCCGAAGCGTTGTAACGCGCGCAAGGCGTCGACTGCAGTGGGCGAGGTCAATCGCTCGCCGCGGTGGTTTGCCGACGCGATCGATTGGTTCTTGATTCCGGTATCCAAAGGCGACCAGACGGCGCTGCGCTTGCGCATCTCTTTGAAGATGTTGCGTCGTCCTGCAGGATGCCAGCTTGCCGTTACGACGTCCGACTCGGCCAAACTCTGCATCTCGGTCGGACCACGGGCCGCTCGCCTGGACGGGAATTTCGACACGAACGTGGGCAAGGTACACGACCCGGCCGCTCGCAGGCCGGGGATCGGTCACGTGAAAGGCAGTACGGTGCACAAAGAAGGACCAGCAGACGGCGGAGCGTCCGGGAAGCCGGGCGTCCATGACGGCGGCGCCGACGGTGGCGCGGACAGCGGAGCGGAAGGGGTCGCCGACGGCGGCGCGTCGGGCAAGCCCGGCCAGCACGACGGCGGTGCGGACGGCGGCGCCGACGAAGGCGCCGCGGACGGCGGTCCGGCCGGGAGCAAGCACCACGACGGCGGCGCGGACGGCGGAGCCGACGGAGGCGCCTGATCGCGCCGGCTGACGGCGCGCCGACGAACGACCCGTTGCGTCGCATCACCGCCCTGTCGGTCGACGCATTCGCAACGGAATACTGGGATCGCGCGCCGCTCGTCTGTCGGGCGGCGCAGCTTCCCGCGCGCGACTTCGACGATTTGCTCACGCCGGAGGCGATCGACGAACTGCTCTCGCGGCGCGGCGTGCGCACGCCGTTCCTGCGGATGACGCGCGGCGGGAACGTGCTTCCCGCGTCGCGCTACACGCGCGGCGGCGGCGCCGGCGCGGAGATCGCGGATCAGGTCGCCGACGACAAAGTCCTGGCCGAGTTCGCCGCAGGCGCGACCTTCGTGCTCCAGGGACTCCATCGGCTCTGGCCGCCGATTCGCACGTTCGCCGACGCGCTCGCAGCGCAGCTCGGTCATCCGGTGCAGGTGAACGCCTACGTCACCCCGCCCATGAGCCAGGGATTCGCGGCGCATTACGACGTGCACGACGTCTTCGTGCTGCAGTTCCTCGGCCGCAAGCGGTGGCGCATTCACGAGCCGGTGTGGAGCGCGCCCTTGCGCAGCCAGCCGTGGGAGCAGCGCAAGGCCGAGGTCGCCACGCGCGCCGCCGAACCACCGCTGCTCGACACGACGCTCGAGCGCGGCGATGCGCTGTATCTGCCGCGCGGCTACGTCCATGCCGCGGCGTCGCTCGGCGAGATCTCCGGACACCTGACGATCGGCGTGCACCCGGTGACACGCAGCGCACTCGTCGACCAGGTGATCGACGAGCTCGCCAACGATCCGGCGCTGCGGGCCTCGCTACCCGCAGGTCGAGACCTCGGCGACGTCGCGGCGCTCGAGGACGAGATTGCGGCGACGATCGCCGCGATGCGCGCGGCACTCGACCGGCTCGATCCGGCGGCGATCGCGCGCGGGATCGGCCGGCACCTGGCCTCTGCGACGCGCCCCGCACCGCTCGGTCCGCTGGCGCAGTTCGCGGCCGCGGAGGCGCTGACGCCGCAGACGGCGGTGCGCCTGCGGCCGGGGCTGCGCGTGCGCGTCCGCGACGCCGACGGCGGCGCGTTGCTGGAACTTCCCGACGACGAGCAGCGCTTCGAGGGCGTCGACGCGGAGACGTTGCGCGCCGCGACCTCCGGCGAGACGGTCTGCGCGGCGGCGTTGCCGGTGACGGACGTCGCGCGCGCGACGGCGCTCGTCGCGCGCTTGCTGCGTGCGGGGATCGTGGTTCCCGCATGATCTTTTGCGCTGCGCAAGCCGAGGAGCGCGGCGACACGATGCTCGGGACCGCGCCTCCGCAGTCGCGCGTGCTGCTCGTGCACCAGCCGGGGCCGTGGGGACCGCGCGGGCTGACGGAGAGTCGCTGCAATCCCGCGGTCGCGCAGCGTATCGAAGCGGCAGCCGGGCGCGCCGGAATGCGCGTTCAAGCGATTCGCCGCCCCGGAAAGCACGAGCGCGATCTGCCGACTGACGTCTACGACGTCGCGATCGCCGACGCATCGACGGTCACGTGGTGGCGCACCGACGATCTCGTGACGTTCGCCGACGAGCTGGACGCGGGCATGCCGCGCGCCGAACCGGTCAGCGTCGACACGGTGCCGCTCTTTCTCGTCTGCACGCACGGACGGCACGATGCGTGCTGCGCGCTGCGCGGCATCCCGCTCGCGACGGCGCTGCACCGCTTGCGTCCGGGACGGGTCTGGGAGACGACCCATCTCAGCGGCGACCGCTTCGCGGCGAACGTGCTGGTGCTCCCTGGCGGCGACCTCTACGGCCGCGTCGTCCCGGATCTCGCCGCCGCGCTCGTCGCTGCGGCCGAAGCCGGAAGCGTCATGCCGGCGCTGCTGCGCGGGCGTTTGGGAATGGCGCCGTTCGCGCAAGCCGCGCTGGTCTACGCCCACGAGCAGCTCGGCATCGCCGCGCGCGACGCGCTGACGGTGGAGGGCGTCGAACCGAACGGGACGGATGGCGCCCGCGTCGCGCTCGCTACGCCGGGTGGACGCGCCGTCGTGACTGTCGCGGCAAGCACATCGGCGCCGGCACGGCTAACATGCCGCGGACCGGAGCACGCGCGAGCCCGGGTCTACACCGGCGTGGCCATCAGCGCCCCGGGCGAACGTCGCGCCGGCTAATGGAGGGTGCTCCCGCCCGGCTTTCGCCGATAAGTCGCTTGCGGAGTCGCTAGCCGGCACGACGCTCGCCCACGCTGATTGCCCGCGCCGGTGTAGACGCGGGGTCACGCCCTCCGGTCCGCGGCACGTCAGCCGTGTCGGGCGCCGGCGTGCTTGCCGCGATGGCCACGACGACGCGTCCGCACGGCGCAGCGAGTGCGATGGCGGGTAAGCATCCGGGCCGTTCGGTTCAATGCGCCGCGGCGCCGACGCACTAAGGACGAACCGGAGCCCTTGACTCCGCCCTCCGGCTATGATTTCATTGGAAAATCATTTCACTCAATTATTTGGGGAGGACGATGGCGCCGCGGTCGTACCAGCTCGGCAAGCGAGCCGCGTCCATCGAGGAGACCCGGCGGCGCATCGTCGACGCCATCGTGGCGCTGCACGCGGAGCGGGGCGTCGTCGCCACGACGGCGCTCGACGTCGCGCGCCGTGCCGACGTGGCGGTCGGGACGGTCCTCCGGCACTTCCCGTCGCTCGACGCGATGGTCCGGGCGTGCGGTCCCGTGGTCCACGCACACCTGCGCTTTCCGACGCCCAGCATCTTCGACGGCGTCACAGACTTGGACGCCCGGCTGCGCAGGCTCTGCGAAGAAACGTTCCGCGCCTACGAGCGCGGCGCGCGGTGGATCGCCAGCGCCGCCCCCGACGTCGACAAGGTTCCCGCGCTCGCGGAGGGCATCGCGCAGCTCGACGCGCGCCGCCGCGCGCTCGTCGACGCCGCGCTCGCGCCGTTCGGCGCGAGCGACGACGTGCGACGGCTCGCCGTTGCGCTCACCATGTTTCCGGTCTGGCAAGCGATGATCGCGGCCGGCTTCGACACCCCCGACGCCGCCGCGACGACGGCGGAGCTACTCACCCACGCGCAGCGCGCCGCCGCGAGCGGCGCCGGAAAGGATGCCATATGAAGACCCGCGTCACCGAGATCGCCGACCGCATCTACCAGCTCTCCACGCACATCGAGCATGCCGGGCCGACCGGCTTCACCTTCAATCAGTTTCTCGTCGACGGCGACGAGCCGCTGCTCTTTCACACCGGGCTGCGCGTCATGTTTCCCGCGGTCGCCGAGGCGATTGCGACGGTCATGCCGCTGCGCCGGCTGCGCTGGATCACGTTCGGCCATTTCGAAGCCGACGAATGCGGCGCGATGAACGAGTTTCTCGAGGCGGCGCCGGACGCGACGGTGGCGCACGGCGCGGTCGGCGTCATGGTGAGCGTCGCGGATCAGGCGATTCGTGCGCCGCATGTGTTGGCCGACGGCGACGTCCTCGACCTGGGCGGTAAGCGGATGCGCCGCATCGAGACGCCGCACGTCCCGCACGGCTGGGACGCCGGCCTCTTCTACGAGGAAACGACCGGGACGCTCTTCGCCGGCGATCTGCTCACGCGCGGCGGCGCGTACGCCGCGCTCACCGGCGAGGAGCTGCTCGCGGAAGCGACGGCCTTCGAGACGATAATGCAATCGACGTCGCTCGGCCCGCGCACGGTGCCCACGATCCGTCGTCTCGCGGAGCTGCGGCCGTCCACGCTTGCGCTCATGCACAACTCCGCGTACACGGGCGACGGCGCGGCGGCGCTGCACGAGCTGGCCGACTGGTATGCCGCCGAACTGCAGGCGGCCGATGCCGTGGAGGCGTGTCAGGCCTGACCGCATGATGGGGTAGAGCGTGAGGGCGGCGTCGACGCGGGTCGGGTGCTTGCGTCGGCCCGCTGCCTCGCGCGAAAAGACGGCCTGTTCGCCCGTCGAATGCCGACACGATGATAGTTGCCGCTAACGTTGCGCTCGTACTTGCAGCCGCGCTGCCGTGGTACGCGCCGCCGTCCATCTCTGTTGCGGCGAAAGCGGTGACATTTACGAACGCGGGCGCCACATTACGCGGGACGGCCTACGTTCCAGATGTGCATCACCCGGTGCCGGCGGTCGTCGTCTATCAGGGAGCATCGGAGCCTCTCGCGGCCACGCCTCTGTATCGTCACTTGCGTGAAGCCCTTCCTCAACTCGGCATTGCGGTGCTGCTCTTCGACCGTCGCGGGAGCGGCGCATCGACCGGAAAGAACGACGTGCCGTACGAGGTCCTTGCGGACGACGGCATCGCCGGTGCGAACGCGCTGCGCGCGATGCCGCAAATCGACCGCGACCGGGTCGGATACTGGGGCATCAGTCAAGGCGGCTGGCTTGCCACGTTTGCCGCGGTGCGTGACAAACGCGCGGCGTTTGCCGTGGCAGTATCCGCGCCGCTCACGTCACCCGAGTCACAAATGGAGTTTGCCGATGCAAACCATTTGTACGCCCTTGGTTATACCAAGGCGGACATCGACGACATGCTGACGGCGCGGAAGGCGTGGACCGGATACTTGCGCGGGACGAACAGCCGCGAACAGGCGGTGGCGGCGATCGGGAAGATCGAGCACAAGCCGTGGTATCGGTACATGTACATGCCCACGGTCGCGCAACTGAAGGGGCCCGGCGAATCGCAGTGGCGCAACCAAATGGATGATGACCCGCTCACCGCCGTCACGAACATCCGGATCCCGATGCTCTTTCTTCTCGGATCGTCCGATCCGTGGATCCCGGTGGCACGGACGGCCGCGTCGTTACGGGCGGTCTGCGCGACGCACCCCAACATCACCTACGACGTCATTCAGGACGCCAATCACCTCATGATGCGGCCGCCGTCCACGGAGCGGATGGATGACGCAACCGCTGAAGCCGTCTCGAAAGAATCGCCATCTTCTCCGGCATACTTCATGCTGCTCGGCAGTTGGCTAACCCGCACGCTGCATATCTCAGGATGAACGTACAGCGCTGTGCACGTCGATCAGCCCGTCGCCAGCTCCGCCGATCGGGGCGCCCTGACTACGCGCCCGTGCAGCGAGCAGCGCGCCCTCCTGCGGATCGCGTGCCGGGAACGCCGCGGTCGGCGGCAGCTCTTGTCAGAAAAGATTGACACGTTGTAGATTTGAACGCATGGCGCTCAAGCGCATGGACAACATCGGAATCGTCGTTGAAGACCTGGGGACTATGGTCGAGTTCCTTCGCGAGCTGGGCCTCGAGCTTGAGGGAGACGGCGTGATTGAAGGCGAGTGGGCTGGACGTGTCACTGGCCTGGGCGATCAGCGCGTCGAAGTTGCAATGATGCGTACGCCCGATGGCCATGGCCGAGTCGAACTTTCTCGCTTTCTGACGCCACCCGTCATCGCGGATCATCGCAACGCTCCGGTGAACGCTTTCGGTTACCTCCGCGTAATGTTCACCGTGGACGACCTTGACGGCACGCTCGAGAGGCTCGAGAAGCGTGGCGCGCGACTCGCAGGTGAAGTAGTCCGGTATTTGGATGCGTATCGCCTTTGTTACATCCGCGGGCCTGAAAACATTCTCATCGGACTCGCTGAAGAACTCAGCACTTCGCACGAAGGGTGAGTTTCGTACTCTCGCGTCCGTACGTTTCGGCATCACGTAGATAACCGACGATAGCTGGAAGAGGGATGGCTGCTTTCGGTACGCACGAACGGCTTCGCAAGCTCGCGTGAGCGGGCCATTGGCAGTACGCCGTCCGCGGTGAGCCGGCAGCCCGCCGGTCGATCCGGACACTGTCGGAGCGCCGATGCGCGTTTTGCTACCGGCGAGCCCGCGCGGCGAGCAGCGCGCGTTCCTGCGGATTGCGCGCCAGGAACGCCGCCTGCTCGAAGGCGCCTCGCGCTTCGTCGTGTCGCCCTAGGCGCGCGAGCAGGTCGCCGCGGACGCTCGGCAGCCAATGATACGCGCGCAGGGCGGGGTCCTCCGCGAGCGCGTCGACGAGCGGTAGGGCGGCGGCCGGGCCGTCGGCCATGGCGATCGCGACGGCACGGTTGAGCGCCACGACCGGACTCGGCTGCAGCGCGAACAGCGCGTCGTAGAGCGCGACGATCCGCTCCCAGTCGGTCTCCGCGAGGGTGCGCGCGCGGGCGTGGCACGCCGCGATCGCGGCCTGCAGCGCGAACGGTCCCAGCGGCTCGCCGCACGCTTCCGCGCGCGTCAGCGCCGCAAGTCCGCGCGCGATGTGGAGACGATCCCAGCGCCCGCGATCTTGATCGGCTAGGAGGATCGGCGCGCCGTCCGCTCCGACCCGCGCCCGCGCGCGCGAGTGCTGCAGCTCCAGCAACGCGATGAGACCCAGGACCTCACCGTCGTCGGGCACGAGCGCGGCCAGCACGCGTCCGAGTCGCAGCGCATCTTCGCACAGCGCCGGGCGCATCCATGTGTCGCCGGCCGTCGCCGCGTAGCCCTCGTTGAAGATCAGGTAGATCACGTCGAGCACGGTGCCGAGCCGCGCCGCACGCTCGGCCGGCGGCGGCAGCTCGAACGGCACGCGCGCCGCCGCGAGCGTCCGTTTCGCGCGCACGATCCGCTGCTGCACGGTCGCGAGCGGGGTGAGGAACGCGCGCGCGATCTCCTCGGTCGTGAGACCGCCGACGAGCCGGAGCGTTAGGGCGACGCGCGCGTCGACGGCGAGCACCGGGTGCGCCGCGATGAAGATCAGCCGCAGGACGTCGTCGTGGATCTCTTCGGCGGCGTACGCCGCGGGGTCGTCGGCCGCTGTCGCCATCGTGCGTTCGGCATCGCGTGCGAGCGCGTCGCGCTTGCGCGCGAGCGCGTCGTTGCGGCGGATCGCGTCGATCGCGCGCATCCGCGCGACCGAGCTGAGCCACGCGGCCGGGTTGTCGGGGATCCCGGCACGCGGCCACTGCTCGAGCGCGGCGACGAGCGCATCCTGCGCCAGCTCCTCGGCAAGGCCGACGTCGCGCACGATCCGCGCGACGCCGGCAATGATGCGCGCCGATTCGATGCGCCAGACGGCATCGAGGACCCGATGCACCTCCAACGCCATCGCCGCTCAGTGTCCTTGCAGCTCCGCGCGCTGACGCAGCTCGCGCTCGCGCGTCTCCGGCAGCATCTGATCGCCCAAGTCCTCGAGCTCCCAGATCTCGCGGATTTCGACTTCCTCGGTCTCGCCGAACGGGGCGCGCTTCATCCACTCGATCGCTTCGTCTCGGCTCTTCACCTGAAGGATCCAGAAGCCGCCGATCAGCTCTTTGCTCTCGGTGAACGGGCCGTCGACGACCGACGGACGGCCGCCGGCGTAGCGGATCCGGGCGCCCTTGGACGTCGGGTGCAGGCCCTCGGCGGCGAGCATTACGCCCGCCGACACCATCTCGTCATTGAATTTGCCCATCGCCTCGAACATGGCGGGGTCGGGCAGGCGACCGGCTTCGGCCTCGGGACCGGGTTTGACCAGGACGACAAAACGCATGGGATCGCGCTCCTTCGACGTAGGGGATTTGCTACCACGCCGAACGGCGAGCCGCCGGATCGACATCCGGATCGAAAACTGAGCCGGACGGTCCCCGGTCTGCTGACCCGCACGGCCGACGAGCACCGAGCGCGCGCCGCGGCTCGAGGGTGGCCAAAGGAGTGCGCCCCTGCGCGACGATACCTTGCGGGATGCTGAACCCGATCGCACGCACGGTCATTCGCGCGTCGGCCGCCCTCGTGGCGACGTTAGCGCTCATCGCTCCGGCGGTCGCCGACACCGACCCCAGCGGCACGTACCGCATCATCACGGGAACGGGCAAGCACATGATCGTGACGATCATCGGGACGGTCGGCGGGGTCGACGGCATGTACGTCGGCGGCGGCGTCGGCGGCCGGCTTCACGGGACGTACAATCAGAGCAACCCGAACATCGTCAACTACACGTGGGTCGAAGACAAGAACGACGCGCTGAACCAGAACACGAAACGCGGCTGGGGCAACATGCAGTTCAGCGACGACGCGACGCGCATGCAGGCCCGCTGGGGCTTCGAGAACCAAGGCACGTCGGTCGGCCTCTGGAACGCGACGCGCATCGATCCGTAACTTCGACGCGACCGACGACGATGATCAGTCGTCCGCGTCCGGTTCCGAACACGGGCGCGTCATCGAGCAGGTCGCCGATCGCTCCCGGCGCTTAGACGCGTTCGCGCTTCGGCGCCAGTTCGATCGCGGCTTCGAGGGCGGCTCGCATCGAGCCCGCGTCGGCCTTTCCCGTCCCTGCGATGTCGAACGCCGTTCCGTGGTCGACGCTCGTGCGAATGTAGGGGAGGCCGAGCGTGATGTTCACGCCCGCTTCGAGGCCAAGGACCTTGATCGGGCCGTGTCCCTGGTCGTGATACATCGCGACGACGATGTCGAAGTCGCCGCGCGCCGCGCGGAAGAACAGCGTGTCGGCGGGCAGCGGCCCTTCGACGTTGATCCCCTCGCGCTGTGCGCGCTCGACGCCCGGCGCGATCTGCTTCTCCTCTTCGCCGTTGCCGAAGAGGCCGTGCTCGCCCGCGTGCGGATTGATCCCGCACACGCCGATGTGCGGGCGGTCCATCCCGGCACGCGTGAGCGTCTCGTGCGCGAGACGGATCACCGTGTAGACGCGTTCGGGCGTGACGCGCTTGATCGCTTCCAGCAGCCCGATGTGCGTGGTGACGTGAACGACGCGCAGCTTGGGCGCCGTGAGCATCATCGCGAACTCTTTCGTGCCGGAGAGCTCGGCGAGGATCTCGGTATGTCCCGGGTAGCGATGGCCGCCGGCGTGCAGCGCCTCCTTGTTGAGCGGCGCGGTGCAGACGGCGTCCAGCTTTCCGTCGAGCGCAAGCGCGTTCGCGCGCTCGATGTACCGGAAGGCCGCGTCTCCGGCCTTTCCCGACAGTTCGCCGAAGCGGACCGTGTCACGGCCGAGGAGGTGCAGATCGTCGACGTCGAGGCGAGCCGGATCGGGTTGCCACGCATCGACGTCGTCGACGGCGTGCACCGTCTGCGGCGATCCGACGATCTCGGCGGCGCGTCGCATCACCTCGGCATCGCCGATCACGAGCGGTCGGCAGCGCGCGTACCAGCTACCGTCGGCGAGCGTTTTCGCGATGATCTCGGGTCCGACGCCGGCGGCGTCGCCCATCGTGATGCCGATCGTTGGAAGGCTCATGTCGTTACCTGCTGGTGGAGCGCCGCGACGATGTCGCGGTAGGTCTCGGGCCGGCCGAAGCCGCCGGCCTTCGTGACGAGGAAGAGATCCGCGCCGATCGCGCGCGACATCGGGATCCCCGGCGCCGTTTCGGCGAGCATCCGCATTCCCCGGATGCGACGGCGCTCGCAGAACGCACGCGCCACGTCGCCGCCGCTCAGGACCACCGTCCGCCCGTCGCCGGCGAGGCCGTCGAGCGTCGCCGCGAGGCGCTCGCGCAGCACCGCACCGGTTGCGCGCGCGTCCCAGCCGCGGTCCGCGGCCTCCGCCAGCGCGGCTTCGACACGCGGGCGCTCGCCCACCAACGCCATGATCGCATCCTTGCCGTCCGCGAGCGCGAGCGCCGTGGCGCGCACCGCTTCGTCGAAAGCCGGCGTGCCGGAAAGGGCGTCGAGCGGGTCGATCAGGGCGACGTGAAACGCGGCATCCTCGCCTGCGAACGCGAGCTGCTCCTGAGTCATCGCGCTGATGCTTCCGATGAGAAAGACGACCGGCTCGCGCACGGCCGGCAAGGCGGCGTTCCCGCCGGGTTCGGGCTCTCCGCCGCGTCCCGGATCTCCGCGTTCCAGCATTTCGATGAGCCCGGCCGAACCGACCCACAGGATGTCGTCGCCGCCGTAGTCGAGCTCGGCGAGCGCGATCAAATCGTCGTCGCGCTCGGCGTCGGCCACCGCGACGCGCACGCCGTCCGATCGCGCTCGCGCCACCCGGTCGGCGAGCCGCTCGCGACCGGCGCGCACGTCGTCGAGGCGCAGCTGCACCGACTCGTCCCACAGGTGCGATGCGATGCGGGGGTCGTGCACGGGCGAGAACAGGTCGCGCCCGAAATCGGTCCGGTCGACGCGCACGCCGTTGACGGCGAGGATCCCGTCGCGCGCGGCCCGTCCGTTCTTCGGGTAGGCCGGGCAGACGATCGCGAAGGCGTCGGGAAGCGCCTCGAGCAGCGCGTGCAGCTCGGGCCCGACGTTGCCGCGCAGCGTCGAGTCCATCTTCTTCACGAGCTCGCGCGGACGCGACGGGCGAAGCCGGTGCAGCAAGCGCTGCATGCGCGCGTATGCCTCGTCGGGCGGGATCGCGCGGGAGTCCATATCGACGACGACGACGTCCGCATCCTCGTCCTCGGGCGGTGCACCGTGGTCGAGCCACACGACGGTCCGCAAACCGTTCTTCGTGAACTGCACGCCGGCATCGCTCGCGCCGGTGAGATCGTCGGCGACGAGGATCCGTCTCACGTCGACGGGCTGAGCCTCTTGTCGGCCACGCGCCGCGAGGAGACGCGTTGCGCATAGTAAGCGGTGATGATCGGCGTGAGGATCGCCGTGACGATCACGCACGCCGACACTTGCACGGTCGCGAGCGCGGCGATGGGTTTGTACGCGACGTAGATCGCGGCTACCACGGCCGGCACGGCCGCAGCGTTGCCGGCGGTGGACGCCGCGGCGATCCCGGCGAGTCCGCTGCCCCCGGTGACGCGATCGAGCACGATCAGCACGATGCCGGTGATGGTCACGACGAGGACGCCCAGCACGACGCCGCTGATGCCGGCCGACGCGACCTTCGTGAGGTCGATTCCCGTGCCCAGCGCGAGCGCGAAGAACGGGATGAGGATCTGCGTGCCGCTCTTCAGAAACGTGCGCCACTCCGGATCCCAGTTGCCGAGCGCGATCCCGATGCACAGCGGCAGGATCGCATAGACGAACGCGAGCAGCGGGAAGCTCGCGAGGCCGGTCACGCCGAGGATCAGCATCGTGAAGAACGGCCCGGACTCGAGCGACATGATCGAGTAGGCGGCCACGTCCTCCACCTTGTCGCCGAGCTGTCCCATCAGCGCCATGTAGAGGCCGCCGTTCGTGTCGGAGAACGCCGCCACGATCGCCAGCGCCGAGAGCCCGATGAAGACGTCGTTCTGATGGCCCCCGGCGAAGATGCGAATCGACTCGCCGATCGCCGCGGCGACGCCGATCTTGCCGAGCCAGAGAGCGAAGCCTTTCTTGACGATGTAGCCCGTCTGGCGAAGATCGATGGTGGAGCCGAGGCAGACGTAGAACGCGGCGAGGAACGGGATCGCCCCGGTCAGCAGACCGCCGGTGAAGCTCGGGCGAAACACGTCGTTCGTCGATGCGAACAGGTGCGGGAAGAACGTCCGCAGCAACGCGCCGACGCACAGCGGCACCAGCATCATGCCGCCCGGAACTCGATCCACCCAGCGTTTCACGTGCGGCGCCTCACCGCGACGTTGTACCCGCCGACGAACCCCGGCACCGCATCAGCCCACGCGCGGCATCCCGTGGTCGTGGGTGCCGGGCGGGGAGAGCTCGCGGCGCACCGGCGGCGGCGTCGCGTCGCGCAGGTCGGACGTGAAGATGCGGTCGCCCTGACTGATGAGATAGTCCGCCGTGCGCGCGGCGAGCGACATGATCGTCAGACCGGGGTTCGCCGAGCCCTGCGTCGGCATGATGCTTCCGTCGCAGATGAACAGATTCGCGATGTCGTGCGTGCGGCCGAACCTGTCGACGACCGACGTCGCCGGATCGTCGCCCATCCGCGCGGCGCCGACGAGATGCGCGAAGCGCGACTCCTGGACGACCTCCTCGGCGCCCGCCGCCCACATCACTTCCATCGTCTTGTTCTTGCCGAACTCGATGAGCTTGTTGTCGTTGTCGTGGAGGTTGAACGTGACGTGCGCGACGCGGAGGCCGTGGCGGTCGCGCTCGTCGGCGAGCGTCACACGGTTGTCCGGATGCGGCAACAGTTCGCCGAGGAAGCCGAACGCCGCCCAATGGTTGTAGTCCATCATCACGCGCCGCAGTCCCCAGCCCCATGCGCCCTTCGCCGTCATCATCTGCTTGGCGAACGCGATGGGAAGCGGGCCGACGGTCTGGATCGCGAAGCCGCGTGCGAAATCGCGCGACGGGTCCGTCTCGTAGAACTCCTCCGTCAGCGCGTGCGCCGGGGGAGCCTTGTACATCCGCACCGGCTCGGCGAAGCGTCCCAGCACGACGTTCCCGGCCTGCGCCATCAGATAGCGCCCGACCGTCCCGCTCGAGTTCGCGAGCCCGTTCTCGAAGCCGGCCGTCGCCGAGTTCAGCAGCAGGCGCGGCGTCTCGATCGAATAGCCGCTGACGATCACCGCCTTCGCCTTCTGGAAGCGCTCGTTGCCGTCCGGATCGAAATACGTCACGCCGGTCACGCGGCGATTCGATCCCAGCTCCACGCGCGCGACCATGCAGTGATCGCGGATCTCGGCACCGTTGTCGATCGCATCGGGGACGTGCGTGATGAGCGTGCTGGCCTTCGCGCCGACCTTGCAGCCTTGGATGCAGAAACCGCGATAGATGCAGTGCGGACGCTTCCCGCGCGAGCCGCTCAGGATCGCGACCGGCCCGCCCGCGCTGACGCCGATGCCCAGCGCCGTGCACCCCTTGATGAGCGCATTTCCCACGCCGCCCATCGGGTGCGCCCCGTACGCGTAGCCGTGCGGATCGCCCCACGGGAAGTACGCCGGCCCCGCCACGGGAAGCTCGAGCTCCATCAGCTCGTAATACGGCCGCAGGTCCTCGTAGGCGATGGGCCAGTCGACGCCGACGCCGTCCTGCGAGTAGGTGCGGAAATCCGAGGGATGCAGCCGCGGCGTGAACGACGCCCAGTGATTCGTGCTGCCGCCGACGCCTTTTCCGGAGTTGTTGTTTCCGAGCGCCAGCGGATGAGTGCCGCCGGTGACGCGCATCTCGTTCCAGTACAGATCGTGCGCGCCTTTCTCGTCGCTCACCCAGTCGCGCTCGGTGTCCCAGAACGGCCCCGCGTCGAATCCGACCACGCGGAAGCCCGCGCGCGCGAGCCGCTGCAGCAGCACGCCGCCGCCCGCGCCGACGCCGACGATCGCGTAGTCGACCTCCTCGCCCTCGGCGAAGCGGCGCATCGGCGTTTCGAGGCGCTGCATCGGTCCGAGCATGTGCGGCGCGCCGTCGGGCGAACCGAAGCTTCCGCCCAGCGGTGCGCTCAATGCGTCCCTCCGCGCCCGGGCGACGCCACGTGTTCCCAGCTGCCCGCGACCGCTTCGTAGACGTCCGACTCCGACGAGGCCGGCGCTTGCCATTCGTAGCGCCGCTCCTGGACTTCCCACGGTTCGGGCTCGCCGCGTTCGAGGCGCGTGTACGCGCGCGGGTACGCCGGCCCTCCGAAACCGATTTCGTCCCACGCCCACGGGTGCGCGTAATACGCGTCGGCACAATCCTGGACCAGCAGCATGAAGAACTTGTGCGCCGGCATGCGGTGCCAGACGGGATCGTCGACGAGCGGTTTCCCGTCGTGGAGCGACTTGAGGATGCGTTCCTGCTCGTTCCGCGCGCACTCCGCGAATGCGCGGCCGAACGCCGCCCGCGCCATTTCGTCGATCGCGCGAATCCCGATCGTGAACGCCTCGCGATCGGGCGGCATGTCGGCGAAGCGGTAGCCGTCGTGCGTGTTCTCGTAGAGCCGCTTGTCGATCTGCGGGACGATGGGGATGCGGTGCGCTTCGTCGCGATCGTCCTGCGGCAGCACGCGCGCGGCGAGCGCCTCCATGAGACGCGCCTGCTCTTCGTCGAAGAAGCGGATCGGCGGAACGTTCTCGACTCGGTCGATGACGACGCGCCGCGTGGCGGCGTCCCAGAAGTCGCGCTGCGAAAGCGTGCTGTAGCCGGGGTAGTAGCCGGGCTGCGCCAGCGGACCGATCGGCTCGCCGGTGCGCGGGTCGCGCGGACGCGGGTCCTCGTCGACGTCGCCGCCGTGACCCGACGTCGAGTCCGACTGTGCGCCCGGCTTGCGAGTCTCTCTGCGCAGCAGGCTCGCGAGGATGCCGAGAAACCCGGCCGCGGAGAACAGCATGGGCGCGGACACCGGCGGCCCGTACACGATGTTGTAGGCGAGTTTGCGCAGACCGCCCGGGCGCCGGACGATCCCGCGCGTGTGATAGAACACGCCGATTCCGCCGTCGACGATCGCGACCGCGGAGAGCGCGGGAAGCCATGTGTGCGCCGCGCGCTTGCTGAACACGCCGGCGATTCCGGCGGCGGTGAGCAGCGGCGCGATCGCGATCGGCGTCCACTGCACCCAGTAGCGGAAGTTGTTCTTGTAGTGCGAGTACCACGCTTCGAAGCCGCTCAGGGCAGCGGCCACTGCGGCTGCGGCCGCCATGTTCTGCTGAAAGCGCCCTTCGCGAACGTCCTGCTCCCAGCTGATGCGCTCGTGATCGCCGGTGATCGCGTGCGCCCAGTGGCCTTGGTGGGCGGGCTTCGGTGCGCCTGAGCTGTCGTCGGCGCGACGCAGATACGACGAGACGAGGCCGAGATACGCGCTGATGCCGAACAGCAGCGGCGCGAAGATCGGCGGCCCCATGACGATGTTGGTGATCGGAAGCCGCCAGCCACCCGGTTTGCGCTGGATACCGCGCACGTGGAAGTAGAAACCGGTGAGCGCGTCGGCGAGCGTGACGACGGAAGCCGCGCGCAACGGACCGCGCGCGGCGCGTTTGCTGAAGAACCCCGCCACGCCGGCGCCGGCGAGAACGACGCTCAGGATCGGCGGCGTGTACATGATGCGGCCGCTGTAGCTGCCGCGGTAGTGCTCGTAGCCGACCTCGAACCCGGCGATCGCGCTCGACAGCCCGGTGACGAGTGCGAGCCAGCGTTGGAAACGGCCTTCGCGTACGTCGAGGTCGACCGCCTCGGCATCGTGCACCAGCCGCGCGTCGACGGTCTCGTCCTCCACGACGAGAACGTACCCCTCCCGCAAGGGGTCCGTAACGTCGCCGCTACGCACGACGGCGCGCGCGCGAAGGCGACTCCTGCGGAATCGCCCCGCAGCGTGCGGCTGGTGCGGACCCGGACGAGGTAGGGTTCTCCCCCATGTCGGGCCGGTTCGTTCGCTGCTAGCATCCGAGCCTGGATTCGGCTCGCCGCTCGCCGGCGGGCCCGTTCGGCCGGAGGACGATCATTGATGCTGCGCACGCGCGTAACACCGTCGCCGCTCGTTCTTGTCGTGCTCGCCGTGTTGAGCGCCGGGCTCGCGCAATGCAGCGGGTCCGGCGGCACGGCCCGCACGATACCGGCGCCCACCGGCACAGCGACGCCGTCGCCGAGCGCATCCGTCACGCCGTCGCCGCGGCCGTCGGCATCTCCGTCTGCGACACCGAGCCCGTCGCCGGCCGCGACGCCGTCGGCGACTCCGACACCACGGCCGTCGCCGTCGCCGTCGCCGTCCGCCACGCCGAGTGCATCGCCGAGTTCGACTCCGCGGCCGTCCGCCACGCCCACGCCGCGCCCGACCGCTTCGCCGACGCCGTCACCGACGCCGTCCGGAATGCAGAGCGTGTACGCCTCGAACGCGAGCTTCTTTTCATCGCCGCCGAACTTATCGGGCTCGATCTCGGTTCACGCGGCCGACCCGGTCGGCACGCAAAACGAAGCGCCGCTCGCGCTCATCACCGGAACGAAGACCGACCTCGGCTACTCCTACGGCCTCGCGCTCGACGCGAGCGGACGCATCTACGTTTGCGCCAATACGAGCAGCTTGACGGGCCCGAGCAGCGCGATCTTCATGTACGCGGCGCATCCGCACGGAACGCTGAACGAGGCGCCGCTCGCGACGATCGCCGGCACGAACACCGGTTTGAGCGCCGGTCCGTACCAGAGCTGCAGCATCGCCCTCGATGCATCCGGAATGATCTACGCAGTCGGGACGTTCATCACCGACAGCACCCGGGCGTACAACAGCATCAACGTCTACCCGGCGAATCCGAGCGGGACGCTCAACGAGGCGCCCTCGGCTATGATCGTCGGCAGCAAGACCGGGCTGCATCTGCCGAACGGCGTGACGCTCGACGCGAACGGCAAGATCTACGTCACGAACGACAACCCCGACAGCATCACCGTGTACGCTGCGAATCCGAGCGGCGTCATCAACGAGGCGCCGCTCGCGACGATCGCCGGCAGCAACACCGGACTGGACGACCCGTCCGGGATTGCTCTCGACGCCGCCGGCAGGATCTACGTCGTGAACGACAATCCGCTGGGGAACGCACCCGCTCCGAGCATTACGGTCTATCCGGCGAATCCCAGCGGCACCCTCAATGAGGCGCCGATCGCGACGATCACCGGCAGCGCGACGACGTTGACTCACGGAGCGTGCAACAGCATCGCGCTCGACGCCGCGGGACGGATCTACGTCGCGAACGCGTCGTCGATCACCGTCTTCGCCGCGAACCCGACCGGCACGCGGAACGAGGCGCCGATCGGCGCGATCAGCGGGAGCAACACGGACCTCGGGGCTCCCGTCGGCATCGCCATTCGCTAAGGTGAAGCGGCACGATGGGCCGCCTCGGGATGATGCCGAAAGTATCGAAGCGCAACTCTTGGTCCGCGGACGGCGGTCGGAACGAGCACATCATGTCGAAGGCGGGCTGCGTCGTCGGCGTTTCGGATCACGGCGGCTGGGCGGTGCTGGTCACCGTGGCGCCGGACGGCGGGCTGATCGATCGACGGCGCGTCGAGCTCGTCGATGACGGCCTGCCCGCTCTTCCCCATCATCATGAAGGCCAAATGCTTCCGGTGGACCGAGCCGCCGCATTGGTCGACCGCGTGCGTGCTTCGGCCGAACGGCACGCGGCGCTTGCCCTCGAGTCGCTGGCGCAGGCGGTGCCGGATATCGCCGGAATCGCGCTTCGCTCGTGTCCACCGCTTCCGTCAACCGTCGCGGAGCGGATCGCGGACTACCGCGCGCGCAACCTCGCGGATTGGGTGATGTACCGCCAAGCCCTCGCGTCCGCCGCCGAAGCGCGCGGCTGGCGCATCGGTTGGTACGACACGAAGGCCGTGTTCACTTCAGCGGCTACGTTCGTGCGGGTGGGCAGCTTCGACGCGTACTTTCTCGATATACGGAAGCGGGTTGGGCCGCCGTGGAACGCCGATCACAAGCTCGCGATGGCGGCCGCGATCGCTTCAGCGTCGATCTTGACGCGCATGGTGTCATAGCGCCGGCTCGATCGATGTCCCGCCAAACCCATCTCGTGCGCGGTGGTAGACGGCGCCCGATTCGCTCCGTACACGGTAGTGTAGATGCACGACGCCGGTGTCGAAGCGGCGTGTGCCGAGCAACTCGAGACGCCGTCGTAACCCGGGCCAGAATGCCCGCTTGCCGGCGCCGACGACGATTGGATGGACGAACACATGACGTTCGTCCACGAGACCCGCTTCACTCAGCGCAACGACGGCACGACCGCGGTCCGAGGCCGGTTAAAAGCGACGATGATGACCCGCTGTGACGGCGGCACGCGCGCGCGGCGTTAGCGGCGATCGCGGCCACGATACCGGACCGGCATGTCTCGCGCGAAGCCGCCGGGCGCTGACCCATAGCATCGTTCCCGGGCAACATCCCGGCGCTCGACCACGTAGGGTGAGCGCGCGACGTAGCGCCGGACACCCATGTACCGGCCTACCGCGACATATCCCCGAGCCGGCACGTAGCGCCGCACTGCGACGTATCGGGGGATCGGCGCGTATGGGTGCACGGCGTAGACACGCACGGCGTAGGACGGCGGGTACACGGGCACCGCGACGCGCACCGGAACGCGAACGACGACGGGCATCGGTGCTGCATACGGCGCGACTTCCGCGGCGGCGTACGACGGCGGAGCGGGCGGGGCCGCAGGCGGTGGTGCCGGCTGCGCGACCGCGGCGGCGACACGCGGAGCCGGCGCGGTATAGCGCGCTGCCGCGACGAACCGTCGCGGCGTTCGTACGTACGAGAGGTTGCCGCAGACGCTCGGGATGTACGCGGTCAGCACGTCGTGCGGCTCTTGCAATGACACCGCGTAGCCGTGTTCGTTCGCCGGAATGACGACGTCGTGCAGCACCTGCACGCGACCGCCGCGATATTCGCTCATCGCGTCGAGGTGTCGCGGGACGTCGACGAAGCGGGCACGTCCGCTGGCAAAAGCGCGATCGACGAACGTCCGCTCCGACGCGGAAAAGCCGAGTTTCCTCGCCGCGTCGTCATATCTCCCGCGATGCGCAGCATATGCTTGCGCCAGAGCGCGGTCGCTGCGCACGGGAGCGGGCAGCAGCGTGTCCACCGATAGGCTCGCGATGACGAGCGGGCGCGCGATGGCGGGAGCGGCAACGAACGTGGCGACGACGAGCGACGACGCGAAAGCCACCTTCATCATGCGTCGCCTATACCCGCGCCGCTGCGACGGTTCGTGAAAACTTGATTTGAATCGCAAGCTCGCATCGCTGCACGAGAACGTCACCACGCGCGACGCGTCGCCCCAGCCGCATCGCCCGGCATACGGAGCGTCGCGGCCCTCGGGGCCGCTCCATCGCATGCGCGCTCGCGTGCGGCCGAGACACGTCTCCTGGCGACGCCCGTACCGAATGCGCGAATACCCGAATGCGCGAAGACGAGCAGGACCTCTTCGATACGGAATGTCGGCAACAGGACCCGAGCCGGCGACGACCGGCACGTCGGCCGGCGCGGCGAACACGACGGTATCCACGCCGCCGGGTGGTTTGCCGCTGGCGGCGAGATGTCGCCGCGAGCCGGGCCCGGTCCGCCGTCCCGAAGCGCGGTCAAAGCAGGGCCTCACAGCAAAACCGCTTGTTACGGCCTGCGTGCCGAGCGATGGGCGGTAAGGAGCGCGCCGGTCCGGGAAGAAGCATGTTGAGTTCCGGCGTCACCTATCGGCGCCTTTGGTGCTCGTGGAGCGCGTATTTCGATGATGTACCGGTCGGTCGAGCGTGAAGGTCTCGACCGGATCGTTCGCGATCCGGCGCGCTTGGCGGCGCTCGAGCGCCTCCAGTCCGCCCCGGATGGGGCTTTGGACGGAATCGCGCGGCTGCTTCGCTCGGCGCTTGACGCGGACGCCGCCGCCGTCAATTTCATCGACGGTACGCGGCAATCGCTCAAAGGGCTTGCCGGAATGCCGGAGCCGCTTTCGTCGGTCCGAGAGTTGCCGATCGAGGCCGGCATTTGCCCGCTCGTCGTGGCGTCACAACAGCCCGTGCTGATCCCGGACGTGCGCGCCGAGCGTCGCCTTCCCGCGGCGGATCGGCTGGATGCGCTCGGAATCGCCGCGTACGCGGGCGCGCCGCTGCGTGACGAGTCGGGCACGATTCTCGGGACGGTATGCGCGACGAGCCGAACGCCGCGAGCCTGGTCGCAGCGCGACCGCGCGCTGCTCGAAGACTTCGCATCGTTCACCTCCCGCGAGCTCGCGCGCGAAGTGGAGCTCGCCGGTGCGGAGATGGAGCGCGTACGCTCGCAGCTCTCGGAAACGCAGCTGCTGCAGTCGATCAGCGCCGCGATGATCTCCGAAGAGAACATCGACGAGCTCTACAAGATGTTCGTCGATGCCGCGGTGCGCATCATGCGCTCGGACTACGGATCGATGCAGATGTTCGTTCCCGAGCGGGGCGAATCGGGCGAGCTTCTTCTGCTGGCGTCACACGGCTTTGACGAGCAGGCGAAGTCGTACTGGAAATGGGTGAGCATCGACGCCGGTTCGACCTGCGGTCAGGCGCTGCGGACGCGCTCGCGCGTGATCGCCGAGGATTTCCGGGAATGCGGCTTCGCGCTCAGACGGAACGACCTGGAAGCGTTCGTGGGAGCCGGCATCTTTGCGGCTCACAGCACGCCGCTCTATTCGCGCAAAGGCCAGCTCCTCGGAATGATCTCCACGCATTGGAGCCGGCCGCATCGTCCCTCCGAACACGATCTCGGCTTGTTCGACATTTTGGCGCGGCAGGCGTCGGATCTGCTCGAGCGCCGGTTGGCGGAACAAGCGCTGCGTGAAAGCGAGCAGCGCTTTCGTGCGTTCGTCGAAACGACGTCCGACGTGGTGTACCGCACGAACGCCGATTGGAGCGAGATGCGCTCGCTCGCCGGACGCGACTTCATCGCCGATACGTCGGCACCGGATCGCGGATGGATCGACCGGTACATTCATCCGGACGACCAATCCGATGTTCTAGCACGTATCGGTGAAGCGATCTCGACGAAGACCGCCTTCAACTACGAACACCGGGTGATTCGCGCCGACGGCTCGATCGGGTGGACGCAGTCGCGCGCGATTCCCCTCTTGAGCGAGAGCCACGAGATCATCGAGTGGTTCGGAACCGCGACGGACGTGACGCTCAAAAAGGAAACGGAGGCGCGGGAGAAAGCGGCGCTTCGCGAGTCGCAACGGATGGTGACGACGCTGCAAACGGCATTGTTGCCGCAATCGCTGCCGCGGCTCCCCGAGCTTCGATTCGACGCGGCGTACGTCGCGGCCGAGGAAGGCGCGCTTGTCGGAGGCGACTGGTACGATGCCGCGGTGTTGCCCGACGGTCGCGTGCTGCTGTGCGTCGGCGACGTGACGGGGCACGGGCTGTCGGCCGCCGTGACGGCTGGGAAGCTGCGTCAAGCGACGATGGTCGCGGCGCTGAGCATGTCGGATCCCGCCGAGGTGCTGAACCTGCTCAACCGCGTGCTGCGGTTCCAGCAGCCGGATATGTATGCTACCGCGGTGCTGGCGTTCATCGATAAAGACTACAAGGAGATCACGTACGCGAGCGCCGGACATCCGCCGGCGTTTCTTGCCGCCGGCGACGATGCGGCGATCGACCTGCGCTACGGCGGCTTACCGCTCGGCGTGGCCGAAACGCTCGGCGCGAAAACGCATCGTCTCGCGCTTCCGGACCGCTTTACGCTCGCGCTGTACAGCGACGGGCTCACGGAGTTCCGGCGCGACATCGACGGCGCGGAACACTCGATCAAGCGCGTGATGACGTTGCTCTCAACGCAGCCGAGGGCGCAGCGCACGGCGGCCGCCGTCCTGGACGGCGTGCTCGGCGATATGCGGCCGTCGGACGACGTCGTCGTGCTCTTGGCGATGCGCGATGCGCGTCCGGCCATCGCGTGCAGCTTTCATTCGAACGACGAAGCCGCGGCGCGCGAGGCGCGTGCGGCGCTCGCTCGCGTGACCGATGCGCTGCACGCCGACGCGAACGTCCGGTTTGCCGCAGAGCTGGTGCTGGGAGAGGCGTTGGCCAACGCGGTGCAGCACGCACCCGGGGTCGTCGAAGTGCGCATCGAGTGTCCGGGCGACGAGCTCGTGATCATCGTGCGCGACCATGGAAACGGCTTGAACGACGGCAGCCGGCGCTTGCCGCAAGACATGCTGGACGAGCACGGACGCGGTCTGTTCCTGATCGACGCCCTCGCCGAACGCGTCACGATGCAACCCCGGGACGGCGGAACCGAAATGCGGATGGTTCTCTCGCTGTAAGCCATCGCTGTCAACGACGTTCGATCGGCACCCCGAACGTGAATGTATGCGCGCGACGAAGGCCCCGAAGGAGGGCGCGCGCCCCCGCGATGTCCCTGGATGCCTGCTTTGCCCTGCAAAGCACGGTCAGGCGCTCGGCCATCGCGCGATTGGCGGTTGACGGCACGCCCTCGTCTACGTTTGTATCAGGGATTGACACAAAGCCGCGATTTGTGTTATGTGTTGGTACAATGAACACGCACCCGAACGTCGGCAGCCTCGTCGTTGGCGGGTTTGCCGGGTTAGCAGCAGTCGTATATGCGCTCCGCGCGGTTCGGGCGCGCCGCCGCGATGCGCCGTTTGCATTTCCGAACTTGTTCGTCGCGGTCGTCGCACTCGTGGTCGGCGCGCTCGTCCTTCTGCACGTCGCCTCGGCCGTCGTCGGTTACGCGGCGCTCTGCCTGGCGTTGGCCATTTATCAACTCTTTGACCTCCTGCGGGACGAGCAAGTGCGCAGGCGCAGAACCGCATCGCTGCGTCCCCGTCCGGCTGCGGAAGCAGTGCCGACGGTTTGGGTTGCGATCGCCGCGGCGTCGGTACTCATGCTCGCGCCTTACGTCATCCTCGGCGAGCAGCGCGGCGCGGCGTTGATGGTCGCGGTGTGCGCCCTCATCGTCGCCGGCATCGCCTGGCGGGTGGCGAGTGGGCCGATCCAGCTGCGCAGCGAAAACATCCGGGACGAACGCATGCGCGATCGTGCGTCGCGCACTCGCAAGGCCGGCGTACCGGCCGTGATCGCAATCGGCAGCGTCTTCGTTTTCATCAGCTTCGTGAATTCCGGCCGGCCCGACGTGCTGCCGTTGCAGCGGCTGTTGCTTCTCGCTTCGTTCGTCACGTGGGCGGCAATGGGATCCTGGGTCGTGTTGTACTCGCAGTATCTCGACCGGCGGGCAGGCTCGACGTCGTGAAGGACCTGTTCCTGACGGTCGATCCCGATCTCGCGCCGTTCCAGCAGATTATGGATCAGTTCCGTAGCCTCATCGAGCGGGGCGAATTGCGCTCAGGAGACGCTCTGCCGACTGTGCGTCAGCTCGCGCGCGATCTTGGCGTCGCCGCCAATACGGTCGCACGCGCATACGCGGAACTCCAGGAGGAAGGCTGGCTGACATGCGACGGGCGACGCGGCACACGCGTGGCTTCAGGCGTCCCAGCAAGCGATAAAGCTACGCGGGCGGGCACCTTGCAGGAAACCATCGCGCGTTTCCTCGATTCCCTGGCGCATCGCGGATACTCGCAAGGCGAAATCGCTGCCGCGCTGCGCGCATTCGTGAAGTGAGAACGTTCACGGCGCCGCAGCGGGCGCGAACGATCACGCTGCGTCTACCTAATCCGCATCTTGCAATCTCGAAAGCACGGATACGATGAAATCGCCATTGGATGATCCCCGTCGTTTGCGCACTACCGCGCCTGGAGCAGACGGCGTTTCCGGCTGCTCATGCCCACGAGCGTCGAATACTCGTTCCTAGTCGCCTCAGTATGGCGGTCCTCGTAGTACCGCAGTTCGCGCTCGGCGGCGATCTCCGCGGCGGACGGGGACGATCAATGGTTGCGCGTGCCGAAGATATTCGTTCTGAAACTCCGCGCGCGACGATTCGATGTTAACTGTGTGCGGTTCGATGTGGGATCGTGTCGGTCGGATGTGGAAAAATGCGGACGGCGTTGAGATCACGCTGCAAATTCGCGATCGTTGCCTGACAATGAAAAACGCCCTGTGTTGCAGGGCGTTTTCTGTGCTGTGTCCGACGCTAAGGCGTCATTTCACAATCAAGGCGTATTTCATACTGAATCGCGCTTTATTATCGGTTCAGTATGAGACAGCCTCAGAACGTCAGAACGGAATCTCGTCCTCGAGCGCCGATTCGTCGAAGTCGCCCGAGCCGCCCCCGGCTCCGGCCGGGACCGCACGCGGAGCGCGCTCGTAGCTGCCGCCGTCGCCGCCGCGGCTGCCGCCGCCGGGACGATCCAGCATCTGCATCGTGTTCACGACGACTTCCGTCGCCTTGCGCTTGTTGCCGTCCTTGTCGTCGTAGCTGCGGATCGACAGCCGGCCGTCGACCAGGCACGACATGCCCTTCTTCAGGTACGTGTTGCAGGTTTCGGCGAGCTTGTCCCACGCCACGCAGTCGATGTAGTCGGTCTCTTCCTGCTGCTTCGAGCGGCGGTTCACCGCGAGGGTGAACTTCGTGACCGCCGCGCCCGATCCGACGTACCGGATCTCCGGGTCGCGCGTCAGGTTGCCGACCAGGGTGATTCTGTTGAAGCTGCCCGCCATTGCGTCTCTCCTCGTCTCGTCTCGATGTCGCTTCGCGT
>Ga0070739_10001280_pt1 | contig 38869 bp, 34 predicted proteins | sample Coa_R1_7_FD_66445 | JGI IMG/M metagenome (GOLD analysis project Ga0070739, IMG submission 66445) | Surface soil microbial communities from Centralia Pennsylvania, which are recovering from an underground coalmine fire - Coalmine... | ecosystem: Environmental > Terrestrial > Soil > Unclassified ...
GAACGCCGAGCGGCTGGCCGAGACCCTCAACGAGGCTATCGCCGAGATCGACGGTGCCGGCGGCGCCGAGCAGGCGCTGGCGCGGGCGGCGCGGCGCTTGGAGCGCGTCCGCGACCGCGCCCAGGGCCTGCTCGATGCCGCGATCGCCGCCACCGAGCGCGCCGCCGCCGAGACCGCCGAGGCCTTCGCGGCGCTGACCGCGGCGGCGCGCAGCCTTGAACTCGACCCCCGCGAACTCGAACGGGTCGAGGAGCGGCTGTTCGCGCTGCGGGCGATGGCGCGCAAGCACGGCCTCCCGGTCGGCGAGCTGCCGCGGCGGCGCGCGCGCCTGGCGCAGGAGCTGGCGGCGATCGACGCCGGCGCCGGCGAGCTCGTGGCGCTGGCCGAGGCGGCCGCGTCAACGCGCGCGGCGTTCGTCGCGGCAGCCGAGGCGGTGTCGCGGGCGCGGGCGGCGGCGGCGCGGCGGCTCGATGCCGCCGTCAATGCCGAACTCAAGCCGCTGCGCCTCGACAAGGCGCGGTTTCGGACCGTGCTGACCCCGTTGCCGGAGGAACAATGGGGCGAGCACGGCGCCGAGCGGGTGCAGTTCGAGGTCGCCACCAACCCCGGCGCGCCGTTCGGGCCGCTGGCGCGCATCGCCTCGGGCGGTGAGCTGTCGCGCTTCATGCTGGCGCTGAAACTGGTGCTGGCGGGCGGTTCGCCGGTGCCGACCCTGATCTTCGACGAGGTCGACAGCGGCATCGGCGGCGCCGTCGCGGCGGCGGTCGGCGAGCGGCTGCAGCGCCTCGGCACGAGCCTGCAGGTGCTGGTCGTGACCCACTCGCCGCAGGTCGCGGCGCGCGGCGCGCATCATTGGCGCGTCGCCAAGCGCCAGACCGCCAGCGCCACCGTCACCGCCGTCGAGGAACTCGACGAAAGCACCCGCCAGGAGGAAATCGCCCGCATGCTCTCCGGCAGCACCGTCACCGCCGAAGCCCGCGCCGCCGCCGCCAGCCTCATCGCCGGGGGACACGCATGAACGACCTCTCTCCCGCCGCTCGGCCGGTCGAGGAGCTGAGCGAGGAGGAGGCGCGGGCCGAGCTGGAGCGGCTGGCGGGCGAGATTGCCCATCACGACCGGCGCTACTATGCCGAGGACGCGCCGGAGATCAGCGACGCCGCGTATGACGGGCTGCGCCGGCGCAACAGCGCGATCGAGGCCCGCTTTCCCGAACTGATCCGCGCCGACAGCCCGTCGCGCCGCGTCGGCGCCGCCCCTGCCGCGGCGTTCGCGAAGGTTACCCACAGCGTGCCGATGCTGTCGCTCGAAAACGCCTTCGACGAGAGCGACGTACGCGATTTCTTTACGGGCGTGCGCAATTTCTTCCGCCGTGCCGAGGACGTTGCGCGCGTCGCCGAGGAGGCGATCGAGGTCATGGCCGAGCCGAAGATCGACGGCCTCTCGGCAGCGTTGCGCTACGAGGGCGGGCGGCTCGTGCTGGGCGCCACCCGCGGCGACGGCGTCACCGGCGAGGACGTGACCGCCAATATCCGAACCTTGCGGAGCGTCCCCTCCCGCCTTGCCGGGAAGGGCTGGCCCGACACCCTCGAGGTGCGCGGCGAGGTCTATATGGAGCGCAGCGGCTTCTTCGCCGTCAACGCCGAGCGCGAGGCGGCGGGCGAGCCGGTCTTCGCCAACCCGCGCAACGTCGCCGCCGGCTCCTTGCGCCAGCTCGACCCCGCGATCACCGCGCGCCGGCCTCTCAAATTCTTCGCTTATGCCTGGGGTGAGGTCAGCCAGCCCTTCGCCCGCACGCACCAGGAAGCGCTGCAGCGATTCGCGGAATGGGGCTTCACCGTCAACGACCGCTCGCGCCTGTGCCGCGGCGTCGAGGCGGTGCTCGCCTACTACCGCGAGATCGCGGCCGAGCGCGCCGAGCTGCCCTACGACATCGACGGCGTCGTCTACAAGGTCAACGACCTCTCCTTGCAGCAGCGGCTCGGCATGGTCAGCCGCGCGCCGCGCTGGGCGCTCGCCCACAAGTTTCCGGCCGAGCAGGCGCAGACGGTGCTGAAGGACATCCTGATCTCGGTCGGACGCCAGGGGGCTCTGACCCCGGTCGCGGTGCTGGAGCCGATCACGGTCGGCGGCGTCGTCGTGCAGCGCGCCACCCTGCATAACGAGGACGAGATCGCGCGCAAGGACGTGCGCATCGGCGATACCGTCATCGTGCAGCGCGCCGGCGACGTGATCCCGCAGATCGTCGGCGTCGTCATGGAACGGCGTCCGACGGACGCCGAGCCCTATCGCTTCCCCGACCATTGCCCGATCTGCGGCAGCCTCGCGGTGCGCGAGAGCGGCATGGTGGCGCGGCGCTGCACCGGCGGCCTGATCTGCGCGGCCCAGGCGGTCGAGCGGCTGAAGCATTTCGTCGCGCGCGATTGCTTCGACATCGAGGGCCTCGGCGCCAAGCACATCGTGGCCTTCTGGCAGGACGGGCTGATGCGCCAGCCGGGCGACATCTTCCGGCTGCGCTGGGAGCCGATCGCCGGGCGCGAAGGCTGGGGAGAGGTCAGCGCCAAGAAGCTCATCGCCGCGATCGACGAGCGCCGCCATATCGCGCTCGACCGCTTCATCAACGCGCTCGGCATCCCGCAGGTCGGCCAGGCGACGGCGCGCCTTCTGGCGCGGCACTACCGCTCGCTCGCCGAATGGCGAACGGAAATGGAATCGGCGCGAGACGAAGACTGCCCGGCGCGCGCCCGCCTCCTCGACATCCACGGTATCGGTGCGGACATGGCGGCGGACATCATCGGCTTCTTCGCCGAGCCGCATAACCGCGAGGTGCTCGACGACCTGCAGCGCGAAGTGACGGTGCTCGATTACGAGGCGCCGGCGCGGCGGGCCGCCTCGCCGCTCGCCGGCAAGACGATCGTCTTCACCGGCAGCCTCGAATCGATGAGCCGCTCCGAGGCCAAGGCGCGGGCCGAGGCGCTCGGCGCCAACGTCGCCAGTTCGGTTTCTTCGAAGACCGACTACGTCGTGATCGGCGCCGATGCCGGATCGAAGGCAACGCGCGCCGCGGCGCTCGGCGTTGCCACCCTCGACGAGGCCGCGTGGCTCGATCTCGCAGGGGTCGAAACGCCGACGGGTTGATGCGCAAGGGCGACGCATCGTATTTAAGGGCGGGGCCGACTGCCGGTGGAGGGGGGCATCCTCGATTCGACCGAGATAGAGATCGCTCTGTACGGGCTGGAGGCGCCGGGCGAGAACGATGGGCGGCTGGAGCCGGTGCTCGGGTTGGCCCCGGTCATGATCGGCTTTGAGGAGGCGCAGGCGGCGATGCCGGACGGCGAGCCGCTCGCCGATGGCACCGCGCGGTTCCAGCCCGAATTGCTCGACCTCGCCAAGGCGGTGGACGAGCCGGAAGAGCCTTATCCCGAGCCGCTGCCGCTGCCGCGCCTCGGACCGGCGGGTTCCATCCTGTTCCACCTGCTGCTGTTGATCGTGCTGCTGATCTGGCCGGAGACGCCGATGGAGGCATCGGACCCGATTCCGGTGCAGCTCGTCATCGAGACGCCGAAGCCGCAGCCGCAGCAACAACAGCAGGCGGCGGCAACGCCGCCGCCGCGAGACGAGCGGATCATCCGGTCTTCCGACGAGTCGGGCGAAATCAAGCCCGCGCAGAAGCCGGAAGAGAGCGAGGCGCAGGAATCGCCGCCGCCGCCGGCGCCCGAGAAGGCCGAGCAGCAGCAATCGCCGCCGCCGAAACCGCCGCCGCCGCTGCCGCAGCAGGAAGCCGCGGCAATCCCACCGCCCCCGCCGCCGAAACCGAACCCGCCCCCGCCGAAACCCGCGGTACACTCGGCGGTCCGCGCCGCCGCGCCGGTCGTGACGCAGCCGCCGCAAGAACTTTACCGCCCGCCGGTTCGCCGCGCCTCCGTTCAGGGGCCGCCGGCGACGCGGGACGAATACCTCGCGACCCTGGTGCGGATGACGCGGCAGCACATCGACCTCTTGCCGATGTCGTTCCTTGGCGACCGCCGCGGCGAGGCCCGGGTCGGCGTCCGGGTGCTGCCGGACGGCACGATCGCCAATGTCGCGGTCGTCGAAAGCTCCGGCTATCCCGACATCGATCGCCAAATCGAGAAGATGGTGCTGGCGGTGCGGCGGTTCCCGCCCCTGCCGCAATGGTTCCAGGGACCGGACATGCAGCTTGAATTACGGCTTCGTTTCCCTGACGCCTTGCGCGACTGATTCGCCGACGCAAGGCAGCAGGAAACCCTCACCGACCGAGGCATCGGCAGAAAGCGATCGCTTCGGCGGCTTTCACGTCGCGCTCGACAAAACCTCTTTTGTGGAGGGGCCGCGCCGCGAGCCGGCCCTGGCGCATCCGCCGCCGTTCGCGGCCGCACCCGAGGCAAACCGCCTCGATCCCTCCCGCCACGGATTTTGGCCGCCGACGCCGATGCGGCGGCGCCCGCCCCTCGGCCCCTTCGGATCGCTGCTGCTGCATGTGCTGCCGCTGCTGGCAATCGTCGAATGGGCGCGCGTGACGATCCCGGTCACGGCGCCGATCCCGATCAAGCTCGTTATCGAAGAGCCGCCCGCTCCACCCCCGGCTCCCGCCGTCACGCCGGCGCCCGGCCGGCACGCCTCGGAAGATCTGGCGGAGGTAGCGGCGCCGAAGCTGCAGCGGGGAGTCGAGATGCGGCCCGCCGTCGCGCAGCAGCAGCATGCCGCTCCGGCGCCGGATGAGGCCGAAGCTAAGGCTGCGGCCTCCCCACGCCCTGCGGAGCCGCCGCCCCAGCCGCCGGAAGCGGCCTCGACCGCCGCGCCGCCACCGCCCAGCGGAAGCCAGGTGGTCCTGGTGGCCCCGCCGCTGCCGATCCCGAAATTGCCGGCGGCGCCGGACCCGCCGGCGGCGCCGGTCGAGGCTGCGCCGCCGCCGCGGCACCCGCCGCACAAGCAGACGGCAGCGATGCGCATGCCGGAGGCGCTCGGCGCGGAATGGCCGCTGCCGCTCCATCCGGAGCGGGGGCGGCCGCTGCCGCACGCGGCGCCGCGGCTCGGCCCGGCCAGCACGCGCGACGAATACTGCGCGCTGATGCTGCGGATGACGCTGCGCCACATCGATCTGCTGCCGCTGTCCTATGTCGGTTCGCGCAGCGGCGAGACGGTTCTCGCGATCCGCGTCCTCGGCGACGGCACGATCAACAGCGTCCGCGTGGTGCGAGGCTCCGGCTACCCCGGCATCGACGAGCGGGTGGAGAAAATGGTTTTCGCGGTCGGCCATTTCCCGCCGTTGCCGTCATGGATCCCGGGCCGCTTCATGGACTTCACCTTCAACCTGCACTTCCCCCACCCGCTGATGCGGTAGTCTGACTCGGGCGCCGGCGCCGGCTATGATCGGCCGCGCCACAGCGGGAGCGGAACGGGATGAAGGCAATCGTTTGCGAGGCATTCGGCGGGCCCGAGGTGCTGGCGCTGCGCGAGGTGCCGGACCCGCCGCCCCCGGGGCCGGGCGAAGTGCAGGTGCGCATCGCGGCGCGCGGCGCGCAATATGTCGATGTGCTGATGCTCGCCGGAAAATACCAATTCCGCCCGGAGCCGCCGTTCATCCCCGGCAATGAAGGCGCCGGCGAGGTCGTCGCCGTCGGGGACGGCGTCAGCCGCTTCAAGCCCGGCGACCGGATCATGAGCCGGCACCGGCTCGGCGCCTTCGCCGAGCTCGGCAATTCGTGGGCCGAGGATTGCGACCCGGTGCCGGCGGGCATGGGCCTCGAAGAGGCGGCCGTGTTCCGCGGCGCCTATCACACCGCCTATCACGCGCTGGTCCAGCGCGGCCGCCTCAAACCGGGCGAGTGGGTACTGATCCACGGCGCCGCCGGCGGCATCGGCATCGCCGCGATCCAGGTCGCCAAGCTTTTCGGCGCCCGGGTCATCGCCACCGCCGGCAGCGAGGAAAAGCGCGCGGCCTGCCGCGAGGAAGGCGCCGACCATGTGCTCGACTACCACGGCGGGTTTCGCGAACAGGTCAAGGCGCTGACCGGGGAGCGCGACGGCGTCGATATCGTCTACGACCCGATCGGGGCGGAGGTCTTCGACGAGTCATTGCGCTGCCTCGCCTGGGGCGGCCGCATCCTGGTGCTCGGCTTTCTCGGGGGCGGCCCCTCGACGCCGCGCACCAATTACCTGCTGATCAAGGGGCTCGAGGTCATCGGCGTGCGCCTCGGCGGCGTCACCGAGCACCAGCCGGAGATCGGCCGCGCCAACATGCGGCTGCTCGTCGAACTCGCCGGCCAGGGCAAGCTGCGGCCGCGCATCTCGCACCGCCTGCCGCTCGCCCGCGCCGGCGAGGTGATCCAGGCCATCATCGACCGCCAGGTCATCGGCAAGGCCGTGCTCGTCGGCTAGCGGCCCGGGTGGCATTTCTTGTCGAGCGGGGCCGCTCCGCAGCGCAGCGCGGTCGAAATCCCGCGGCGGCCGCTCTCTCTCGGCGGCGTCGATGTCGTCCCCTTGCGCGGCCGCCGCGACCGTGCCCGGTTCGTCGATCTGCCGTATCGGCTATATCGGAACGAGCCGAACTGGGTGCCGCTGTTGCGGCGCGACATCCGCGCCCTGATCGATCCGGCGAAGAACCCGTTTTTCGAGCACGGCGAGGCTTGCTTTTGGCTGGCGTGGCGCGGCGGCGTGCCGGTCGGGCGCATCAGCGCCCAGATCAACCGGCTGCATCTCGATACGCACCGCGACGAGACCGGCAATTTCGGCTTTCTCGAAGCGATCGACGACGTGGCCGTGTTCGCGGCGCTGCTCGGCGCCGCCGAGACCTGGCTGCGCGAGCGCGGCATGCGCCGCATTGTCGGGCCGTACAGCCTGTCGATGAACGACGATATCGGCGTCCTCGTCGCCGGCTTCGACACGGCGCCGATGGTCGGCATGCCGCACACGCCGCCCTATTACGCGGAGCGGCTCAGCGCTCTCGGCTATGCCAAGGCCAAGGACGTGCACGCGCTGCGGCTGCACCGCGCCGATTTCGCGCATCAGCGGCTGGAGCAGATCGAGCGGGCGACGGCCCAGCTGCGGGCGCAAGGCCGCCTCCAACTCCGCTTTCTCGACCCGAAGCGCTTCTCGGAGGAGATCAAGCTAGCGATCGACATCTACAACGACGCCTGGACCGAAAATTGGGGATTTCTGCCGGTCACCGAGGCGGAGGTGCAGCACCTCGCCAAGCAGTTGGCGCCGGTCCTCCCCGCCGACGGTGTCATCTTCGCGATCGCCGACGGCGAACCGGCAGGGATGCTGGTGGCGCTGCCCGACATCAACGAATTCCTGACGGACCTGAACGGCCGGCTGCTCCCGTTGGGCTGGGCGAAGCTGTTGTATCGGCTGCGGTTCCGCAAGCCCAAGGGGGCGCGGATCATCCTGCTCGGGGTGCGGCGGCGCTATCGCGGCAGCGCACTGAGCTCGGCGCTGGTGGGGCTCATGCTGGGAGAAATCTGCAAGGTGGGCCGCGCCGCCGCCGTCGAGACGGTCGAGCTGTCATGGGTGCTCGAGGACAACAAGCCGTCGCTCGAAGGCTGCCAGGCCCTCGGCGCCCGCCTCGCGAAAACCTACCGCATCTTCGGCAAGCTGCTTTGAAGCCCCTGCCGTCGTTGCGGTGAGTTCAGAAGCTTCGCCCTGTAAGCGGATCGGAACGGCGGGACTTGACGCTCCGTTTTTGCCGGCATGCTGACGATTGCCGAGGCGCAGCGGCGGACCGAGGAGTTTCTGACCGAGCAGATGCTCGAGGCGCTGCGCACGGTCGAATACGAGCTGCCGAGCTTCGACACGGCGCCGCCGGAGACCGATCTCGCGGCGGCGGCGCGAGCGCGGGTCGAGCTGCGGCATGTCCGCGGCGCCGCCGATGCTACCTACCTCGTCGCCGCGTTCAGCGACGAACTGTTGATGCAGCTGCAGCTCAACGTCCATCGCCTGGTTGTGGTCTACCGCGTGCCGGCGCTCGACGCGCTCGACGCCGGCACCCTCGCGGTGCGCCTCGACCGCTGGCGCATCGGCGCCGAGCATGCCGGCTGGAAGTTCGGCTGGCGCGATGCGCCGCTGGCGCGCGATCCTTCGCGCCGCTATGTCGAGACCTATTGCTACGCGTTCGCCGCGCCTGATTTTCTCGAAAACGAACCGCAGCAGCTCTATTGGCGCACCGATATCGTGCAGATGACCCGCTATTACATCCTTGAAGCCAACCGCTGCGGCATCCGCCTTTCCCCCCGCCGCGCCGGTTTCCCGGTATAACCCCTAACGGACGGCGGCGACGCCCGCGGCGGGAGGCGGCGCCGCCTCGCGCCGGTATTCCGGGACGACGCGCTGCAGCAGGTCGAGCAACCGGTCCTCGCGGCCGGCGCGGGCCTGCTCCTCGATCTCGTCAATCGAGCGGGACAAGACGGCGTAGTCGGCGGTGCGCGGCGAGGCGAGCAGCAGGGCGGGGTTTGCGGTCGGGGCCGGCGGCTCGGCGCTGTGGAACAATTCCTCGTGCAGTTTCTCGCCCGGCCGCAGCCCGACGAAATCGATCGCGATGTCGCGGTCCGGCGTCTTGCCGGCGAGGCGGATCATCTGGCGCGCGAGATCGACGATCTTGACCGGCTCGCCCATGTCGAGGACGAAAATCTTGCCGCGCGCCTCCTCGGCCATCGCCGACGAGGACGACGCCTCCAGCACCAGCTCCACCGCCTCGCGCACGGTCATGAAGAAGCGGCTGATTTCGGGGTGGGTCACTGTCAGCGGCCCGCCGGCGGCCAGCTGGCGCGTAAACAGCGGCACTACCGAGCCGGTCGACCCGAGCACATTTCCGAAACGCACGGTCACAAACCGGGTGCCGCGACCTTGCCGCCGTCCCGCCTGGAGGTCGAGCGCCTGGCACAGGCTCTCCGCGATGCGCTTGCTGGCGCCCATGACATTGGCCGGATTGACCGCCTTGTCGGTCGAGATCATGACGAACAGCTCGACCCCGGCCGCGCGCGCCGCCTCGGCGACGTTGCGGCTGCCGACGACGTTGGTCAGTACCCCCTCGATCGGGTTCTCCTCGACCATCGGCACGTGCTTCAGCGCCGCGGCGTGAAAGACCAGCTGCGGCCTTTCCGCCGCGATGACCTCCTCGACCCGGCGGCGGTCGCGCACGTCGCCGAGCAGTTGCCGGATGTCGAGACGCGCGAATCGTTCGCGCAATTCTGCATTGATCGAGTAAAGCAGGAACTCGCCGCTGTCGAACAGGGTCAGCCGCGCCGGCGCGAATGCCGCGATCTGCCTCGCCAGCTCGGAGCCGATCGTACCGCCGGCGCCGGTCACGAGCACGCGCCGACCCGAAATCAGCCGCGCCATCGCCTCGCGGTCGAGCACCGCCTGCGGCCGTCCGAGCAGGTCTTCGAGCGCGATCGGTTCGACCGCGCGCTCGCCGGCGAGGTCGTGCCGCACTTCCGTTACCCGCTGCAGCCGGGCCAGCGGGATCGCCAGCGCGTTGGCGCGGTCGAGCAGGCCGCGGATGGCGGCGGCGTCGAGGCCCTGCGCGCTGACAATGAGCTTTTGCGGCCGCTGCCCGCGGGCCGCCAGCCGCGCCACCATCGCTTCGAGGTCGCGCACCATGCCGAGGACCGGCACGCCGTAAATCTCGCGCCCGACCCGCGACGGCGTGTCGGCAAGGACACCGACCACGCGATAGACCGAGTTGCGGTCGCGGATCGTCTCGCGGATGAAGGTGTCGGCGCCGTCCTTGGTGCTGATCAGCAGCACCGGCACCTGGTTGGCGCCGTCGCGTTCGAGGATGTGGTCGAGGCCGCGGTCCTTGAACAGGCGATAGCCGAGCCGCGGCGCCCCGAGCAGCGCGATCAGCACCAGCCAGTCGATGAACAGGGTCGAACGCGGGAACGTCGCCAGCCGCGTGAACACGAACATGACGAGCGGGTAGATCAGCACGGTCAGGGTCACGGCCTTGACGATGCTGAACAGGTCCGGCAGCGAAGCGTAGCGCCAGATGCCGCGGTAGAGCCCGGTGGCAAGGAAAACGCCGGCGGCGATTGCGGCGAAGCCGGCGACATAGAACGCCGTCAACTGTAAATCGAGCCGGAGGATCTGCTCGCCGATGCGCAGATAAAGCGCGATGACCAGCGACAGCGCCGCCATCGCCACGTCGTGCGAAAAGGCGAGGAGCGCGCGCCGGGAAGTGGGGAAGAACGTCACGATAGAGCTGCGACCGCTGCTGAGGCGCGAACGGGAGGAAAGCCCCGCTGCGGTCTCGCCCCCCGCTTCCCTATATCAGGATTCATCCGGAGCGGGAAATGCTCCGCCGCCGCAGCGACCGATCTGGCTATTTCGACGGTCCTTTCGCGTCTTTACAATGCCGGGATGAAGCGCGAGCGGCTCTACGAGATTCTGCGTCCGGAAAGCTCGACCAGCGCCGGCCAGATCTTCCGCTGGACGCATCACGCGATGGTCGCGCTCGGCATCGGCGTCATGCTCGCCGATACGGTCCCGACATGGCGCCGCGGCTACACGCCGCTCCTCGACCTCGCGTTCCAGGTTGCGTGCGCGTTCTTCCTCGCCGAATACGTGCTGCGCCTGATCGCCGCGCCGGCGGCGCCAGGGGCCGAACATCGCGGCGTGCTGCGCTCGCGCCTGGCCTGGGCGGTTTCGATCGGCGGCATCTGCGACGGCCTGGGGGCGCTGCCCGGCTTCCTCGACGTGTTCGACGCGTCGTGGGCAACCATGTTCGCCTTTGTCTGGGTCTTCAAATACGTCCGCTATTCGCCCGGCCTCTTCGTCTTGCGCCGGGTCATCCGCCACGCCCGCCACGCGCTGCTGTCGGTGTTGCTCGGCCTCGGCATCGTGCTGCTCGCGGCCGCGAGCCTCGCCTACTTGCTCGAGCGCGACGCCAATCCGGAGCAGTTCGGCTCGATCCCGGCGGCGTTGTGGTGGGCGATCGTCACGGTCACGACAACCGGCTACGGCGACGTCGTGCCGCACACGCTGGCGGGGCGCATGCTGGCCGGCGTCGTCATGGTCAGCGGCATTCTCGTCTTCGCGCTGTGGGCCGGCATTCTCGCCACCGGCTATTCCGAGGAATTGCGGCGGCGCCAGTTTCTGTTGACGTGGGACCTCGTCGCCAAGGTCCCGTTCTTTCACCACATCGGCGCCTCGATCATCGCCGAGGTCGCGCGCATGCTGCGGCCGCGCGACTACCCCGCCGGCGCCGTCATCGTGCGGCGCGGCGAAGCGGGCGACTGCATGTTCTTCGTCGCCGAGGGCGAGGTCGAGATCCAGCTGCGCCCGCAAGCGCTCTATCTCGGGGCCGGGCAATTCTTCGGCGAGATGGCGCTGCTGACGGGGGCGCCGCGCAACGCCACCGTCGTCGCCTCGCAGGCCTGCACGTTGCTGACCCTCGACATCGTCGAGTTCCGCGAGCTGATGGCGCGCCAGCCGGACCTCGCCCGGGCGATCCAGGAGGAGGCGGACCGCCGCCATGCCGCCAACGCCGCGGCGCAGCAACAGATCCGCGAAGCCGAGATGGCGATGGACGAATCGCCTTAGACGTACCCCGGGAATCCGCTCGCCGCAGAACCTCCGACCGATGGGGTCACTCTCTGCACAACTCGCCATGGGCGGGCTTAACCGACCATCTTTGAGGCCCCGAGATCGCTGAGACACGCCCGGCGATGAGAGAAAAGAACGTTCGCCCCTGATCGGATACCGCGTAGGACGAGGCTTTATTCGGGGGAGCGGGCGAGAATCGCCCGCAGCGTGTCGGCGCCGTGGACGCTCGCCTGCTCGCGCCCCTCTGCGGCAAGGCGGCGGCGCTGCGCATCCTCCCAGTGGCGGCCGTCGAAGAAGCGCGTCGGCTTGAGGCTCGGCCCGTCGATGCCGTCGAGGCAGCGCGCGTTGACCGTCACCTTGTCCGGGTGCGATCGCGGTATGTAGAACGCGTGCATGCCGCAATTCGAGCAGAACGTGTGCTGCGCGACGCCGGTGCCGAAGGTGTAGGCGGTCAGCGAGTCCCTGCCGCGCAGCAGCTCGAAATCGGCCGGGTCGGTGGTGACGTGCAGGATGCCCTTCTTCGTGCAGATCGTGCAGTTGCACTGCGAGAGCAGGTCGAGATCAACCTTGGCGCGAAAGCGCACCCGGCCGCAATGGCAGCCACCTTCACGGGTTTCGAGCATTGCCTGACCCTCTCAGCCGGCGCCCTCCTTGGTGCGGGCGAAGACGGCGATGCGGACCGAGTTGCCGCGGATGACCTTCATCGCGATGGCGTCGGTGGCGCCCGCGACGGCCTGCTTGAAGGCGACGAGGCTGGGGGTCGGGTGCTTGTTGACGGCGGTGACGACATCGCCGGGGCGCAGGTCTTGGCCTTCCGCCGGAGAGCCGCCGGCGACGGAAGCGACCGTGACGCCCTGAATCTTGCCGTGCAGCGGATGATCGGCGGAGAGGTCGCGAAACGTCGCCCCGAACAGGATCGTCTCGGTCGGGTCCGGAACCTGCCTGAGGCCGCCTGACGCCGGCGGCGACACGGTGCTGACGACCGGCTGCGGCGGGATCGTCACGGTCACGGCCATCTCGCGGCCGTCGCGGTAGAAGCTGATCGAGATCGCCTGTCCGGTCTCGGTAAGGCCAATGATGTTGCGCAGGTCAGCCGCGGACGAGATTTCGGTTTCGGCCGCGCGGAACACGATGTCGCCCGGACGCAGGCCGGCCTTGGCGGCGGCGGTCTCCGGCTCGACCTCGCGAATCAGCGCGCCCAGCGGGACCGGCGACCCCATCGCCTTGGCGAGACCGGGGGTGAGGTCGCCAGCGGTGATCCCGATCGGCGCCCGGTGCACCGACCCGTACCGTTCGAGCTGCGACGTGACCTCGATCGCGATGCGGGTCGGCACCGCGAAGTTGAGGCCGATGCTGCCTTCACCGTAGGGGTTCGCGATGGCCGTGCTGATGCCGACGAGGCGGCCGTGCGAGTCGATCAGCGGCCCGCCGGAATTGCCGTGATTGATCGCGGCGTCGGTCTGGATGAAGTCCTGCAGCTGCTTGTCGCTGAGGTGGCGGCGCAGCCCTGAAACGACCCCGAACGTGACCGTCTGGTCGAGGCCGAGCGGGTAGCCGATCGCCATGACGATGTCGCCGACCTGCAGCGAGCCCGAATCGGCGATGTCGATCGCCGTCAGCTTCTCGGGTGGGATCCGCACCAGCGCAATGTCGGTCAAGTCGTCGCGCCCCACGACCTCGGCCGGGAACTCGCGGCCGTCGCGCAGCCCGACCTTCAGCCGCAACTGATCGGCCGGCACCTTGTCTTCGGCGGTGACGACGTGGTTGTTGGTCAGGACGTAGCCTTTGACGGCGTCAATGACGACGCCGGAGCCGCTGCCGATCCTGCGCTCCTTTGCCTCGCCGGAGCCGGAGCCGCGGTTGCCGCTTCCGCTCTTGCGGGTCAGCTCGGCGATGCCGCCGCCCTTGCCGCCGTCGATCGAGAAGATCGTGATCTGCACGACCGACGGCAGAACCCGATCGAGAACCCTGGCGAAGGTGTAGACGCCGCGCGCGCCGTCAAAATAGGGGCCGGCCGGCCCGTCCGCCGCGGCCGCCGGGCCGGCGCCAAGCGCGAACGCCACCGCGACCGCGACATACCGCAGGGTTCGCCGGCGTTCCATCGGACTGTCTGACTGCCGCGGACCCGGCCGCTCAGGCTCCTCCCGCGTCCTTGGCGGCAGGCGGTTCGCCAACGGGTCGCGCGGCGGCTCCAGCCGGCAGCAACGGCAAGGCGGAAGCCGCCGGTTCGGCGGCCGCATCGCGTCCCAAAACCAGCTGGGCCAACTCCGCATCGCCGATCGGGGGGCCGCTGCCGCCGATCCGGTCCATCGCCTCGCCAAGCGGTTTGCCCGCCAGAGCGGCGGCGACGTGCAGCGGGGCCAACGAAATTGCCGTCGGCCGCGGCGCCTCGACCGGTTGCCGCAACGCCGGGAAGTTTGCCTGCGCAAGCCGAATCGCGGCGCGCTCGCCCTCGGAAATCGGCGCGAAGGCGAGAAGATCGCCGTCCGGCCGGGTCCGGCCGATGGCTACGGCAAGGCTGTGCGGCATGCCGTCGAGGCAGCGGTCCCGGTCCACGGCGAGCGCGCGCACGAACGTCGCATCGGATTCGTGACAAAGGTTGAAGGCGTCACGGGTCAGGGCGTTGACCGGGTACATCTGGTTGTAGAGTTCGCGCAGGTCGCCGGTATGCGCCGCACCGAACACCGGCACCACCGCGAGCGCCGCAAGACCGACCTTGCCGAACATGTCCTGCTCCATTCCCGCAGACCGCCGCGACACTGCCGGCAGCCTCGCCCCATGAAGCAAATCATATCATGCGGCCGCGCGGGTTGGTATCCGCAAAGAAGCCGGACAATTCCCGCCGATCAACAACAATCCGAGCATTGGTTCACGATCGCCGCGGCGGCGCGCCGACAAGCCGAATATTCGTGCGAGGCGACAGCGGGGGCATTAAGATTCGTAAACGCCCCGGCTAGCCTATGCCGCCTTCAGCATGTTGCGCAGCACGTATTGCAGGATGCCGCCGTTGCGGAAGTATTCGAGCTCGTCGAGCGTATCGATGCGGCAGATCACCTTTTCCTCTCGCGTGCGGCCGCCGGCGTCGTGGATGCGCAAGGTCAGCTCCATGCGCGGCTTGAGGCCCGCCTCGACGCCGACGATGTCGAGCACCTCGTCACCCTTCAGCCCCAGGGTCTGCCGCGTCGTCCCCTCCTTGAACTGCAGCGGCAAGACGCCCATGCCGACCAGGTTCGAGCGATGGATGCGCTCGAAGCTCTCGACGATGACGGCCTTTACGCCGAGCAAGAGCGTGCCCTTCGCGGCCCAGTCGCGCGACGACCCAGTGCCGTATTCCTTGCCGCCGAAAATGACGAGCGGCACGCCGCGCTTCTGGTATTCCATCGCCGCGTCGTAGATCGGCATGACCGTGCCGTCGGGCTGGAGCTTGGTCATGCCGCCCTCGACCCCCGGTACCATCTCGTTGCGGATGCGGATGTTGGCGAAGGTACCGCGCGCCATGACGTGGTGGCTGCCGCGCCGCGCGCCGTAGGTGTTGAATTCGCTCGGCCGCACCTGATAGCCGATCAGGTACTCGCCGGCCGGGCTCTCGACCTTGATGCTGCCGGCTGGGCTGATGTGGTCGGTGGTGATGCTGTCGCCGAAGATCGCCAATTCCCGCGCGCCGACCACGTCGTGCAGCGGCCCCGGCTCTTTCGGCATGTTCTCGAAATAGGGCGGCAGCGCCAGATAGGTCGAGCGGTCGTCGAAGTCGTAGGTCACGCCGGCCGGCGCCGTCACCGCGCGCCATTCCGGCGGCCCCTCGAAGACGTTGCCGTAGCGGCGCCGGAAGGCGTCGCGCGAGACGGCGTGCGCGACGGTGTCGGCAATCTCCTGGTTGCTCGGCCAGATGTCGCGGAGATAGACGGGCTTGCCGTCGCTGCCTTCGCCGAGCGGCTCGCTCGCGAGGTTGTGGCGGATCGATCCCGCCAGCGCGTAGGCGACGACGAGCGGCGGCGAGGCCAGGTAATTGGCGCGCACCAGCGCGTGGATGCGGCCCTCGAAATTGCGGTTGCCGGACAGCACGGCGGCGACCGCCAGGTCGCCGGCCTCGATCGCATCGGCGATCGGCTCCGGCAATGGCCCGGAATTGCCGATGCACGTCGTGCAGCCATAGCCGACAAGGTTGAACCCGACCTTGTCGAGATATTCCTGCAAGCCTGAGGCGGCGTAGTAGTCGCTGACGACCTGGCTCCCCGGCGCGAGGCTGGTCTTGACCCAGGGCTTGACCTTCAGCCCCTTCTCTACCGCCTTCTTGGCGACGAGGCCGGCGGCGAGCATGACGCTGGGATTCGAGGTGTTGGTGCAACTGGTGATTGCGGCGATGACGATGTCGCCGTCGTGCAACTCGTAATTCGCACCCTCGACCTTCGCCGTGCGCGGCTTGTCGACGCCAGCAAGGCGCGGCAATTCGCTGTCGAACCCTTTGGGCGCGCCCGACAGCGCCACCCGGTCCTGCGGCCGGCGCGGCCCAGCTAGCGACGGCTCGACCGAGCCGAGATCGAGTTCGAGGGTGTCGGTATAGACGGGGTCGGGGGTATCGGCGTCGTGCCACAGCCCCTGCGCCTTGGCGTAGGCCTCGACGAGCTTGACCCGCGCCGGATCGCGCGCCGTCAGGGTCAGGTAGGCGATCGTCACGGCGTCGATCGGGAAGAAGCCGCAGGTCGCGCCGTATTCCGGCGCCATGTTGCCGATCGTGGCGCGGTCGGCGAGCGCCAGTTCCGCGACGCCGGGGCCGAAATATTCGACGAAGCGCCCGACGACGCCGCGCCGCCGCAGCATCTGGGTGATCGTCAGCACGAGGTCGGTTGCGGTTGAGCCTTCGCGCAATTTTCCCGAGAGCCTTACCCCGACGACCTCCGGGATCAGCATCGAGATCGGCTGCCCCAGCATCGCCGCCTCGGCCTCGATGCCGCCGACCCCCCAGCCGAGCACGGAAAGGCCGTTCACCATCGTCGTGTGGCTGTCGGTGCCGACCAGGGTGTCGGGATAGGCGATCGTCTTGCCGCCTTCCTCGGTCGTCCACACGACCTGAGACAGGTATTCGAGGTTGACCTGGTGGCAGATGCCGGTGCCCGGCGGCACCAGCCGGAAATTCTCGAACGACCCCTGGCCCCAGGCGAGGAAGCGGTAGCGCTCGCCGTTGCGCTCGAACTCACGCTTGACGTTGGCGGCGAAGGCCTGCGGGCTGGCGAACTGGTCGACCTGCACCGAGTGGTCGATGACGAGATCGACCGGCGACAGCGGGTTGATCTTTTTCGGGTCGCCGCCGAGATCGACCATCGCCTGGCGCATCGCCGCGAGATCGACGACCGCCGGCACGCCGGTCAGGTCCTGCATCAAGACGCGCGCGGGGCGGAACGCGATCTCGCGGTCGGAGGTGCGGTTCGACAGCCACTGGCCGATCGCCTTGATGTCATCGACGGTGACGGTGCGGCCGTTTTCGAGGCGGACGAGATTTTCGAGCAGTATCTTGAGCGACGACGGCAGCCGCGAGATATCGCCGAGCCCGGCCGCGCTCGCAGCGGCTTCGAGGCTGAAATAATCGTAGTTCCTGCCGTCCACGGTCAGCGTGCGGCGGGCCTTGAGGCTGTCGTTTCCGGTGACGCTCACGCTCTTCTCCTCTCGAACGGCAGCGCGCCGCCGGAGGGCGGCGCGGCGATGGGTTTACGATACTCAGGCGGCCCCGGCGATCAAGGCGCCCCCTCCTCCATCACGGCCGGGTCGCGGCGAGGATCGTGACGGGATAGGCGTAATGGATGGTCTCGCCGTCGAGCCGGACCTCGATGCCGAGGCTGCCGTCGCGCGCCGACTGCCGGAACATCTCGACGATCTTCTTCTCGTCGCCCGGGTTCGGGTAGGAGCGCGCCAGCAGGTTCTTCACCTCGTCGCGCAGCTCGTACGACGTGATGCGCGGCTCGCCGAGGCCGGCGGCGGCGAACACCCCCTTCATCTCGCTCAGGGTCAGGTTGCGCGCGTGCGACGGGTCGCGCAGCTTTTCGAGCCGGTTGAACGCGGCGGACGTGGCGGGGTCATCGGCCGTGCAGGTATCGACGACGACGATGCGGCCGCCGGAGGCGCAGACTCGCACCATCTCGCGCAGCACCGCGGCCGGATCGAGGAAATGATGAAAGGAAAAGCGGGTCGCGACGATCGTGAAGCTGCCATCGGCATAGGGCAAGGTCGCGACGTCCGCCTGCCGCCACTCGACATTCGTCAGCCCTTGGGTGGCTGCTGCCTGCCGCGCCTGGTCGAGCATCGCCGGCGTCACGTCGATGCCGACGACGCGGCGCACGTGCGGCGCGAAGGCGCGGGCGACGAGGCCGCCGCCGCAGGCGATATCGAGGACGGTGTCGTCGGGGCCGGGCTGCGCCGCCGCGACGATCATGCGCAGCGCCTCCTCGTTCGCGATCGGCGCCGCCGCGTTGAAGACCGTGGCCTGGCGGGTGAATTGGTCGAGGATCAGGTTTTCGTGCGTCTCGCTCATGGCTGCTCCGTCAATCGCGCCCGGCCGCGCTCGGTCAAAACCAGCATGCCGTCGCCGCGACGCGCGACGAGATCGTCCGCCAACGCGTCCTCCCAGGCGCAGTTCAACGGGCAGGTGCTGCTCCACGCCGCCCGCGCTTCCTTATAGCTGCGCGGCCGCTCGTCGATCCACCGCAGGAATTGCACGCCGAGAAACGTGGCCGCGCTCGCCATCGGCCCTCCTTGCCGGCGCGATGTTAGGGGGTGCAGCGATCAGTTGTCCAATATATGATTGGGCGGCACTCGATATCTGGATGATATGGAGCTTCGCCACCTCCGGTACTTCCTCGCGGTCGCCGAGGAGGGCCATGTGACCCGCGCCGCGGAACGGCTGGGCATGCAGCAGCCGCCGCTGAGCCAGCAGATCCGCGCGCTCGAAGCCGAGCTCGAGGTGCAGCTCTTCCGCCGCAGGCCGCGCGGCATGGAGCTGACCCAGGCAGGCGCGGCGCTGCTGGAGGAGGCTCGCGCGATCCTCGGGCGCGCCGAGCAGGCGGTAACGGCCGTGCGGCGCGCCGCACGCGGCGAGGAGGGACGCCTCGGCCTCGGCTTCACCAGCTCCGCTTCGTTCCACCCGTTCGTGCCGCGCGCAATCCGGAGCTTCGCGGAGGCGCATCCGCGGGTGTCGCTGAGCCTCGAAGAAAACGGCACCGCGGAGCTTGTCGAGGCGCTGCAGGGCCAGCGCATCGACGCCGCGTTCGTGCGTTCGCCGATCGGCGAGGCGCCGGGCATCGTCGTGCGGCCGCTGCTCGCGGAAGAGATGGTTGCGGCGCTGCCGGAGGGGCACCGGCTCGACGCCGCCATGGACGCGGCGCCGCTGCCGCTCGACGCCCTTTCTGACGAGACCTTCATCCTCTACCGGCGGCCACTCGGGCCGGGCCTCTACGACGCGATCATCGCCGCCTGCCGGCGCACCGGGTTCAGCCCACAGATCGGCCAGGCCGCGCCGCGGCTGTTCTCGACCCTGAGCCTCGTCGCCGCCGGCCTCGGCGTCTCCCTCGTGCCGGCGTCGATGCGGCGGCTGCGCGTCGAAGGCGTCGCCTATCGCCGCCTCGACCCCGCGGCCGAACTCAGCGCGCCGCTCAACCTCGCGCACCGCCGCGACGAAACCTCTCCCGCCGCCCGCCGCTTCATCGCCGCGGTGCAGGCGGCGGCGCCGTGCTAAACCTGCCGCACAGCCCTATATCTAGCCGATGTCCGTGAACGAGCCGCGCCGCAACCTCGTCGGCATTGGCCGCGATGCGCTTGCCGCCGAGATGGCGGCGTTCGGCGCCGAGACGTTCCGCGCCCGCCAGCTCTGGCACTGGATCTACCATCGCGGCGCCGCCGATTTCGCCGGGATGAGCAACCTCGCGAAGGGCTTTCGCGCGGAGCTGGCCGAGGCCTACGAGCTGCGCCGGCCGGAGATCACGCAGGCGCTGGCGTCGAGCGACGGCACCCGCAAGTGGCTCCTGCGTTTCGCCGACGGGCAGGAGGTCGAGACCGTCTACATTCCGGAGGAGGACCGCGGCACGCTGTGCGTGTCCTCGCAGGTCGGCTGCACCCTGACATGCTCGTTCTGCCACACCGGCACGCAGCGCCTCGTGCGCAATCTCGGCCCGGACGAGATCGTCGCGCAGGTCATGGTGGCGCGCGATGCGCTCGGCGAGTGGCCGTCGCCGTCGGAAGACCGGCAGATCACCAACATCGTCCTGATGGGCATGGGCGAGCCGCTCTACAATTTCGACAACGTCGCGGCGGCGCTGAAGATCGTCATGGACCCGGAGGGCCTCGCGATCTCGCGCCGCAAGGTCACGCTCTCGACCTCCGGCGTGGTGCCGATGATCGAGCGCTGCGGCCGCGAGATCGGGGTCAACCTGGCGGTGTCGCTGCACGCGGTGCGTGACGACATCCGCGACCGGCTCGTGCCGATCAACAGGAAATGGCCGATCGCCGAATTGCTGGCGGCCTGCCGCAATTATCCCGGCGCCAGCAACGCCCGCCGCATCACCTTCGAATACGTCATGCTGAAGGGCGTCAACGACAGCCCCGCCGATGCCCGTGAACTGGTGCGCCTGCTGCGGGGGATCCCGGCCAAGGTCAACCTGATCCCGTTCAACCCGTGGCCCGGGGCGCCGTACGAATGCTCGTCCGACGCCGCGATTGCGGGGTTTTCCGACATCGTCTTCGCCGCCGGCTATTCCGCCCCCGTGCGCACGCCGCGCGGCCGCGACATTCTGGCCGCGTGCGGCCAGCTGAAATCGGCCAGCGTCCGACGGCGCAGCGGCATGGCCGCCGCAGTCCCGCTTTCGTAAACCGCCGCGGCGTGACCCTCTTCTACCGGATTCTCGGAATCGGGCTGCTCGCCTACGCCCTCGTTTTGGCCGCGCTCTATTTCGGTCAGCGCCATTTGCTCTATCGACCCGACCGCAGCCGGCCGGTGCTCGCTGCGCTTGCCGAGTGGGGCGTGAAGGAGGTGACGCTGACGACGGCGGACCGTCTGTCTCTGCTCGCGTGGTATCTGCCGCCTCGGGGGGCGGGTCCGGTCGTCGTCTATTTCCACGGCAACGGCGGCAACCTCGGCTACCGCGCGGCGCGGCTGCAGCAGTTTGCGGCCGCCGGCTTCGGTGTGATGATGCCGGAGTATCGCGGCTATGGCGGCAACCCCGGCTCACCGACCGAGGAGGGCCTCTACGCCGACGCGCTGTCTGCGCTGGATTTCCTGGCCCGGCAGCATATCGAGCCGGACCGGCAGGCATTTTACGGCGAGTCGTTGGGCACCGGCGTCGCCGTGCGCATGGCGGTACTGCGCAAGGTGGCTGCGCTGGTTCTCGAAGCTCCGTTCACCAGCGTCGCCGACATTGCGCAGCATCGCTACCCGTTCGTTCCCGCCCGTCTTCTGGTGCGCGACCGTTTTGACTCGCTCTCTCTCATCGCCCGGGTCAGGGCGCCGATCCTGATCATGCAGGCGGAGGACGACACGATCGTGCCGGTACGGTTCGGACGCGCCTTGTTCGCGGCGGCGCCGGAGCCGAAGGAGTCGCTGTTTGCGCCGCACGGCGGGCATTTCGCCGGCCAGTACGGCGGCATCGAGACGGCCATCGCGTTTCTGCGGCGCCGCATCGACGCCGCTGAAAACCGGATCGAGATCGACAACACGCAGTAGGGCGGAAAAGCGACAGCGCATTCCGCCGGTGGTGCCCAACTACAGCGGATTACGCAGCTTTGGCTGAAGTTATTGCTACCGTAGCGCGGCTCAGTTTCGCGATCGCGACATTCATGAGGTTCCGCCCAACTATTTTTATCGTCATGCCGGCGGAGGCCGGCATCCACCTGTCAACGATCGCGCGGCTGAGCGGTGGGTCCCGGCCTGCGCCGAGACGACGAGCCGTGTCGGACGCGACGCGGTCCTCATCATGGTACGGCTTGACCCGGCCATCTTCGGGGCCAGGAGATCGCCGGGTCAAAGCCCGGCGATGACGGAGGAAAGAGGCCCGCGCCTGGTCGGATTTCTGCTCCAGCTCAGCGCTTCTGCCAGACGAAGCTGTAGCCGCACTGAGTGCAAAAGGAATTAGCCACAGCTCGCCCGCCCGGTTGAACTTGACCGCCCATGTTGCAGCCATTCGGATGCTTCATGCTGAAGGCGCCTTGCGGGTTAATCGACCCGGTCCACTGTCCGGACCGCGCTGTACCGTTGGCTATAACCAATGCTGCTGGAACATTGGAACCGGGTGCCGGGCACCTCGGCCCCGACGAGGACACGACGGAGACGCCGGCATACGTGCCGTCGAAGGCGCCTTGCGCCTGCGCCACGACGGCGAAGCCGACGATGGCCGCGGCCAGGGAAGCCGAAAAGAGCTTGCTCATCGATCCCTCCGTCTGATAGCCGCAAAGCGGGAGCAATGTTGCCGCCCCACCTGTAGTTGTTCGTTTTGCGGATGATCGCGCGGCATTGACAAGGGAAAAAGCGATGGCGGCTCGGGTGCGGCCGGGTGAGGTGAAGAAGGTCGTGCTCGCCTATTCCGGCGGGCTCGACACGTCGGTGATCCTGCGCTGGCTGCAAGACACCTATCGCTGCGAGGTCGTCACCTTCACCGCGGACCTCGGCCAGGGCGAGGAATTGGAGCCGGCGCGGCGCAAGGCCGAACTGATGGGGGTCAAGGAGATCTTCATCGACGATCTGCGCGAGGAGTTCGTCCGCGATTTCGTGTTCCCGATGTTCCGCGCCAACGCGCTCTACGAGGGCGCCTACCTCCTCGGCACCTCGATCGCGCGGCCGCTGATCGCCAAGCGCCAGATCGAGATCGCGCGCCAGGTCGGCGCCGACGCCGTGGCCCACGGCGCCACCGGCAAGGGCAACGACCAGGTCCGCTTCGAACTCGGCTATTACGCGCTGGCGCCGGACATCAAGGTCATCGCCCCGTGGCGCGAATGGGACCTCACGTCGCGGACGCGGCTGCTCGAATACGCCGAGCGCCACCAGATCCCGATCGCCAAGGACAAGCGCGGCGAGGCGCCGTTCTCGGCCGACGCTAACCTGCTGCACGTCTCGGCCGAGGGCAAGGTGCTGGAGGACCCCTGGGTCGAGCCGGAGGAATTCGTCTACAGCCGCACGGTCGCCCCCGAGGCGGCGCCCGACGCGCCGCAATACGTCGAGATCGCCTTCGCCCGCGGCGACGCCGTCGCGGTCGATGGCGAAGCGATGTCGCCGGCGGCGCTCCTCACCCGGCTCAACGCGCTCGGCGGGCGGCACGGCATCGGCCGTCTCGATCTCGTCGAGAACCGCTTCGTCGGGATGAAGTCGCGCGGCGTCTACGAGACGCCCGGCGGTACGATCCTGCTGGCCGCGCACCGCGGCATCGAAAGCATCACCCTCGACCGCGGCGCCGCCCACCTCAAGGACGAGCTGATGCCGCGCTACGCCGAACTGATCTACAACGGCTTCTGGTTCTCGCCGGAGCGGGAAATGCTGCAGGCGCTGATCGACAAGAGCCAGGAGCGGGTCGAGGGGCGGGTGCGGCTGAAGCTCTACAAGGGGTCGGTGCGGGCGGTCGGCCGCGCCTCGCCGAACAGCCTTTACAGCCAGGCGCACGTGACCTTCGAGGAAGACCAAGTCTATGACCAGCGCGACGCCGAGGGCTTCATCAAGCTCAACGCGCTGCGCCTGCGCCTCGCCGCGCGGCGGCGGGAAGACGGACGATGACGATCGGACGCCGACTCGCGCCCGCCGCGCTGCTTTACGCCCTCCTGTTCGGGCCGGCGGCGGCGCAAGGCGTCGTCGCCGACCTGCCCCTGACCACGGGCGGTAGCGAGCGTTCCCTGCTGCTGCCGGCGGCGCAGCCCAGGGCGACGGTGATCCTGCTGCCCGGCGGCGATGGAATCGTCCGCATCGGCAGCGACGCCTCCGTCGAGCGCGGCGGCAACTTCCTGATCCGCAGCCGCAACTCTTGGGCCGGGCGCGGGTTCTCCGCCCTGGTGCTGGCGCCGCCGAACGGGATGTCGCTGCTCGGCCGACGGCATGGCGCAGAGTATCTGATCGCGCTCGCCGCCGCGGCGGATTATGCACGTTCGCGCGCCAGCGTGCCGGTCTGGCTGGTGGGGACGAGCCAGGGTTCGATCGCCGCCGCCAATGGCGCCGCGCATTTGCCGGGGCGGATCTTCGGGGTCGTGCTGACCTCGTCCGTCACCCGCGCGAGCCGCTCCGGCGAAACGGTTTTCGACGCCGATCCCGGCGCCATCGCGGTGGCGGCGCTCGTCGTCAGCAACCAATACGATACCTGCGTCGCCAGTCCGCCGGCCGACGGCAATAGGCTGCTGGCCGCACTCGCCCGCGCACCGCGGCGGGAATTTATCATGGTGGCGAGCAACCAGCTCAGCGGCGACCCCTGCGAAGCCTATTCGCCGCATGGCTATCTCGGCATCGAGGACGCCGTCGTGCAGCGGATCGCCGACTGGATCGGCGGCGGACGGTAGCAGCCTGATCCTGTCATGCCGGGCCACGGGTTCCGCCGAAGGCCGGCCCGAGGATAAACTCCGGCCGGCATCCACGTTTCCAACGATCGAGCGGCTGAAGCGTGGGTCCCGGCCTGCGCCGGGACGACGAAGGTTGGGACGCTAGTTGCCGTGCGGCCTGGCGGCGTTCAGAATTTGCCGGCGGACGCGGTTATCGCCGCTCCGTCGAGTCCGAGGAGGCTTTTATCGCCACCGAGACGGAACTGAAGCTGGCCGCGCGCCCTGCCGACCTGCCGGCGCTTCGGCATGCGCTCGAAAAGATGGCGCGCGGATCCCGCCCCAGCCGCGCCAAGCTGGTCAGCGTCTACTACGACACCCCCGACCGCAAGCTCCAGCGCGAGAAGCTGAGCCTGCGCGTGCGCAGCAAGGGCCGGCAGTTCATCCAGACCGTGAAGTCGCCGCCGTCGGAAAGCGGCAACGGGTTGTCCCGCGGCGAATGGGAAGACGCGGTCGCGAGCCTTGAACCGGATCGGGCGGCGCCGCAGAGCGGCAAACTGTTGCGGACCGTCGCGGGCGACAATCTCGCGCCACTGTTCACGACTGAGATCGAGCGCACCGCCATCGACCTGTCGCCGTTTCCGGCGACGCGGATCGAGGCGGCGATCGACAGCGGCACGATCCGCGCCGGCGAGAACGGCGCCGAAGAGCGGGTCAGCGAGGTCGAGCTCGAGCTGAAGGGCGGCGAGGCGACGGCGCTCTATGACGTGGCGCTGCGCCTGCTCGACGTGGCGCCGCTGCGCCTCGATTTTGGCAGCAAGGCGCAGCGCGGCTATCGCCTGATCGCCGCCGACATATCGGCTCCCGAGGCGGTGCACGCCAAGGCCCCTGCCCTCGATCCGGCGATGCGCGGCGACGCGGCGCTGCGTCAGATCGGCCATGCCTCGCTGCGCCACCTGATGGCGAACGAGCCGGCGGCGCTGGCCGGAAATTCCGAGGCCATCCACCAGATGCGCGTGGCGGCGCGGCGCCTGCGGGCGATTTTGTCGGCGTTCCGCAAGATGCTGCCGGCGGGGCAGCGGCGCGCGATCTCGGCGGAACTGCGGTGGCTGGCGAACGCGCTCGGGCCGGCGCGGAATTTCGATGTGCTGGCCGGAACGCTGCTGGAGCCCGCGCGGGAAACGGTCGCCGACGCCGCCGAGCTCGAAGCATTCGCGGAGGCGGCGGAGCGGCAGCGCCAGATCGCCTATGCCGAGGCGATCGCGGCGATCCGGTCGAAACGCTACACCGCGCTGGTCCTGCGGACCTTGCGCTGGCTCGACGCCACCGGCTGGTCGGAGCGCGCGGGCTCGGTCGCATTGCACCGGCCGCTCGCCGACATCGCGCCGATCCTGATGGAGAGAAGCCGCCACGCCACGCTGAAGCGCGCCCGCAAATTTTCGGAGCAATCCGCCGCCCAGCGTCACCAGCTCCGCATCGCGCTCAAGAAGCTGCGCTACACGGCGGAGGCCTTCGCGGGCCTTTATCCGCGCGACAGAGCCGAAGAATTCGAGAAACGCCTAAAGCGGCTGCAGGACGATCTCGGCGAGGCCAACGACATCCATGTCGGCCGGGATCTGGTGGCGGCGCTGACATATACGTCGGCCAGCGGCGAGGCGATCGCCCGCGCCGGCCGCAACATCCTCAGATGGCACCGCGAACGTGTCGAACAGCAAGAGCCGGAAACGCGGCAGCACCTGAAGGAATTGCGCCGCGCCGTCCCCTTCTGGCGCGAGGAGGCCGCTGCGCCCTCCGACCCTCAGGAGGCGAGTGCGGACGCGAAGAGCGGCCAGTACCAGGCATAGAAATCGCGGCCGAGCCAGGTGAGCGGCGCCGCGCCGATCTCGTCGGCGGCGGCGCGGAGCGCGGCGGCGATCGCTTCGGAACGGTCCACTCCCGGTGCGCCGTCGAGCGAGACCTGCACGACATCGAGGTCGCTCTGTCCGGGAAAGCGCGGGATGATGCGCAGCAATAGCGCCTCGCCATCCCGGCGCAGCAGAAAGCTTAACGGACCGAGCTCGGCGGCCTCGTCGGCAGCGCCGCCCAGGAACGCTTCCGGCGAGGCGGACAGGAACTGGCGCAGGTATTTCCAGTTCCAGGCCACGTTGTGGCGCTTGCGCAAGGTCACGGCGCCGTCGGCGAACTCGTCCGGGATAAGGCTCTCGTCGAACGGCGCCGGGTCCGGCGGTGACGGCGCCGCCGCCGACATGTCGACGAGGATCAGGCCGCGGCTGAGGCGCATCGGGTAGCGCGGCAGGCGGTAGCGCGAACGATCCTCGATGTCCGGCCGCAGCATCGGATCGGTCAGCCGCCCGTCGAGCGCGTAATACCAGCCGTGATAGGGGCAGAACAGCTGCTCGCCGAAGCCGTCCTCGTCGTCGCACACCCGGTAACCGGCATGCAGGCAGGCGTTGCGCAGCGCGTGCAGGCAATCCGCCTTCTCGCGCACGACCAGCGCCGAGCGGTTGCCGACATCGAAGCGCAGCCAGCGCCCGTCGCGGCCGAGCCGGCTGACGTGATCGACCGCGATCCATGGCCGCATGAACACCTGCGCGTGCTCGGCGGCGAACACCTCGTAGGCGGCGAACAGCTCCTCGGGCGGCCTCGCGGCGCCACTGGAGGCCATTTCTTCGCCGAATGTCCTGACGCTCTCCGGAAGCTCCATCCTCAGCCCTTCTTTCTCGGTTTGCCGGCGCGTTCTACAGCACGTCCGCGACGGCGGCGCGGTAGCGCCGCAACGCCGCCAGGTGATCGGCCATCGTGCGGCCGGCGATGCGCTTGTGGTGGCGGCGGTTGAAGGTCGTCGTCAGCGCCAGGTGCGTTGCGCCGGCCTGCTTCCAGAATTGCGCCTCCCGCCGCCAATCGGCCTCATCGCCGCTGCCCATCGAGACCCAGACCTCGATGCCGACATCGGCGGGGTTGCGGCCGGCCTCTTCGGTGAGGCGCCGCAGTCGCGCGAACACGTCGAGCGCGGTTTGGTCGGGCGGGTAGGCGTTCGGCATCCAGCCGTCGCCGATCTTGGCGACGCGCTCCAGAGTGCGCTCGTGATGGCCGCCAAACCACACCGGCACCTTGCCGGAAGCCGGGCGCGGGTTGATGCCGGCGTCGTCGATCGTGTGCCATCTGCCCTTGAAGGTCACGTGCGGCTCGGCCCACAGCGCCTGCATGACCCGCACCTGCTCCTCCGAGCGGCGGCCGCGGTTGTGAAAGTTCTCGTTGAGGCCGACGAACTCGGCCTCGTTCCATCCCACCCCGACGCCGAGTCGGAAGCGGCCGCCGCACAGCACGTCGAGACAGGCCGCCTGCTTCGCGACCAGCACCGCCTGCCGCTGCGCCAGGATCAGGACGCCGGTGGAAAAGCCGAGCTTTCTGGTGCACCCGGCGAGATAGCCGAACAGCACAAACGGGTCGTGAAACAGGTCTTCCGAGGTGTTGCGGTCCCAGCCGGGTCGGGTGGCGGCGTTGACTCCCAGCACATGGTCCGGCGCCTCCAGGAAATCGTAGCCGATTTCCTCCGCCGCCCGCGCGTAGTCCTGCAACGCCGCGGCAGCGCCGCCGATGTCTCCCAGCGGCAACAGCGCGCCCAGCTGCATTCGGCTTCTCCTCGCAATTTCGGGGGGAGAGACTAGCGCAAGACCGGGCGCCGGCGGTTGCCGCAATTTGGCGTAGCTCGGTTGCAGCGCCGCCACCGTCCGGGGAGCGAACAGCAGACCATGCCGCCGATAGTGCAGCCTCGCCGCACGCGGCTGCCGCAAGGCGGCGCCGCTGCCGAATGAGCGCTAGCCGGCTTGGGCCTTTTCGCCCTCGGCGAGGGCGTCGGCGCATTTGACGAGGTCGTCCTCGATGCCCTTGATCCACTCGACGTCCGCGCCGGCGGCCGCGCGCTTTTCGCGGATGATGCGCAGGTTGTTGGCGGTCGAGCGCGGCGCGAAGCTTTCGTGCGCCGCGGCGAGGGCGCGGTCGGTGGCGTCGAACGCCTCGTCCTGGTTTCCGGCCAGCACGGCGATTTCGAGCAGGGTCGCGTGGTCCCAGTAATCGGCAGCGGGCGCGCGGGCGCGGCGCTGCGCGGCGTAGCGCACGACCGGCAGCAATTCGTCGCGGCGCGGGTCGGGCGCGTCGAGGCTTTCAAACAGAGTCAGCGCGTTGATTCCCGGATAGGTGTCGCGCCAGTCGGTCTCGAAGCCGGTCAGGTAGGTCTCCAGCGCCTGTTTCAGAAAGCCGCGGGCGCGGCGCAGATCCTTCTTCTCGACGGCTTCCTGCCAGCGGTCCTTGTAGATGCGGCCGAGCAGGCCGCAATTCTCGCTGGTCGCGCCATAGAGCTGGATCAGCTCCTTCAGCTCCCGTTCGGCCTCGTCGCGGCGCTTGAGCCGGTTCAGCGCGAAGGCGTACTGCTCGCGCACCATGACCATGCGCTGCAGCGGCTCCGGCATGCGCTTGTAGAGCTCGACCATCGCCGCGAAATCCTCGACCGCGCGGAAGGCGAGGTAGAGGTTGATGACCATTCCCGTGTCGGCGAGGTGGAGGTCGCGGAACATCGGCCGCGCCGCGAATTCGTGCACCGCCTCGCGGCCGGCGTGCACCGCATCGTCGAGCTCGGCCTTCAGCGCCTTGGTGTCGGCGACGTGCTTGCGGAAGATGTCGGTCTTCTCCCGCGCCACCGCCGACATGCGCGGCAGTTCGACGAAATCGACCAGCTCGAACACCGGGCTGTCGTTGCCGCCGTGATGCGCGACGCTGCGCAGCAACTCGCCGATCTCGTGCGCCTTGATGTCGGCGTCGAGGGGCTTGCCGTCGCCGTCCACCTGGTAGGTCCAGGTGCGCAGCGGCGCCACGTCGAACGGCCGCCGCACCCCCTCGCAGACGACGAGCGCGGTCGTGCGCGGCTTGATCGCGTGACGGATGCCGAGCTCGTAATAGACGTTGGGGTTGGCGCCGGTCAGGTCGGCGACCGCGAAATCGCACAGCAGCAGCCGCTCGAACATCGGCTTGTGGATCGTGCCCCCGACCTGCTCCTCGTCGGCGCGGATCGGCTCCATGTCGGCAAACTCGATCGCCTTCGCGATGATCTCGCGGTAGACCGCATCGAAATCGATCGTCCGCCCGTTCTCGTCGGCCTTGAGGCCGAACGGCATCAGCACGAAGCACAGCGGCTTGTTCATGGCGGCGCCTCACGCCCGCGTAACGTCAGTACTTTGCCCCAGGTTTATGGCGGAATCGAGCCGGCGGCGGCATCAGCTCTGCGTTGGCGTTCGGCCGATGACCGCGAACATCGGGTCGCGCACGTCCTCGATGCCCCGTACCAGGTGCCGCGTCTCGACATCGTCGAAACCGGCATGGCGGAGATAGGTTTCGACCAGGCGGACGTGGCCGGCATCGTCGAGTGCGCGCCATACCGCCACCGCCTTGGTCCAGAAGCAGCGGTTGGAGAAGCCGATGACGATCGGGCCACCCGGCCGCAGCACCCGCGCCGCCTCACGCAGCACCGCAACCGGCTGTTCCAGATACTGGATCGAGACGCAGATCATCGCCGCATCGACGCTGGCGTCAGGCAAGGGCAGCACCGGGTCGCGGTTCAGGTTCTGCACGAACCAGCGGTCCAGCCGTTGGTTGGCCGCCAGCTCGGCCGCGTTCATGCCGTGCCCGATGACCTCGCGGTAGGCGATGTCGGGCGGCAGGTGGCTGACCCAGCTGCTCATCAGGTCGAGCAGCACACCGCCAGCCGGCAGAACCTCGCGGTAGAGCGCCGTCAGCGCGCCAATGGCGCCGGCGTCGATGTGGGTGACGAAGCGGGGTTCTTCGTAAAAGGCCTCGTCCGGCTCCGGGTCGAGCTTGGCGAAGGCGCCTTGCGGCAGGCCGAGCGCATCTTCCATGCGGACGCTACTTGAAGTGCGGCATGACCTTGTCGCAGATCAGCTGCAGCGAGCGCATCATCATTTCGGCCGGAATCGCGGCGCCGAAATTGAGCTCGAACAAGATCCCGTCGATGCCGAGCTCGGCCTCCAGCTCCTTGAGCCGATCGACGACGCGGCCGGGACCGCCGACAACGACCTTGTCGCGCAATACCTGGTCGTAGGTGATCGTGCGCACCTCCTCGAGTTCGGCCCGGCGGCGGGCGTTGGGCGAACCTTCGAGCCGGTCGATCAGCGACTTGTAGCCGGCCATGATGCTCGGCTCGCCCTCGGCGAACGCCTGCTTGTCGTCCTCGCCGACATGCATCGACAGCCGGAGGTAGACCTCTCCGCGCCCCGGATGTCCCGCCTCCTCATACGCATCGCGATAGGCGCGGAGATCGGGCTTCAGTCCCATCAACGAGCCGCTGCGCACCGACACGAACAGCGGATAGCCGAGGCGGCCAAGGGTCGGAAACGTGTCCTCGCTGGCGCCGGCGATGCGGATCGGCGGGTGCGGTTTCTGGTAGGGCCGCGGCACCGCCCGCGCCTCGTTGAAGCTGTGGTACCTGCCCTCGTACGAGAAGGTCGGCTCGGTCCACGCCTTTTTCAGAATCTCGAGCGTCTCATAGAAGCGCTCGCGGCTTTCGGAATAGGGGACGCCGTAGGCGGCGTAGCCGCGCGGGTTGCCGCTGCGTCCGGCGCCAAGGATGAAGCGGCCGCGGCTGCACTGATCCACCGTCGCGGTCTCCTCGGCGAGGCGCAGCGGATGGGTCAGCGGCAGGACGTGCACCGCGGTGCCGATCTTGATCCGCTTCGTGCGCGCCGCGATCTGGCCGGCGACGTTCATCGGCGCACTCAGCACCGAGCGCCGCGCCTGCTGGTGGATTTCGGCCAGCCAGAACACGTCGAGGCCCCAGCGGTCGGCCGCTTCGACCTGCTGAAACCCCTGCTCGAAGGCGTCGGCGTCGGACTGCCCTTCGACCTGCCGATGAAATTCGTGATACCAGCCGAACTCCATTGCCGCCCTCTCCCGCAATGCGCGCGGCTGGCAGCCTAGGGCGCCGCCGCGGCATTCAGCAAATGCCGTTCGTTGATCCGCTCCATATCGATTTGGCATGGCCGCCACTATTTCGTGGGCCGTTCCGGATAGCCTGCTGCCGCCAAGGCTTCCGTAATTTCGCCGAGGATCGCCGGGTCGTCGATCGTCGCCGGCATGCGGTAGTCCTCGCCGTCGGCGATACGGCGCATTGTGCCGCGCAGGATCTTGCCGGAACGCGTCTTGGGCAGCCGCTCGACGACGAGCGCGGTCTTGAAGCTGGCGACCGGGCCGATGCGCTCGCGCACCAGCGCCACCGCCTCGCGCTCGACCTCGGCCGGCGGACGCGCCGTCCCCGCCTTCAGCACCAACAGCCCGAGCGGCACCTGGCCCTTCAGCGGGTCGGCCACGCCCATCACCGCGCATTCCGCGACATCGGGATGCGCCGCCAGCACCTCTTCGATCTCGCCGGTGGAGAGCCGGTGCGCCGCAACGTTGATGATGTCGTCGGTGCGGGTCATGACGTGGATGTAGCCGTCCGCGTCGATGAGACCGGCGTCGCCGGTCTGGTAATAGCCGGGATAGGCGCTGAGGTAGGATTCGACGAAGCGCTCGTCGGCCTGCCACAGGGTCGGCAGCGCCCCCGGCGGCAGCGGCAGCTTGACGGCGAGGGCACCGATCCGGCCGCGCGGCAGCTCGCGCGCCTCGCCGACCGCCTCCGCCTCCAAGACGCGCACGTCCCATCCCGGCACCGGCAGCGTGCACGAGCCGTGCTTGACCGGCAGGCGCTCGATCCCGAGGCAGTTGGCGCCGATCGGCCAGCCGGTCTCGGTCTGCCACCAATGGTCGATGACCGGCACCTTGAGATGCTGCTCGGCCCACGCGACCGTCGGCGGGTCGGCGCGCTCGCCGGCCAAGAACAGCGCCCGGAAGCGGGATAGGTCGCGGGCGCGGATCAGCGCGCCCTCCGGGTCCTCGCGCTTGATGGCGCGGAAGGCGGTGGGTGCGGTGAAGAAGACCCGCACGCCGTGCTGCTCGATGACCCGCCAAAAGGCGCCGGCGTCGGGCGTCCCGACCGGCTTCCCCTCGTACATGACCGAGGTGCAGCCGTAGATCAGCGGCGCGTAGACGATGTAGGAGTGCCCGACGACCCAGCCGACGTCGGAAGCCGTCCAGAACACTTCGCCCGGCTCCAGGCCGTAGATGTGGCGCATCGACCAGTGGAGCGCGACCGCGTGCCCGCCATTGTCGCGCACGACGCCCTTCGGCACGCCGGTCGTGCCGGAGGTGTAGAGGATGTACAGCGGATCGGTCGCCTCGACCGGGACGCAATCGGCCGGCCGCGCCGCCGCCGTCAGCTCGTCCCAGTCGTGGTCGCGGCCGGAGATCAGCTCGGCTCTCGCCATCGGCCGCTGCAGGATCACGCAAGCCTGCGGCTTCGCCCGCGCCTCCTCGATGCCGGCGTCGAGCAGCGGCTTGTAGGGGATGACCCGGTTGACCTCGATGCCGCAGGAGGCGGAGAGCACGACCTTGGGCTTGGCGTCATCGATGCGCGTCGCCAGCTCGTGCGGCGCGAAGCCGCCGAACACGACCGAATGGATCGCGCCGATGCGGGCGCAGGCCAGCATCGCCATCGCCGCCTCCGGCACCATCGGCATGTAGATCAGCACCCGGTCGCCGCGGCCGACCCCGAGCCCGGCAAGGGCGCCCGCCAACGTCGCGACCTTGTCGCGCATCTCGCGGTAGGTGAAGCGCTCGATCCGGCCCGCGACGGGGCTGTCCCAGATCAGCGCCGCGCGCCCGCCGTTGCCGGCCGCGACGTGCCGGTCGAGCGCGTTCCAGCAGGTGTTGAGCCGGCCGCCTGCGAACCAGCGATAAAACGGCGCGCGGCTGTCGTCGAGCACCTTGTCCCAGCGCCGCTCCCAATCGATCGCCGCCGCCGCCTCGGCCCAGAATTCCTCCGGATGATCCAGCGAGCGGCGGTAGGTTTCCGTGTATCCGGTCATTGGCGGTGTCCTCCCTTCATTGTCCTTATCTTATCGCAAGAGCGTGCCGCTTGCGCGCCACGGAAGAGAAAACTAAGTTCAATTGGTCTGGTTCAGGTGCCCATCGATGCGAACGGTCAACATCCACGAAGCCAAGACCCACCTCTCCCGGCTCGTCGAGCGCGCCGCCAACGGCGAACCCTTCATCATCGCCAAGGCAGGCAAACCGCTCGTCAAAGTGGTGCCGCTCGACACGCCGTCGCAGCGCCAGATCAGGCGGCTAGGATTTCTGAAAGGGCAAATCCAGGTGCCGGATGATTTCGACACGATGTTCGCCGACGACATCGAGAAGATGTTCTACGCCGGTAAATGAGGTTTCTGCTCGACACCCACCTGCTGCTATGGGCAGCCGGCGAGGAGGAGCGGCTTTCCCCCGAGGTGCGGCGCCTGCTCGACGATCCCGACAACGAGCCGTCGTTCAGCGTCGTCAGCCTCTGGGAAATCGCGATCAAACAGCGCCTCGGCCGAGCCGATTTCCGCGCCGATGCGCGCGTGTTGCGGCGAGGTCTTGAGGACAACGGGTACATCGAGCTGCCGATCACCGGCGCGCACGCCGTGGCCGTCGGCGATCTGCCGCCGCTCCACAAGGACCCGTTCGACCGCATGCTGATCGCGCAGAGCATTGTCGAAGGCATTACGCTGCTGACCGCTGACCCGCTCGTAACGCAGTATCCGGCGCCGGTCAGACGGGTATGACCCTGGGCCGCGGAGGCGCCGCCCGGGAGATGGCAACTACGGCGCCAGGACCGCGAGCTGCTTCTTCGCTTCGCCGTTGCCCTTGTCGGCGGCAAGGCCCAGCCAATACTTGGCTTCGCCAACATCGCGCGGCAGGTTCTTGCCCGATAGATATTCCTCGCCGAGGCGCTCCTCGGCCTCGACGAAACCGTGTGCGGCCGCGTAGCGCAGCCTTGCAATCCCCTGCCGCGCGTCCCGGGGTATCTCGGGCGTGTTCGGGACGTCGCCCAGGTACAAGAGCGCCAGCCGATAGTACGCCTCGGGGCGGCCCTGCGCCGTCGCGCGCAGCAGCCATTTCTCGGCGGCTTTCGGGTCGCGCGGCACTCCGAAGCCCTCCAGATAGCGCTCGCCCAAGGTCAGCTCCGCATTATCGAGGCCAAGCGCCACCGCCCGCATCAGGTATCGCGTCGATTCGGCCGGCTTTTCCTCGTCGTGATAAGCAATCGACATGTTGACATAGGCCGAGGCCACAACGTCCTTGGACATGAACCAGCGCCGATACCAGGGAATGGCGCGGAACGCGTCGACGGCCATCTGGTAATAGCGGAGCCCGTCGGGAATGTTGTGCTCGTTCACCTTGACGATGACCCCCCACATCAAATAGGCCCAGGCGACATCCTCGGGATCGCCGCGGTCGATGACCTCGCGCAACAGCAGTTTCGCCTGTTCGGGATTGCTCGTCCGCGTGAACGACGCCAGTACGTAAGGATCGCTCTGGCGCAGAATATCCTTTGCGCCGTCGGCGATCAGCGCGTCGAGGTCCTTGTTCTTGACCGTGTCGACGGTCTGGGCGTTGCGGGTCTTCCGGTCGCGAATATTCATCACGTACTGGCCGTCCTCGCCGGTGATGTCGCAGACGATGACTTCCTGGAGCGACAGGAACGACTTGATGTAGTTGGAAATCGACGAGACCGAGAAACCGAGCCCGGGCATCGTCAGATCGAGCGGCGGGCGGTCGAAATAGAGCGTGCGGCGGCGGTGCCCGGTCGGCGCGATCTTCTGGATGCGGTCGATCTCGTCGGCCAGTTTGAGAGAGACGACATCGGCCCGATAACCCGCCCGCTCGAGTGCGGCCGGCACCGGAACCGGCTTGATGTCGATCGTCGGGTAGAACGTATCGAACGCGATCTGGATCAGCACCAAGACGACCAGAAGTGCGCCCGTCACGGAGATGCCGATGCGGATTGCCGCGCCGGCTGCGCCATGCAGCGTGCCGAGCCAGGACCGGCGCTGCGGCGCCGGCTCGGCCGCCTCGTGCTGTTCCGCATGGCGCTCCGGGTGCGCCTCCGGCGGCGCATGCTCACGATGAACGGGCTGCTCCGCCCGGTGCTCCGGCGGCGGCGTCGCCGGGATCACTGCCGCATCGTCCACCGCCACCGACCGCCCTTCCATCCTCGCCGGGCTATTTTCGCCGGCCCTCAAGCCGCTCGACACCGCGCCGCCGCGGGTCAAAATAGCAGCGTCAGCACCCGTTGGACATGAAGACCGCGCCGATGCCTCCGACCGCCAATCCCTACGAGACCGGGCTCGACAAGAACGCGGCCAATTTCGTGCCGCTGTCGCCCGTCGGCTTTCTCGCCCGCACCGCCGCGGTTTATCCGAACCGCGCGTCCGTGATCTATGGCGAGCGGCGCTACTCCTGGCGGCAGACGCAGGAGCGCTGCCGCCGTCTGGCGTCGTCGCTGGCGGCGCGCGGCATCGGCCGCGGCGACACCGTCGCCGTCATGGCGCCGAACCTGCCGGAGGCGTTCGAGGCGCATTTCGGCGTGCCGCTGACGGGCGGCGTGCTCAACATGCTCAACGTCCGCCTCGACGCCGAAACCATCGCCTTCATCCTCGGCCACGGTGGCGCCAAGGCGCTGATTACCGACACCGAATTCGCCGACGTCATCGCGCCGGCGCTGGCGCGGCTCGACCGCAGGCCGCTCGTTATCGACATCGCCGATCCGGCCGCCGCCGAGGGACGGCGGCTCGGAGAATGCGACTACGAGGCCTTCATCGCCGGCGGCGACCCCGCCTTCCCCGGCCTCGTGCCGCAGGACGAATGGGACGCGATCGCGCTCAACTACACCTCCGGCACAACCGGCAATCCCAAGGGCGTCGTCTATCACCACCGCGGCGCCTACCTGCTGGCGCTCGGCAACATCCTGTCGTGGGGCATGCGGCAGCACCCGGTCTACCTCTGGACCCTGCCGATGTTCCACTGCAACGGCTGGTGCTTCCCCTGGACCGTGACCGCCCTCGCCGGCACCAATGTCTGCCTGCGCCGGGTCGAGGCGGGGGCGATCTATTCGGCGCTGGCCGAGCACCGGGTAACGCATCTCTGCGGCGCCCCGGTGGTCATGAACATGATGCTCAACGCGCCGCCCGGCCTGAAGCGCGCCCTCGACCACCGGGTGGAGATGATGACGGCCGGCTCCGCCCCGCCCGCCGCCGTCATCGAGGGCATGGAAGGGAGCGGCTTTCACATCACCCATGTCTACGGCCTGACCGAGGTGTTCGGACCGTCGGTCGTGTGCGCCTGGCACGACGAGTGGGATGCGCGTCCGGCCGAGGAGCGGGCGCGGCTCAAGGCGCGGCAGGGGGTCGCCTATCCCGTGCTCGAAGGGCTGACGGTGGCCGACCCCGAGACGCTGCGGCCGATCCCGGCCGACGGGCGGACGATGGGCGAGGTGCTGATGCGCGGCAACATCGTCATGAAGGGCTATCTGAAGAACCCCAAGGCGACCGAGGAGGCCTTCGCCGGCGGCTGGTTTCATACCGGCGATCTCGGCGTCATGCACCCCGACGGCTATATCGAAATCCGCGACCGCTCCAAGGACATCATCATCTCGGGCGGCGAGAACATTTCGACGATCGAGGTCGAGGACGTGCTCTACCGCCACCCCTCGGTGCTGGAGGCGGCGGTCGTGGCGCGGCCCGACCCGATGTGGGGCGAGACGCCCTGCGCCTTCGTGACCTTGAAGGACGGCGCCAACGCCGGCGCCGACGAGATCATCGCCTTCTGCCGCGATCATCTCGCCCATTTCAAGGCGCCGCGCCACATCGTCTTCGGCCCCCTGCCGAAGACCTCCACCGGCAAGATCCAGAAATTCGTGCTGCGCGAGCGAGCGAAGGACGGCCCCTAGCAGACAGCAATGGCGCCGTTCGCGGTAACCCTCGCCGGCGGCGCCGCCGCGCCCGGTGAGGCGTACGCCGCGGACACGCCGGCGCTGGCGGCGCATGCCGGGACGCAGCCGGACCTGTTCCTCCGCTGGAACCGCATTCCGCTGTCCGCGGCTGCGGTCGATGTCGTCGTTCACCTGCACGGATATTCACAGCAGGGCCGAGCGATGGCGCTCGCCGAGAAGGTGCCGCGCAGCGGCCTCGATCTTTGCGGACGCGCCCGCCCAACGCTCGCGCTGCTGCCGCGCGGCAATTGGCTGAGGCACTACTATTACGATTTCCCCGTGCTGCTCGACGGCGGCCTCGACGAGCTGGTTGCCCAGGGTTTGCGCCTATTCGGCGAGGCCATCGGCGCCGCCGCGGCGGACGCGGCCCCGGCGCTCGGCCTGGACCGGCTGATCGTGACGGCGCATTCCGGCGGCGGCATGCCTGCCGTCGATGCGCTCGCCGGCGCGCGCAACGCTCCCGACGAGCTCCACATTTTCGACGGGCTGTACGGCCGCGACCCGTCACTCGGCGACCCGCTGCGCGGGATCGAGACGCTGGACCGCTGGCTCGCCGACCGGCTGGCCGCTGAGCCGGGACGCGAGGGCGCGCTTCGCGTCATCTACATCGAACAGCAGACCGGGCCGTTTTCGCGGGCGCTCGCCGCGGTGGCGGCGCGGCATCTGGCGGCGACGGGTCTGCCGAGCCTCGGTCGGCGCTACCGCGTCGAGGCCGCCATCGGGGTGCAGCACTCGCAGATTGCGGCACGATGCGGTCCGCAATTACTCGCCTCACCGGACGCCGATATCGACTGGTGGCGCTGATCACCGCTCCATCAAGGGGACGCGCTCGGCCGCGACGAGCCGCCGGAACCGCTCCTCGGTCGCATTCCAGTCGATGACATCCACGCGGAACGGCAGGTCGCTCTCCTCGAACGCCTCACGCAGCACGGCGACCTCGTCGATTGTCAGCGGCCGGTCCGCATCGATCGCCAGATCGAGGTCGGAGTAGCGCCGCGCCGTTCCCGTCGCGCGGGAGCCGAAGACCCAGACGCGCACGTGATGCGGCAGGTGCGCGGCGAGGATACCCAGCACGAGCTGCCGTTGCCCCGGCGTCATGCTTACGGCACCGGCTCTCGCGGCAGCCGCCGCCGCAATTCGGCGTGCAGATGTTCCGCCTCGCGCAGAAATTCCGGTATCGCGGCCACCACCGCCGCCGCGGCCGCCGTGTCGTCGGTACGGCTGCTGCGCGCCCGCAATTCCCGAAAGCGGCGCCATGCCGACCAATCGCCGAGGAGCAGACCGTCGGCATTCGCCGCCCGGACCAGCTCTGCGAACGACATCCGGTCGGCCTCGTCGGGTGAGGCGGCCGTCTGGCGCAGAAAGCGCCGCAAGGTGCGATGGCTGATCTCGTAGGTGAATTCGAAGCGCTGGATCAGCCCGTCCCGAACCTGTTCGTCCGCCGGTTCCCGCCGATGCCGCGCGAGGCCCTCCCGCAGCCGCTGCACTGCGTTGCCGAGCGGAGCCGCATTGAGCGTCATCCCATCAGCTTAATCTCACGCGGGGAACAGGGCGAAGCACTTGTCGGAGTTGAAGATGTAGCTCTCGACATAGTCGATGATCTGCGGCTCGCGCTTGAGCTCGTGCATCGCGCCGCCGAGGCAGACCCAGTTTAGGAACTCCTGCTGCCCCGCGTCCTCGATCTGCGCCGTCGTCAGCTCCCGCCAGCGGGCGAGCTTGCCCGAGGCGAGCTCGTCGAAGCGGGCGCGGTCGGCGGCGTTGTCGGGATAGAGGTAGTGGTGCTTCGGCGTCAGGAAGGCGTGCGACCAGCTCGACGACGCGATCAGCGCGACGCGCCACGGGCTGTCGGCGAGGAGCCGGGCGATGGCGCCGCCGACATCGAAGCAGCGCGACGGGTTCGGCCCCGGC
>Ga0070739_10001281_pt1 | contig 38851 bp, 32 predicted proteins | sample Coa_R1_7_FD_66445 | JGI IMG/M metagenome (GOLD analysis project Ga0070739, IMG submission 66445) | Surface soil microbial communities from Centralia Pennsylvania, which are recovering from an underground coalmine fire - Coalmine... | ecosystem: Environmental > Terrestrial > Soil > Unclassified ...
GCATCGCTGCTCCGCCGAATATGCGAAACGCCAACCGAGATAGTGATAGCCAATGCAGAGAATTTGCCAGCCAGGGTACGCTCTCTACCGCCGGCGAGAAATCGGGCAAGGACTTGACGAAGGAGAATTGGCTAGATATCTCCTGCATCCCCACCGTGGCCGGCCGCATTGCCGTCCCGCCCTGATACCACACGTCCCAGCGAAAACCACCGACGGGATGCCAATACGGCGTCAAGTAATCTTTGCGATAGTGAAAACCCGCTGTGGCGGTCTCGAAGAAACGGACGCCCGGCAGCGTGGGATTGGCCTCAAAAGGCAAAAAATTGTCCTGATAGGTGATGAACGACTCCAGAAACTCCATCGGCGGATAATAGAGACTGGAGCCATATTTGAAAATGTAACGACCAAACAAGACGCCGCGCTTCGCATTGATTTGCCCTGGATAGAATTGGGCCAACCGCTGCTCAAAGTCGTAGCCGACCTGGAAATGACTGCCGGGCCAGTGATCGAATAGTCCGTCCACTCCGACCACCACGTCGCGGTAATCGGTGCGATAACCGCCATAAACGCCGCCATAAAACGTCTGTGTTCGGTACAGCCCGGCGCGGAAGCCGATCATCGTCGCATAGGTCCGCGGATACCAGGCGTCGTAATAGGCTGTGCCGTAGATCCACGGACCGACGATGACGTTCCAGCTGTCGTAGGCCGTGGTCATGTCCGTCTCATCGAGAAACGTATACAACGGCGTGAAGCGGTAGCGAATCGGTGCTTTCCAGAAATTGTTGACCGGATTGCGGTCCACGAGAATCTGGTCCGGATCGACAGCGATTTGTGTCGGCGCTTCAGGCAGACAGACTTCGACGCGCAGCTGATTATTGTCTAGCTGTTGAACGTGGGCAGAAGGTTCCTCACAGTCGTAAGATCCCGCCCGCGGAACTATGGGGATACGAATGGGATAACCTTCCTGGCCGGGCAGGGCGATGCCGAGCATTGTGGCTTCGTTGATGTCGGCCTTCTGATTCAACAAAACAACGACGTGCGTTGTGGTTTGCTGGGCACACTTGGGCGCCGGCTGCACATGCACCTTTTCGATGCACCAATCGGTCAGGCCGGGACCGTAGAGCCAGTTTTGGAAGAATTCCTCCCACGAGGAGCCGGTGTAGGCTTCCAACTCGTGTTGGAAATCTGCGACGCGCAGAATGCGATAGCGATAGCGGCAAAAGACGCGGCTCATGAAATCCCGAAAAGCCGCGGGACCGAGGCGATTTTCGATCAAGCCGACAATGCGCATGCCTTTGTCGTAGGTCATGCTAAACAGGTTGACGACGTGTCCGAACCCGGTGACGGGCTGGACGGCCGGTCCGTTCTCTCCGCGTCCGAGCGTGCCGTACATCATGTAGCAGCTGTAGGTGCAGCGGCCGATGTTCGGCAGCCAACCCAGGCCGCGCGGAAACGCCAACAGGTTGTTGTTCTTGCCGCGTTTGCCATCCATCAGACGATGAGCGAAATAGGTGGCCAAACCCTCATCCATCCACGTCTCGCAGTAGCCGTTGGTGCCGACCAGGTTGTACCACCATTGATGACAGATCTCGTGCGATACCAGCGAATCGACGAACGCGCCGGCCAGGTGCGGCAGATTGAAAACGCGCTCGTCGATCATGACGAGGGTAGAGCATTCGTTGCCGTTCCAACCGAAAAACGACTCGGCGATGGTGAACTCCGGCCAGGGATAGGGTCCGAACCACTCGGAGTAAGTAGCGATAGCCTCCGCAGCGATCCGCAGCATCTCACCGGCGTAATGTTCGTGTTCGGGAAACGCCAAGATGCGGATGCGGATGGGATGTTTTTTCCCGTTCCGCCGCAAGCCGGAGGTGAGCGTGGCTCTCCCCCCACCCCAGCCCTCCCCCACAAGGGGGGAGGGAGCATGGTTCTCCCTCCCCCCTTGTGGGGGAGGGCTGGGGTGGGGGGTGGAGAGAGGCCGCGGCGCGGGAAGCGTATCCTCGTCCGGTTCGGGCTGCGGCACGAACACAGAGCCTTCAAAAAGGCGGTAACGGGCGCTGCACAAGAAAGCAAAATCGCGCACGGCCGGAGCATAGATGTCCACCTGCTGCCGGCCGTCGCCGAGAGTACGACGTGCAACAACGCTGCCGGTACAGGCGATTTGCTGATCGGCCGGCAGAGTGGCGCGGACGCGATAGTGTCCGGACTCGTTGAAAAAAGGTTGATGCCAGGGCACAAACGGCGTCGGCTGCCAGAGGCAAGCGGGTTGTGGACCGGGCGTTTCAGACGTTGGGGGACGGCAGGTCGGCGGATCGCGTCGAGGACCGTAATAAGCGAACACCGGCAGCCAATTGCTCAACGTCGTGACGCCTTGCCATTGTCCCCACCTTCCCTGCTTGGGCGGCAGGTGCAGGGTGATTTCGAGCAAGACTGTCACCGATTCCCCAGGACCGACCGGACGCGGAAGCGAAACAACCAGTGAAGTTTTCGTATCGCCCTCGTAACGGAAAGCGAGCGGAAGAGCTGCTCCAGAGCCGTCCGGCAGTAAAATGCGATGGATGTCGAGCAGAGGCTCCTTGACTCCCAGCGCGTCGCTTGGGGCCAGCCGCAGCAGTTCCAGCGTTTTGGCGGTCAAGCCGACGTCGGCTTTCGGCACAAGATAGCGCGAATGGACATTGAAAACCAGCTGCTGCGTAGGCAAGGGCTGAGGATTGGTCCAGGTAGCGCGGAGGAGGACGCGGCCGGAATGTCCGGCCAGATCGAGATCCATATTCACTTCGTAGTGCGGCAGCCAAGCTGGCCCTGGTTCGCCAGCTTGCGCAGTCATCGGAAGTGGCGCGGCGACGATGAATAGGGAAGTCACAATGCAAAATGCAGAAGTATAGATTCTGTTGCTCATTCTGCATTCCGCAATCTGCATTTCACTTTGGCGAGAGGGAGATAATCCTCTATCTCCTTATATTTGTCCTATCCCCCCATAATCTCAGTTGTGATTTTGTCTTCGTCTCATATCACTAATCCCGCATGGGTGTCCAGGCCAGCTCGATCTCAAGGTGAACGGAACTCCCTGCTTTACGATGCTCCGTGAAACGGAGCATTTGGCTTTCGCCAACTGTGAGCTAGAGTTTCTTAGGGATTGTCCCTAGCCCTGATTTCTGGACCCGTCGATGTCCATTGACAGCGTCGAAACCTTCCTCACCATCCTGCAACGTATGCAGGTATTGAACGCTCAAGAGGCACAAGACGTTGCCCGTGAATTAGGTCCGCACTTCACTGATCCGCACGATCTTGCTCACTATCTGACCGAGATCGGCTGGTTGACCGCCTACCAAGTTCGTTTGCTGTTCAGCGATCGCTGGGAAGAGTTGAAAATCGGTCCTTATCATATTCTTGATCGCTTAGGCGAGGGAGGCGTCAGCGAGGTTTTCAAAGCCTGGGACAACGCCAAAGGGCGAATCGTCGCCCTGAAAGTGCTGCATCAGCATTTGAGCAATCGCTCCGCTGCTGTCCGCGAGCTGCAGCGCGAACAGCTTGCCGTGATGCGCCTATCGCACCCCAACATTATCCGCATCTTCGACGCCAACCACATCGGTGACGTGTCTTACTTCGCCATGGAATTCATTGAAGGGATCGATCTGGAGGGCTATGTCCGCCGCTGCGGGCCGCTACCCATCGAAGAAGCATGCGAATATGTGCGGCAAGTAGCGCAGGGCCTCGAATTTGCGCATCAGGTGGGACTGGTGCATCGGGACATCAAACCGGCCAATCTCTTTCTCGCAATCCCTGGCGGACTCCGGGAGGGGGAGACGCTGACCGCTCGTCGCGCGGCCGAGACAATGGTCAAAATTCTCGATTGGGGACTGGCGCGCGTTCGACCCGATGCTCTCCCCCTTTCCCCGCCCGATTCGGGATGGCATGGGAAGATGAATCCAGCCGATGTTGACCTGGACACGGAGAAGGGAATGCTGATCGGCACAGCGGACTACATCGCCCCGGAGCAAGCGCGCGATCCCTGTCTGGTGGATATCCGCTCGGACATCTACAGTCTGGGTTGTACGCTCTATTATTTGCTGGCCGGCCTTCCTCCTTTCCAGGGCGGCTCCCTGATGCAGAAGTTGTTACAGCACCAGGAAGCCGAACGGCCAAACCTGCGCCAGGTCCGGCCAGAGGTGCCCGAAGAGTTGGCGGCCATCGTTCAGCGCATGATGGCCCGACAGCCCGAGGAGCGCTACGCTATCCCTCTCTTGGTGTCCGCCGCCCTTCGTCCCTTCACCCCCGCTGCGAAGCGGCCCGGTTCATCGCCGATGATCGCGCGACCCAAGAAGCCGTCTACAGCGGCGATCAACATATCCGCGATCCGCGCACGCACACGAGATGCCTGAATGCCGTTTCGAGCGCATTGCAGAGCGATGTAGTGGTTGTTTGTCTTTCTCCCTCCCCCTTGTGGGGGAGGGAAGGGGTGGGGGCGCGATCAGCCGCGGTTCGCGCATAATCCAAGAAAATCGTCCGAGTTCTACTTTCCTTCCAGCCCTTTCTTGCCGCCCGGCTTGCCTTCCAATTCTTGAATTTCTCGAATCCAGATGTTGCGAAAGCGAACCGGGTTGCCGTGGTACATCAGCACCAGTGGCTGTTTCTCCGGGTGCTGACTGTACGCCGTCGGCCGATCGAAGTATGTGCTGCCCTGGATCTCGGTGTGGTTTTGGACGAGAACGCCGTTGTGCAGCACGGTGACGTAGGCCGGCTTCTGTACCTTGCCTTCCCTATCAAAGCGCGGGGCCGTGAAGAGGATGTCGTAGGTCTGCCATTCGCCGGGCTTGCGGCAGGCATTGACCATCGGCGGCCGTTGGTTGTACACCGACGCGCATTGCCCTTCGGGATAGGTCTTGTTGTTGTAGGAATCGAGCACCTGAATTTCGTAGCGGGCGCCCATCAAGCCGATACCGTTGTTGCCGCGGCCCTGCCCGCTGCCCCTGACTTCCTTGGGTGTGGCGAATTCCAGGTGCAGCTGACAATCGCCGAAGCTCCGCTTGGTCCGCATCATGCTCCTGGACGTGAACCCGCCGTCTTCGTCCACCTTCGCCCGAGAGGCGCCTTCCCACTCCTCGAAGCCCTTGCCGTCGAAGAGCACGATGGCGTCCGACGGCGCTTTGCCGTCCTCGCCCGGCGTCACCACCGGCGGCTCCGGCCAGTCGATGCCGTGAAGGTACCTCTGTCCCCACGACCAACTCCCAAACCACACGAATCCAACCAGGAGTGCTAGTGCCAGCAACCACTTCCGCATCGCGTCTTTCTCCCGTTGTCATCCCCTGTATCGACACGAGGATCGCAGGTTCGGATGACCTCCCTTGATCCTCGCAGCAGCCCGTGCCGCTCGTGTCGATAAACTAGCTGTCGAGAACCCGTGCAGCAAGGGAGTATGCAGCCTTGCTGCTCAATGGAATTTGATACAACGTACAGCGGACGGTCTTGGCGGAGGAAACGACGGATGCAAGCGCTAGTCGGCGTCATCATGGGATCGCGTTCGGATTGGGAAACGCTGATCCACACGGCCAACACGCTCGATGCCTTGCAGGTTCCCTACGAGGTGCGGGTAGTGTCGGCCCATCGCACCCCGGATCTGCTGTTCGAGTACGCTTCGACGGCCGAAGCGCGCGGCCTGGAAGTGCTGATCGCCGGTGCAGGGGGGGCGGCCCATCTTCCCGGCATGACGGCGGCCAAGACGGCTCTGCCGGTCCTGGGCGTGCCGGTCGAATCCAAAGCGCTGCACGGCGTCGATTCCCTGCTGTCCATCGTGCAGATGCCGGCCGGCATTCCCGTGGCGACGCTTGCCATCGGCCGTTCCGGAGCGATAAACGCCGCCCTGCTGGCGACAGCGATACTCGGACTCAAACACCCGCAGTTTCGCACCGCTCTGCACGCCTATCGGACGGAGCAAACGAAAAACATCCTCGACCACCCGGACCCAAGATCAGAAATCAGAAGTCAGAGGTCAGAGGTCACAGAAGAGTCTGCTGGCCACTGACTTCTGACCTCTGACCTCTGACCTCTGACCTCTGACCTCTAACTTCTGGGAGCAAGATGATTGGCGTTCTAGGCGCGGGGCAACTCGGGCGCATGTTGGCTTTGGCGGGTTATCCGCTCGGCTTGCGGTTTCGCTTTCTCGATGCCGCGCACGAAGCGCCCGTCCGTGATCTCGCCGAGTTCCTCCGCGCCGATTTCACCGAATTCGCGGCCCTGGACCGCTTCGCCGCCGGCCTGGACGTTGCCACGTATGAATTCGAGAATGTGCCGGTCGATACGGTAGAACATCTGGCGCGTCGCATTCCCATTTATCCGCCGCCTGCCGCTTTGCGCGCCAGTCAAGATCGGCTGGAAGAGAAGACCTTCTTTCGTAGCCTGGGCATTGCGACGGCCCCATTCCTCGCCGTGTCGGCGCGAGCGGACCTCGATCGCGCCCTGGAGGAAATCGGCTATCCCGCGGTTTTGAAAACACGGCGGATGGGCTACGACGGTAAGGGGCAATATCTGATCCGCGAACGCGCGGCCGCGGAGCAAGCCTGGCAGACGCTTCAACGAGCCGGAAGCGTAAGCGACGGCGGCTTTGCCGTCGCTTACGCTTCCGGCTCGTTGTTGGAGGGATTCGTTCGCTTTGATCGAGAATTATCGCAGCTAGCCGTGCGCGGCCGCGATGGACGGATGGCTTTTTATCCGCTGGTAGAAAACCATCACGCCGACGGTTTATTGCGATTGTCGCTGGCTCCCGCGCCCAATCGGACGCCGGAGTTGGAGCAGATGGCGCGCGACTATGCCACGCGCGTTCTGGAAGCGTTGAACTATGTTGGCGTGCTGGCCATCGAGTTTTTCCAACAGGGCGACCAGCTGCTCGCCAACGAGATGGCGCCGCGTGTTCATAACTCCGGCCATTGGAGCATCGAGGGAGCGGAAACCAGCCAGTTCGAGAACCATTTGCGCGCCATCCTCGGCTTTCCCTTGGGCGCGACCGCCGCGCGCGAAGCCTGCGCCATGCTGAACATCATCGGTGATTTGCCGGACACGCGGGCGATCTTGGCCCAGGCGGGAACGCATCTCCATCTGTATGGCAAAAAGGCGCGTCCGGGACGAAAGATTGGACACATCACGGTTCGGTCGAGTACAATCGAGGGAGTGCGGGACCGCGTCGAGCAATTGCGGCCATTGCTCACCCAGATCGAATTTCCGAAGCACAAGCCCAGAGCGGCCATAACAGGAAGTGCCGGCGGGGAGGGACCATGACGGATTTCACACCCCATCAGCAGAAGATCATCAAGCGGTATTACGACAATCAGGACATTCTCCAGCTTCAACGTCTGGCAGAGCTAGTCAGCGAGCTGTACCTGAGCACAGGGAAGAAGCGGCAAGCCGTGTGGACGCGCATTGCCTCAGCGATGAAGAAGCTCGGTGTCCCGGCGTCGCGCATCGATCACCTGCGCCAACAAGACAAGGCCGAGCTGGTAGCACAGCTTGTCAAAGAGTTGGAAGGCAAAGAATAGCGTTCTTCACTCGCAACGACCTCAACCTCTCACGAATCGGCTTGAACACAGGCATCTGCCGCTCGGCTCGCGGCACCTACCGGTAGGCGAGCCGAGCCGGACACGCTGCACGACCAAGAAAGGCTCTTTTGTCAGCAATGGGCTTGGATAATGTAGGTTGGATCAGGAGCCGCGTCCCCATTCCAATCGACGAGTTCCTCTCGATAGACGGGTAGCTGATCGGGTGCTTCGATGCCGATGCGGATTCTGCCTCGTTGCATGGAAAGGACCGTCAGCGTAATGGCACTGCCGATCCGCACTCTTTCACCCGGTTTGCGACTCAACACGAGCATTGTGACACTCCTCCTTGAATGTGGAATGGGACACGTATGGTCATCCTTGCAGGGATGGATGCGTGCGGCACACCAGCCTCTGGTATTCAGTGGCTCAGAAGTTGGCCGGTTGCTCCTTGGTTCGGCTCCTCGGACATACGGTCAATTCAGGCTTGGGTTCTGCAGCATCCGACGCAGTTGTCCGGGACCGAAGCCAGATCGAGGAGCGACGGGGGCAGAGCGGTCCGGGTCGGGCATGGATTGATTGACGACTTGCGGCGGGCCGGCGATGCCGATCCGAACCTCGTTGTCTTGGATTTGGATAACAAGCGGAATGAGCAGAAACATTGCTTTCTCCCTTGACTCTCTCGAAGGCAACAATCGCTCCCGAAAGCTCTCTCTACCCCTTTCGCAAGATTCATGCCGGTTTTCGGAAGAACCAGGCCACGGATCGCAACTGATGAGATACGAAAAGTTTAACGCATTCGTCCGGCGTGTGGGACGGCAAATGGGGCTGACACTTCCTGTCATCTTGGGGGTGAGCTGTGTCAGAATGGCAGAGTATTGTTCGTTTTTAGTACAGAGTACGTTTGCTCCTCGGCTTGCCGACTCGGTCGGGAGGAAGGGTAAACTGGGTTGTTTCAGCCCCCCTTGACAAACGTGTTCGGCGTGCCTTCGAGGGGACCGCCTGCTTGCGGCCGCCAGAGGATGCTTTCCTCGATCTTCTTGGCGAGAGCGAAATCCTTATCAGTGATGCCGCCGGCCGAATGCGTCTTCAACTTGACCCACACTTTGCCCCACGTCACCGAGAGGTCGGGGTGATGATAGGCGGCTTCGGCAAGATAGCCAATCGCGTTAACAAGCATCAGTGTAGTCGGCCAGCCATCGGTGGTGTACTTCCGCCGAAGCCAACCGTCCTCAAGATACCAGGCGCTCAAGCCATGTTCGGCGAGCTTTGCCGCGATTTCCGTCTCGGCATAGACATGCAGGTCAGACATGGTCGCTTCCTCCCTAAGACAATGTGTTTGCGCAGCATTGTACAGCGTAATCTCTACCCGGAACAATGGGGCAACGCCGGTTGCTTGCGTTTTGCGAGAGCGACCGATAAGTTAACCTTCGTAGTTTCCTCGCGCCGGTCGGGATGATCCATCATGAAAAAGCACCTGGGTGCCTCTCTGTTTCTCCTCGTTTTCTTGCCGTTGGCCGTCGCCGCGCCTCCTACGATACAAGAAGCGCGCCAGCGCTGGCTCAGCGGCAATTACGGCGAAGCGCGAGAGATGTTCGAGACGTTAGCCAAGGATGCCAAGCTGCGGCCTGCCGCCACCGTCGGACTCAGCCGAGCACTTGAGAGCGAGGGCGAGTACGACAAAGCATTGGATGCGGTCGAAGCGGCGCTCAAGGACCATCCCAAAGATGCCGGTTTGCTCGCGCGCCAGGCAGAGTTGCTTTATCTGCGTGGCCGCTGGGACGAAGCCGAGAAGTCTGCCAACGCTGCCATCGACGCCAGCAAAGATCAATTCCTCGCTCGTTGGATACGAGCGCAAATTTATCGGGATCGCGGCGAGATGAAAAAGGCCGACGCCGAGTGCAAATGGTTTGTCCGCACCTATGTGCAACGGGATGAAAAAGACGACCCGATCAAAGATCCCGAAGAGCTGGTGTTGGTCGGTCTCGCCGGGGCCGAGAATGCACGCTGGAATAACCTACCCGATCAGTTCAAATTCATCCTCAACGACGTGTACGCGGACGCCTTCAAGGCCGACAAGCACTATTGGCCGGCCGAATACCAGGCCGGGATGCTGCTGCTGGAAAAATATAATCGCCCCGAAGCGCTCAAGGCGTTCGACAATGCTTTGAAGGTCAATCCCAGCGCCGCCGAGGTGATCGCAGCCAAGGGCGTGCTTGCCCTGACAAGGCTCGAAATCAAGGATGCCGAGCGCTTCGCCGAGCAAGCGCTGAACATCAATCCGAAGCTGCCCGAAGCGCTGAGGCTACGCGCCGATGTCCACGTGGCCTCGGAAGATCCGACGGCGGCGCTGAAAGAGCTGGAGCAGGCCCGCAAGGTCAATCCGCGCGACGAAGGCACCCTCGGCCGCATCGCTGCTTGTCTCCTCTTGCAAAAAAAGAAAGAGGAATTGGCCACGCTGACTAAGGAGGTCGAGCACTTCGATTCTAAGCCTGCCGCATTCTACTTCGCAATGGGCGAACGGTTGGATGAGCGCCGTTATTATGACGACGCGGAGAAGTGTTTCCGAAAAGCAGCTGAATTGCGGCCTCATGTGCCCGATGCGCTCAACAGTCTCGGGCAACTTTACATGCGCATGGGATTGGAAACAGAAGCGCGGGGCACGCTCGAAAAAGCGTTCAAGGCCGATCCTTTCAACGTCCGCACCAAGAACCTCATCCGCGTGCTCGATCATCTGAAGAAATACGAGACGCTGAAGACCGACCACTTCGAGCTACGCTACGATCCCAAAAATGACGCCGCCCTCGCTCACTACATGGCTCCGTATCTGGAGACGATCTACGCCGATTTGGCCGAGAAATTCAACTATCGGCCCAAAGGACCGATCCTGATTGAAATCTTCACGACTCATCAGATGTTCAGCGGCCGCATCGTCGCCCTGCCGGACCTGCACACCATCGGCGCTTGCACCGGCAAAATGTTCGCCATGGCCTCGCCCAATTCCCGCGACCTCGGCAAGCCGTTCAATTGGGGCCGGGTGCTTCGCCATGAAATGGTCCACATTTTCAATCTCGAACAGACGCATTACCTGGTGCCGCACTGGCTGACGGAGGGATTGGCGGTCAACAACGAAGGTTTCCCCCGGCCGTCGGTCTGGAACGAGCTGCTGCGCGAACGGGTGCCGTCCGGCAAGCTGATGAACCTTGACAACATCGAGCTGGGCTTCATTCGGCCTCGCGGACCGGACGAGTGGAACCTGGCGTATTGCCAAAGCCAGCTCTACGTCAATTACATCAAGGAAAAATACGGAGGGGCGGCGATTGGCGAGATGCTGGCGGCGTACGGCGATGGCCTGGGCACCCCTGCGGTGATTCAGCGCGTGTGCAAGGTGGACAAAGAGACGTTCGAAAAGGGCTATCGAGCCTACCTTGGGGAGGCGATCAAGCCGCTTCTACGCGGCAAACCGACGGAGAAGACGCGGACGCCGGCTGAGTTGAAGGCCGCCTACGAAAAGAACAGCGACCTGGATGCGGGTGCCGAGCTGGCTCTGCTGTACCTCAGACGAGATCGCGTGCAGGCGCGGAAAATCGCCGAGGAAGTGCTTGAACGCAAGAAGAACCAGCCCAAAGCGCTCTATGTGCTGGCTCGTTTGGAGCGCTTGGCCGGCAACGTCAAGCGTGAACGCACTCTGCTCGAAGAAGCGCTGAACAAGGAAGATCCAAACCCGCAGATTCTGCTGGCGCTGGGGAAAATCTATTACGATGATCGGGAGCTTGACAAGGCGGCGCAAGTGTTCGAGCTGGGCCGCAGCGTCGAGCCGTTTGAGCCGGATTGGCCCAAGGAACTGGCCCGCGTCTATGCGCAGAAGGGCGATAAGGCGAAACTGATTAGTGTCCTCAAAGATTTGGTGCCGGGCGATCCCGACGACCTGGAGTTGCGCGTGCGACTGTCCCGTCTGCTACTGGATAACGGCGATGCTGCCGAGGCCGAGAAGTACGCTCGGGAAGTGATGGAGATCAACGTCCGCGGCAAAGAGGGGCAGGAGTTGTTGCTCAAGACGCTCGAAGCGCAGAAAAAAGACGCGGAAGCGGACAAGTTGCGACAGCTATTTGGAGAGAAGTGAGCGCACGGGGCTAAGGATGATTGTAGCTACCTTACACGCTCGTCGCTTAAGCCCCCTGAATTGCGAGTCTCCAGTTCTTGCAGCAGACACGCCTGCAACCCATCGCCCAATTGAAAGAAACCGTTGGGAGAGAGAATTATGTGCTTGGGGTTAGCCTGATACGATCCAGGCACAACCTCACCGCGCTTGACCTCAAAGGCTCCGAGTATGTCTTCGGACGGAACGGCTCCCTCGGGAGTCGGGGTGCGCCGGTCGATAACGTATATCCAACCTTCGCCGAGTCGCTTCGCCTCGGCTTGAAAACCGGGTTGGTATGGGCCGTATCGGGCGACAACGGCATGCATGAATTCCACAAATGCTCGGTTCTGCGCGAAGGTCTGCGGCGTGATTCGCTCTCCCGGTCCAAGTGTGCGGAGCAACATGCCCACGATTGCTTCCGGTGCTAGACCTTGAGCGAAAACGACTTCGGGAGGGAGTAGAGTGACGTAATCCTTGCTGCCCTCAGGCGTATCAACCCGACAAACGTGCATTGATGGTTCTTTCATTCGCAAAACCCGAAGTCGCCGAACGACACAGTTTCGGCAGCCGGGTCGATCGGGAGGCTATCAGGAGGAAGACATGCCAATTCATCGCCAACCCAACACAAAGTAGACGGCGTGGCGAGACGGACAAACGCGAGTAATCCCGGTAGACCAGATCCGTTGTCCAGCTAGTAGCTCCTTGGTCGCCTGGTTGCCGACCTCGGCATCGAGAGCAATGTATTGATGGCTCTCGTCCTCGGCATCTTGCCCCAGCGACACGCACAGAGCAGAAGTAGGGAAAGCCTGACGAGCCAGATCGATCACTGCATTTAGGTAATGATCGATCCCCTTCTCAACGGCGAATAACTGAACCTCAGGCGGAATTGCTGGTCGAGGTGAGGTGACTAACGTGTCGTTCATAATTACCTCGGATTTTTTTGGACACCGCGATTCCTGTTATCTCATTATCGTCGGCCATCCTACCCTTGTCGAGTTCATCGCTTGTGCCCTACACTGATTGGCGATGGAGGTCGCGCTTGTCGGGAGCAGCGGTATGGGCTTCCTTTTCTTCAGTTAGATCCGGAAATTCCGTGAACTTACAACAATTACAGGACATCATCCGTAATACCTATGACGCCAAGGACCGGCGGCGGGGTGTCGAAGGGACATTTATGTGGTTCATGGAAGAGGTTGGGGAATTATCTGCGGCGTTGCGGAGCGGTAGCGATGCCGAACGCGCGGCCGAGTTTGCCGACGTGCTGGCCTGGCTGGCGACGCTGGCCAATATCGCCGGAGTCGATTTGACAGCGGCGGTGCAAGCCAAGTACGGCGGCGGCTGTCCCGGCTGCCATCGGAGTCCCTGTGTGTGCGATCAGACGGAGAAACCGTGAATTTGAGAAAGCAAGGTGAAGACCAGCCCGGAGCGCAAGCGACGGGTTTCTTTGATCCGTCGCTTGCGCTCCGGGCTGGTATGTTGTTGTTTCTTTTCCTGGGGATCACAACGTCCGCCTGGGCCGCCGCCCCGCTGCGCATCGACGACAAAGGCATCCGTATCGGTCTGCGTGACGGACCCAACGTGGCGCGCTCGCGCAATGGCGTGTGGACACCCGTGACGGTCCCGCTCCAAGCTGGCTCCGACGATGTGCCTCACGACCAGTATCGGATCGTAGTCGAAACCACCGACGGCGAGGCGGTGCCTTATCGCTATACCGTTTCGGTGCCGGCCATCCCAGCCAACAGCACACAAGCCGTCTTTGCCTACGTCCGCCCCGGCAGCACTAGTGCAACTTTCAGCGTCGCATTGCAACAGACGGACGGCTCCGAAGTGCAGAGAGTCGGGGATTTCAGCCGCGATTCCAGCAAGCAGGAAATTCTCGAACCGAACGAACTGCTTTACCTAATTCTCGGCTCGTCCCTGCACGGCCTGAAAGTCGCACCGAAGCCGGGAGCGGCGGAGACAGCCCCACCGCCAGAAAACCAGGGCGAGAATGTATCCGTACCGGGATTTGCCTCCATCGAGAATGTCAACGATCTGCCGGATCGCTGGTTCGGTTACGATGGTGTGGACGTGATGGTGATTACCACCTCCAGCGATTCGTTTGTCAATCAGCTTCTGAACATGGACAAGGCGCGCCGCGATGCCTTGCTCGATTGGGTGCGACGCGGCGGCAGACTGATGCTGTCGGTTGGCCGCAATCAGGAGAGGGTGGCGAAATGGCTGGAAAAAGTGCCGCTGGTGGATGGCGTGCTTCAGAGCAAGATCACGCGCCAATCGCTGCCCAATCTTCAGATGTGGAGCGGCGCCGATCCGCGGCAGAAACAGCTGCTACGACATCTCGATATCGTCCGCGTCAAGCCGGGGCCGAACATGCACGGCTTGGTTTACGAAGACGAGGACCCGGTGGCCGGCGATTTGGAATTGAGGCCGATTTTATTGCAGTCCAGTTGCGGTTTGGGCCGCGTTCTGCTCGTCGCCTTCGATCTCGACACGCCGCCGTTCTCGACCTGGGACGGCCAGGGCGCCTTCTGGAAGAAGCTGCAAGAGGAGATCGCGCCGCGCGTATCGGCCGGCAACGCCAACCTGCCTGCGGGTCCTTTCGTCCAGGGCGGCGAGCTGGCGGTCGATCTCAAACGCGAATTGGAAAGCTTCCAGCAAGTGCCGGTCATCTCGTTCGGCTGGGTGGCCTTGTTCATCTTGTTTTACATCGTCCTCATCGGACCGCTGGATTACCTCGTTCTGAAGAAGGTTTTCAAGCGCTTGGAATTGACCTGGATCACCTTCCCGGCATTGGTGTTGATCGTTAGCGTCGCCGCCTACACCACCGCTTACTACGTCAAGGGGGATGATTTGCGGATCAACAAGATCGATTTGGTAGACATAGACTTGCACGGTCCCGGACAAGTCTACGGCCACAGCTGGTTCACGCTGTTCAGTCCGCGCATTCAGAATTACACAATCGGCCTCGAGCCGGCTGCGCCGGAGTGGGGTGGGAGATGGGATGCCAACGATGCGGACGCGCCGACCCCGGCGATGATGGTGGCGACGATGGACGGGATGGATACGGGGCTGGGCGGCAATACGCAGAGCTTGTTTCGCCGGCCCTACGAGTACGCGGCCCACGCAAGCGGTGTCTTGCATATCCCCATTCCTGTGTGGGCAACCCGGACGTTCACGGCATCGTGGCGTGTGCCCTTGAAAGATACTCAACACAAGGATCGTCCTGCGCCTATTCAGGCGGAGCTGCGAATCAGCCGCGACGGCCGAGCAATCAGCGGCGGCATCACCAACAATCTGCCGGCGGAGTTGCAGGGTACCGTATTGTTCTTTCAGGGGCAGTGGTATCAGCTCGGCAACCTGGCACCTGGCGAAACGCGCGAAGTTGCTCCGCAGTTCGAGCCGGATGTAAAACCGCATAGTTTGCAAGAATGGTTCACCGAGACAAATATCTGGTTATCGCAATCTCCGGCATCGTTTCCCGGCGTGAACAAGACACTGCGCGAATTCTTGTTCCACGGCGCTCCCGGCGGCGGACAACAGCCCAATAGCGGACTGAGACGGTTCGACGAGGGCTGGCGCATCCAGTCTTTAGGCGAGGGACAGCAGCGCCGCTATCGGGATGAGGCGATCCTGGTCGCTCACACGCCGACACGCAGCAATCGGGCCGAAACTGTCTCGCAAGACGGTGTTTCGCCCACGCGGCTATGGCTAAATGAACTACCGGGTACGCAAGCGCAACGCCCCGCACTGTCGGGGCATCTCCAACAAGAGACGTATGTGCGTATCTATATTCCCTTAATGCGCAGTCGCTAATCCGAGCCTGAAGCGTAAGCGAAGAGCCTTCGCTTACGCTTCAGGCTCGGATTAGCACCGACGACCACGGACTTCTCTCATGATTGAGACACGCGATCTGACCAAAATGTACGGCGAGCTATACGCCTTGAATCGGCTAACGCTCAAGCTCGAACGCGGCGATGTCTACGGCTTCATCGGCCCCAACGGCTCCGGCAAGACAACAACCATGCGCATCCTGGCCACGCTGCTGAATCCCACCTGGGGTGAGGCGACGGTATGCGGCTATTCGATCTACAACAACGCCAAGGAGATCCGACGGCTCATGGGATACATGCCGGACTTCTTCGGCGTCTATGACGACATGAAAGTTACGGAGTATCTCGAATTTTTCGCCGCTGCTTATCGCATCAAGGGGCAGGCACGGCGTCGCAAAGTCGATGAAGTGTTGGAACTCGTCGAGCTAGGCTACAAGCGCGAGGCCCTGGTGACGAGCCTGTCGCGCGGCATGACGCAACGGCTCGGCTTGGCTCGAGTGCTGCTGCATGAGCCGCAGGTGTTGCTGCTGGACGAGCCGGCCAGCGGTCTTGATCCCCGCGCCCGCATCTCGATGCGCGGCCTGATCAAAAAGCTACGCGACATGGGCAAGACCATCCTCGTTTCCAGCCACATCCTGCCGGAAATGGACGACATTTGCAACAAAATCGGCATCATCGAGCGCGGCGTTCTCCTCTTCGATGGCGATGTGAAGTCGGCCATCCGACAAGTTCGACAACACACGGTTTACCTCATTGCGGTTGGCGACGGCAAAATGTCCACGGCCCGTGAGTTGCTCGAAGCCCATGCCGATGTCCTCAAGGTCGAGCCGCGCGAGGACGGCGAGAGTCTGCGTGTCACCCTCAACGATAGCGTGCATGACGGCAGCTTCATTCCGGAGTTGTTGCTGCAAAATCGGCTGCGCTTGAAAATGTTCAAGGAAGAAGAGATCGACCTGGAAGACGTGTTCATGGGCATCACCAAGGGCATAACAAATTAGTTAGTTATCCACAGATTACACAGATTACTCATATAAAAGAAGCGACATTTGTATTTCGGTTTTTCATATGTGTAATCTGTGTAATCTGTGGATAAACATCGGGATACATCATGCGCATTCTTGTCACCGGCGGGGCAGGATACATCGGCAGTCATGCGGTTCGCCTGTTTCTCTCGCGTGGACACGATGTTTGGGTTTATGACAATCTGTCGATGGGCCATCGCGGCGCGGTCCCGGCGGAGCGACTGATTGTCGGCGACTTGGCGGAGACGCAAAGGCTGGATCAAGCGCTGGTCGAGCATCGCATCGAGGCCGTCGTCCACTTCGCCGCTTTCGCCTACGTCGGTGAGTCCGTTGAGCATCCCGCCAAGTATTATCAGAACAATCTTGTCAATACCCTGAACCTTCTCGACGCTATGCGGCGTCTGGGCGTCAATCGTATCGTCTTTTCCAGCACCTGCGCTACCTACGGCGTGCCGGAAAAAGTGCCGATTACCGAGGACGAGAAACAGAAGCCAATCAATCCTTACGGCAATACCAAGTTAGCAGTCGAACACGCCCTAGCAGATTACGCCGCCGCTTATAAATGGGGCTTCGCTGCTCTGCGTTACTTCAACGCCGCCGGAGCCAGCCCAGAAGGCGACATCGGCGAGGACCACGAGCCGGAGACGCATTTGATCCCGCTGGTCCTGCAAGCAGTATTGGGCCAGCGACCGGCCATCACCGTCTTTGGCAGCGACTATCCGACGCCGGATGGAACTTGTATCCGCGATTACATTCACGTCGATGATTTAGCCGAGGCGCATCTGCTGGCTTTGGAAAACTTGTCGCCCGGCAAGCAACTGCGCTACAATCTCGGCACCGGACGCGGTTACAGCGTGCGCGAAGTGATTCGCTTGGCCGAGGAAGTAACGGGTAAGAAGGTGCCGGTCAAGGAAGGACCGCGCCGGGCCGGGGATCCGCCGGCGCTAGTGGCTTCGGCTGAAAAAATTCAGCGCGAGCTGGGTTGGAAGCCGCGCCACACGGATCTACGGAGCATTTTGGAGACAGCCTGGAACTGGCATCGGCGTCATCCCAAGGGATTCGATGATCGAGTTAACCGTCGATAACGCGGCCGATTATCTGCGCCAGCGCGGCTGGATCGGCGAGGGTCCGGCATCAATCGAGTTGCTCGGCGGCGGCGTTTCCAATGTCGTGCTTCGCGTCCAGACGCCCGGTCAACTGTTCGTGCTCAAGCAATCGCGGCCACAGCTCCGGACACGCGATGCCTGGTTCAGCGACCTGGAGCGCGTCTACCGCGAACAGGAAGTGATGCAGGCGCTCGCTCCCTTGCTGCCCCCGCACACGGTCCCCGAAGTGCTGTTTGTCGATCGCGCCAACTACGTCTTCGTCATGGCTCACGCGCCGCACGGGGCGAAGGTGTGGAAACAACAATTATTGGCCGGCGACATCGATTTCGCACTTGGCGAACACGCCGGCCGCATCCTGGGCCGCATTCACGAGTCCACGGCACGGAACCCGCATCTAGTTGAACCGTTCGCCGACCGAACCGTTTTCGTGCAGCTGCGCGTCGATCCGTTTTATCGCCGCATCCAGGAGCGCCGCCCGGAAGTCGCCGACGCCGTACAACCGCTGATTGAACGACTGATGACGGCAAGCGACGCTCTTTGTCATGGCGATTACAGTCCGAAGAACATTCTCACGCATGGAAACGGCTTCACGCTTGTAGATTACGAGACGGCGCACCTTGGCGATCCAACAATGGATCTGGGATTTTGTCTCAGCCATCTGCTTCTCAAGGCGGTCAAGCGTTCGCACGATCGAGAGCGGTATTTCGAGCTCACACGCCGTTTCTGGCAGGGTTACGCGGCGGAAACGACGTTTCAGCCCTTTGCCGAATTACAGATGCGCGGTATCGAGCATTGCGGCGTCTGTCTGTTGGCGCGCATCGACGGCACAAGCCCAGTGGATTATTTGACGGAAGAAGAAAAAAGGGAAGTCGTACGGAGATTGGGTCGGCATGTGCTGCTTGACCGTCCGTATCGATGGAACGAGGTATTGGATCAGGCCGAGGAGTTGCTCGCATGAACCTCAGGGATCCGACACTCAAACGTATCCACGCCCGCGAAGTGCTCGACAGTCGTGGCAATCCGACTGTAGAAGTCGAGGTCCACTGCACCGGCGGCGCTTGGGGACGCGCCATCGTGCCCTCGGGCGCTAGCACAGGACAACATGAGACGGTCGAACTGCGCGACGGCGACCCGTCGCGCTACGGCGGTAGAGGCGTCCGCCGCGCCGTCGCCAACGTGCGCGACATTCTTGCGCCGCGCCTTTGTGGGATGGATACTACGGAACAAAAACAAATCGACCGGCTGTTGTGCGAATTGGACGGCACGCCGAACAAGTCACGGTTGGGAGCGAACGCAATACTCGGCGTTTCGCTCGCTTGCGCTCACGCTGCCGCGGCCAGTCGCGGGCAACCGCTGTGGCGTTATCTCGATACGGAGGGCGTCGCCCGTATGCCGCTGCCGATGGTCAATCTCATCAGCGGGGGACTCCATGCCGGTGGCAATCTCGACTTGCAAGATTATCTTTTCATGCCCATTGGCGCTCGCTCTTATAGCGAATCGTTGGAGATGACGGTCGCCGTCTATCGGGCGTTGAGCCGCGTCTTGATCCGACACGGTTTTGAGGGCGTGCTGGTCGGCGACGAGGGCGGATACGGGCCGCGTCTGCAATCCAACGAGCAGGCTATCGAAATGATTCTGCGTGCTATCGACGAAGTGGGGCTGAAACCAGGCATACAGGCGGCGTTGGCGCTGGATGTGGCCAGCACCCACTTCTATCGGGATGGCCGCTATCATCTGCGCAGGGAAGGCGGCCGTGCGCTCGATGCCGAAGGGATGATCGCCTTGTTGGAAAAGTGGGTTGGGCAGTATCCGATCCTCAGCATCGAAGACGGATTGGCTGAGGACGACTGGGACGGCTGGCGCATGCTGACGGCGTCGCTAGGCCAGCGCGTGCAGTTAATCGGCGATGATCTGTTCGTGACCAGCCCGGAGCGCCTACGGCGCGGCATTGCCGAAAAGGTCGCCAATTGTGTTCTGGTTAAAGTTAACCAGATCGGCACATTGACGGAAGCATTCGACGTGATCCGGCTAGCGCGACAGGCCGGCTATCGCGCCGTCATCTCAGCTCGTAGCGGCGAAACGGAGGATAGCACGCTCGCCGATCTCGCCGTTGCCAGCGGAGCGGGACAAGTCAAGATTGGCTCCGTCGCGCGCAGCGAACGGCTGGCGAAGTATAATCAATTGCTGCGTATCGAAGAGGAGATGGGGAGCGTCGCTCCTTTTGCGGGATGGAAGTAACACGCATACCAGCCCGAAGCGTTAGCGAGGGCCGCCGAACGCCCTCGCTAACGCTTCGGGCTGGTAGGGGTTGTGTAAGGACGTTTCATGCTTCCGCGCGAAGTCATTCGTCAGATTCGCCGTCTACAACTGACGGCACGCCGCGCCGTCGAAGATCTACTCGGTGGCGAGTATCACTCCGTCTTCAAAGGGGCAGGCCTTGCCTTCGAGGAAGTCCGCGCCTATCAGCCCGGCGATGATATTCGCGCCATCGATTGGAACGTCACCGCGCGCATGGGCCATCCGTTCATCAAGCGCTTCATCGAGGAGCGCGAATTGACAGTGTTTTTGGCCGTCGATTGCAGCGGCAGTCAGCAGTTCGGCACCCGCGCCCAACAGAAGCGCGAGATTGCGGCCGAACTGGCTGCCGTGCTCGCTTTCAGCGCCATCAGCAATAATGACCGAGTCGGACTGGTGCAATTCACTGACCGCATCGAGCGTTTTTTACCGCCACGCAAAGGCACGCGCCATGTCTTACGGCTCATCCGCGATGTTCTGTTCTATCAGCCGGAGCATCACGGTACATCGCTGCGTCAGGGACTCGATTTTCTCAACCGCGTGCTGCACCGCCGCACGATTGTTTTCCTGCTTAGTGATTTTCTCGACCGCGGTTATGAATCGTCGTTCAAACGCACCGGCCGGCGGCACGATTTGATTGCCATTCGCATCAGCGATCCGCGCGAGGAAGAGTTACCGGCCGTCGGACTGCTGGAATTGGAGGACGCCGAATCGGGCGAGCGGCTGCTGCTGGATACCAATAGCGTGGCGGTGCGCGATGCCTTTCGGGCGGTGGCCGAGCAGCGTCGGGCCGCGCTGGTGCAGCTGGCGCGACAGGCACGAGTGGATGTCATCGAGGTTTCAACCAACGGAGGGCACCTCGACGCCCTGATTCGCTTTTTCCGACTGCGCGAGCGCCGTCTGAAAAGGAGACATTGACGATGCTCTTTCGCTGGAACCTTGTGGCAGCCGTGCTGACCGGATTGCTGTTGGCGGCGCTGCTACACGCGAAGTTCACGTTTGATCCGCGGGAACACAAGGGCATGGAAGCGACGTTGACCGTGGAGGCGGCGGCTCACACTCCCGAGCGTGGGCTGGGAGATGTTACCCTGACTCTGACCATCACGGGACCACCCAGTCTCGATGTCGAGGAGCCGCGCTTGGGTGATGCGGCGGCGGCCTGGAAAGAAGAACGGTCGGCCAGCGATCGCACCGTCGAAGGTCAGCGTGCAATCTGGAGCCAGGCGATTCACCTCAGACAAGTCAAACGCGGCATTGAGCCGGTGCCGGACGTTACCGTGCGTTTTCGCCAGGGAACAGATGCCGAGTGGATTGAGGAAAAATGGATCGATATTCTCCGCAATGTCCGTGACAGCGGCGAAGCGCCGCAGTCCGAGGACGAAGCGCCGTCGTGGGTACGGCGCTGGGGATTCGTCCTCGTTTTGGGCGCGACCGCCTTGCTGGTACTGCTGGCTTGGGTGAAAAAAAGACGGCAAGTCAATCGAGTAGCGTCGCTGCCGCCGGATCGCTGGGCGCTGCGAGAAATCGAGCGCATCGAAAAGACGCTGATGCCGCCGCACGGCGAAGCAGAGACGTTTCACACGCAGATCTCGTTTGTCGTGCGCCGTTATTTGGCCGAGCGATTCGGCTTGCGCGCGCTCCAGCAGACCACGGCGGAGTTTCTCGATTCCATTCGCCAACTTCCGCAGCTGGCCCCGGATGAGCAAGCGCGGCTCACGGAACTGTTCGAGCGCTGCGATTTGGCCAAGTTCGCTCGTGCCGGCACATCGCCCGAGGAGTGTCAACATACTGCGGAGCTGGCCCGCAATTTAGTGAGGCAGACCACCAAGGAATAAGAAACATTTCACCACGAATCACACGAATAAAACGAATAAAACGGAACCTGAAGCGTAAGCGAAGACTCTTCGCTTACGCTTCAAGCTCGGTACTTTGTTTTTTCATTCGTGTAATTCGTGGTGGTTGTTCTTCCGCACGAAGCGCTTCCGCATTGTATACTTTCGTGCCGCCCGGAAGCGACGAGGTGGAGGAGTTGTTTCGTCGATGCGCTGGTCCATCGTCCGCTTGATTTGGCTGCGGGAGATGCGCGATCAGCTGCGCGATCGCCGCACAATTTTTATGATTGCCGTGCTGCCGGTGCTGCTGTATCCAGTCGGCGGGTTGGGCATCATGCAGCTGGCCCAGAGCCATCTCAGTAAACAAGCGGTCGTCGGTATTCAGGGCGTGCAGTACCTGCCGCCCTTGTCGCCTCACTGCACTGCGCTCAGTCCGGCCCCCGTTCTTGCGTGGCTCACTCTGACTCCCACCGCTCCCGGTGTACCTCTTTGCGGCATCGAGCGGTTCATTGCGGCCACGGCTTTGGATTTGGCAAGGCGGAGTGATCCGCACCAGGATTATCCGCCCCTTTTTCTTGGCGACGGCGACACGCTTCGCTTCCCCAGCCTATACATCGAAAAACCAGACGAGGCCCGCACTCTCATCCTCCGCCCCCGGGACGCGCCCGCGCCGGCCGTTGCCAGCGGTTGTCTCGACGATTTCGTGAGGTGCATCGACCGCAGCGCTCTGGACAATCGCCGAGTCGATGTGCTGTTTGTTGTGCCGCCAAATTTCCAGGAGATGCTGCAAAACAATGGTCGGCCGCTGCTCTATGTCCTGAAGCGCGAGGACGATGACCATTCGCGCCTCGCGGATTTTCGCCTGGGGCACATCCTGCGAAAATGGAAACAGCATTTGAAGGAGGTCCGTCTGCTGCGTCAGGGGTTGCCGGCCGATTACGATGAGGTGATCGAGGTGCGCGGCACCGTGGGAGTCCCCAAACCGGCCAGCCAGCGCGCCGCCGATGATCTGCTGGACATGCTTGTGCGTATCTTTCCGTTCGTCCTCGTCATGTGGTCGCTGGCGGGGGCGCTGTATCCCGCGGTCGATTTGTGCGCCGGTGAGAAGGAACGCGGCACCATGGAGACGCTGCTTATCAGCCCGGCCGGCCGCGCCGAGATCGTCTGCGGCAAGTTCCTGACCATCTGGTTTTTCAGCGCCGCCACAGCTTTGGTCAACCTGGCGAGCATCGGTTTGACCACCTGGCATTACGCCCAGCGACTGGCGGCGGATGCTTCATTCCGGCCTGCCGCCCTGTTCTGGGCCGTGGCGCTGTTGCTGCCCTTGTCGGCGTTTTTCAGCGCCATCTGTCTGGCGATCGGCGCCTACGCCCGCAGTTCCAAGGAAGGCCAATACTACCTCATGCCGCTATTCCTCCTCACGTTGCCGCTTGTCCTTCTGACGCTGGCGCCCGGCGTGGAGCTAAACCCGTTTTACAGCATGATCCCAGTGACGGGCGTTGCCTTGCTGTTGCAAAAGCTGATGGCCGTCAAACCGCCGGACAGCCAGTTATGGGGCTTTTTCCTGCCGGTGCTGGCACCGATGTTGGTGTACAGCTGGCTGGCGCTGCGCTGGGCCATCGAGCAGTTTCAGCGTGAAGAAGTGCTGTTCCGCGAGGCGGAGCGACTGGATGTCAACTTATGGCTGCGGCGTTTATTCCGCGAGAAAGAGGCCCTGCCCAGCGCGGGACAGGCCATGTTTTGTTTCACCGTAATTTTCGCTCTGCATTGGGTGTTACTTAGCCTCAGCGGTCGTGTGTCGCTGGTTTCCTACAATGCTGTTCGCTACCTGGCCTTCGTGGCGGCGCCGCCGTTATTCATGGTCCTACTACTGACGAGGCGGCCGTTCGAGGGCTTGTCGCTGCGGTGGCCGCCGTGGTGGTCTTGCGTTGCAGGCATTGCGCTGGCCGTACTGCTGTTGCCGCCATTCTCCGCCTTGACACTGCTGCTGCTCAGTCAGTTTCCACACATCAAACAAGCTGCCGCCAGCGGCTTAATGAATACGGTCGTCGAGCCGAAACCGATGGCCTTGCTTGTTTTCGTGGTGTTGCCGGCGCTGTGCGAAGAGTTGGCGTTTCGCGGCTTCATCCTAAGCGGTCTGCGTTGCCGACTTCGACCGTGGAAGGCAGTCTTCCTCAGTAGTTTTCTCTATGCGCTGTATCAAATGAATGTTTTTCAAGCATTGCCGCATTTTCTCCTTGGCATCGTCCTCGCCTTGCTGGTCCTCCGCAGCGGCAGCCTCGGCGGAGCCATTGTCTTTCGACTGGTATGGGAATTGTTGCTGTGGGGCCCGCTGCTGCTGGGGGATCGGTTCCCAATCATCGATTGGGTCAATGCCGGGGTTGTCTCCGCCTGTCTGATCTTGGCTGTTCTGTTGCTCGCCTTTCTGCGGCCGCCGTCGGCTTTCCGCTGTCCGTCCAAAACCTAAACGGAGCGGATAGCGACAGGGATTCACGGCGCGATAAACTTATCTCTGGCGAATCACGAGCAATCCCCTGAGGAGCCGGAACATGGCCGTCAACCTCACTCCCCAATATCTCGAAGCCGAGGCGGAATACAAACGCGCTCAAACCGCCGAGGAACGACTGGAATGCCTCAAACGCATGTGGGCGCTGGTGCCCAAGCACAAGGCCAGCGAAAAGTTGCAGGCCGAGCTGAAAACCAAGCTCAGCCAAGCCCGCGAGGAAGTCGAACAAGAACGAAAAAGTCCGAAGAAGGGCGGCATCAGCCACAAAATTCCCAAGCAGGGAGCCGGGCAAGTCATCCTCGTAGGCGGACCCAACGGCGGCAAAAGCCGGCTGCTGACGCGCCTGACACGCGCCACGCCAGAGGTTGCTCCTTATCCCTTCACCACCCGCGAGCCGCACGCCGGCATGATGGAATGGGAAGATGTGCGCGTCCAGCTCATCGACACGCCGCCGATCACCGCCGACTATCTTGAAGGCTACCTATCGAGCATGGTTCGTGCCGCCGACGCCGCCTTGCTGGTCGTTGATCTGGGCGACGACGATGGACCGCTCGCAGCCGAGTCGGTCGTCGAACATTTGGCCCAAGTCAAAACCATCCTCACCGGCCAGCCGCCGGCTGAGGCCAGCGATCCGTCGCTGCATCATATCAAGACGTTGCTCGTGGCCAACAAACTCGATCTGCCGGGTGCAACCGAGCGATTGGACATGGTACGCGAATTGTTCGGTGAGCGCTTTCCCATCCAAGCGCTCGACGCCGAATCGGGCAACGGATTAGAGGAACTGCGCACGGCAATCTATCGGCTGCTCGATGTTATCCGTGTCTACAGCAAAAAGCCCGGAAAGCCGCCGGACATGACTTCACCGTTCACTTGCAAGGCTGGAAGCAACGTGCTGCAATTTGCCGAGACGGTTCATCGCGATTTCGCTGACAAGCTGAAGTCGGCCCGCATCTGGGGAACCGGCGTCTTCGATGGGCAGACGGTGACGCGCGACCATGTGCTTCATGATAAGGATATCGTTGAATTGCATGTGTGAAACGCACGGCGAGCGGGGCGTTAACACGCCCCGCTCGCCAGCGATGACGAATCAGCGCAAATCGCGTTTCCAGCGTCGCACGGCTGCGATCACCGCTTCGGGCGTCATGCGTTCGAGATCGAGTTCTCGCAGGGCTTGCAGGATCGGGTCTTGCATATTAGCGAACAAGCTGCGCTGCACGTTGCGCGGACGGCGGATGCGGCCGGGGCGATCCGGCGTTTCGAGGTGATGTCTTTCCAACTCGGCCAGCACTTCGCGGGCGCGGACCAGTACTTCCTCCGGCACCCCCGCGCGTTCCGCGACATGGATGCCGTAGCTTTTGTCGGCGCTGCCCGCCGCGATTTTGTGCAAGAACACGATGCCGTCCGGCCCTTCATGCACCAAGGCGTTGCAGTTCCGCAAGCCGGGCAGACTCTCGGCTAACTGGGCCAATTCGTGATAATGCGTGGCAAACAAAGTGCGGCAGCCGACGCGATCGTGCAGATATTCGGTAATGCCCCAGGCCAGCGACACGCCGTCGTAGGTGCTGGTGCCGCGGCCGATCTCGTCGAGAATCACCAAGCTGCGCGGCGTGGCGTTGTTGAGGATGTTGGCCGCTTCGGTCATCTCGACCATGAACGTGCTCTGTGCTCGGCTCAACTCGTCGCTGGCGCCGACGCGGGTAAAGATGCGATCAACCAAGCCAATCCGCGCCGCCCGCGCCGGAACGAAACTACCCATCTGCGCCAAGAGCGTCAATAACGCTGTCTGCCGCAAATAAACCGACTTTCCCCCCATATTGGGTCCGGTAACGAGCAAAAAGAACCCATCGTCCGGCCCCATTGTGATGCCATTGGGCACAAACGTACCGGGTGGCAAAGTTTGCTCCAAAACCGGATGCCGGCCTTCTTCGATGACGAGAACCGGCTCGTCGGTAAGCGTTGGACGACAGTAATTGCGTTCGGCAGCCAGCTCGGCCAGCGATGCTAACACGTCGAGCGTGGCCAGCACTTCCGCCGTCTGCATCAGACGATTCGTCTGTGCCGCTACGCGCTCGCGCAGTTGCACGAACAGATCGTATTCCAGCTGTTTGATCCGCTCCTCAGCGCTGCCCACCTTCTCGGCCTTTTCCGCCAATTCATCGGTGAGGTAACGATTGGCATTCTTGAGCGAGCGGTGCAGACGATAGTTTTCGGGAACCTTGTTTCGATGGGTGTGCGTAATTTCGATGTAATAGCCGTAGCCCTCGGTAAAACCGACCTTGAGGCTAGGGATGCCGGTTCGCCGGATTTCCTCAGCTTGAAAGTTCCGCATCCAGTCCTTGCCGGAAGTACGGTCCTCGTGCGCCTTGTCGAGTGCCTCGTTGTAGCCGCGGCGGATGATGCCGCCCTCGCGCGGGTTGGCCGGGGGATCGGGCATCAAGGCATTTTCCAGCATCTCGCGCAGGTCGGGACACACTTCCAGGCGCGTCTGCATTTCGCGAAGCAGGGCAGAATCGCCCGCGATCAGGTGCGTTTTGATTTCCGGCAGTAGCGCGAGCGTTCGGCCAACGGCGGCCAGGTCGCGCGGTGAAGCGTGTCCGGTGCTGGCTCGCGCCGTCAACCGCTGCAAGTCTGCAACGTCCGCCAAGCTGGTACGCAGATCCCGGCGCAAACCATGTTTGTTCAACAGCTCCTCAACAGCGTCCAGCCGGGAGGTGATTGCGGGACGTTCGGCGAGAGGGGCCAGCAGCCAATCGTGCAACAGTCGGGCGCCCATCGGCGTCATGGTGCGATCGATGGCGGCTAACAGCGAGCCGAGCCGGGCGTTGTCGCGCAGGGTCCGCGTCAACTCCAGGCTGCGTCGTGTCACGTCATCGAGAACGAGAAAACGCTTCTCGGAGTACGGCTGAAGGCGTGTCAGATGGGCGAGACTGGCCTTTAGGGTTTCACGCAGATACAAGAGCAGCGCCCCAGCGGCGGTGAGGCACGGCTGCTGATCGTCGAAACCGAAGCCAGCCATGGTAGCGACGCCGAAATGGTGATACAGCGTGTCGCGCGCCGATTTGGCATCGAAGGTCCAGTCCGGCCGCGGCGTCAGTGTCAGTTGCGGCAGGGCATCGCGGACGCGCTGAAGCAATCCCGCTATCTCGTCAGTCGTCACCTCGGCGATCAAGCATTCTGACGGCGTCAGGCGCAGCACTTCGTCGGCCAACCGCGAAGGTAACACGTCAGCCGCCTGGAACAGCCCCGTGGATAACTCAACCCAAGCCAGTCCGGCCGGCGTCCGGCCTCCTGGCGGAACCAGCGCCAGCAGATGATTGGAACGCTGTGGATCGAGCAGATCGTCCTCGGTCAGCGTGCCGGGCGTGACGACGCGGATGACTTCGCGGCGAATCGGCCTACCCTTGACGCTGCGCGGATCTTCCATCTGTTCGCAGATGGCGACGCGGTGGCCGGCTTGCAAGAGTTTGCTCAGATAACGATCCAGGGCATGATGGGGCACGCCCGCCATGGGAATCTCTTTCTCGCGGCGGGTCAGCGCGATGCCCAGCAGACGGGAACCAACCTCCGCATCTTCCTCGAAGAGTTCGTAGAAATCGCCATTGCGAAAGAAAACCATCGTGCCGGGATAGCGCTCCTTGGCCTGCCGGAACTGCTGCATCATCGGGGTAGTCATGAGTAGTTCTGAGTTCTGAATTCTGAGTTCTGAGTCCTTCTCTCAGCACTCAGAACTCAGAACTCAGAACTTATTTCTTGCCGTTGCCGCCGCTGTGGAAGACTTTGCTCATTGAAACACGGTTGCCGCGCTGGTTGAAGACAACTTCGGTCATGTAATGGCGCATGAGCATCAGGCCGCGGCCGCAGGGGCGTTCGAGGTTCTCGAAAGCGGTCGGATCGGGCACGTCGTTGGGGTCGAAACCGCCGCCGTCGTCGGCGATTTGTACGTCAAAGCGATCAGCAAAGAGTTGATAAGAGATGTGAACTTTCTTGGCCCGATCCATCTGGTTGCCATGTTTGATGGCGTTGACCAGGGCTTCTTCAAGGGCCAACTTGATACTGAAGATGTCGTGCTCGCTCACATGGCGAGCGTGAAGGTGTTGCTCGATCTCGTCCTGAATTCGGCGCGCTTCGGCAGCATCGCTGGGGATGGTGAGATCCGCGGCCACCGTCGGTCTGACATCGCGCGGGGAATTCATGGTATTGGCAACAGTTATAGGCACGGGAGGGACCTCCATGACGCCGGTGCTTGCGGCTCTGCGTCAAGCCGCCAGCAGCACTGTTAAAACGCCTGCAACGCCGCTTGTTCCTCTTTCTGAATGTTGAAAAACTTGTCCAGCCGCGTGATCTCGAACACTTCATAGATTTGTGGATCAATGTTGCACAGGACCAAGCGTCCGCCCACTCCTTGCAGCTTCTTATTCAGCGTTATCAGTTTACCCAATGCGGCACTGGAAAGATATTCCACATTGCCGAAATTCAAGAGCAGCTTGCGCAAGCCATCCTGATCCACCAGGCTGAAAAGCTGATCGCCGATGACCTGAATATTTTGCTCGTCGAGAATCTTGCGATCGATGAAATTAACCACAGTGACATCGCCGATTTGTTCGACCTCTAGGCGGCGGCGGCGAGGTTGCGACGACATAGATGTCTCCTTGATACGGAACACCGTTGCAATTGGATGCCGAGGTTCCCCAACAGTCAAGCCCAAGCGGATATAGGCGACGAGAGAACAGGATTACCCCCTTGATGTTAGACCGCTTCTCTCCATTGTCAAGCATTTTCTGGCCCAAATTCGTAAATCGATGCCCCATGATCTTCTTCCCAGCTGGGACAAAAGCAAAGGCTTCCCTTTCTTGGCTACTCTCTCTATTCGTCCAGCTGAGCTGCCGAATGAACGAATCCTCTTCCTTTTGTTTATTCTCCCTTATTTCAATGCGGCTGCAAATATGAACAAGTGAAAAACGTCATCAAGACACGGTTCGGAGGGGAGGGGAGTATCAGTCGTATTGCCGAGATGAACGTAAAGTTCGCTCGCTTTGCAGTAGCATCGAGGTAGGGCGGACAAGGACCGCGTCAGCTGGAAGAAAGGTGACTGCACCTACGCCCGGAGTTTTCGCATGTTCGGCGTACCCGGTTAGCAACGCTACTACCCCGCTTCGAGCGGAGTCATCTCTTCCTCAGACGTGAAACGCTCGGCGAGAGCGATTTCCTCTTGAAGCGATTCCGCCGCCGGTTTGGTGCTCGAGCGCGGATCGAGACAGAACAGATTCCATTCCTCGTTATTGTAGCCCTGTTGCCGTACGTACCATTCCCCTTCGTCGTTTCGTGACAGCGGGAAAAGAGCACAAGCGCACGGTTTATAGCGGTGCCTTTCACCTTCGGCGGCGCCGACCTTGTGCAGCACGCAGCCTTGATTGAAAAAGACGCACCACCCGCCGAGGACGCGGAGCATCGGCAATCCCAGCTTGCGCCTGCCGCTCAAGTAGCCCTGCTTCTCCACAAGCTGCCGAGCTTCGGGCCGTAGATGCGGCAGGAACCTTTCCAGGTTGGCATCAATGCGTTCGACCTCATCGGGATAAAGGGGAGGCCGGCCATTTTGGCAGCAGATGCCGTCGCAGCCGCGGCCAAAGATGCACTCAAACGTCGCTTCGGACAAGTTGACAACCGGCAGGCTGCTCCTCATTGAGACGGCCTCCGTGAACCGTGATTGGTGTTTCCATCTCTGCGCGACATTGTACGCTTGGCCATCTCCGCACCGCAATACATATTCACCGTGTTATCTCCGGGGCATGGCGAATGCGCGGCAGCAGCGGCAGCATAACCAGCAACAACGCTGCCCCGAAAAGATACGGTAGTAGATGACTTGGAGTCAATTTGTACAGACTCAGGCCGAAGATGGGGCCGAGAATGCGCGCTAGAGAAGCGGCAGACTGATTGACGCCCAAGATCTCGCCCTGCTTGGCCGGATCGCTGCGGCGCGATACCAGCGCCTGCGCTGACGGCGTCAAGAACGCGAAACCGACTACTGCCAGAGTCATGCTCACCAACATCAACGTGAGCAGCGCTCCCCAATCGATCGTATTGCGCAGCCAAGTAACACCGCCCAAGAGAACCAGCCCCAGGGCCATTAGGCTGATGCCTAGAGCCATAAACGTCACCTCACTGAGGCGATTGGCAAGCCTGCGATAGAGAAAACCTTGCGTCAACACCAGAACCAGGCCAACGTAGGCGAAGATGAGGAAACTATTGCGAAGGCCGGCCTCGTCCTCGAAGCGCAGGGCGTCCTTGATGAGCAGGGCCAGCGTCGGCTCGAAGCCGCCGAAGCCGAGCGTGGCCAGGAAGAAAATGAGTACAATCGGTGCGAGGGCCGGCTGCCGGAGCACATCGCGCGTGGCCCGCCAATCGAGCCAACGGCGTTGCAGCGGCGGGGCTTCCTTGAAGTGCCGCGTCTCCGGCATCAGGAAAAAGCCGAGCACCAAGGCGAGAAAAGACAAGGCGGCAGCGGAGTAACCGATAGCACCGTGATGATTGGGGAACCACAGTAGCGAGGCGAATCCAACCAGTGGGCCAAACGTGAAACCGATGCCGAAGGCAGCGCCGATCAGGGCCATCCCGTGTTTGCGTCGCTCTGGCGTCGTGCAATCGGCGATGACGGCCTGCGCCGTGGCGATGGTCGCACCTGCCACACCGGCGCCGATTCGTGACACGAACAACAAGGTCAGCGCCAACGCTGCCCATGTTTCGGGAAGATCCGAGGCGTAGCCGAAGAGTAGATAGAACAGCACCGACCCTGTCAGGCCGACGAGCAAAATCGGTCTACGTCCGATGCGATCCGAGATTCGGCCCCAAATCGGCGCGAAGAGGAACTGCATCGCTGAGAACGAGGCCATGAGCAGGCCAAGCACCGCCCCGGCTGCACGCGACTCGCCTCCCGCCTCTGCGGCGCTAGGCAGTAGCGCCTTGACGTAGCGATCGCCGTAGCGCGGCAGCAGCGGAATGACGATCCCGAAACCAAGCAAATCGATGAAAACCACCAGGAAGACAATCGCTAGCGCGGATTTCCCGGAACGCTTGGGCGGATCGGAGCTAGAGAAAGCGGGGGATGTCGGCTGCGTCTGAATGGAAGGATCAGGCATCGTCGATGTTCCTGCGGATGGCATTGTCCTGGGGGCGGAGAGGGCGCTTAGGTTTTATACCGCCTGCGCTGAGAGATGACCAACCGAGCCGTGTCCTAGCGGTTAGCAACGCTTCGTAGAAGCCTCGGCAGTGAAGACGACGCTTCTACGAAGCGTCGCTAACCAGTTAGACCACATCGAGGAATTGTGCGCCCACGTCGTAGATGCCGGACACGAGCTGATGACAGCGGACGATGCGGGCCAGAAAACGTAACGCCCTCTGATTGGGCTGCGGCAACGTGAGCGTCACCTTGCCCAAAGCAAGCGGCGTGCTGGTCAGGAAAGCGATGCCGCCGCGCGACAGGTCGCGGCCAAAGCCGACCACGGACGGCTGGTCCGGCCCGGTTTCGACCGTGATGCGAGCCGTGTACGCGGCGCGGGGGTGAACGCGTCGCTCATCGGAAGGCACAGGAAGTCCGGTTAGCTGCTCCAACAGTGGGCCAATCGCACGTTCCACGTTGTTGCCTGCCCCGTTGCTCGTCGGCGGCGAAACTTGAAAACGACACCCTAACTCAACCACGCCGCCGTGGGATTGGCAATGCCGCACTTCGGCAGGAATATAAAGCATCTGGCCCTGCCAATCGATGCCGACAAGGACGCGATCGCTGTTGGATAACCGGCTCTGCAAAATGGCAATGCCGCCCGACGACAAATTCTGCGCCACAGCTTCTTGAGCGGCGTCCCAGTCCACGGCCCCGTTGGGGCGAATCGGGGCAACCCGAATCGCCCGTTGCAACGGCAGACGCGGATAGCGACGCTTCTCCTCCCCGGAGGCACGGTTGAGGGTGAGCACAGCCCGGCGTCCGCCCAACTCATAGCGCAGCTCATCGAGAAAGGCCCGCATGAGCAAAATGCCCCGCCCACAGGAGAGCATCACCTCCGGCTCATCGGTCGAGGACGCCTGGGCCAGAACGCTCTCGATATCGAAGCCTTTGCCCTGATCGGTGAAAATCCACTGACAGCGTTCGCCATCATAAGCGACTTCGACTTCAACTACACGTGAGCCGTAGCGCGGATCGGCGGCGCGTTGACACATCGCCTCGGCGAACGATAAGTCCGCTCGCTCCTTGAGGTCGGAAGGTAATTCCAGGTTGCCGTGAATGACCGAGTTGGTCAGAGCTTCATGCAACGCGAGCGTGAGCTTTTTGATCCGATCCGGATGGCAAGCGCCGCAGAGAATGGCCTTCTCCTTGAGGTATTCGACGGTCGGTGCGATCCACTCGGGCTGGCTGGGAATTTGCAGGAAGGTATGTTCCGCGGCCACCGCCAAGGGCAACACAGGGGATTCGATCTGCCTAATCATGAGCCTCTCGCGGGCAACGGGGCGGCTGGGTAGGGTCCATCGCAATCCTAGGTCACATTTCATGCGGGGGCAAAAAGCCGATTGAGCGGTGCATAACTTCATCCCCTGGACCGTCTATAATGTTGGGTATTGGGATTACCTCGGAGGCGTTATGTTTCTGTTTGTCCTCTCCCTACTTGGCGGCTTGCTGGTACTGTTCGGGGTGGGTACGTTTATGTTCCAGGCAGGCTGTGCCTTGGCGGACGTGCCTGATCGCGGTTACTTCCGCGCGCTGCCCATCTACTCGGCGGCTGTCGTGGTTTGCTTGCCGCTGGCGGCGCTTCTCATTTGGTTCGTCGGACGCTACGACGCCGATCCCAATGATTGGTTCGGAACTTACCGCATTGCCGCTGCCGTCGCGGCGCTGCTACTGACCTGGGTGCTGTCGGCGGGCATCTACTCACTGCTTCTCTCAGCGTCGCTGCGTAAAGGAATGTTGATCGCCGCACTGGAATTGCTGCTCTCGGCGCTATTGGCCGCTCTGATTGCCGCACTGGTGCTGGTCGTCCTGGCCATTGTCCAGATCAACACGCGGCCAGCTCAAAAGGCGGAGGGCGCCTCGTGGCGAGTGGCGAATTGTAAGTGCCAGCTGCCGGGTTGGGGACGCTGTGCCCACGGCAGCTGATGCTACGGGTCGCCACACCACTCGACAATCATGATCCTGGAAGGCATCGTCACTACGATTTCCGCTGAGGGTGTGGTCAACATCGCTCCGATGGGACCGCATATCGATTCCGATAGCGCGAGCGCCGATTGGACTCATTTCACGCTGCGTCCGTTTCGCACATCCCAGACGTTCGCCAATCTCATCGAACACGGCGAGGGCGTCCTGCACGTGACCGATGACGTATTGCTGTTGGCAAAGTCCGCCCTGGGGATGCTCGATCCCTTGCCGCCGCTGCGACCGGCCCGGAAGGTGCGCGGCTGGGTGCTGGCCGACGCCTGCCGTTTTTATGAATTTTGCATCGTTTCTTGCGATCAACAGAGCGAACGAGCGCGTTTTGAGGCGGCGGTTGTACACAGCGGCCGACTGCGCGATTTTTTCGGATTCAATCGGGCCAAACACGCCGTCCTTGAAGCTGCCATTCTCGCCACGCGTACGGCGTTCTTGCCGCTGGACGAAATCGAGTTGGAGTATCGCCGCTTAGCCGTGCTCGTCGAGAAGACTGGAGGTGAACAGGAGAATGCCGCCTTCGACTTACTCCGCAGACACTTGCAAGAGATTAAGGAACGCTCGCCCCACCAGCCCGAAGCGTAAGCGAGGGCGGCCCTCGCTTACTGAGGGCTGGTGGGGTCATTTTTTCTGGCTTTCCAGATCGCGCAGGGCCGCTCGCGCCAAATCGTAATCCGGACGACAGCGCAGAGCTTCGCGGAACTCCGCGGCAGCATCGTCGCGCCGGCCACGTTCTTTGAGGCACTGCCCAAGGTTAAAATGTGCTTGCGAATAATGGGGTTTGCAGCGAATGGCCTGACGGAAACTCTCCTCGGCCTCCGGGCTGTGGCTCTGCGCCTGGATGCAGCCTAATCGAAACCAGGCCTCGGCCAAATCCGGAGCGAGGCGCGTCGCCTTCCGGAAGCACTCCTGGGCGCGATCCAACTTCTGAGCACGAAACCAAGCCTCGCCCAAGCGCATCCAGCCTTCTAGTGAGGATGGATACTTTTCCACTGTCTGATTCAGCAGTTGGAGGACTTCGGGAAACCTGCCAGCTTGAGTCAGATAATCCACGGCCATGAAGCGAGCACGAAGTCCCATCTGGAACTTCAAAACCTTCTCATAGAAAGGGTCCGGCCAGGGCTGGTCTGTGGGCAGCTCTGCGGCCTGCCGTTGTTCCGCGAGAGCTTTCTCCGTATCACCAAGCTGGTTCCAGACCTCGGCGCGCAGCGTGGCAGTTCGTTTCCGGGCATGAAGATCGTTTCGACATGCTTCCAGGTGATTCAGTCCCGCCTGCCAATTCTGGCGAAGTATTTCGAGACGGCCAAATAACAGTTGAGCGCGAAGGTTGCTGGGATCAACCGTCCTTACGTCTTCTAGAAGAGCTTGCGCCTCATCGAGTCGGCCACGCTCTAACAAAGCTTCCGCTAAGAGTAGCCGGGGTACAACTTGACGCGCATCCGAGCGGCTGACAGCACGTTGAAGACAAGGGATGCACGCTTCGGGGTCATGGCTAAATAGATCCAACCCTTGCAAATAAGGCCAGGCCGGCTCACCGGGATCGAGACGCTCCGCTTGTTCGAAACAGAGGGTCGCTTCACGGTTAAATGTATGGGCCAACAGGACTTCTCCGAGATGGCCCCAGGCGGCTGCGGACTTCCGGTCTCGAAGGACTTTTCCCCGCGCCTGGTGAATGCTCTCCACTATCTCCACATCGACTCCATCCAGATCCGGGAGTGGAGGTTCCGGTAGCGGGCGCGGTTGGCGAAGCCAGACGAGAAGCGCTACGGAGCAAGCGACAGCCGCAGCCGTGATCCACAAAGGAAAACCCGTCATCCGAAAGGGTATTTTCATTCTCGTTTGTTCGATCCCTTCGCCTTCTGCCCCTGTCCGCGTTCCAGACGAAGGACGCAATCCACCTTCGTTTCCGGAAATACCTCAGACAAACCGTCAGGCCAATCAATGCGGATGGCGTCCACAAGCTCCACCGGTCCCAATCCGAAGTGGGCGCGGGGATCGCCGCTGCTTTGGTAGCTCTGCCCCGGATTGACAAAGCCGATCCAGCGTTTCTTGTCGGCTTGTACTGTGACCACGGCCCCATAAGCATCTCGGTGGAGAGCGGGATCGATGGCTCGAACCATGAGCCAATGGCCGCGGCTGGGAGCCAAGCCGCGATAAAAACGAGCCGGCCCGGCAATGTTTGTGACCACTAGATCCAACCGTCCATCGCCGTCAAAATCACTCCAAACCAACCCCCGACCGATGGCGTATGTACCACAAAACGCATGGTTAGAGCGCGAGATGTCGTGAAAACGTCCGTGGCCGTCGTTTTGGAACAGCTGATTGCGCTCGACATACGGCAGCCAATAGGGATCGATGCCGCTGACCGAAGGAAGCTCGCCGCGCGATCGTGCCACGCGACCGTTGGCGACGGCAATATCCAAGGAGCCATCGAGATCGAAATCGGCCAAGATGGTGCCGAACCCCGTGCCGCGCCAGGTAGTGTCGGCAAGCCCAGCGACAATGGTCTGATCGCGAAAAATGCCCCGTTCGCCCTGCTGCCAGAGCGTATGCGTCTCTTCGGTCAAGTGGGTGACGAACAAACTAAGCCGGTCGCTGCCGGTCATTCTTCCCAGCGTCACGCCCATATTGGCGAACGTCTGTCCCAAGCCGTTATAAGCCAAGCCGCGCGCTACCGCTTCCTCGGTGAAGGTGCCGTTGTGTCGATTGATCCACAGATGATTGGGGCGAGCGTCGTTGGCTACAAAAATATCGGGCCAGCCATCGTCGTTGAAGTCGGCGCAGGTTACACCCAGGCCCGGCCCTCGTTTGGCCACGCCCGCAGGTTCGGTGACATCCACGAAACCCAGCCATCGTCCCCCCTTGTCTCGGCCCCGATTGTGAAAGAGCCGCATGGCCGTGCCCGGAAAGACGCTCGGATGGCAATAGTCGTGCTTGCCGCTGACCGGGCCGCACTCGAAGCCGGGATCGTAATCCACATAATTGACGACAACCAGATCCAGCCAGCCGTCCCGGTCATAATCGATGAAGCAACACGAAGTGCCCCAGCTGGGTTGCTCTACCCCGGCGCTGCGTGTTATCTCCTCGAAAGTCCCGTTGCCGCGGTTGCGAAAGAGCCGGCCGCCTCCATACTGCGAAACATACACGTCCACCCAGCCGTCGTTATCGATGTCGCCGACGGCGGCGCCCATACCATAGCCGGCGATGTCCAGGCCAGAGCCGGCGCTGGCGTCCTCGAAGCGGCCATCCTTCGTCTGATGGTAAAGACGATTGCGGGCAGAGGAACTCGGCCCGCCGTTCTGAACGAAATAGAGATCGAATTGGCCATCGTTATCAAAATCAAGCACGGCCGCTCCCGATCCCATGATCTGCGGCATGAAATAGCGGCCGATCGGTCCCGCTTCGTGGACAAAATCAAGGCCCACTTCCTGTGTGGCATCATGAAACCATACCGGACCGTCCGCAGCATCCTCGTCCGGGTTTGCCGGATCGAGTCGGCGGCAACCCATGTCCAGGCACACAACTGCCCCCAACAGCATGAGTGGGACCAGGCGTATAAGAGATCGCCCAATCATTCTTGGTTTCGCGCGAGATCGAAATTGTAGCGAGTCCGGTAGGCCGTCCTACCACCAAAACGCTCTAGCCACGAGCGGTAGGCGAACGCTCGCGACGAAAGCCTATTTCTTGTCTTTCCGTTTTGCCTCTAGCCTCTCTCGCAGCTGTTTGGCCTGTTCATCTGCCGGATTCAATTGCAGCGCTTGCCGAACCTCGTCGAGCGCCTCGGAGTCTTGATGAATCTGGTGCAGCAGTTCGGCCAAGGCGGTATGGGCTGCGCCATAATCCGGTTTGTACCGAACAGCGGCGCGAAAGGCGCTTAGTGCATCCTTTTCTTTTTTCTGAAGGAGCAGACAGCGGCCCAGATTGAGATGAGCCAGGGCAAAATCAGGTTTGATCTGGATTGCCTGCTGAAACGAAGAAGCAGCGTCGTCCAGTCTTCCGAGAGTTAACCGAGCCAGGCCGAGGTAATTATGCGCTTCGGCGAATCGCGGCGCCAGCTCGACCGTCTTGCTCAGGGCGCGTTCGGCGTTGGCGGGATCGCCGGCCCGATAAAGAGCCTGTCCCAGAGCTGACCAGGCTGCGTCCGAATTGGGATAATCCTGAACCACTTGGCTGTACAAGGTGATTGCTTCCTTGGTTCGGCCTTGTTTGAATAACTGATCGGCCTGCATCACACGGGCGCGTCTGCCGGTGTTGAACCGTTGAAGCTCATCCAAATACGGATCCGCCCAGGGCGGATCGGGCGGCAGCCTTTCCAGCCGTGCCCTGGCCTGGGCTGCCGCGGTTTCGTCGTTCAGCTGTTCATATAGCTCGGCCAAGGAGAACGTGGCAGCGTGGGCGACGCGAGGATCCGCAGCAGCTTGTTGTAAATGAGTCCGTGCTTCGTTCCACTGCTGCCGTCGCAGGGCTACTCGGCCCAGACCCAGATGTGCGCGCGGATGGCTTGGCTCGCGTCGCAGCAGACGGTGAAAGCCGTCCTCGGCTTCATCGAGATAACCTTGGGCCAAAAGCGTCTCGCTCAGTCGTAATCGCATCGCCTCGCTCGAGCCGGCGTCGCGCCGGTCGGTGGGACTGGCTTCTCGCTGATCGCTCAGCTCTACGGCACGACGAAGGTGCGGCAGAGCTTCCTCGGCATTGTCCCACTGCAATAAAAGGCCTTGATGATAAGGCCAACGCGGCTGGTTCGGATCGAGGCGCTCGGCCTGCGCGAAGCAGACGAGGGCGTCTTTACGAAAATTGAAAAGCTCCAGAACCTCGCCGAGTCGGCCCCAAGCGGCAGCATCGCGCGGAGCAGCCAGCACCGCCCGGCGTTCCTTTGTGATTACCGCGGCCACCGCTGGATCGACGCCGTCCAGGTCGGGGTTCGGCGGCGCGATTGAGCGCGGGTATCGATGCCACCACACGCCGCCTGCTACGCCGGCTGCCGACACAAAGATCAGAAGAACAATCAGCCAGAACCGCCGCGACGCTCGCCCTGCTTGGGCCTTTGCCGTTTGGACCGGCGTCTCTCCGGTTTGGTTCAGGGGAGCAGAAGTCATGGCGACTGCTCCTTTCGCTTGATCGGCTTGCCGGATCCTTTGCGTAGCTCGATTGCCTGGTCCGCCTTGAATTCGCGGAACTGTTCGGCGTCACCGTTGGGCCAAAGCACTTCGATGGACTCGACATGATCGGCTTTCCCAAGGCCGAACTGCAGACGCGGGTCATTGCTACAGAGATAGCTGTATCCGGGATTGAGCCAGCTTCGGAGCCGCCGACCGCCGGCCTGAACGGTCACTTCTGCACCATAGGCATCGCGGTGCAAGGCGGGATCGATCGCGCGCACCATCAGCCAATGGCCGCGTGGGTAAG